>Ga0315339_1000069_pt1 | contig 176733 bp, 203 predicted proteins | sample ASW17metaG_FD_204514 | JGI IMG/M metagenome (GOLD analysis project Ga0315339, IMG submission 204514) | Ammonia-oxidizing marine archaeal communities from Pacific Ocean, United States - ASW #17 | ecosystem: Environmental > Aquatic > Marine > Oceanic | place: USA: California | collected 2016-12-05
GCTTCTTTAACAGCTCTTTCATAAATAGATTTTTCCACAAGCATTCTTGTTGGTGCATCACATGATTGGCCAGAATTGCTCATTACATTTCTAATTCCATCTCTTACAGCGTTAGAATATGAGTCTGCAAAAATTATATTTCCACCTTTGCCACCTAGTTCTAAACAAACTCTTTTAGTTGTATCAGCAGCATTTTTTGTAATTAGTTTTCCTGCTCTTGTTGATCCCGTAAAAGAAATCATATCAATATCTGGATGACCAGATATTTGTGTTCCAACTCCGGTCCCATCTCCATTAACCAAATTAAAAACTCCCTTGGGAAAACCAGCTTCATCTATCATTTCAGCATATAACATTGGAGAAATAGAAGCTATCTCAGGTGGTTTTAGAATCATCGTACACCCAGTTGCTAAAGCTGGGATTACCTTTAATGCTATTTGATTAATTGGCCAATTCCACGGAGTAATTAAACCACAAACTCCAATTGGTTCATAACTTATGTAATTATTAGATTTTGAGTCAAAACGTTCCTCAAATTTAAAATTTTTTAGTCTTAATATAAAATCTTCTAAATGTGATTGGCCAGATGTAGTTTGTGCTGATATTGCGTAATCAATTGGAGCCCCCATTTCCATAGACTGTGCCTCAGCTAACTCATTAGATCTTTTTTTATAAATTTTAAGTAATTTTTCTAAAAGATTTATTCTTTCTTCTTTTGAAGTTTCTTTCCATTTAACAAAAGCTTCTTTAGCGGCTTTAACTGCAGCATCGGTATCTTCTTTAGATCCTAGAGAAATAATAGCAAAAGGTTCTTCGTTTGATGGATTAATTACTTCAAAGTCATTTGATTTAGAAGGTTTAACCCATTTTCCATTAATATAAAAATTTCTTTTATCAAGCATTTTAGATTATTTTTTATTCCATACTAATGGATACAAATCTGTATCAGGGCGGTCACCAGATTTTAAACCTTTTTTGATCATTACAGAACTAAAATCTGGATCCATTCCATAATTTCGAAACTTAATACGCACATCATCACCTATCCACTTAGTCGTAAAAATTCTTAAGTTAGTGTCATCATCCAGCTTTCCTGAACCTCCATGCATTGTTCGACCATTGAAGGCGATACAATCACCTAGCTGTAATTCCCAGCTCACAACACCAAAACGTTCAGGATCTGCATTGATATCTGGAAATTTTTGATCAGCTACTTTAGAAAAATCGACTTGATCTTTAGGATTACCAGTAAGTTCACCAAAATTTTTTTGATTAAAAACAGATTTAAAAAGGTGTGATCCAGGTACAAATGATAAGCAATTTTTTTCTTTAACTGGCGTCAAAGGCATCCAAAGTGTGCATGCATCATAACCCTCTATAGACCAATAAGGTTCATCCTGATGCCAAGGAGTTTCAAATTTAGTGCCAGCAGATCTTACGAATACTGCATCGAAAAAAAAATTAACCGTTGTGGATTTCATCAATTGACCACAAATCTGGGCAGCTGGAGAATTGAAAACAAACTTTTTATATTCTTCGATTTCTCTCCAAGCTAAAGTGTCATAAAACATGGTATGTCCTAAATCATTTTTATCCCATACACGCGAACGCTCTGTAGGAGATTTACAATTAACATCAAGTCCCTTATTTAAAAGCTCAATCCAGTCCTTATCAAACATGCCTTTCAATAGTAAAACGCCGTCACGATGATAAATATCAATTTCTTTGGTGGTAATGGTTCGCAATAATTCAGTATTCATAATTAATTATTAACATATTAATTAGATTTCATATCCTTTTTCTTCAGACTCATCATCTTCTAATTCAGCAGGAAAGCCTTTGGCTCTAAAATCTATGTCATTTAAGTCTTCCATTCTTTTTACAATCATTGAGGACCAAGCTCTAGAACCATATTTTTTTTTACCATCTTTGAAAATTTTAACAATTAAAGGTGAAATTTCTAAAGGTGCATTTAATTTATTAGCTAATTTATCAAACAGACCGGTATCTTTTAAAACTAAATCCATCGTAAAATTAATATTATAGGAACCATTTAAGATTACTTGACTTTCAGTTTCATGAACAAATGAATTTCCAGAAGAAACAGCTATACCTTTGTAGGTTTTTGCTAAGTCTAAATTAGATTTTTTAGCAACCGTCCAAGCTTCTCCAAGCGCAACTAAATGAGCAGAAGCTAAATAATTTGTGATCACTTTTAAAATTGTAGCTGAACCTAGTTCTCCAGAATGTAGAATTTTTCTTCCCATTACAGTTAAAGCAGGTAATATTTTTTCAAAGGCATTTCTTTCACCCCCAACAAATATAGCTATATTTCCAGTTGCAGCTCTATGACAACCACCACTAACAGGACCATCTAGTGGTATTGCTCCTTTATCTTTAACAATTTTTCCTAATCTTTTTATTTCAGACTCATCTGTTGTGCTCATCTCCAGCCAAATCTTATTTTGTGAGAGTCCACCTATAACTCCATCTTTACCCTCCATTACTTCAGCACAAATTTTTGTTGATGGTAAACAAGTAATTATCAAATCAACATTTTTTGCTAATTCTTTAGCTGTACTTGCAACACTTGCACCTTTTTTTAAAAATCTTTTAGTTAATTTATTATCTAAATCTCTTACCATTAAATCAAATTTATTTCTTAACAAGCTTTCTGCAAGTTTGCCTCCAACATTACCAAGTCCTATAAAACCTATTTTCATTTTGACTTATTTTTTTTTGTATTTTTAAATAATATTAAACTAACACCAAAAATTATAATTGCTCCACCAAGAAATACTTGTTTTGAAGGCTCTTCACCAAGTAAAATTATAGCTGTTATAAGACCAGTGATAGGAAGTAAAAGCATAATAGGCATAACTTTATTCACTGGGTATTTACTTAAAACAAAATACCAAGAACCGTAAGCTATTGGTTGCATAACAAACCCTAGAAAAGCTAACGTTAGCCAACTATTAAGATTAGCTGATGAGAAATATTTTACTGGGTTACCATCAAAGATTATGGAAATAATTAATAACATTGGTCCAGAAAATACACAAAGCCAAGTCATAAGTGCAAAAGCACCAATTTTTTTACCTAGTGGTTTTGCCATAACAGCACCAAGAGACCAAGTAAATGCGCCAGATAATGTTAAAAAAATTCCAAGGTATTGACCCTCAAGATTAGGAGCTCCAGTTAAAATTATTACACCAATAAAACTAATCGTTAAGGCGATTATGTTTTTTATAGTTGGTATTTCTTTTAATAAGAAAAATGCAATCAATATTCCAAAAGGAGTTTCTAATTGCACAAGAAGAACGGCAGAGGATGCATCAATAAGATCTAAACCAGAATAAGTTAATGCATACTGCAATGAACTTCCAATAAATGAAACTTTAAATATATCTAATAATAGTCCTTTAGGTATAGGAAACCACCAAACAAGAATTAGAGCAGGTATAGTAAAGCGCAAACCCATCAGTAAAAATGGTGGAAAATATTCCATAGCTGGTTTTGCAATAACAAAACCAAACCCTAATAATATAGGTACTATTAATGCAATGAATATATCTCTTATTTTCATTTTTATGCTTTCAATTTTAAGTTTATGATATAATTTTTATTATATAATTTATCTATGAAAAAAATTATTAAATATTCTTTATATGGTTTAATCTATTTATCTATTATATTTGTCTTAGCCTTATTTTTTATAGCTACCGCTAAAGCAGATCTAATTAAGCCAAATAACACCATAGAACCTTATCAAGTTTTAAAGATTCAATTAAGTAGTCTTAAAAAGAATGATGACCCCTATAAAGACAGTGGCATTATTCAAACATGGGAGTTCGCTCATCCTAATAATCAAAAAAACACTGGTCCATTGAATAGATTTATAAAGATGCTTAAAGGAGATTCTTACAAAATGCTTTTAAACCATAAAGAACACAAAATAATTGAGGTTCAACTTACCAATTCAGTCGCTTCTTATGAAGTGACTATTTTAGATGAATACAAATCTTACCATAGATTTAATTGGCAGGTTGAAAAATACACCAAAGACGGCATTTTAAAAGACTGTTGGCTCACTTCTATGGTCTCCGCTCCTATACCCTTAGGCTCTTCCATATAATTTAATAAACAATAGAATTTTGTTTCGTAATTAAATAAAATTTAGTAGTAATCGCATTGATGAAATCAAAAGCTAAAGTTGTTGTTGTTGGAGGTGGAGTAGTAGGAGTTAGCGCCCTTTATCATCTTGCAAAAAAGGGTTGGTCTGATGTTGTTCTTATTGAAAGAAAAGAATTAACTTCAGGATCAACTTGGCATGCTGCAGGATTATTACCATTATTCAACATGAGTTATTCAGTTGGTCAACTTCATAAATATGCAGTCGATCTTTATAAAAAATTAGAAGAAGAAACAGGAAAAAATGTTGGTTTTAGCGTTGTCTCAAATATTCGTTTAGCAAGTACTAAAGATAGAATGGATGAGTACCATCAGTATGCCGGTGTGGCACAAACTATTGGTGTTGATGTAAAATTTTTAACTCCAAATCAAGTAAAAGAAATTTGGCCTCTATGTCATACAGATGATTTAGTTGGAGCAATCCAACACCCAGAAGATGGATATATTCAACCTGCAGATTTAACACAATCTATGGCTACGGGGGCAAGAAATATGGGTGCAGAGATTTATAGAAATACAACAGTAATTGGAATTAAACAAAATAAAGATGGATGGATTGTTGAAACTGACAAAGGAACAATTGAGTGTGAACATGTAATTTCATGTTCAGGAAATTTTGCAAGACAGACTGGAAAAATGGTTGGCTTAGACATTCCAGTAATACCAGTTGAACATCAATACATAGTTACTGAACCACATCCAGATATTGTAAAAAGAAAAAAAGAAGGTTTACCAGAAATGGGAGTTTTAAGAGATAGCGATAGTAGATGGTATATGAGAGAAGAAGCTGGTGGATTAATATTAGGACCTTATGAAGACGGTGCTCCTGCATGTTATGTTGATGGACCAACTAAAGATTCTGAATATGAATTGTTTCAAGAGGATTTAGATAGACTTGCTCCACATATAGAAGGTGCAATTCATCGTGTACCTGCTTTTGGAGAAGTGGGAGTAAAAAAAGTTTATAATGGTGCAATTTGTTATACACCTGATGGAAATCCAATAGTAGGTCCAGCATGGGGATTAAAAAATTTTTGGATAAATGAAGGGCACAGTTTTGGAATTACAGCTGCAGGCGGTGCAGGATGGCAACTTGCTGAGTGGATAGTTGATGGTGAACCAACAATCGATATGCTTGGTGTTGAACCAAGAAGATTTGGTGACTATGCAACAAAATCATTTTTAATTGAAAAAAACGAAGAAGCATACAACCATGTATTTAAAGTTCATTATCCAGATGAAGAAAGAGGTGCTGCTAGAGAATTAAGAACATCACCTTGTTATGACAGAATGAAAGATCTTGGTGCAGTTTTTGGTCAAAAATTTGGCTGGGAAAGACCAAACTTTTTTGCAGTAGATGGAATGGAGCAAAAAGACGATTGGTCTTTTAGAAGATCTAAATGGTTCAAAGCAATAGAAAAAGAATGCAAAAATGTTAAAGAAAATGTTGGTCTTTTAGATATGACTGCTTTTGCTAAATGTAGAATTAAAGGTCCAGGAGCAGAAGAATTTTTAGACTATTTAGTGGCAAATAAACTCCCAAAGAAAATAGGAAGAATTGGTTTGTGTCATGCTCTAAATACAAAGGGAGGTGTACACTCTGAGTTTACAATAATGAGAGAGACTGAAGATAGTTTTTATCTAGTTTCAGCGGGAGCCAATCAAAGATTAGATCATGACTGGATTCATAAATGGATGCCAAAAGATGGAAGCGTTCAATTTGAAAACTTAACTAATAGTATGGGTGTATTGGTGGTTTCAGGACCTAAAGCGCGAGAGTTAATGACAAGAGTTTCAAAAGATGACTTTTCTAAAGAAAATTTTAAATGGTTAAGTGCGAAAAATGTAAATATTGGTAACGCTCCTGTAAATGCAATGAGAGTAAATTTTGTTGGTGAACTTGGTTGGGAGCTCCATCATCCAATTGAATACCAAAACCACATATTTGATAAGCTAATGGAAGCAGGTAAAGATCTAGAGCTTAAACCTTATGGAATTAGAGCAATGAACAGTTTAAGACTTGAAAAGTCTTATAAGCTTGTTGGAACAGAATTATCAATTGAATATTCACCATATGAGTCTGGTTTAGATAGATTTATTCACCCTAATAAAGGTAATTTTATTGGCTTAGAGGCACTTAATAAATGGAGAGAAAAAGGTTTTGATAACAAATTAGTTACTATGGAAATTCATAATGTAGAAGATGCTGATGTTCTAGGAAATAATCCAATTTATGACAATGGAAAAGTTGTAGGAAGAGCTACAGGTGGAGATTTTGGTTTTAGACTAGGGAAATCAATAGCGCTAGGAATGGTAAAGCCAAATGTTGCGACAACTGGTCAAAAATTGAAAATTGATATTTTAGGAAAAATGTATGATGCTACAATATTAGATGAGAGTCCTTACGATCCTGAAAACAATTTATTGAGAGCATAATGAAAATATTAGTCGCAGTTAAAAGAGTTATTGATTACAACGTTCAAATAAGAGTTAAAGAAGATGGATCAGGCATTGTTACTGATAATGTTAAGATGTCAACAAATCCACCAGATGATAATGCAATCGAAGAAGCGGTAAGGATTAAAGAATCTGGTAAAGCAACAGAAGTTGTTGCTGTAACAGTAGGTGATGAAAAAGCTCAAGAAACAGTTAGAAAAGCATTAGCTGTTGGAGCCGATAGAGGAATTCATATTAAAGCTGAAGGAATTATTGAACCATTAGCTGTAGCAAAAATTTTACAAAAAATTATTGATAAAGAAAAACCAGAATTAGTACTTACAGGAAAACAAGCAATTGATGATGATTGTAATCAAACAGGACAAATGCTAAGCGCATTGTTAAACTGGTCACAAGCAACATTTGCTTCAAAAATTGAAATTAAAGATAAAAAATTAGAAGTTATAAGAGAAATAGATGAAGGTTTAGAAACTATAGAAGTTAATCTTCCAGCAATAGTGACATGTGATCTAAGATTAAATGAGCCACGTTACGCATCTTTACCAAATATAATGAAAGCAAAAAAGAAGCCAATAGAACAAATGAATGCATCAGATCTAGGCATTGACACAACACCAAGAGTTCAACAAATTAAAGTAGAAGAACCACCAACAAGAAAAGCTGGAATTAAAGTTTCTAGTGTTGCTGAATTAGTTCAAAAACTAAAAAATGAAGCAAAGGTTATATAATGTCAGTATTATTGATAGCAGAGCATAACAATAAAGAAATAAGATCTTTTACACTTAATGCAATTACAGCTGCATCTCAAATTGATAGTGATGTTCATGTTTTATTGATTGGAAACAACTGTTCAGATGTTGCAAAATTATTATCAGAAATATCATTAGTTAAAAAAGTACTACAAGTAGAAGCTGCTCATTATGAAAATTATCTTGCAGAAAATTTTGCACCATTAATTGTAAAAGTTTCTGAAAATTATTCACATATAATTAGTTCAGCTAATACATTTGGTAAAAATCTAATGCCAAGAGTTGCAGCTCTTTTAGACATATCACAAGTAAGTGATATTATTAAAGTAGTTTCTTCAGATACATTTGTTAGACCAATTTACGCTGGTAATGCGTTTGCAACAGTTAAAAGTACAGATTCAAAAAAATGTGTAACAATTAGACCTACTTCATTTGAACCTTGTGAAGTTTTAGGAGGATCTGCACCTATAGAAAAAATAGAAGCTATTGAAGAATTTACATATTCTAAATTTATTAAAAGAGAAGAAGTTAAATCAGATAGACCAGAACTTGGAACTGCAAGAGTTGTAATTTCAGGTGGTAGAGGAATGCAAAGTGGAGATAATTTTAAATTAATTACTGATATAGCTGATAAATTAAACGCAGCAATAGGTGCATCTAGAGCTGCTGTTGACGCTGGATACATAAGTAATGAACATCAAGTTGGTCAAACAGGAAAAGTCGTAGTTCCTGATTTATACATTGCTGTAGGGATTTCTGGTGCTATTCAACATTTAGCTGGAATGAAAGAAAGTAAAATAATTGTTGCAATAAATAAAGATGGTGAAGCACCAATTTTTAGTGTTGCTGATTATGGATTGGAAGCAGATTTATTTGAAGCTCTTCCACAATTCCTAGAAGAATTGAATAAATTAAATACTATACAAAAATAATCAATACTGTAAAAATTTAACATATGCCTAGAGAAGCAATGGATTATGATGTGGTAATCGTTGGTGGAGGTCCTTCCGGACTATCTACAGCAATTAAACTTAAACAATTAAACTCAGAATTAAATGTTTGTTTATTAGAAAAAGCTTCAGAGATTGGTGCACACATTTTAAGCGGTAATGTTTTTGAAACTAGAGCATTAGATGAGCTATTTCCTAATTGGAAAGAATTAAATGCACCAGTTAAAACTAAGGTTTCAAAAGAAAAATTTTTATTTTTAAGTAAAACTAAATCATTAAGTTGGCCAACATGGTTATTACCTTCTGTACAACAAAATCATAAAAATTATATTATTAGTCTTGCAAATTTATGTAGATGGTTAGCTGAACAGGCAGAAGCATTAGGTGTGGAAATATTCCCAGGATTTCCTGCTAGTGAAATTTTATATAATGAAGATGGATCTGTAAAAGGTGTAGCTACTCAAGATATGGGTATCGATAAAGAAGGAAATCAAAAAGATAGTTTTGAACCGGGAATAGAATTAAATGGAAAGGTAACAGTATTTGCTGAAGGTTGCAGAGGACACCTTGGAAAAGAACTTATAAAAAAATTTAACCTTGATGAAGGCAAAGACTCCCAACAGTATGGAATCGGCTTTAAAGAAATCTGGGAGGTAATAGATAAAAATCATGAAGAAGGAATGGTTATGCATACTGCTGGATGGCCATTAGATAATAATACTTATGGTGGAAGCTTTATGTATCATGCTGAAAATAAACAAGTGTTTTTAGGATATGTAATTGGTCTAGATTATAAAAATCCACACCTTTCACCTTTTGATGAATTTCAAAGATTTAAAACTCACCCAGCAATTAAAAAAGTAATTGAAGGTGGAAAACGAATTTCTTATGGTGCTAGAGCTTTAATAGAAGGTGGTTTACAAAGTTTACCAAAAATGTTTATGCCCGGAGCCTTACTTGTTGGTTGTGATGCTGGAACTTTAAATATGCCAAAAATTAAAGGGTCACACACAGCAATGAAAAGCGGAATGATTGCAGCAGAAACTATTTTTGAAAAATTAAAAGATAATAAAGATTTATCAATTTACGAAGATAAATTTAAAAAGAGTTGGGTTTACAAAGAATTACATGCAGCCAGAAATGTTAAACCTAGTTTTAGTTGGGGTTTAATTCTTGGAATAATATTTACAGGATTAGATCAAATTTTGTTTAGAGGAAAATTACCTTTAACACTTAAGCACAAACATGCTGACCACGAAACATTAAAGCCGGCAAATGAAATGCCAAAAATTGAATACCCAAAACCTGATGGAGTAATTACTTTTGATAAAACTAGTTCTGTCTACCTAACAGGAACAAACCACGCTGACAATCAACCATTGCACCTAAAGCTTAAAGATCCAAATTTACCAATTAGCTATACTTTAGAAAAGTTTGATGAACCTGCACAAAGGTACTGTCCTGCTGGTGTTTACGAGGTACAGGTAGAAAATGATATAAATAAGTTTGTGATTAATTCTCAAAACTGTATTCATTGTAAGACTTGTGATATAAAAGAACCTTCACAAAATATTATGTGGGTAACACCAGAAGGAGGAGGGGGACCTAAATATGGCAACATGTAACCAAAAAATGTTGAATTTTAAAATATCTAGATTCATTCTCTTAATTTATGAAATTTTTTTCAATATTTTCTTTCATAAACGAACAAAATAAGTAAGTTTTATTTAAAAAGAGAGGGAATAAATGGAAATAGCCACCAAGATAGCTCCTATAGGTTTGGCAATAATAATGCTTACTCTTGGATTTGGTTTAACTATTCAAGATTTCTTAAGAATAATTAAAATTCCAAAAGATTTTTTAATTGGATTTATTTGTCAAATAATTTTACTCCCAATTGTTGCATTTATCATAATACTATTATTAAACCCAATTCCAGAACTTGCCATAGGATTAATTTTAATTGCATGTGCTCCTGGTGGTGTTACATCAAATGTGATTACAAAATTTGCTAATGGTGATGTTGCACTTTCAGTATCATTAACTGCAGTTACAAGTTTGGTTAGTATTATAACAGTTCCACTGATTATTTTTAATTCAATTAATTTTCTTGAAATTGATGATATTTCAAAAGATATCTCTATGCTTGTAATTGCTTTAAAAATGTTTTTTGTTGTTACAGTGCCAGTAATAATTGGAATGTTAGTTCGACATTTTGCAAGAGATTTTATCGAAAATAGGGCTATCCTTTTTCAAAGAATTTCAATTATTGTGTTTGCCATAGTGTTTATTGCTATTTATGTATCGGAATGGGAACATATTATCCACTTTATAGTAAATGCAGGAATAATTACTCTAATATTAAATTTAACAATGATGATTATAAGTTTTTATATTGCTAAATTTTTTGCATCAGGAGTTGCTCAACAAAGAAGTATTGCTATAGAATCTGGACTTCAAAATGGAACATTAGCAGTATTCGTTGGAACACAAATTTTTGGTGAATCTGCATTACTGACTTACATGGTGCCAACTGCTGCTTATGTATTAATAATGATGGTGACTTCTCTATTTTTTGTATTTATTATTAAAAAAAATACTTAGAAACTTATTATTAAATTATAATACTGCTGAATTAAAAACCTTAGTTGAAAAATTAGCTAAATTAGCAAGTACAGTGCTTTGTAACGGAATAAGTCTATTCACAAAAGAACCTGTCAGTTTGTAATGCTTTTTATTATCAACTTTTAAATATTTTTTTTCAACTAATATATTCAATTTTCTAACAACAGTTGCTCTTGGTATACCCGTAATATCAGAAATTGACATTGCATTGATACCTTGAACATTTTTATTTGAATAAGTAGACTCGATAAATTTTATTCTATCCACTTGAAGTCCATTTCCATTCTTAGAGTGTATTTTAGTGTGTAAATGTTGATTAACAACACATGTACCATAAATATGAAAAATTTCTAAATCGTTAAAAATATTTTTATAGGTTAGCAGCATTGAAATTTGCATTTCATAATAAAATTTCCAAATATATGAGTAGTTTTTCTTTATAATTTTTTCCAAATGTTTTGAGCTTAATTGATATTTTAAAATTTTTTCCTCTACTAGCATGTTTGAAAATAAAGATAAAAAGCGTGATGTTCTTTTTAAAGACTTCATTGGCGCAACAGATGGATGTATCGATCTATCAACTATAATATTTGCTTTATTTCTTTTAATAGCACCCATTTTTTCCAGCTCAATAATTTTTCTTCTTGCAGATTCTTTTGGGATATTATTATTTTTAGCTACTTCAATTACATTAAACTTTTTTATTTTAACACTATCTTGTAAATATAATTGATCATAATTTAACTTGACAGAATTTTTTAAGTAAAAGTCTAAGGTTTTTTTAATTAAGTAAATAATAATCAAAAATTTATCATGATCTTTATAAGATGCATAAATAGAATTTTCCCAATCCATTTGATGGGAGATCCATAGTGGACCAATAATAGAATAATTATTTTCTAGTACACTTAATATATCTTTACGATTAATTTGTTTGGATGTTTTTGAAATGCTTATTTCCATAAATTTTTTAGAGTAGTTTTTAATTTTAACCCAAAATGAACACTATATAGGTAAAAGTCAACCCATAATGGTTAATAGTGTTATTGTTAACTTTTATAGTTGATGCTAAATGAAATCTTGATGAGTTCAGAACAAATTAAAATTGATATTTTACAGATCCCAAAAGAAATTGATTTAAATATCTCTAGTAAAGTAGATATTAATCAACTTATCTCCAAAGCTAGAGAAGAAGAAAAAAAAAAAAATAAATTAAATTATATTTTTTTAAGTATAGCTGGTTCTATTATTTTAAGCGTAGGGCTTATTCTTTCTTTATAAACATTATAATATGTTCTTTTATTATTTAATATTAAGAGAGATCGATAGCAAATTTTTTTAAAGATTCTATCGAAAGGAGTTTTAAAGTTTTTTCGTGAGTTTTTTTTAAGTATATTGGACAACCTTTTCCAGCCTCAACAGCTTTTGCATAAGAACTGGCGCAAACACACCAACCATCTCCATCTTTTAATCCAGGAAAACCAAACTCAGGATGTGGAGTAATTAAATCGTTACCATCTTTTTTGCACCATTCTAAAAACTCAGTCGTAACTTTTGCACATACTGTATGAACACCATAATCATTTACATCCGTATTACAGCACCCATCTCGATACCATCCAGTTAATGGACTATTTGAACATTCTTCTAAGTCTTCACCTAGAACATTTTTTTGTTTATCTTCCATTAAATTTTTGTAGGGTTGGGTTGATTTTTATATACCACCTCAGGATCAAAATTTTTTTCTTTTTCTTCAAATTTCATTTTAATTTTTCTACCATTTTCAATTGGACCCAGAGGAACAGACCTATAAAAACAAGACCTGTAACCAACATGACAGCTAGCACCATTGCCAATATCAACTGTTAACCATACAGAATCTTGATCATCATCAATTCTTATTTCTAAAACTTTTTGTATAAACCCACTGGTTTTACCTTTATGCCAAATTTGTTTTCTAGATCTACTAAAGTAATGTGCTTCTTTAGTTTCTATCGTTTTTTGGAAAGCCTCAACATTCATATAGCCGTGCATCAGAATATCTCTAGTTTTTGAGCACATTGTGATAACTGGAATTAATCCATTATTGTCAAATTTAGGGGATAGTAAATTCCCTTCTTCTATTTCAGCAATATTTTCTCTCTTTTTAAACATAATTATGTAATTATGTAGCATATTAATAAACATAATAAATATTTTAAAAATAAGAATTTACTGTATAAACTGATTTCATGAAATTAGTAAAAAACACAGATATTAAAACTATAGAAGCTAATCAAGTTTCAGATAAAGAAGCAGAAGATGCAATTAAAACAATAATAGCTTGGATAGGTGAAGACCCGAGCAGAGAAGGTCTGTTAGAAACTCCAAAAAGAGTAGTTAAAGCTTTTAAAGAATATTTTAGCGGCTATACGCAAGACGCTGAACAAATTTTAGATAAAACATTTGGTGATGTAGAGGGTTATGATGACATGGTAGTTGAAAAGAATATTTCAGTAGCTAGTCACTGTGAACACCATATGGCACCAATAGTTGGAACAGCTCATGTTGCATATATTCCAAATCAAAGAGTTGTGGGACTAAGTAAGTTAGCTAGAGTAGTTGAAGTTTTTTCAAAAAGATTACAAACACAAGAAAGACTAACCATGCAAGTAGCTCAAGCACTAATGATTTCATTAGATGCAAAAGGGGTTGCGGTTACGATCGATGCTGCACATCAATGTATGACTATGAGAGGTATCAAAAAAGAAAATGCTACAACAGTTACAAATTATTTTTTAGGTCAATTTAAGGAAGACCTAAGTATTCAAAATAGATATTTAAGATTTATAAGTAAGTAATCGTTCTGGGAGAAAATATCATGTCAGATAAGTTTAAAGCGTTATTAATAAATCAGGAAGGTGAAAATTTTATCCGAGAAGTTAAATTTATAGATAAAAGTTTTTTAAAACATGGCGATGTTCTTGTTAAAGTAGACTATTCAGATTTAAATTATAAAGATGCACTAATTCTAAACAATGGTGCAAAGTTAGTAAAAGAATTTCCCCATATACCAGGTATTGATTTCTCAGGAACAGTTTTGGAAAGTGATAATTCTAAATTTAAAAAAGATGATGAGGTAATACTTACAGGATGGAGAGTAGGAGAAATTTATTTTGGAGGCTATTCTCAATTGGCAAGAGTAAGCGGAGATTATTTGATTAAAAAACCAAAAAATATTTCATCAAAACAGGCAATGGTTTTAGGCACTGCTGGATTAACAGCTTTATTATGTTCCTTTGCAATCAAAGCAAGAGAAGAAATTTTATTAGGAGAAAAAGTAAAAAACGTTTTAGTCACTGGAGCATCAGGTGGTGTTGGAAGTGTTGCGGTAATGATTTTAAGTAAACTAGGATATGATGTCACTGCAGTTACTGGCAAAGTTGATAATGAAGGATATTTAAAATCATTAGGAGCTAAAAACATAATCAATAAAACAGATTTAGATAAAGATCCAAGACCGTTAGATAGAGGCTTGTGGGACGGAGTTGTTGATACTGTTGGAGGAAAAATTCTAGCAAATGCACTGGCACAAACTAAAGACAATGGAATTGTTGCTGCATGTGGAAATGCTTCTGATTATAAATTAAATACAACGGTAATGCCCTTTATTATTAGAGGCGTTAAGCTTTGGGGAATTAACTCAGTTACAACTTCAATAAAAAGAAGAGAGTTTGTTTGGAATGAAGTTAAAAACCTTATTAATTTTGATAAATTAGAACAATCAATTAAAACAATAAGTTTAGAAGAGCTAATAGATATATATCCAAAAATGCTTAAGGGAGAAACTTCAGGTCGATATATCATTGATCTTAATAAATAAATGGATTGGGATAAATTAAAAATTTTTCATGCAGTTGCTGAAGCGGGAAGCTTTACTAATGCAACAATAAACTTAAACTTAAGTCAATCAGCGATAAGTAGACAGATTCAATCATTAGAACATGATCTTAAAGTTCAACTTTTTGAACGACATGCAAGAGGTTTAACTTTAACTGAACACGGAGAATATGTTTTTAAAACTGCTCATGAAGTTATAAGTAAACTTAAAGAAGTTGAGACCTCACTAGGCGATCAAAAAAGCAAACCTTCAGGAAAATTAACAATTACGACAGTTAGAAGTTTTGGAACTCACTGGTTAACTCCAAGAATTCAAGAATTTATGACTTTAAACCCAGATATAGAAATTGAATTAATTTTTGATGATAAAGAATTAGATCTTAGCACAAGACAAGCAGACATTGGTATTTTTATGAGAAGACCTAAAAAACTTAACTATATTCAAAAAAAATTAGTTGATATTAAATATTTTATATATGGATCTAATAAGTATTTAGAGAGATATGGTATGCCTAAAACAATTAGTGATTTAAATAAACATCGATTTATTTCATTTGGTAAAGGTGCACCATCACCAGTTTATAATCCAGATTGGGCTCTTAAACTTGGAGTTAACGATGTAAAAAAGAGAAAATCTATTATGAAAGTAAATAGTGTGATGGGGTTGCTATTAGCAGTTGAAAGTGGAGTGGGTCTAGCAGCTCTCCCTGAATACTTGGTTTCAAACTCTAATAATATAATAAAAGTTCTTCCAAACTCAGAAGGACCAATCACTGAAGCCCATTTTGTGTATCCTCAATCTCTTAAAAATACAGCAAGAATAACAGCTTTTAGAAACTTTCTTTTCAGTAAAATTGGTGATTGGAAATCTTAAATAATTGGTTTATCAATTACATATACAGAAACACCTCTAGAATTAATATCAACATCAAATTTTTTATGTAGTGGTGGAAATGCTCTTTGAGAACAGTCTAATCTATCACATGTCCTACATGATACACCAATAGGAATTTCTGTCGTTTTGTCACTGACATTAATGTTTTCAGTATATATAAAATCTTTAGCATATTTTGCATCACAACCAAGTCCAATTGATAGAATACTTTTTGAACGACCAAATCTTCCAACACCCTTTTCAACAGTCCTTGCAATACAAACATATTTTTCACCATTTGTCATTTTACTAACTGCTGCTTGAATAACACCTGGTCGAGTAAATGCAGAATAAACATTCCATCTTGGACAAGCTCCACCATATCTTGGTATTTCAATTCCTGATAAAGAAAATCTTTTTGAAATATTCCCAGCCATATCGACTCTTAACATATGAAAAGGAATTCCAGGTAATTTAGGATCTTGAAGGCATGTTACTCTATGAGCAACTTGTTCAAATGACGTTGCAAAAGTATTTTGTAAAAGCTCTAAATCATATTTCAACTTCTTACATTCCGTATGAAATTGCTTGTACGGCATTAAGATTGCTGCACCACAATAATTTAATAATGCTACTTTAGTTAATTTTTTTGATTCTTCAGAAGGGAATGCAAATTTTAACAAGTAATCATCAATTTCTTTCATAGCACCTTCTTGTGCTATTTGAGCCGCTGCGTGTAGTTTTTTTGTCTCTAAAGAATTATAATCACTTAATAGAAGTATTTTTTTATTTTTGTTATAAATTTTTGAGAAAGGTTTGTCTTCTTCAGGTATAACATCATCAACCGTTATTGAATACTCTGATTTTAAATATTCACACAACGCAATGTATCGCGTTCTATTATTTTTTTGAATTTTTTCAAAAACTTTATTTGCAAATTCTTCAAGTTTTGGAAAATAGTTTTTATTTTCCTGAAGAAAGTCAGAAATGACTTCACCAGGAAATGAGTTTTTTCTATTATCAACTATTTTTCCAGATAATTTTTCTATTTTATTTATTAACTCATGATCCTTTTTTTTTAAAATATCCCCAAGTCGAACAAGTGCCCTGCCAATTTTTGGGTTTGTTCCAACTAAATCTTTAACCTCTGGACCAAGAATATCTAAATCCTCAAATAGTTTATCATCTAGTATTTCAGAAATAGTGTTTTCTAGATTAATGTCTGACTTAGATGTTAAATCTGAAAGCTGAATCTTTAATTTTTCACAAACTTTAAGTAATAAATCACCGTCTATTTTTCTTTTTCCACTTTCAATTAAGTTTAAATAACTTGGTGAAATACCAAGTTCCTCTGAAAGTTTATTGGCTTGTAGTCCTAATTGTCTTCTAAAAGCCTTTATTTTTGGACCTATTTTTAAATCTAATTGACTCATATTTTCTATTTGTAAATTTTGTCAATTATAATTTACATAAAATTTCTACATTTTACAAGTATTTTAACGAATTCGATAGATTTTGTAAATTTTGTAAATTATACAATTTTCATGGACAACAAAAACAATAATAAAAAACAAGAAAATCAGTCTCTAGTCACAAAAAAAGAAGATCAGAATCAGTACAACCAGTCTGGTATTTACTTGAGAGACGATCATTGTGATTGGGGTTCAAGTGGAATGAATGAATTTACTAATGAGTATAGTAAAAATAGTTAATTCTCTTCAAGTCTAATTTTCTTAACATAACACAGGATTTTAAGAATGAGTTCAGAAGCTAAAGTTTCATACAATTTAAAAAGATTCTCAGGAATTAATAGAGATTATACGACTGAAGAAGTTGAAAGATTAAGAGGTTCAATTAAAATTGAATACTCAATGTGTAAACATCAATCTAAAAAGTTATGGGATTTATTAAATTCTGAACAATATATTAATACTTTAGGATCACTATCAGGAAATCATGCAGTTCAACATGCAAAAGCTGGTCTGAAAGCAATATATTTGAGTGGTTGGCAAGTTGCAGCAGATGCTAATAGTGCCGGTGAAATGTATCCAGATCAATCACTATATCCATACGACAGTGCTCCAAAATTAGTTGAATCAATGAATAACGCTTTAATAAGAGCTGATCAGATTCAACATATGGAAGTTCATGATGGTGAAATGGATTTAAAAGATAGAACAGATTACATGTTACCAATTATCGCTGACGGTGAAGCTGGTTTTGGTGGACCACTAAATGTTTTTGAATTAACAAAAAAATTTATTAAAGCTGGAGCCGCAGGTGTTCACTTTGAAGATCAATTAGCTAGTGAAAAAAAATGTGGTCATATGGGTGGAAAAGTTTTAGTTCCAACAGGCACAATGATTAAGAATTTAAAAGCCGCTAGATTAGCAGCTGATATTGCTGATGTTCCATTGATAATTTTAGCAAGAACTGATGCAAATGCTGCAAAATTAATTACTAATGATCATGATGAAAATGATAAACCATTTTTAACAGGAGAAAGATCTCCTGAAGGTTTCTTCTATGTTAAACAAGGAATCGACCAAGCTATATCAAGAGGGTTGGCTTATGCACCTTACTCAGACTTAATCTGGTGTGAAACAGCAACACCCAATATTGATGAAGCAAAAAAATTTGCAGGTGCAATTCATGAAAAATTTCCAGGAAAATTATTAGCTTATAATTGTTCACCTTCTTTTAATTGGAAAAAACATTTATCTGATGCTGAGATTTCAACTTTTCAACAAAAAATAAGTGAAATGGGATATAAGTTTCAATTTATTACCCTTGCAGGCTTTCATACACAGAATATTGCAATTTTTGAACTTGCAGAAAAATATAAAACAGAAGGCATGACAGCATATTCTAAAATTCAACAACTAGAATTTTCTCGTGAAAAAGATGGCTATACAAGCGTCAAACATCAAAGAGAAGTTGGAACAACATATTTTGATGCTGTATCAAACACGATAAGTTCAGGTCAAAGCTCAACTACGGCAATGAAAGGCTCGACCGAGTCAGAACAGTTTTAAGAAATTACCTAAATTTCTATTGTTGTAAAAGATCTAGATTAAGAGGTGTTTTAGGTCTGTTTTATTAACGGACATTTTTTAATGGTAAAATTTATTTAGATGCATTTGACCCAAAATAAACATCAAAAACGTTGAAAATAAAGGATAATTAAACCTATTAATATGTGAAGTTTTTGCTAGGGTAATTTCAATATCGAATCTGATTCGATAATTAACAAAAAAAGGGAGTTAATATGAAGATATTACAAGGATTAACAGGAACAATAACAAGCTTAACTAATGTAGTTATTGCTTTACTTGGCTTAGGTATCGTTGTTTCTCTACTTGGTGGAAATGTGCCATTCGTAGGTGGAGTTGCAGAAAATATCATCGGTCTAGTACAAGGTTTGGGTGATGCTGGTATAGTTGGTTTAGTAGCCGCTATTATCATTCTTAACTTATACAAATAAATATAGTTAAAATTAGCACTTCTTACATAGCTTGCTAATTAACAAAATTAAATCCCTAATCTTACAACCAAAGATTAGGGATTTTTTGATAGGATAATTAATAATGAATAGTTGGATTACAAAAATAAAGTCATATTTAAATAAATTTCTTGAACTTGGTGTTCTTTTATTAGGCGTATCTGTAATTGCTGAGATAGTATTTGGACCAAATGTAGCTTTTTTTGGTTCACAGGTTACAAACAACCTAATTAACTTGCTTAATAGTTTGGGAGAACAAGGTATTGCCGCACTAATAATTGTTTTTGCAGTAATATTTGTTTACAGAAAATATTTAAAATAGTTATTTAGACTATACTTAAGTTTAACTAATTTTTTTTAGTTTTCTTATTTATTATTTGATTTATCCCTTTTTATCTAGTTGGTTACCCAGTTTAATAATTTTCTTTGAGAATTTTTCTGTAATTAGTTTTCAATCAATATTTAATTGTCCACATAAACAATTGTGAAACAGAGTTGTTAGACTTACTCAATAAATTATCATCAGGACCCATAATGCTTTTACCAATATATTTCCTATTTAAACTATTGTAGTGTGCGACATTATATGCGATTGATAATCATTCGCAACAGTAATAATAAACGTTCTAAACTAATCCAGGGTAAAGAAAGCAAGGAAAGTGAAAAAAATACTATTAATTATATTCATGCTAAGTTTTTTTAAAAGTTTAGCAATAGCCAACGAAGTTAATGTCTTTACTGCAAGACATTATGATTCAGATATCCAACTTTACGAAAAATTTACATTACAAACTGGAATTAAAGTTAATGTTATATCTGGCAAAGATAAAGCTCTTCAAAAAAGAATAATTGAAGAGGGGAAAAATTCTAAAGCAGATCTTTATATAACTGCTGACGCAGGAAGGTTAGGATTTTTTGATTTTAAAGGAATGTTTCAAAATTCAATGTCACCAGCAATTAAGTCTGCAGTGCCATCTAACTTTAGATCCAAAAATTGGACTGGAATAGCTAAGAGAGCAAGAATAATTTATTATTCTCCAGACAGAGTGAATGCCAATGATCTTAATGGAATGACTTATGAAGGACTAGCCAATCCAAAATGGAAAGGTAGAATTGTTATAAGACAATCTAATAATATTTATAATCAGTCACTTGTTGCTTCTTTAATTTCTAATAATGGAAAAAAAATAACATCTGAGTGGGCAAAAGATGTGGTCGCAAATATGGCTAGAGACTCTAAGGGTAATGATAGAGCTCAGATTTTAGCTGTAGCGGCAGGAGAGGCAGATTTAGCAGTAGCAAATACTTACTACTATGCTTTAATGCTTTCAGGAAGCAAAGGTCCTGAACAACAAGCCGCTGCAAAAAAAGTTTTACCTTTTTTTCCTAATCAAGGTAATAGAGGAACACACATGAATATTAGTGGTGGTGGTATATTAAAACATGCCCCTAATAAAGATAATGCAATTAAGCTGCTTGAATTTTTATTAACTAAAGAAGCACAACAACACATAGTTAACAACACATATGAGTATCCAATGATTGAAGGCGTTGAGCCCCATGAATTAATTAAGCTAATGGGGCTTGATTTTAAACAGGATCTTAAAACCAAAGTAGTAAATTACGGAAAAAATCAAGCAACAGCTTTAGAAATAATGTTGGCTGCAAAGTGGAAATAAAGAGGTTATAACAAAAGCGCACTTTTAGCATTAAGTCATTTACCCTACTTAATATTATTAGTGCGCAGTTAAAATGGGTAAAAAAATTAGCATTTGGTATTTTAGTTCTTTCTTAATATCTATAGCTGTAGCTATACCTATTATGACAGTATTCGTCAGTTTTTTTGAAACAACTGGAGATTATGTTTTAATTTTAAAAAACACTTTTCTTTTAGATTATATTTATAATTCAATCTTACTTTTAGTTGGTGTTTTAATCTTAACCTTTATTATTGGTGTTGGATGTGCTTATTTAGTTTCATTTTATAATTTTCCAGGGGTAAATTTTTTTAAATGGGTATTGATTTTGTCTTTTGCAGTCCCAGCATATATTTATGCTTATTCATTAACTGCTTTTTTTGAAAACTACGGTACAGCCTTTTCAATTTTAAAGAATTTATTTGGCGAGGGTAATTATAACTCCCATATACCTAAATTTGATGGAATAATGGGAGCTATAATGTCAATATCATTTTCAATATTTGGATATGTATACGTTTTAACAAGAACCTCATTTCATTATCAATCACAAAACTTAATAGAGCTAGGTAAAAATCTAGGTTTTTCTAAAAAAAAATCATTTTTTAAAATAATACTTCCTTCAGCTAGACCAGCAATAGTTGCTGGTCTTTCGTTAGTAGCAATGGAGACTTTATCTGATTTTGGATCTGTATCATTTTTTGGAGTGTCAACGTTAACCACGGGAATATATAATGCCTGGATTTCTTTTGATGATCTCACTTTAGCTAATAGATTATCATTTTATCTATTAATTTTTATACTTGGATTATTTATTTTAGAAAACCTATCTAGAAAAAAAGCACAATATCACACATCTTCAAAAGATGGTTTTAAATCAAAATCAGTAATTAATTTACATGGTTATAAATCATTTTTAGCTTTTTCTTTTTGTATGTTTATATTTTTTGTAAGTTTTTTATTTCCAGTTTTACAAATGCTTTATTGGACAATTATTTTTCCAAAACACCTAGCTGATTTAAATCTAATTGAATTATTTTCAAATACTATGCTTTTAGTATTTTTATCAAGTTGTTTATTAATTGTTTTAGCGTTTATATCAAATTATGGAAATAGAGTTTCTAAAAGTAAACTACTTGAAGTGTTAAATACATTTTCAATTTCAGGGTACGCAATTCCAGGAATTATATTGGCTGTAGCATTTATTACATTCATTTCGTGGTTTGATAATTATGTGATTAACTATCTAGAGATTAAATCTATTAAATCTATTTTTATTGGATCTATTTTAGGATTAGTTTTAGTTTATTTTATAAGATTTTATTCTTTGGCAAATAATGGGATTAAATCAGGGTATTTAAAAATTAATTATTCTATAGATGAGAGCGCATATCTTTTAGGCTATTCTAAGTTTAAGACGTTTAAGAATATTCATATCCCTTACTTAAAAAATTCAATTTTATTAATTGGAATTTTACTTACAATTGAAATTATTAAAGAATTACCAATAATATTAATTATGAGACCTTTTAATTTTGAAACGTTTGCAACTAAAGCATATGTTTATGCCTCGCAAGATTTACTAGAAGCTGCTGCTGCACCATCATTATTACTTATAGTTATTGCAAGTTTTTTTATTTTAATTACATCTAGGTATATTCTTAAGGATTAAAAATATGACAAAAAATTTTTTAGAAATAAATAATGTAACATTTGCAGCAAGTGCAAAAAATAAAGTTAACAATGTTTCATTAACCATTGAAAACGAAGGAGATATTATCTGTTTGTTAGGTCCCTCAGGAATTGGTAAAACTACGATACTCAGAACTATCGCTGGCTTAGAAAAAATACATTTAGGAAAAATTTTATTAAAAGACAAGATACTATCTTCAGAAAATGTACATGTTGAACCTGAGAATAGAAACATATCAATGGCATTCCAAGATAACTCACTCTTTCCCCATTATAATGTTTTAAAAAATATTAAATTTGGTGCAGAAAGAAATAAAAACAAAAAAAAAGTTTTAAATATTAATGAGATAATTAAATTTCTACATATTGATCATGTGATAGATAAATTTCCACATCAAATAAGCTCTGGTGAAGCACAAAGAGCTTCTTTGGCAAGATCTCTCTTATCTAACCCCGACTTATTGTTATTAGATGAGCCATTATCTAATGTGGATCAAAGTTTTAAAGAGGAAATTCAAGTTAAATTAAAACAAATATTAACAGAGCAAAAAATAACAACAATCATTGTTACACATGACTCTTATGAAGCTTTTTATTTAGGTACTAAATGTGGAATAATTTTAAATGGTCACTTAAAACAATACGATGACCCTTATAACGTTTATCATTTTCCAAATTCAGTGGAAGTGGTTAATTTTTTAAATAGAGGAATTTTAATACCAGCCAAAGTTACCGGAGAAAATAGTTTAGAGAACGTAGATTTAGGTACAATAACAGGTAACTTTATAAAACATTATCCAAAAGGATCAGAGGTTCAACTCTTATTACAACCTGAGGATCTAGCACATGATGATAAAAGCAATCTAAAACTAGAAGTTGTTGATAGAAAATTTCGAGGAACTAATTTCATCTACACACTTAAGACAGGGAGTAATAAATTAATTCCTGTATTTGTTCATTCTCACCATATTCATCAACATGAAGTAGATGAGAAATTTGGTATCAAGAGACCTATTAATATTGATCATATAGTTTGTTTCTAATAGAAAATTAGAATTTACAAATGAATAATAAACTTAAAACATTATACAAGGGTATATTAGATGTAAGTCCATTAATGATACCGGTAGTTCCATTTGGAATTATATTTGGAGTTATTGGAATGGATTTAGGTATTGGTCCATATATGACATTTGGAATGTCAATAATAGTTTTTGGTGGAGCTTCACAAATAGTCTTATTACAACTCTTTTCAGGAGGAGCTTCGTCTATAGTAATTTTAAGTTCTGTTGGTGCAGTAAATTCTAGACATTTATTATATGGGGCAGTTTTATCAGAACATTTATCTGGGCTAAAATTTATTTGGAAAGTTATTATATCATACGTATTAGTTGATCAAGCATTTGCAGTTTCAAACGAATATTTTAAAAAAAATAAGAAAAATAAAAATAAACATTATCATTTATTGGGTGGAGGAGCTACATGCTGGACTATTTGGCAAATCTCAACTTTAGGTGGTATATTTTTAGGGTCTATAGTACCTGAAGAATTAGGATTAAAATTTGCAATACCCATTACCTTTCTTGCTTTACTAATCAATGATTTTAAAAAAATTAAAAATGTTATTGTAATGTTGGTGTCAGGTTTAATTGCAACTTTTGGATACCATTTGATACCTTTTAAAGCATATATAATAGTAGCAGCATTATCTGCATTATTTGTAGCAGTTTTCTTAACAAATATAAGATTGAGTAAAAAATAATGCATTGGTCTTTAATTATTTACTGTGGAATAATTACATTTTTAACAAGATTTTCTATGATTGCTTTGCTTAAAAAAGATACTTTTGATCAAAAAACAAAAATAATATTGTCATATGTTCCTTCGGCAATTTTTCCAGCAATTATCTTTCCACTAATATTTTTAGATAATACTGGCAATCTTGATTTTGAAAGTAATCCCAAGATAGTAGCAGCTATTGTTGCGGTAATAATTGGTTATTTTAGTAAAAATGTTATTGCAACTATATTTTCTGGAATAGTTTCTTATTGGTTCTTAATTTTTATATTTTATTAAAGTTTAATTAGTTAAAAATTGACCAATAAGGTTATTTTTTTACTAATTGACAATTAAATTTTTTTATAATATGTTTTTTTTAGCGCTGAGTTAAGTTAAATTGCAGAGCGCTTTACAAAACCTGCTAAAGCGACGTTTCAACCACCGCTTTAGAAGGTGGTTTTTTTTTGAAAATTTTAATTTAAAAACCAGGTATTTGAACCATATTGTGCACCTTGCATTAGCTTAAGCACTAAAAAGGAGAGAAGGAACTGATAGTTTTTAAGCACCCTCTGTTTAAATATTTACGGTTTCTTTTCTCCATTAATTTGGAGACAGTATGAGTACAAATAGATTAAAAGAAAGATTAGATAAAGGTCCCGTTATATGTGCTGAAGGTTTTTTATTTGAAATAGAAAGACGTGGATATATGTCATCTGGGGAATTTGTTCCAATGGTTTCATTGGATCATCCTGAGGTTTTAGAGAACTTACACAAGGAATTTCAACATGCAGGATCAGATATTGTAGAAGCGTTTACTTATAATGGTCATAGAGAAAAAATGCGTGTTATTGGTAAAGAAGAGCTTCTTGAACCATTAAATCGATCAGCATTAAAGATAGCAAAAAAAGTTGCATTAAATACACCAAAAGGAATGAAACCAAATTTAATGGCTGGAAATATTTCTAATTCAAATATTTGGAAACATAATGACAAAAAATCTCAAAATGATGTTGAAAAGATGTTTGCGGAAATGATTGATTGGGCAGTTGATGAAGGTGCTGACATGTTAATTGGAGAAACTTTTTATTATGCAGAAGAGGCTTATAAAGCTTTAGAGATAATGAAAAAAACAGGACTTCCAACTGTTTTAACAATTTCTCCTATGGGTGAAAATAAAATGAGAGATGGAAAATCTGTTATTGATACCTGTAAGGAACTTGAACAACTTGGTGCTGATGTTGTTGGTCTAAACTGTTTTAGAGGACCAGCTACAATGTTTCCTTTTTTAAAAGAAATAAGAAAAGAAGTTAAATGTCATGTAGGTGCGTTACCCATTCCTTATAGAACGAGCGAAGATTATCCTACATTTTTTAATTTACCAGATAGAAGTAATTGTGATTGTCCATCACCACATGGAAGAACATTTCCAACAGCACTAGATCCACACTTTTGTAATAGATATGAAATAGGTAAATTTGCAAAAGACGCTTATACACTTGGTATTAATTATCTTGGTGTATGTTGTGGTGCTAATCCAATGTTAATAAGAGAAGTTGCAGAATCTATCGGATTAAAGGTACCCGCAAGTAAATACAGAGAAAATATAGAAAATCATTTTATGTATGGAAAAAATAAAAGAATTCCAAAACATATGACTGATTATGGTGATAAAGCTTAAATAATTTTTACTTTAAAATTCTAAGCACTTTTTTATTACGTGCTCAGAATATAAGTTAGCTTTTAAAATAATTTAATATAAAATAAAGTTATGAAAAAAATTATACTTATAATATTCACTTTAATTTCATTTAATGCTTTTGCTGTTGTTAAAAGCACCACATTTAATAATGAAGTCTTTAAAAAAGCTCAACTGGATGGAAAAATTGTTGTTATACATTCCTGGAATAAAACTTGCTATACATGTGGCAAACAAGTGAAAATATTAAATGAAGCAGAAAAAGAGTTTACTGATATTTTATTTTTAAGTTTTGAGCAAACTAAAGATAAAGAGATAGCTAAATTATTAGGTATTGAATATTGGACAACAATAGTTGTTTATAAGAATAACAAAGAAGTTGCTAGAAGTATTGGTCAAACAAGTAAATCTGAAATTTATTCCTTAATAAAGTCACTTTAAAAATATTAATTAAATATCTCCAAGTTTAATATTTCTAACAATATTTGTATCAATTAATTTTGGTTTGGGTAAATTTAAATTATTCATAATTTCTATATAATCATCTACATTTTTAACTTGTAATCTAGGGTTAAATTTTTTTTCATTACCAATAGAGCTAACTTTTTCTCCCTTATAATCGTGAGCTGGATATAAAAATGTTTCTTCTGGGAGTTTTAACAATTTATTAAAAATAGATTCATATGAGTCTTTAGCACTTCCATTTTGAAAATCAGTTCTTCCAGTACTATTAATTAATAAAGTATCTCCTGAGAAAAGGTAATTATCAATTAAAAAACTATAGCTATCTGAAGTATGACCTGGTGTATAAATTGCTTTTATTTTTAAATTATCAACTTTAATTATTTCATCGTTTTTAACTTTAATTTGAACAGCTTCTGATGGTGTGTGCTCCCCCATTATTGTTGAACAGTTTGTTTCTTTATTTAGTTTCGATGCTCCAGTAATATGATCTGCATGAATATGCGTATCTATCACTTTAACCAATTTTAAATCTAATTCTTTTAACAACCCAATATAAGTCTCAATATTTTCTAAAACTGGATCAATGATTAAAGCTTCTCTCCCTTTAGCAGATGCGATTAAGTATGTATATGTACTAGAAATTTTATCGAATAGTTGTCTAAAGATCATAATATTATTTATCTTTCATTTAAAATAAATATCAAAAATTTCATAGAAAGACTAAATATTTTAATTACAAATTTGAAAATTTATATTTAATATCTTGGGTTATAGTATATAAAAAACTCAAGGGGTGTCGTAACTGACTGAGAATAAACCCTAATAACCTGTCCGGTAATTCAGAAAGGGAAAACAATGGATAAAATAAACTTTATAAGTCAATCAACATCATTAACGCTGGTCATAACTATAAGCTTAATCTTTACGCTTGTTGGATTAGTTTATTCTAAACGATTCCAAGGCATAAATAATTATCTAACAGCCAATAGGAATATTGGTTTTTTTTCGTTAAGCACAAGTTTAGTAGCTTCAGCACTTGGTGCATGGATTTTATTTGGTCCAGCTTCTGCTGCTACATGGGGTGGAATAGGTGCTGTTATTGGTTATGCGCTAGGAACTGCCTTTCCAATGATCTTTTTAATTTTTTTAGGTAAAAAAATAAGAAATGAATTTCCCAAAGGCTCAACATTAATTGAATTTTTAAGAAAACGATTTGGTAAAAGTTTATTTAAATTAATTTTATTAATGACAATATTTTATTTATTTGTCTTTTTGTGTGCAGAAGTTACAGCTGTTGCAACATTAATTAATTATATTTCAGGAACTGAATTATGGATTACAGCTTTAATAATTTTAATTGCAACTTTAACTTATACACTTTATGGAGGATTAAGAGCTTCTATTTTTACAGATATTATTCAAATGATAGTAATATTAATCTTACTTACAATTTCTGTTTATTATTTAATTTCATTTACAGGTGATCAGTTTTCATTTTCTTTTGTTAAAGAAAAAAATCCTCATCTATTGAGTAGTAATTACATTCCAAATTATACAGCAGGCCTAACTTTCTTTATTGCGGTTGCTGCAACTAATCTTTTTCATCAAGGAAACTGGCAAAGAGTTTATGCTGCAAAAAATGATGATGTGCTTAAGAAAAGTTTAATCCTTACATTTATTGTTATTATTCCAATAGTTTTATTTATGGGTTTTAGTGGATTAGTTGCTGTATCTATTGATCCTAAAGTTATTCCTGATTTAGGATTTTTCTCATTATTATTAAGAAACCAAACTGAATTTTTATCAATGGTAATAATAATCTTAGGATTGTCGTTAACCATAAGTACTGTTGATACTTTAGTTAATGCTATATCAAGCTTAATCGTTGTTGATGGTAAAGCAACCTTTAATTTTAGTAAAAAAATAGATTATTTAAAATTTTCTAAATTTTTTATTGTGGCACTTTCTACTATAGCTTTCATTATAGCATCAAAAGGATTTAGTATTTTGTATTTATTTTTATTAGCAGATTTATTTTGTTGTTCATTTGTACTTACTGTTTTTTATAGTTTTTATAATAAAAAACTGAATGAAAAAACTGCATACATATCGATAATTTTAGGCTTAATAGGAGGTTTTCTTTTATTCCCAACACCTGATTTTTCTAAGAGTTTGCTTGTGGGAATGATGATTCCAGCTGAATTATTTCCAGTATTTATATCTCAATCCTTGTTATTCTTATCTTTCTTAGTTGCTACATTCATACCCGCAGTTATTTGGAAGTTGAGATAATCTATAAAAAGAATATAAAATAGTGCTTAAATATTATGTTAGGCACTATTATTCCTTTTATTGTTCTTATCTTAGTTGTTGTATTCATTCATGAATACGGACACTATTATTTTGCTAAAAAATATGGTGTAGGTATTACTGATTTTTCAATAGGATTTGGTAAAGAAATATTTGGCTGGAATGACAAGTCAGGAACTCGCTGGAAAATTTGTTGGATACCTTTAGGTGGATATGTAAAATTTTTTGGTGACAGAAATGTTTTTAGTCAAGCAGATCAAGAAAAAATAATAAATAAATATAGTAAAGAGGATCAAGAGAAATTATTTGTTCTAAAACCACTATATCAAAGAGTTTTAATTGTTGCTGCTGGACCTTTAGCTAATTTCTTATTAGCAATAGTTATATTTTTCTCTGTCTATACATTTGTTGGTAAAGACTTTACTCCAGCTGTAATCAACGAAGTTCAAAAAGATAGCCCAGCTATGACAGCAGGCCTTAAAAATAATGATATAATAGTTTCAATTGATGGCAATAAAGTTAAGAGCATCATGGAAGTTTCTAAATTTATAATGATGTCTACAGATGAGTTTATTGATTTTACAGTAACAAGATCAAGTCAAAACCTTACCTTTAAGGTTAAACCTAATATTGTTGCTAGCGAAGACAATCTAGGCAATAAAATGAATAAGAGAATGGTTGGCATTAAACTTGGTGCATTTAATAATAAGATTAATCATGTCAAATTAGGCCCAATCAAAGCTATTTATTATGCAATTAACGAAGTATATTATGTCAGCGCATCTTCATTGAAGTATTTAGGTAGTATGATTGCTGGATCAGGTGATGCCTCACAATTAGGTGGACCTATCCGTATTGCAAAAATTACTGGACAAGTTGCTGAATTTGGTTTTTTACCATTCTTAAGTATGATGGCTTATATTTCTATTAGTCTTGGTCTTATTAACCTCTTTCCAATTCCATTATTAGACGGTGGACATTTAATGTTTTATGGTTTTGAGAAAGTATTGGGTCACCCTTTAAGTCAAAAAGTCCAAGAAGGTTTTTTTCGAATCGGAATGTTTTTATTACTATCATTGATGTTTTTTACAACTTTTAATGATCTAAAAGATTTAGGTTTATTTTGATTTATTAACATTTTTTAAATTTTAAAAACCCTTTAAAATCAACGTTTATTTAATAAATTACAATATATAGTGTTTTTTATTCTAAGAGATACTAACAAAATGCTTGATTTATAAGCTTTTATGTAAAATATGTTAAATAACCTTTAAAACTGGAGCAAAAAATGAACAAAAAACAGTTAATTGCTAAACTTTCTGGTTCACTAAACCAAAGTAAAGCAGATGCAGAACGAACTTTTGATATTATTACCAACACTATTCTTGATGCCTTAAAAGGTGACGATTCAGTGAAAATTGCTGGTTTTGGTACTTATAAAGTAGCTAAAAGAAAAGCTAGAGTTGGAAGAAACCCGAGAACAGGGGAGCAAATTCAAATTGGTGCTTCTCAAAAAGTTAAGTTCTTACCAGCTAAAGCACTTAAAGAAGTATTTAATAAGTAACATCATTTCAACTAACAGCCTTTTATGAAAAAAGGCTGTTAGTATATGCATTAACCACATAACTCTTTTTCCATTTAAACAATAATTATTAATTCAGACCTTAATATAAGCAGATTCTTAAATGGGAACTTTTGTTAGTTTTACTTTAACTCGTATAAATCCCAAGAAGTTTTTTGTGCAACTCTATCATAGAGTTTTTTAGCTCTTAGATTATCATTAGCCGTTAGCCATCTTATTAAACCCCATCCCTTAGAGGTAGATATTTTTTTTAATTCACTAATTAATTGTTCTCCAATTTTTTTTCCTCTATGTTTTGGGTCAACAAATAAATCATCTAAAAAACCAATGTGTTTACCTTTTAAGGGTCGTGGCATTCTCCTAAAGTGAGCTAAAGCAACAACGTCTCCTTCAGTTTCATAAACTATTCCATTAATTTCATGTTTTTTATCATGTAACCAACCCCAAACAGTTTCAAGAATTTGATCATTCATTTGAACTTTATAAAATTTAGCGTAGCCTTTATAAAGTTTTTGCCACTGTATCTGATCTTTTATTTGAATTTCTCTAATTAAATTACTCATTTTCATCCCATAATTTTTTATAGTTAATGAACGGCGACAATCCATAACTAGAATTTATATTTGTTAAATGTAAAGAAAGACTTTTTAAAGGCGAAATACAAAATTCCTTTATATAAATTTCATTAAGATGTTTTTCAAAAGGGTCATTTCTATCTAAACAAGTATTATAAAAGTTATCCCAATATTTATTTAATAAAGGTTTAGTAGTCATGAAAGTACATAAAGTTTGATTGATAGTTCTCCAATGTCTTTTGTTTCCAATTAAAATATTTGTTTTTTCATTATTCATATATAAATATGGATAATCCGCAGGACACATAAAGATATCTTTATTTACCTGTGAAGCTATTCTTTCATATGATGCAATCATTTCTTCCATCATAGGCTCAAAATGTAAGTAGTCGTCTTCTACAAAAAAAACTAAATCTTCACCTTGTTCTTTTCCGATTTCAAAACTTTGAAGTAAGCTTGCTAAATTCGAAAAAGTTTGATCATTTTTTTGTTGTTTGATTATATTTTTATATTTATCATGATTTAATTGACTAATGCTTATATCTAAACCACTTCCATCAATTAGTTTTTTAATCTTATTTAAATTTTCTTCTTTAGATTTGTCATCAACAATTATCGTTTTAAATTTAATATTTGGATATTTAGTTTTGCAAAAATTAATTGATTTTATAAGTGAATTTAAAGATCTTAAAGAATATTCAATTTTAGGTAATTCAAATAATCTTTTCTTATTTTGATCCCATATCTCTATATCAGTATTAGTTCTGAATATTATAAGTACTGAACTAACTTTTTTAGTAATACTTACATCTCCTAACGGTAGAACAATAGATCTTTCATTTATGATTGAAAGATCTTCATTTAATTCTTTTTGAAGAGTAGGTGAACTAAAATCACTTTGATCAATTATCTCGTAACCAAGAACTTTTGAAAGTTTAATAAATAGTTTTTTTATGATGCTTTTTTTCATATAATTGTTTATGATTAAATTTTTACAATATTATGAATATTAAATCATCACAAACACTTGTTTCTGAAGCATTAAAAGAGATTAAAACTATTAGTCCAGAAGAAGCATTAAAGCTGTCTAATGAGGATAAATGTAATTTAATTGATATTCGTGATGTAAGAGAACTGCAAAAAGAAGGAAAAGTTGAGAATGCTCAACATATACCTCGAGGCATGTTGGAGTTTTGGCTAGACCCTGAAAGCATTTATTTTAAAGACGGTAGATTAGATGTGAATAAAGAAATGGTTTTATTTTGTGCAGGTGGATTAAGATCAGCTCTAGCTGCTAAATCTTTACAAGATATGGGTTTTAAAAAGGTTTCTCATATTGATGGTGGTTTTGGCTCAATAAAACAAAGTAATTTTAAAATAGTTTAATCTAGTCGTACAAATTAATTCTTTTTGCATAAAATATCCTGACCACCCAATATATAATTATACCCATTGGTCCTATCAAATAGGTAATTAATAATGGAAAAAACATTAACATTTTATTAATACCAAATTTTTGAGAGTCTTTAACAATCCAACCACCACAAAATAAATTAATAGCTAAAAAGTGAGTCCAGAATAAAATTAAAAAAGAGCTATCAGAAAACAAGTTAGATAATCTGCTTAATCCTAGATAAAGATCAAAGTTTGTTAAAAAATTATAACCATTATGAAAAGTTATATAGAGCAAGTAGCCATAAACTAAGCTTAAAATAAATATTGGAAAAATTGATGTTGTTAATATTCTACATATTTGCGACTGAGGAAAAATAATTAAAACAAACCAAAAAGGCAAAACACCTAAGTTCAACCAAAAATAGATCATTTCAATGGTAAAATATATATAAATTTGTTCGATCATTATAAAAAGTATTATATTAAATCATAGAATGATTCCAATGAGAAATAGAAAAAAAACTCTAGAAGTTACTATTGAGGAGATGAGAAATTTTTCATTTTCATATATTCAAAAATATGCCCCATCAAAACAACAATTAAGAACTTACTTATTAAAAAAATATTTAAAAGCATCTGTTCCCAATATAAAAAAGCAAGATATTACTGATTTGATAGATATTGTTTTGGTAGATCTCGAAAAAAGCAAATTTATTAGTGATAAATTTTATTCAGAAAGTAAATCAAGAAGTTTAATTCAAAGAGGTAGCTCTATTAACAAGATAAGAAGTTATTTAATTGGAAAAGGTATCAATGATAATTATATTAAAGAAACGATTGATAAAATTAAAGAAGAGAATTCAGATCAAGATTTTTTTTCTGGAATAAAAATTTGTAAAAAAAAAAGAATTGGACCTGCTAGAATAGAAGATAATAGGTCTCTTTTTTATAAAAAAGATATCTCACTCCTTGCGAGAAATGGTTTTGATTTTGAAACTTCAAAAAAAATCATGGATATGAAAAAAGATGATTATATAAAAATTATTAAGTTACTTTAATTTTTTTTTTTTAGGCAAATATTCAATTTTATTTTTTATATAATTTTTTACAAAAACAAAAATCAATAACCCAAATATAGAAACTGAGACTATTATTATTAGTATTATCCTTAATTGCTCATTCATTAGATAATATTTTTACTTTTTAAAACTAAACTAGGATTTTTAAAATTTACTTTTCCATATAAAATTTCATTACCCTGAAAGTCAGTGACTTCACCTCCTGCTTGCTCAACAATTGCATGTCCAGCAGCAATGTCCCATTCACACGCTCTCGGTTCCGCAACATATAAATCAAATTCACCAGTAGCAACTACACAAAATTTTAAAGAACTTTTCATTTTTTGATAAGTTGTAATTTTATATTTTTGATGTATTTTTAAAATTTCTGATTTTAGTTCGTTTGAATAGCTAACAGCTTTAATTTCATCACTATCTTTTTTTTTATTAATTAATTCTATTTCTTTATTATCAACTAATTCGTAACTATTTGACATTGCATAAGAGTAAAAAGTTCTTTTCTTAGCTGGAGCTGTAATTATACCGATTACAGGTTTTTTATTTATTATTAATGCAGCATTTAATGTAAATTCATCTCTATTGTTGATGTAATCATTTGTTCCATCTATTGGATCTATCAGCCAAAAGTTATTTAAATTTTTATCATTTTTATGTGCTGAGTTTTCTTCTGAGACTATTAATATATTTGGAGTTATTTCAGTTATTCTTTTTGTTAATATTTTATTAACTTCAATATCTCCATTTGTTACAGGAGTATTGTCATCTTTAATCTTCTTTTTCAACCCAGACTCTCGTAAACTTAAAGCAACACGTCCTGCTTTGCTAAATGTTTCAATTAATGAAAGGGTAATTTTTTTTTTTTCTTCAATATTCATTTATTTATATATTTTTTCTATTTTAATGTTTTTAGCATTGATTACTTTTTTTCCTACATTCTCAAAGTTAATTGTAACTTTACCATTAATAATTGACTGAACTTGTCCTATTCCCCAATTTTTATTGTGTGGATTAGTGACTTTGTCACCTGGTTCATAATTTAAAATCATTTAATTTACTTATATAAAATTTAGGAATAAATATCATTAAATATGACAAAATTTAATTCAATTGGAATTGATAAAGAACCAAAAGATACTTTGGTTGTTGTAGCAATGTCTGGTGGTGTAGATTCTTCAACTGTAGCAGCGATGATGAAAAAAGAAGGTTATAACGTTATTGGTATCACCTTAAAACTTTATAATGATACAAAACAAACAGCTAAATCCAAACAATGTTGCGCAGGTCAAGATATCATGGATGCAAAAAGAGTTGCTGATAAATTGAAAATAGAACATAGAATACTATATTATCAAGATAAATTTAAAGAAGGTGTTATTGATAATTTTATAGATAGTTATTTAAATGGAGAAACACCAATTCCATGTGTGCAGTGTAATCAAACTGTTAAATTTACTGATTTATTCCAGGAGGCCAAAAATCTAAATGCAGATGCCTTGGTTACTGGTCACTATGTTAAAAGTATCACAGAAGGAGATAATACTGATATGTATAGAGGTATAGATTTAAATAGAGACCAAAGTTATTTTTTATTTAATACAACTAGAGAGCAACTTAACTTTTTAAGATTTCCCTTAGGTAATTTACTTAAAGATGAAACAAGAAATATTGCAAGAGAATTAGATCTTAACGTCGCTGATAAGCCAGACAGCCAAGATATTTGCTTTGTACCAAATGGTGATTATGCATCTGTTATAGAAAAATTTAGACCAAATTCATTTAATAAAGGCAACATAAAAAACATGGAAGGTAAAGTAGTTGGTATCCATGATGGGATTATTAATTATACAATAGGTCAAAGAAAAAGGATTAAGATTTCAGATAAAAATCCACTTTATGTAATTAAAATTATAGCTAATACAAATGAAATAATAGTTGGCTGCAAAGAGCATTTAATTAAAACGAAAATTAATTTAAAAGATCTGAATATTATAACGAGTGATAAAAAAGATTTTGATAAAGAATTATTTGTAAAAGTAAGATCAACTGGAAAATTAATAAAAGCTAAAATTGACATAAGCAATAAATCAGCAAATGTAGATTTATTAGAAGAAGAACATGGAATTGCACCAGGACAAGCTTGTGTATTTTATTCTAAAAATGATAATGGTCACAAAGTTCTTGGAGGTGGTTGGATTACAAAGTAAGATTTATTATTTAATTTTTTTCCACATAAGAAATGTTAATAAATAAAAAGTAATTACGCCCAGGAAGTAATCCCACTCTAAAGCATGCTTCAAAAATTTATTTCCAGGCAAACTTACTAGAGGTATGCTTATAATAGCAACTACGATTAAAAGTGAAACTAAAAATAATTTAATATTTAAATATTTTCTATTTATAAAATTATCTAATTTATTCTTAAAAGAATAAAGTATTACAACTAAATATGCTTGAGCAACAACCTCAAAAATGATGAATGATAGCATTACTATTCTTCTAAATAATTTATATAAGTCATTATCAAATTTAATTCCCAAAAATATGGTGTGAATTGTAAGTGCTACAGCAGAAGCAATTCCAAAAAATACTACTTTTTTTAAATATTTGTGATCTTTTTCAAAATATTGAATTATCTCTTTATTATAAAGCCAATACTTGATCAGCAGAAATGAAGTTAAAAACATTAGTGGTTTAAATACTAAATATGCCGGGAAGTATCTAGCCGTTCTACTTATGGACACTCCACCATCAATATAAGGGAATATACTGACAATTCTAAATTGATCTGGTATTAAAAAATGTAATTGTGTTGTTAGTATTAAACATGCATTAATAGCAAAAAAAGGGACTATAAATACCCAAATACTTATGGATCTAACTTTTTGTATCGCATCCATTTGAAAGTTATTTTTTCTTATTCTTTTTTCTAGCTCTTCTTTTTTTAGAGCCCATTTTTCTTCGCCCTCTATGTTTTTTTGGGTAACCCATATGATCCTATTTTTATAATTTTATTGACTTATTTGAGGGATATAGCATTCTCATCTCTACTTATCAAATTTTTTTATGAGCAAATCTTTCAAGACATTTCTAAAACATACAGCAAAAGATTACCATAACCAGTCGGTTAACCCACCTGTTGTTCGTGCTTCGACTATTATTTTTAAATCCATGCAAGATATCAGAAAAATGCAGAATAAAGCCAAAAAAGATCCCACAGGAGGTCACTTTGACTATGGTAGACAGGGAACTTCTACAACACATGTTCTTCAAAAAATTTTAACAAAAATAGAAGAGAGTTATCATGTTTTCTTAACTTCAACAGGGTTTGGTTCAGTTTTTTTAGCAATTTTTAGTATAGCCCGTCCTGGAGATGAAATTCTTGTGGCAGACCCAGTTTATAGTCCAACGCGTTTATTGACTCAAAATTTTCTAAAAGAATTTAATATTAAAACAGTTTTTTATGACCCACATAATTTAAAAACTTTAGAAAAAAGTATAACCAAAAAAACAAAATTAATTTTTGTTGAGAATCCAGGAAGTAATTCTTTTGAATTTCAAGATTTGGGTAAAATTATATCTATAGCAAAAAAACATAAATTATTTACAGCTATTGATAATACATGGGCTACACCATATTTTTTTAAACCAATTAAATTAGGTTTTGATATGTCTATAGTATCAGCAACAAAGTATTATTCTGGCCATTCAGATGTAATGGGAGGAAGTTTGGCTGTTAATAAAAAAGTTTTTAAACATGTTCAGAAAACAGATAAAGTTACAGGTTTAAGATTAGGTCCAGATGATGCTTACTTAATTACGAGAGGTTTAAGAACTTTAGACGTTCGTTTGGACAGACATGAAGAAAATGCAAAAAAAGTTGCAGTTTTTTTATCAAAATACAAAAATATTAAACTTCTATATCCATATAAAAAAGACTCCTTTAATTTTAAAATGTGGAAAAAATATTATTCTGGTGCATCTGGTTTAATGGGTCTTAGAATAAAATCAAAAAATAAAAATTCAGTTATTAAATTTGTAAATTCTTTAAAATTATTTGGTTATGGTTACAGCTGGGGTGGCTTTGAAAGTCTTGCTTTACACCAAGAAACAAGAGAGCAAGGAAATAGAAAATACTTAAATTTACCAAAAGATGAACACTTAGTTAGATTACATATTGGTTTAGAAGACTCAAAAGATTTGATTAATGATTTAAGAAAATCTCTTAAACATATTAAATGAGTTCAGAAAAATTTTTTAAAAGTAATACGGCATTAGTAACTTTAATTGCTGCTTGTGCAGTTGTTTTAATTTCACTTGGTGTAAGACAAACGTTTGGTTTGTTTTTTATGGATTTTAAAGACGACCTTGGAATATCTCTTACTCAATCTGGTTTAGCAATTGGTCTTCAAATGTTAATGTGGGGATTATCAGGACCTATTTTTGGAGTGATTGCTGATAAATATGGAGGACATAAAGCTATTTTTTTAGCATTTATTTTTTATATAGCAGGTATTTATTTTTTATATTCAGGTCCAAATACTGGTATTTTTTTTCAAATTGATCTGGGAATTTTAGTAGGTATTGGTTTAGGTGGTACAGCAATAAGTATTCCAATGTCAATTGTAGGTAAACATTTTCCTTTATCAAATAGAACTATAGCCATGAGTATAGTTACTGCTGTTGGTTCATTTGGATATTTTATTTCACCACTGTATACATCGTATTCACTAGCAAATAATGGTTGGATTAATACTTTATCTATTTTTTTTATTGTTTTAGTTATAGGTCTTATTATATCATTTTTTGTTAGGTCACCTTCATTATCTCAATCAATTCAAAAAGTGAATGACCAAAGCACACTAAGTGCTCTTTCAGAAGCTTTTAAATCGAAAAGCTATGTACTTTTAACTGCTGGTTTTTTTGTTTGTGGATTTCATATAACTTTAGTAGGCACTCATGTTCCCACATATGTGATTGATAGAGGTTTAGAAGGTTGGACTGCAGCTGCAATTTTATCTTTAATTGGTTTGTTTAATATATTTGGCTCTCTCTTAAGTGGTTATTTATCGACTAAAATGAGTAAAAAAATTATTTTAAGTGGAATTTATTTATTAAGAGGAGTTTCAATCTGTTTTTTTATTTTTTTACCACCAAGCAATATTAGTGCATTTATTTTTGGTGCAAGTTTTGGTTTTTTATGGCTATCAACTGTACCAGCTACAATAGGAATAGTAGCTCATATTTTCGGAACCAAACATCTTGGACTTTTGTATGGGATTGTTTTTTTAAGTCACCAAATAGGCTCTTTCTTTGGTTCATATCTGGGAGGTCTATTCCATGATTTATATGGCTCATATGACTATGCATGGTATTTAGCTATTGCATTATCTATTTTTGCTGGAATTATACATCTACCAATTAAAGAAGTGCCAGCTTTAAGATTAAAAACAGAATAATAAATTGATTACACAAGATTATTTAAAATCTATTAGCAAGTCTAAAAAACCTTTTGTTATTTATAAATCAAATAAAGGTTTTGATCTTTATACAAATTTTTCTAAAAAAATTATTTTAACAAATAAAAATATTCATAATTTTATTAATAAAATAACCAAGAATAGATCAAAAAATAAAAATACTGATTTATATATAGGTTTTTTTGGATATGAGATTTTAAATAATTTAATTGGTATAAAACTGCCTAAACAAAAAGGTTTAAAATTTCCCAAAGGAATTTTTTACAAACCAGAAATAAAAGTAAGTTTAACAAATAAATTAAATTATATAAATGAAGATTTAAAAGCTTTGAATAATGATTTTAAAATTAACATAAATAAAAAATCATATAACAAAATATTTAGTAAATTTAAGAAGAAAATTAAATCAGGCCAAACGTATCAAATTAAGATATGCACCAAATATAGAAATAAATCAAAAATTGATCCAATAGATTTTTTTTGTAGGCTATCAGAAACTAATCTTGCACCAGAAGCTTTTTTAATAAAAGATAAAGAGTTTTCCATAATTAGTTGCTCACCTGAAAATTTAATAACTAAAAAAGGTAACTATATTTCAACCAAACCTATTGCCGGTACATTAAAAAAAACAAAAAAATTTAATAAGATTAAAGCACTTAATTTTTTTAATAAAAATATTAAAGAAACCAAAGAACACAATATGATTGTTGATATGGAACGAAGTGATTTATCAAAAATATGTACACCAGGATCAGTAAAGATTGTTAAAAAGAAAATAATTGAAGAATATAGAGATCTTTATCATTATGTAAGCTTAGTAGCTGGTAAATTAAAAAGAAATACATCTACAATAGATATTATAAGATCTATGATGCCAGGAGGCTCTGTTATTGGTTGTCCTAAGATAAGCACACTTAATTTATTAAATACACAAGAAAGAGAAAGTCGTAATATCTATACTGGTAGTTTTGGGTATATAAAATTTAATGGAGATATGAGATTTAATATTATTATTAGAGCAATTTTAAATTATAAAGAATATTCCGAAATTTCAGTTGCCTCTGGGGTCGTTATTGACAGTAACTCCAGTCATGAATTCAGTGAAAATTATATCAAAGCTAAAGCATTAATGGATCTTTATAAATGATTTATATAATTGATCATGATGACTCATTTACACATAATGTAGTTCATCAATTTGCAAAATTTGATGATATAGAATGCGATAATTTCAATGAAATTAATCAAAAAAAATTAAACAAAGCAAAAGTTATAGTTTTTTCACCAGGGCCTGGAGCACCTAAAGATTATCCCTATAGCTCAAAAATATATAATAAGTTTAAAAAAAAAAAGAAAATCATCGGCATATGTCTTGGTTTTCAACAAATACTTTATAGTGAAAATGCTAAAATTATTGAACAAAATAAAATTTATCATGGATTTCAGTCAGAAGTAAAAGTAACGAGCAACAATTCTTTATTTAAAAAAAATAAAAAATTTAAGGTAGGTAGGTACCATTCACTTAAATTAAAAGAACCATTTTATGCAAAAAATTTTGAAATCACAATTAGATGTGCTATTTCAAATGTTGCAATGGCAATAGAAAATAATAAAGATAAAATTTATGGATTTCAATTTCACCCAGAATCTTTTTTAACTGAAAATGGCAACTTACTTATTAAAAAAATCTTATCAGCATAAAGATCTTAAAGAAGTTAACTTTAAAAATTTATGGGGTGATAATGGCGTGTTCACTACAATGTGGATATTTGGAAATCCTGCTAAAATTTTATTTTTTAAAAAACATATTGAAAATCTAATAAAATCTTTAACAGTTTACAAATTAAATAAACCTAATTTAGAAAATAATATTCTTAAGTTAATAAAAATGAATATTAAGAAAAATAAAAAATATAATCATTTATTAAGAGTTGCGGTAAATAAAAAAATTATTTCAGTATCTTTAAGAAGACGATTAAATCAAAAATTAAAATTTAATTTGAAGCTAGTTAATTATAGTCGTAGCAAGCCTGAGTTTAAAAATTTAAAGTATCAAGTAATATTAAAATATCTTTCAAAGATGAATTCCACTACTTCAGATATTGGCTTGTGTAATAATGGAAAAATATTTGAAAGTGGAACATCAAACATATTATTTATTAAAAATGATTATATATTTTCCCCAATTAATAAAATTTATAAAGGTATTACATTAAAATTTTTCGAAAATAAATTAGGAAAAATTATAAAGAAAGACATTTTAATTAAATCTTTACAAGAATATGATGAAATAATTCTTGTTGGGTCAGGTAAAGGCGTTACATCAGTAAGCACTATTAATGACATTAAATGGAAGAGAAAAAATTTAAAATTTTACAAAATTTTATCAAATTTTTATAAGACAGAGATAAACAAATGTTCAATTTATAGATAAAAATAATATGAAAGATCCTAATTACCCTTGTTTGTTTTGTAATGTAAAAGAAAGTGGTTTGGCTGACGAAAATAAATTAGCTTTTGCTAGTTATGATTCTTATCCAGTAACAAATCTGCATTGTTTAATAATTCCCAAGCGACATATTAAAGATTATTTTAAATTAACTGATGAAGAAATTATTGCATGTAATGAATTGATAAAAAAAATTAAAAAGGATATTGAGATTAAAGACGACACTGTTAAAGGATTTAATATTGGAACTAATTTAGGAAAAGTTGCTGGCCAATCAGTTATGCACTGTCATATTCATTTAATTCCAAGACGAGAAGGTGATGTTGAAAATCCACAGGGTGGAGTTAGGTCAGTGATACCATTAAAACAATACTATATTCGTAAATCATAAGTTGCATGTATAAATGAAAAATAGCGACCGATATAAAGGTTGATCTATTATTTTATCTATACTAGAAACATTTGAAATAAATTGAGATTCTATTAAAATAGCTACTAATATGATGTTTGTTAATCCATTTTCTATACTTGCCGAAAGTGTACCTTCTATATTTATACAAGGTTTTGTCCTTGTAATGGTTACTTTAGTAGTTATTGGAACATTAGTAGATATAATTCACAAAAAAAACGTTAAGTATTTCTTTAATAATGCAAAAAAAGCAAAACTTTCCGCAACAAGAGAGCTCGGAATGGGTGAGAGAGTTTCTGTTATAACAAAAACAGTAGTTCACGATATTGCAACCACAGCGGAACTAGGAGCAGGTAAAAGACGAGTTGCTCACGTCTTAGGAATGTATGGAACTATTTTGTTTTGGATTGCATCAGTTGTTATGATTTTTTGTTATGCAACTAAAGATACAACGACCCCAACAGTATGGCCAATGATGTGGCACGTAGGTGCAATAATGACATGTGTAGGTGGTTATTGGTTTTGGCTCTTCTTAAGAGTAGATGTATTAGCTGAAGCTTATCCTTGGTACAGAATTATTAAGGCTGATTTATTTGTATTAGCACTCTTATCATGTGCAACATTTGGTTTAGCTTGGTCTTACACTCAATCATTAAATTTAGAAAATAGATGGGATGACAAAGTATTTTTAACTTTATATATTTTTTCTAACATAGTCTTATTTGGTGGTGTATATTGGTCAAAATTTGCACACATGTTTTATAAACCTGGTGCAGCTATTCAAAAAAATTTAGCAGAAGCTGATGGTTCAAGAGATAATCTTCCACCGTTAGCAGATGCACCTAAACAATTTGGCTTAGGCATTAAAAGAGAACAACCAAAACATTATTAAAAATTTATGGTGAAAAACAATTTAAATAAAGAGGTAAAATAATATGTCAACTTTTGTATATATGACTAGGTGTGATGGATGTGGTCACTGTGTGGATATTTGTCCATCTGATATCATGCACATTGATGAAAATATTAGAAGAGCAGTTAATATTGAACCCAATTTTTGTTGGGAATGTTATTCTTGTGTAAAAGCTTGTCCAAATCACGCAATAGATGTTCGTGGATATGCTGATTTTGCTCCTATGGGGCATAGTGTTAGAGTTAGACGTGAAGAAGAAAAAGGAACTATATCTTGGAAGATTAAATTTAGAAATGGAACTGAAAAAGATTTTGTGTCTCCAATTACAACTAAACCTTGGGGTAAATTTATTCCAAAATTAGCTGAAGGTGAAAAACCAAACCAAGGAGAAATTAATTCTCAGAGACTTTACACGGAACCTAAAGGATTAAACATTGATGGTGAATTACCATCTGTACCTAAAGATTCATTTAAAAAAGGAGTTTACTATTAATGGCTAGTCATAAAACACATTATGAAGATTGTGATGTACTTGTAGTTGGTGGTGGTATGGCTGGTACAGGTGCTACTTTTGAAGCTAGACATTGGGGCAGAGATTTAAAAATTATTTGTGTTGAAAAAGCAAATATTGATAGAAGTGGAGCGGTTGCTCAAGGTTTATATGCAATTAATTGTTATATGGGAATGCAATGGGGTGAGAACCAACCAGAAGATCATGTAAGATATGCTCGTAATGACTTAATGGGAATGGTTAGAGAAGATTTAGGTTATGATATGGCACGTCACGTTGATTCAGCTGTACATATGTTTGATGAGTGGGGCTTACCTATGATGAAAAATGAAGAAACGGGCCGTTACCTTAGAGAAGGTAAGTGGCAAATTATGATTCATGGTGAAAGTTACAAACCAATTGTTGCTGAAGCAGCTAAAAAATCTGCAGATAAAATTTATAATAGAATTATGATCACTCATCTTTTAATGGATGAGGAGCTAGAAAACAGAATAGGTGGAGCAGTCGGTTTTAATATGCGTACTGGAGATTTTCATGTATTTAGAGCAAAAACTGTAATTGTTGCAGCTGGTGGAGCATCTCATATTTTTAAACCAAGAGCAGTTGGTGAAGGAATGGGAAGAACTTGGTATGCACCTTGGAGCAATGGTTCTGCTTATGCTTTACCTATAGCTGTTGGCGCTAAAATGACACAAATGGAAAACCGTATTGTATTGTGCAGATTTAAAGATGGTTATGGTCCTGTAGGAGCTTATTTTTTACATCTTAAAACTTATACTCAAAATGCTAATGGAGAGAATTATGAGAAAAAATGGTACGATCAAACTAAAGAATTAGTAGGTGAATACATTGATCACCACCCAACTCCAACATGCTTGAGAAACCATGCTTTTATTCAAGAAACAATGGCTGGTGGTGGACCAATTCATATGGTTACAACGGAGGCTTTCCAAGATCCACATTTAGAGACTGTTGGATGGGAAAATTTCTTAGGTATGACTGTTGGACAGGCAGTTGTTTGGGCATCTCAAAATATTGATCCAAAATACACAAACCCTGAACTAACAACATCAGAACCATATGTAATGGGCTCTCATGCTACTTGTTCAGGAGCTTGGGTTAGCGGACCTGAAGATCTTTCACCTCCGGAATACTTTTGGGGTTACAACAGAATGTTAACAGTAGATGGACTTTTTGGAGCAGGTGATACTGTAGGTGGAAGTGCACATAAATTTTCATCAGGTTCTTTTACAGAAGGTCGTTTAGCAGCAAAAGCTGCTGTTAAATATATACAAGATCAAAAAGCAGAAGGCATTAAAGTTACAGATAAACAATGTGATGACTTTAAGACTAAAATATTTAAACCTTTAGAAACCTACACTGTAGCTCAAAATGAAATTACAGGTGGAACTGTTTCACCAAGTTATATTTCACCAATTCAAGGACTTCAACGCCTTCAAAGAATTATGGATGAATATGTAGGTGGAATAGCTACTAACTACATGACAAATGCAAATATGCTTAAAAGAGGCTTAGAATTACTAGCTTGGTTAGAAGAAGATTTAGAGAAGATCGGTGCTGAAGATTTACACCAACTTATGAGAGCTTGGGAGTTAAAACATCGAACTTTAACTTCACAATGTGTGACTGAACACACAATGTTTAGAGAAGAAACGCGTTGGCCAGGTTATTACTATAGAGGGGACCACATGAAACTAGATGATGATAATTGGCATTGCCTAACAGTTTCTAAACGTGATCCTAAAACTGGTAAATTTAGTTTAGAAAAAGTGCCCGTTTATCACATAGTAGATGAGAACGAGAAGAAAAAAGCTTCTTAATAAAAGTTAAACATAAATATGAATTTTTTAGAAAAATCTGACGATGAAATTATAGCTATAGCTAAACCTATTTGGGATAATCTTGTTAAATCATCAAACATGAAAGATTATGGTGGTTTTACTAAAGATTTTGGAACACAAATGCTTTTTGGAGCAAATGAAGTAGAGCTTGGTAAGCAGTGGGCTAACAATAAACTATTAACTAGCTTATCAGAAAATTATGAAGCTTTTGGATGTCTAAGAAGAGGTATAAATATTACCGTACTCTTTAAACAAAGAAGTAAAGAAATATCAGGCGAGTTTTTAGGTCGTTTAGTGCTAGGTGTTGAAGGTGATGACGTTAAAGTTTTTGGAGCAACTATTTACTAAATACTCAGTCAAAATTGGTTAAAAATATTTTTTCTAATTCTTAAGTAATTATTTGACAAATTATAAAGCCGTGGTATTGAGCATTATCAATGACTAATTTAATTAAAAAATTACCTTTTAAAATCAAAAAAAACAAATTAAAAACAGGTATTTTTTTAGGACTATCTGCTTACTGGGGTATAATTCTTGCAGGCACTTTAATACAATTTAACTAAAATTAATAAATTCCTAATTTTAAAATCTCATCTATTGACATCAATATATATGAGGAATATTCATTATTAAGTTAAGTATTTATGGATGTTTTTTTACCAATTGCAGAAGTATCAGTTAATATAATAGGAATTTTTTCTCTTAGTGGAATTGTTGGTATACTTTCAGGATTATTTGGAGTTGGTGGAGGTTTTTTAATGACTCCTTTCTTAATTTTTTTAGGAGTACCTCCAACATATGCTGTAGCAAATGAAGCGAATAATATTTTAGCTACATCTGTTTCGGGTTCTACAACTCACTTTTTAAAAGACACATTAGATTACAAAATGGGTTTAATGATTGTTGCAGGAGGAATTTTTGGGACATTATTTGGAATTTGGATTTTTACTTATTTTAAAGGAATTGGAAAAATAGATATTGTTATTTCATTAGCCTATATGTACATACTTGCAGTAATTGGAACAGCAATGTTGGTTGAAGGTCTTGGTGAAATAGATAAAGCTAGAAAAAAAATTTTTATTAAGAAAAAATTACACGTTCATTATTGGATACACGGTCTTCCTTTAAGAATGCGTTTTCAAAAATCAAAATTATATGAAAGTGCATTTACACCAATAATTATTGGATTAATTGTTGGTTTTATCGCTGCAATAATGGGAATAGGAGGAGCTTTTATTTTAGTTCCCGCAATGATTTATATTATTGGAATGCCAACAAGATTAATCCCAGGAACTTCTTTGTTTGTAACAATTTTTATAAGTGCAATTGTAACAGTACTTCATGCGTTCAATTATGGCTCAATAGATTTAATTTTAGTATTTATGTTGGTAACAGGATCAATTATTGGTGTTCAGTGTGGACAAAAAATTGGAGAATCTATTGATAGTACGGAGTTAAAAACGCTTTTAGCTATTTTATTATTATTAGTTGGTATTGCAATTGCATACGATGCTTTTTTTGCAGACCATGTAGTCAATGAAGTTGTTAAAATTGATACTAAAAATTTAAATTCTTTATCACAATTTATTAAAAAACTTTCAGAAGAAGTGCCAATTCTTTATGGATTATTCTCAATTGTTTTTGCATTGATTTTGGGTGTTGCTGCTGCATTTATAAGAAGATTTTTTTCAAATCTAAGAAAAAAATATTTTAAAAAAGCCGCTTAAAATAAGAATAGATTTGTAAATAATTGCATTGAAATAATACTAACCAACCCTACGGTTACCATAGCTATAAAACCAACAACAAAAGGTTTATAGCGAAAGAAGTTTTAAAAAAATTTAAGAAGAGAAGAGCAAATTAGATTTAATTAACAAATAGTTTTGTTAAGTCTTGGAAGGGAGATGATTGAAATTTCAACTTAGTAATGGTTTAGTTCCTTGATAAAACTCAAGAAGATCTTTTTTAAAAAAATTATTCTAAAAAAGAGGATATTGATGAAATTTTATTTTATTTAGTATTATCAAATGAATATAAATAGATGTTTTTTAAGATATTTATTAATTGATTATTGTATCAAAAAAAAATATTATTAATCATGGATAAAAAACTTAATGCAGATCTTGTGGATTTTTTTCTAAAAATTCCAGATACTTGGGATAAACTTTTAATTAATGATACAAATAGAAAAAAAGGTGAGATAGGATCTTGTTGTTCAAGTCATGCGCTAGAAGTGTTAATTGAATACCACTTTCCAAAAGTGAAAATTCCCATTGACATCGATGTCAAAAAGATGACCAAGCCTCAAATTGAAGCAATTAAACCCGGTTTAGACATAAATGTTTTGAACGTGATAGGTGATTGGAGGTGCGATGATGATGAGCATAATGAATATATTGATATAATTTTAGATCTTGCACAAAAAGCAATGAAGAAGAAAAAAAAGTAATCCAAAGAAGAATCTATGGTTTTGCATAACTTTCATCAATATTAAATCCTATCCATCATTAAACAATACATTATTATCTTAAAAAACATTCTATTTAAATAGTGATTTTGATAAAAATTGTGTTCTATGTAATTTAAAAAAATCTAAGTTTTAATTATTATTTTATATATTCTTTGAAAGTATCTTTCACGTCAAACCCTAAATCAATAAGTTTTTTTCCAACAAATACTATCGTTTGGAATTGAATTTCATCTAACATGGTTTGTGAAGGATCATCATCAGGACCATATATATACTCAGGATTATTTTCTATTACTATCGCACAATTTTTAATTTCATCTTCATTTAAAAAATAATGATATAGTTTTTTTTCCCACATATAATGATGTATTAGACCTTGAAGGCTCATATCATACATTCCATCTACCCAATCAAGATTAAAATTATCATAACCAATACCGGGTCTAACTTGAAATGTATTTTCTTTAGCAAAACGATCTTTATTATTTTCAATAAGGTCGTCAAAAAAAGTTTTTAACTGTAAAATTATAGACTGCTTTTTATTTTCATTAATATACCCCTCATCTCTTACCAAAATAAATCTGATATCTGTATCATCCTGTAATTTTAAATCTGCATACTTATAAGCGGCCCAATCATTTTTTACTGCTGCAAGAACAACTTCTTTGTCTGCTTTTAACTTTTCATCTGCATATTGAAGAGCAGAACCATATGTTTTTACTGCCAAAAGAACAACATCTTTATCTTTTTTTAAAATATCATCTGCGTATTCAAGATTTCGACCTTGTTCTTTAACAGCTATAAGAACAATCTCTTTATCTTTCTTTAAGCTTTCATCAGCGTATTCAAGAACATTTCCTTTTTGTTTTACCGCTGCCAGAACAACTTCTTTATCTGCTTTTAACTTTTTATCTGCATATTCAAGATTAAAACCACTTTGTTTTACCGCAGCAAGAACAACTTCTTTGTCTGCTTTTAAATTATTATCAGCATAATCAAGAGAGGCATCTTTTTTTACCGCCTCAAGGACTATTTTTTTGTCTGCTTTAAACTTTTCATCGGCATATCGAAGGGCAGAAGAATCTTGTTCTATAGCTGCTAAAACAATTTCTTTATCTTTCTTTAAACTATCATCAGCGTATTCAAGGGTCCCACCATCTGATTTTACTGCTATAAGTACAATTTCTTTATCTTTCTTTAAATTATCGTCAGCGTATTCAAGAACATTTCCTTTTTGTTTTACCGCTGCCAGAACAACTTCTTTATCTGCTTTCAATTTTTCATTCGCATAATCAATAGCTTTACCATCTTGTTTTACCGCTGCTAGAACAACTTCTTTATCTGCTTTCAATTTTTCATTCGCATAATCAATAGCTTGACCATCTTGTTTTACCGCTGCCAGAACAACTTCTTTATCTGCTTTTAATTTGTCATGGGCAAGTTGAATGTTAGAACCATTTTGTTTTACCGATGCCAGAACAACTTCTTTGTCTGCTTTTAATTTTTCATTAGCATAAAGAAGAGACCAGGCATCTTGTTTGATTGCCTCTAAGACAACATCTTTATCTTTCTTAAATTTATCAGATAGATTTGCTAAATCAGACCCAGATTCTTGAACTATTTTTAATGCTTCTTTTTTATCCATAGTTTTAAGTTCTTTCAATCATACTTTCTTCAACTCCATATTACTTAATCTTAAAATTAATTGATATTGATTTTTATTTATTCTGCAATCCTCAAAATTTGCTTTTTTATCAGATCTAATATTAACAACATTGCAGTTTAATATTGATACTGATCTAGATCTTCCTGTGGCATTTAAGGACTTATCTGAGTATTCATATTTTAAATGTCTAATAGGCTCATCATTTGATTTATCTCCTTGAAATTCTAGTAATTTAATTTCACAAACTATTTCAGGTTTTATAAAATTATATGCAGAACCATTTGAAGCTATTTTTTGAAAGTTTGAATTAACTTTTAATTTAACTAATTTTTTGTAAAGATCTTTTCTTAAGTTTGTTGGTATATTACCACATGAGCCAACATGTAATATTTCATTTTCATTTAAAAAAACACCAAGCGAAATTGATCTAATTTGATTAGGTGTGTTCCCATTGATTTTAAATCTTTTAAGTTTGTGGATAAACCTACTGCTGAGTGTAAAGAACAAATGCCAAGATTATTCCTGGTAATAAAACTAGTTATTTTTTATAAACCATTAAGAATTTTATATAAAAAAAATATTCTAAGCACTTCTGTAAAGCTTAGTCATAACAAACTCTTTATGACCTAATGCTTCTGCACAAGTTAATCTACCGTTAGCAACTTTAATCATTGATTTAATTAATTCATCACCTGCTTGAGACATGTTCATTTCTCGAGAAAGTATTTTTGACACATCGCAATCAATGTGTTCACCCATACTTTTAACTGTTAATGGATTTGCAGTTAGTTTAACAACTGGTTCAATAGGGTTACCAACAATATTACCTTGACCTGTTGGAAATAAGTGGATGTTAAAACCTGCCGCCGCCTGAAGTGTAATACACTCAGCTGCTGCAGATGAAGTATCCATAAAATATAAACCCTTTCCTTTAGTCGGTTCTTCAGCCGGTTCTAATACATCTATAAATTTACATGATCCAATTTTTTGAAAGTTTCCAAAAGCTTTTTCTTCAATAGTAGTAAGTCCACCAGCAATATTTCCTGCTGTTGGCTGACTTTCTGAAAGATCATCTGTTGCTTCTTTTAAAATGAAATCATTATAAGAATTCCAAGTTTTCATGAATTTTTCAGAAGCTTCTGGAGTTGCCCCTCTTGTTGCACAAACTTTTTCAGCACCTGTTAGCTCTGACGTTTCACCAAAACATAAGTGGACTCCTAATGGTTCTAATTTATCCATTAAATTTCCAACAGTAGGGTTTGCAGCTAACCCTGAAGTCGTATCAGATTCACCACACTTAACTGATATCCATAAATCACTTAAAGAACATTCTTCTCTTTGTTTTTCAGATGCCCACATTGCGAATTCTTGGGCTTTTTTTGAAGCTTTCATTACAGTTCCAATATCTCCAGTACGCTCGATATGAAAACCTTCTACTGGTTTTCCAGTTTTAACAATTGCATCTACAATTCTTTTTGTCCATTTAGGCTCAATTCCAATTACGATTACAGCTGCAACGTTAGGATTTTTTCCCGTTCCAATCATTGTTCTAAAGTGTAGATCTAAATCAGCACCAAATTGAAGTCTTCCGTATGAGTGTGGAAGTGCAATTGTACCTTTAATATTGTTTGCTACAGCTTCAGCACATGCATTTGAAATATCATCTACTGGAAGTATGATTACATGATTTCTAGTACCAACCCTGCCATTTTCTCTTTTATAACCTAAAAAACTTTTTGGAATTTCCATATTTTACCATTTCTTAGTTTTAACATTTTGAACATGAACATGTTCACCTTTTTTGATTGATTTAACTACTTTCCCAATATCATGACCATACTTTAAAATAGTATCACCTTCGTTGAGGTCTACCATTGCTATTTTATGTCCTAATTGAATTTCATCTACAGACTGGATTTTCACTGTTTTGTCATTTTCCATGATCCAACATGAACAGTCTTGTTTAGGAGTGATTTTATCAATAACAACTACTCCTACGTTGTCTTTTTCGTCATGAATTATAATATCAGTAGCCATAATAGTGCTAATTTGTTTATTTGAAATTTTTTAATTCTTATATATTAATCCTATAAATTAACAAATAAAATAGAATTTTTAATAACATAGATAGGAAAGATCAAAATTATTATGACAAAAATGACAACAGAAGAAGCTTTCGTAAAAGTTTTACAAATGCATGGTATTGAACATGCATTCGGAATCATTGGTTCAGCTTTCATGCCTATATCAGATATATTTCCTGATGCTGGAATAACATTTTGGGATGTTGCTCATGAGACTAATGGTGGTTTAATTGCAGATGGATATACTAGAGCTACTGGTAAAATGTCAATGGTCATTGCTCAAAATGGACCTGGAATTACAGGGTTAGTTACACCAATCAAAACTGCTTATTGGAATCATACACCATTACTTTTGGTTACACCTCAGGCAGCAAATAAAACTATGGGTCAAGGTGGATTTCAAGAAGTAGAACAAATGAATTTATTTAAAGATATGGTTTGTTATCAAGAAGAAGTTAGAGATCCTTCAAGAATGGCAGAAGTATTAAATAGAGTGATTGAAAAAGCGATCAGAGGATCAGCTCCAGCACAAATAAATGTTCCAAGAGATTATTGGACTCAAGTAGTTGATATAGATCTTCCTCCAATTGTAAGATTAGAAAGACAAGCGGGTGGAGTTGATGCAATTAAAAAAGCAGCAGACCTATTATCAAATGCTAAGTTTCCAGTAATATTGTCTGGTGCTGGTGTTGTAATTGGTGGAGCGATTGAAGACTGTAAAAAATTGGCTGAAAAATTAGATGCCCCAGTTTGTTCAGGGTATCAGCACAATGATAGTTTCCCAGGAAGTCATCCATTAGCCGCAGGACCTTTAGGGTACAATGGATCAAAAGCAGGAATGGAATTAATTAAGAAAGCTGACGTTGTTCTTGCACTTGGTACAAGGTTAAATCCTTTTTCAACTTTACCCAGTTATGGAATGGATTACTGGCCGAAAGATGCAAGTATTATTCAAGTTGATATGAATTCAGATAGAATTGGTTTAACTAAAAAAGTATCAGTTGGTATTTGTGGAGATGCAAAATTAGTATCTCAACAAATTTTAGCTCAACTTTCTCCAACAGCAGGAGACATTAATAGAGAAGAGAGAAAAAATACTATTCACCAAACTAAATCTGCTTGGTTACAAGAGTTATCAAGTTTAGATCATGAAGATGACGATGAAGGTACAGTTTGGAATGCAGAAGCTAGAAAAAGAGATGCAGATAGAATGTCTCCTAGAGAAGCTTGGAGAGGAATTCAAGCAGGAATGCCTGATGATGTAATTATATCAAGTGATATTGGAAATAACTGTGCAATTGGAAATGCTTATCCTACATTTGAAAAAGGTAGAAAATATTTAGCACCAGGATTATTTGGTCCTTGTGGTTATGGTTTTCCAGCAATTCTTGGAGCTAAAATTGGATGTCCAGATACACCTGTGATCGGTTTTGCGGGTGATGGTGCATTCGGTATTAGTATGAACGAAATGAGTTCATGTGTTAGAGAAGAATGGCCTGCAATTTCAATGGTAATTTTTAGAAACTACCAATGGGGAGCTGAAAAAAGAAATACTACTTTATGGTTTGATGATAACTTTGTTGGAACAGAACTTGATCCAGAATTAAGTTATGCAAAAGTTGCTGAAGCTTGTGGTTTAAAAGGTGTTACAGTTCGTACGATGGAAGAGACTACAGCTGCTATTAAACAATCATGTGAAGATCAAAAGAAAGGAATTACAACGTTTATAGAAGTAATTCTTAACCAAGAACTGGGAGAGCCTTTCAGAAGAGATGCCATGAAAAAACCAGTTAAAGTTGCAGGGATCAAAAAAGAAGACATGATTAAGCAACCTTCATTAATTTAATTTGAAAAATACTAATATTAAAATTGGAACAAATAAAAGTTTTGGAATAGTTTTTTTTCTATTCTTTTTAATAATTTCAATGTTTCCTTTATTTAAGGATGGAAATATTAGAATTTGGTCCTTAATAATTGCTATATTTTTTTTAGTATTAGGATTACTGAATTCAAAAGTTTTAACCCCACTAAATAAAATTTGGTTTAAATTTGGAATTCTATTAGGTAGCTTTGTTTCACCAATAGTTATGGGTATAGTTTTTTTTGCTATTGTTACACCCACATCTCTAATTATGGGAGTTTTAGGAAAGAATCTATTAAATTTGAAAAAGGGTAATAAAAAAACATATTGGATTGAAAGATCTAAAATTGAAAGTAAGATGAAAAATCAATTTTAGTTATGGATTTTTTAAAAGAATTTTGGGAATTTTTAAAAGTTAGAAAAAAATATTGGCTACTACCAATCCTATTAGTTTTAGTATTATTTGGTGGATTAATTGTCTTAAGTCAAGGTACAGCTGTGGCTCCATTTATTTATACAATTTTTTAAGTGAAAACTATTTTAGGTATTTCTGCTTTTTACCATGACAGTGCAGCTACTATTCTTATAGATGGTAAAATCATTGCAGCAGCACAAGAAGAAAGATTTACAAGAAAGAAGCACGATTCTAGCTATCCATATAATGCTATCGAATTTGTTTTAAATTTTGCAAAACTCAAACTTAACGATGTTGATCAAGTAATTTTTTTTGAAAAACCTTTTTTAAAATTTGAAAGATTATTGGAGACTTACGTTGCCTTTGCTCCAAGAGGCTTCAAATCTTTTTGTATGGCGATGCCAGTCTGGCTAAAAGATAAACTCTTTCAAAAAAAAATGCTTTTTAATGAATTGAAGAGACATGATAATAATTTTAATGATAATAAAAAAATTTTTTTTTCAGATCATCATTTAAGTCATGCAGCAAGTGCCTTTTTCCCATCTCCGTTTGAAGAAGCAGTAGTATTAACTGCTGATGGTGTTGGCGAATGGGCAACAACAACAGTTGCTATTGGTAAGGGAAACAACTTAGAAATTAAAAAAGAGATTCACTTTCCTCATTCTTTAGGATTGCTATATTCGGCATTTACTTATTACACTGGCTTTAAAGTAAATAGTGGTGAATATAAACTTATGGGCTTAGCTCCTTATGGAGTTCCAATTTATGAAGATAAAATAAAAAATAATTTAATTGATGTAAAAGAAGATGGATCATTTCACCTAGATCAGTCATATTTTGATTATGCAACTGGTCTAACAATGACTAATAAAAAATTTGATGACTTATTTGGTCAAAAAGTTAGAGATTCTAAACATGAAAAACTAACACAATTTCATATGGATATTGCTGCATCTATCCAGAAAGTGACAGAAGATGTAATGATTAAACTTATAAAATCTTTAAAAGAAGAATTTAATATATCTAACTTATGTTTAGCTGGCGGAGTTGCTCTTAATTGTGTTGCTAATGGAAAAATATTAAAAGAAAAAATATTTGATAATATCTGGGTTCAGCCTGCGGCAGGTGATGCCGGTGGATCCTTAGGTGCTGCTCTAGCTTTGTGGTATATTGAGCAAAATAATCCTAGAACAATTGACCATAAAGATAGTATGCATGGATCTTATCTAGGACCAGAATATTCACAAAAAGAAATTGAAGAACATCTTGATAAAGCTGGTGCAAAATACGAAGTTTTAAAAGATCAAGAATTATTAGATAAAACTGCTACAGATTTATCAAAAGAACAAGCGGTTGGTTGGTTTCAAGGAAGAATGGAATTTGGTCCAAGAGCGTTAGGAGGAAGATCTATTCTAGGTGATCCAAGATCTGAAAAAATGCAAAAAAACTTAAATTTAAAAGTCAAATATAGAGAGAGCTTTCGTCCATTTGCACCATCTATATTAAAAGAAGATTTATCAGAGTGGTTTGATATCAACACTGATAGCCCATATATGTTAATGGTTTCAAAAATTAAAAAAGATAAAATTATTGAAATGACAGATGAACAAAAAAAATTATTTGGTATTGATAAATTAAATATAAAAAGATCAGAGATACCTGCAGTCACTCATGTAGATTATTCTGCAAGAATACAAACAGTTCATAAGGAAACTAATGAAAAATATTTTAGATTAATTGAAAAATTTAAAGAAAAAACAAATTGTCCTATTCTTGTAAACACCTCTTTTAATGTTAGAGGGGAGCCAATTGTGAACACGCCTCTAGATGCATTCAATTGTTTTATGGGTACAGATTTGGATAAACTGGTAATTGGCAATTGTTATCTTGATAAAAATATTCAAAATCCATCATTAAAAAAAGACTACACTAAAGAGTTTGAATTAGATTAATTATAAATCATGAATATTGTTAACGATAATACATGTTCTTGGTTAAATGATCTTAGTAACAGAACTAATATAAAGGTTTTAAATAAGAATATATCTTGTGATTGGCTGATAATAGGCGCTGGTTATACCGGTTTATCTGCTGCTAGAAAATTATCAGAACTTCACCCAAATCAAAAAATTATCATTGTCGATGCACAATTAGCAGGTGAGGGTGCAAGTGGAAGAAATTCTGGATATTTAGTTGACACCACTCTAAATGATGGTTTCACTTCAAACAAAGAACTTTATAATTATAAAAAAAAAACAGACATTTATAAATTAGGAATTGATGTTATAAAAAAGTTTATTAAAGAGCATCAAGTTGATTGTGATTGGAATGAAAGTGGAAAATATTTTGCTTCTTCAAATCAAAAAGATAGAAAGATATTAGAACATTTTAGCAAAACTTTATCAAAGTTAAACTTTGAACATAATATTTTAGAAAAAGATACTTTAAGTAAAAGACTAGGTACAAATTTTTATAATCTAGCACTTTATACTAAAGGTGGAATTTTATTACATCCAGGAAAACTTGTAAGAGCAATGATCGATACCTTACCTAGTAATGTTGAATTATTAGAAAATTCACAGTTAAATGAATGGTCAAAGATCAACGAGACAATCTTATGTAAATTTAATAATCATAATATAATTACTAGAAAAATTATTTTTTGCACAAATGGATTTTTAAAATCATTAGGTATTAAAACTAATTATAATTTTCCACTGACTTTAACTGCCAGTATGACAAGACCATTATCTGATAATGAGTTTAAATCTATTGGAGAACCAAAAGAGTGGGGCGTATTACCAGTTAGACCAATGGGTGCAACTATTAGAATGACTAAAAACCGGAGAATTTTAATTAGAAACACTGCAGAAGTTTATAATCCTTTTAAAATGTCTGAAACAGAACTTAAAAAAAGATCTATTAATCAAAAAACTGGTATTAAAAAAAGATTTCCTGAACTTCTAAATGATATTATAGATTGCACATGGTCAGGCATTGTATCAAGAACAAGAAATAGTTCTCAAATTTTTGACAAAATCGATAAAAATATATTTGTCGCTGGTTGTTATAATGGATCGGGTATTGGTGTAGGAACTTTGTTTGGTGAACAAATAGCAATAAAAGCAAACAATGAACATACTCGAGAAATTGAGACCATAGAGTCAAGAAATAAGCCTACTTGGTTACCACCACAGCCCTTTTTAGATTTAGGAGTAAAAGCTAGATTAATCTTTGAACGTTCTAGAGCTGAATCTGAAATTTAAACATTAATTTTACATATAAAATAAAAACAAAGTTGTAGCCTTACCTGAAGCTGATTGGTAACATTGCTCTTTATGAAAAAGATTTTATGGATCTTAGCTCTTAACTTCCTGATTTTTATTCAAGTTAATGCTGGTTGTGATGATGCACCAACAGACGGAGTTGATTATTCTAATTGTCAATTTTCAGAAGAACAAGATTTAAGTAGAGCATATATTCCAAATTCTAACCTTTCATTTATTAGTTTTATTAAGGTTATATTTGACAAGGGAGTTATGATGAATTCGATACTAGCAAATGGTAATTTTGCAGAATCTTCATTTTTTAGAACAAATTTATATGAGTCAAATCTTGAAGGAGGAAATTTTGAAAAAGCTAATTTTTCAAGTGCTAATTTGACAAGAGTAAACTTTAGAGGATCATCTTTAATTGAAACCAATTTTAGTAATAGTAATCTTTTTGAAGCAGATTTTACTGGTGCAAATATCTTAAATTCTAATTTTGAAGGTGCAAATCTAAATAATGCAATCTGGATTGATGGAAAAAAATGTAACTTAGGTTCAATTGGAAAATGTGTTAAGTAAAAATTTGAAAGCTTAATTTTTTTTATAAATATTAATTTATTAAGTTGTAATAATTAATTATAATAAGTAAGTGGTGCCCCCGCACGGAGTCGAACCGCGGACCTATTGATTACAAATCAATTGCTCTACCAGCTGAGCTACAAGGGCATAATAGATTTCTATTAATAATTCTTTCACTAATCAAGATTTTTTTTTCAAATAACTAAGGTGATGAAAAACTATAGCGGCACTATTTGATATATTTAAGCTTTCTATATCTTTATTAATATCAATTTTAACCAAGAAATCTGTATATTTGCTAGTATGTTCTCTCATACCAAATCCTTCTGAACCAAATAAAAGAACATTTTTTCCTTCCCATTTAACTTCAGTAAAGTTTTTTTCTCCTTTTACATCAAAACCATAAACCCAAAAATTTTTTTCTCTTAAATTTTTAAGAGTAGAATTAATATTTGAAACCTCAAAAATATTTAAATGTTCCATACAACCACTTGCAGATTTGTACATTAACTTACTATCACTGGGAAATTGTCTCTCTTTAACTATAAGTCCATTAATATTAAATGAAGCTGCACTTCTTATAAGAGAGCCTATATTTCTTGGGTCTGTTACTTCATCTATGCATACAAATGTTAAATTATTTTTTCCTTTTATAAATTCTTTTAAATCAGGTTGTTCTAAATTTTCAATTTCTGCTACATAACCACCATGCATTAGATTCTCTTTTTTGGTGTACTTATCTAGCTCTTTTTTTGTCTTAAAATAAACTTTAACATCGGCAAGCACATTTTTTTTTGGATTTTTTCTATGAATATTTTTTTTACTCTCTTCTGTTAGAAATACCTTTAAAACTTTTCTTTGTGGGTTTTTTAGTGCTTCGATTACAGCATGTTGACCTACAATAAAAAAAGATGGTTTTTTCATAAATATTTCTTTGATTTATACGTATTTTAGCATGTTTTCCTACTAATTCTCGTGTTGCAATTGCATCATAAAAATATATAAAACGCTTGTTGTTTGAAACTTTATTGAACAAGGGGACACTTCCCCAAAAGGAGGGGTTCCAGAGCGGTCAAATGGGGCGGGCTGTAAACCCGTTGACTTCGGTCTTCGAAAGTTCGAATCTTTCCCCCTCCACCACTCAATAAATTTTTTTATAACACTGGAGTGTTATTCTTGGTGTTGTGCGGGTGTAGTTCAATGGTAGAACGCTAGCCTTCCAAGCTGGATGTAAGAGTTCGATTCTCTTTACCCGCTCCAAGAAAAAAAAATTATTAATAAAACAAAAAAACTGAGGTAAAAAAGTAATGTCAAAAGAAAAGTTCGTAAGAAATAAACCGCACTGTAACATTGGTACAATCGGTCACGTCGATCATGGTAAAACAACTTTAACTGCAGCTATCACTAAAGTGCTATCTGAAGCTGAAGGTAGTAGTGCAAATTTTGTTGCTTATGATCAAATTGATAAAGCTCCTGAAGAAAAAGAAAGAGGAATTACAATTTCAACAGCTCATGTAGAATATGAAACAAAAAAAAGACACTATGCTCACGTAGATTGTCCAGGTCACGCTGACTATGTAAAAAACATGATTACTGGTGCTGCTCAAATGGATGGAGCAATTTTAGTAGTTAATGCTGCTGATGGTCCTATGCCTCAAACTAGAGAACATATTCTTTTAGCAAGACAAGTTGGTGTTCCAGCTCTTGTAGTATACTTAAACAAAGTTGATCAAGTAGATGATAAAGAAATGATTGAACTTGTTGAAGAAGAAATTAGAGAACTATTAACATCATATAAGTTTCCAGGAGACAAAACTCCAATCACTAAAGGTTCTGCCTTAGCGGCAGTTGAAGGAAGAGATGATGAAATTGGAAAAAATTCTATCCTTGAATTAATGAAATCAGTTGATGAGCACATTCCTCAACCAGATAGACCTAAAGACAAACCTTTCTTGATGCCTGTTGAAGATGTTTTTTCAATCTCAGGAAGAGGAACAGTTGCTACGGGTAGAGTTGAATCTGGTGTTGTTAAAACAGGTGAAGAAATTGAAATCGTTGGTATTAGAGAAACTAAGAAATCAGTTTGCACAGGTGTTGAAATGTTTAGAAAACTTTTAGACACAGGAGAAGCAGGAGATAACGTTGGTATTTTATTAAGAGGAGTTGAGAGAGAAGATATTGAAAGAGGCCAAGTTCTTTGTAAGCCAGGATCGGTTACTCCTCATACTAAATTTGAAGCTCAGGCTTATGTATTAAAAAAAGAAGAGGGCGGAAGACACACTCCTTTCTTTACTAAATATAGACCTCAGTTTTATTTTAGAACAACTGACGTAACTGGTGAAGTAGAATTACCAAAAGGTACAGAAATGGTTATGCCTGGTGATGATGCTAAATTTATTGTTAAATTAATTACACCAATCGCTATGGCAGAAAAATTAAATTTTGCTATTCGTGAAGGTGGAAAAACAGTTGGAGCTGGAGTAGTAACTAAAATTATAGAGTAAACTCTATAGGAGTGTAGCTCAATTGGTAGAGCGCCGGTCTCCAAAACCGGAGGCTGAGGGTTCGAGTCCCTCCGCTCCTGCCAATTAGCTTTACTTAATATAATATGAAAAACCCAATAAAATTTATTCAATCAGTAAAACAGGAAGCTTTTAAGGTTAGCTGGCCAACGGGCAAAGAAACTATCCAGGGTGCTTTAATGGTATTTGCAATGGCAGTTGTAATGTCTCTTTTTTTCTTACTTCTTGACCAAATTTTACGATTTTTATTAGAAGCATTACTTAAGGTAAGTATTTAATGAAAAATTGGTATATTGTTCAATCACACTCAAATTTTGAAAATAAAGTAGCGAGTTTAATTAAAGAAGAAGCTGAAAAAGCAAAAATTTCAGATAAAATTGAAGAAATAGTGGTCCCAACTCATGATATCACAGAAGTTAAAAGAGGAAAAAGAGTTCAAAGGAAAAAAAAATATTTTCCAGGGTATGTATTAATAAAAAGTGAAATGGATAATGATCTTTATCATATGATTAAAAGCATAAAAAGAGTTAGTGGTTTTTTGGGATCAAAAGGTATTCCTGCACCAGTGCCTACTGAAGAGGTGGAAAAAATACTAGGTCAAATAAAAGATGGTGTAGCTCAACCACAATTTGGTATAGAGTATAGCATTGGTGAAAAAGTTCAGGTTGTTGACGGACCTTTTGCATCATTCAGTGGTATGGTCGAAGATATTGATGAAGATAAATCAAGATTAAAAGTTTCAGTTTCAATATTTGGTAGACTAACACCAGTTGATTTAGATTATAACCAAGTTGAGAAAGCAAATTAATGGCTACAAAAAAAGAAATTAGTGGATATATAAAATTACAGATCAATGGTGGTCAAGCTAACCCAGCTCCACCAGTTGGACCTGCACTTGGTCAACGTGGAATTAATATTATGGAATTTTGTAAAGCTTTTAATGATAAAACAAAAACATTGGTTGGAAAACCCATTCCAGTTATTATTACAGTTTATAAAGATAAAAAATTTGATTTTGAAATTAAATCACCACCTGCTTCTCACTTTATAAAAGAGGCAGCTAAACTAAAAGGTGGATCTAAAGAACCTGGAAGAAATATAGTCGCATCTATTACAAGAAAACAAGCTGAAGAAATTGCAACGAAAAAAATGAAAGATCTTAATGCTCATGATTTAGAAGAAGCTGTTAAAATTATAGCTGGATCAGCAAGATCTATGGGAATAGAGGTTAAAGAATAATGTCATCAAAGAGATTTAAAAAATTACCAGAAAAAACCACTAACTTAGCTGCAGAAGTTATTGAAAAATTATTACCGGAAGTTAAAAAAAATTGCACAACCAAATTTAATGAGTCAGTTGATTTAAGTTTTCAAGTTAATAATAAACAAAAAAAAGGTGAAGTTAATATAAGAACAGTAGTAAATTTACCAGGTGGATCAGGCAAGAAAGTAAAAGTTGCTGTTGTTTGTGAAGATACAAAAGCAAATGAAGCAAAAGAAGCTGGAGCAGATATAGTTGGTAGTGATGAATTTATTGAAAAAATTAAAGCTGGAGAATTAAATTTTGAAAAATTAATTTGTACACCAGGTATGATGGTTAAGCTTTCAAAACTTGGAAAAATTTTAGGCCCCAAAGGTTTAATGCCTAACCCAAAACTTGGTTCAGTATCTGAAAATATTAAACAAGCTGTTACAGACGCTAAATCTGGTCAAGTTGAAATTAGAAATGACAAAGATGGAAATATTGGTGTAAGCATTGGAAAAAAATCTTTTCATGATGATCAGTTATTAAAAAACTATCACGCTATTTTAGATACACTTGAAAAAGAAAAGTCTAATAATACATTAAAAGGTGATTTAATTAAGAATACTTTTGTAACATCAAGCATGGGTGTATCTTACAAAGTCAAGTTAGGAAAAAGTATATAGTTATGATTAATAAAGAACAAAAAAAACAGTACATCAGTGAAATGACATCTCAATTTGAAAATAGCGAAGCTGTTTTAGTAACTCACTATCAAGGTTTAACAATGTCTCAATTAAATGAATTAAGATCACAGATGAGAGAACATGGTATACAATTTAAAATTACAAGAAATAGAATTACAAAACTAGCACTTGAAAAAACTAAGTGTAAAAATTTATCAAATTTATTTACTGGACCAACTGCAGTAGCTTTTTCAAAAGATGCAATTATCTCAGCAAGAATTTTATCAAAATTTTCAAAAGAAAATAAAAACCTTAAACTTCTTGGTGGAATCATGGGTAATGATATTTTAGACCAAGCAGGAGTTCAAAATGTAGCAAATTTGCCTACCCTTGATGAAGCAAGAGCTAAAATAGTAGGAATTCTAGCCACACCACCTTCTAAAATCGTGAGTATTTTACTTGCACGATCCGAAAAAATGAGTAATTTGTCCTCAGAAAATTCTGAAAAAACAACCTAAAGAGTAAAAAAATATGTCAGACCTAAATAAAATTATTAAAGATTTATCGAGTTTAACTGTTGTTGAAGCAGCTGAACTTTCAAAACAACTTGAAGAAAAATGGGGTGTTACAGCTATGGCTGCAGCAGCGCCAGCAGCAGCGGGGGGCGAAGCAGCACCTGAAGAAGCAAAAGATGATTTTACAATCATGTTAATGTCAGCAGGTGATAAAAAAATTAATGTTATTAAAGAGGTTAGAGCGGCAACCTCTTTAGGACTTAAAGAAGCTAAAGATTTAGTTGAGGGAGCACCTAAAGAAGTTAAATCAGGAGTGAACAAAAAAGAAGCCGAAGAAATTAAAGCTAAGTTGGAAGCAGCTGGCGCTAAAGTAGAACTTAAATAAGTTAATTAGAAAGAATTTAATTACTGATTAATTTATTAATCAGTAACTCGATATAAATGCAATTATCTTTTACTGAAAAGAAAAATATTAGAAAAAGTTTTGGTAAACTTTCCGAAACTTTATCAATACCCAATCTTATAGAGGTTCAAAAAAATTCATATAAACAACTTACTGATTTTGACAAAGACGCAGGTGATTTGACAAAAGGGTTTGATCGTGTTTTTAAAAGTATTTTTCCAATCGAGGATTTAAATGAAAAAGCAACATTAGAGTATATTTCTTACAGATTAGAAAAACCAAAATTTGATACTGAAGAATGCATTCAAAGAGGATTGTCTTATTCATCAGCTCTTAAATGTACTTTAAGACTTGTTGTTTATGAAATAAACCAAGAGGATAATACTAAAGACATTTTATCTGCAAAAGAACAGGAAGTCTACATGGGTGAAGTTCCAATGATGACTGATAGTGGAACATTTATAACTAACGGAGTCCAAAGAGTTGTTGTTAACCAAATGCACAGAAGTCCTGGTGTATTTTTTGATCATGATAAAGGAAAATCACACGCTAGTGGTAAACTACTTTTTAACTGTAGAGTAATTCCAAATAGAGGTTCGTGGTTGGATTTAGAATACGATGTTAAAGATCTTTTATATTTTAAAATTGATAGAAAGAAAAAAATATTTGTTTCAACTTTGTTAATTGCATTAGGCTATACTAGATCTGAAATTGTTGATGAGTTTTATGGTAAAGAGAAATATAGCTTTGATTTAAAAACCAAAAAGTGGAAAACAAAATTTAATTCTGAAAATTATAAAGCAAAAAATTTTTCAGAAGAAGTTATAGACGCGAAAACGGGTAAGATTGTCATAAAATTAGGGGATAAAATTAATTATTTAAATGCAAAAAAATTAACTACTGATGGGTTAAAAGATATTTTGGTTAGTCAAGAGTCACTTTATGGAAAATTTTTACAAAGAGATGTTAAAGTAAGCGATGATGAAGAAGAAGGAACTTTTAAAATTGGAACTGAGCTAAATGAAACTATTATTAACCAAATATTAGAAGCCAATATTTCAACAATTGAAATCTCTGTTACGAATTCAATTAACAAAGGTCCTTATTTACTAACGACTATTTTAAACGATAAAAATAATGATAAAGGCGAAGCTATCACCGAGATATATAAAGTTTTAAGACCTGGTGAACCACCAACAATTGAAATAGCTACTCAAATTTTTAATAATCTATTTTTTAGTTCGGATAGATATGATCTTTCAGATGTTGGAAGAGTTAAAATGAACTCAAGATTAAATTTAAAATGTTCTGATAAAGTTAGAATTTTAAGAAATGATGACATTATTGCAATAATTCATAAAATGTTAGATATTAAAGATGGTAAAGATGAAGTTGATGATATTGACCATTTAGGTAACAGAAGAGTTAGATCTGTAGGTGAATTAGTTGAAAATCAAGCTCGTATTGGTGTTTATAGAATGGAAAGAGCTATTAAAGAAAAAATGACAATTCTTGATATAGAATCTGCAATGCCACAAGATTTAATTAACGCAAAACCGTTAACTGTTTCCTTAAAAGATTTTTTTGCAAGTTCTCAACTTTCTCAATTTATGGATCAAACAAATCCATTATCTGAAATCACTCACAAAAGAAGAGTTTCAGCATTAGGTCCAGGAGGACTTACAAGAGAGAGAGCAGGATTTGAAGTTCGTGACGTTCACCCAACTCACTATGGAAGAATTTGTCCAATTGAAACTCCAGAAGGTCCAAATATTGGTTTAATTAATAGCTTAGCAACATATGCAAAAATTAATAAATATGGTTTTATAGAAAGTCCATATAAAAGAGTTAAAAATGGTGTTGTTGAAGATATAGTTGAATATTTATCAGCAATGGAAGAAACAAAATACACTATTGCTCAAGCAAATTCTAAAGTTGATAAAAATGGAAAAATTACAGAAGAATTAGTTTCTTGTAGAGAAAACTTAAACTTTGTTTTATCAAAACCAGAAAACATAGATTATATAGACGTATCTCCGAAGCAGTTGGTTTCTGTAGCCGCATCTTTAATTCCTTTCTTAGAAAACGATGATGCTAATAGAGCTTTAATGGGGTCTAACATGATGAGACAAGCAGTTCCTTTATTAAAACCTGAGTCACCATTAGTTGGTACTGGTATTGAAAGTGATGTAGCCCTTGACTCTGGAGTTACAATTGTTGCTAAAAGGGATGGTGTAGTTGATAAAATTGATGGAAAAAGAATCGTAATTAAAGCAACAGAAGAAACCGATTTTACAAAATCTGGTGTTGATATTTATAACCTTCAAAAATTTAAAAGATCAAACCAAAATACTTGTATTAACCAAAAACCTTTAGTGAGAGTTGGTGACAAAGTAAGATCAGGAGATATTATTGCAGATGGACCATCTACAAAATTAGGTGAATTAGCACTAGGAAAAAATGTAACAGTAGCATTCATGCCATGGCAAGGTTATAATTTTGAAGACTCAATCTTGATTTCAGAAAGATGTGTTACAGATGATGTATTTACTTCAATTCATATTGTTGAATATGAAGCTATGGCAAGAGATACAAAATTAGGCGAAGAAGATATTACAAGAGATATTCCAAACGTTAATGAAGAATCATTAAAAAATCTAGACGAGTCAGGCATTGTATATATTGGAGCTGAAGTTAAAGCTGGCGATATTTTAGTTGGAAAAGTTACTCCAAAAGGTGATTCAGCATCAGGACCTGAGGAAAAATTATTAAGATCAATTTTTGGTGAAAAAGCTATTGATGTTACTGACACTTCAATGAGAATGTCTAGAGGAAGTAGTGGAACAGTAGTAGATGTTAGAGTTTTTAACAGACACGGAATTGAAAAAGATGAAAGATCAATTACAATTGAAAGAGCGGAAATTGAAATTGTTCAACAGGATAAAATAGTTGAAGAAGAAATTTTAGAAAGAAGTATTAAACAAAGAGCTAGCCAAATACTTTTAGAATTAACTTTAAATAAAAAAACTAAAGATTTAGAGATAGGATCTAAATTAGATTTTGAAACGATTAATAAACTTAGTATTAATGAAATTTTTAAAATTGTACGTGGAAGCTCTAAAGATGAGGCAACAATAGCCCAATTAAAAGATCAATACAATAAAGCAAAACAAGATATTTTAGAAAGATTCGAGGATAAAGTTTTAAAAATAAGAAGTGGTGATGATTTATTACCAAGTGTAATGAAGATGGTAAAAGTTTTTGTTGCGATAAAAAGAAGATTAAGACCAGGTGATAAAATGTCAGGTAGACATGGAAATAAAGGAGTGGTTAGTAAAATTGTTCCTGTAGAGGATATGCCTTATAGTGAAGATGGAAGGGCAGTTGATATTGTTTTAAACCCACTTGGAGTTCCAAGTCGTATGAACGTTGGACAGATATTAGAAACACATCTTGGATGGGCATGCAAAGAATTTGGTGAAGAAGTTAAAAGATTGATTAACGATAATAACAAAAAAATTGAAAAAACAGAAAAAATTTCATCATTTTTAAAATCTGTTTATGGTAAAGGAATTTTTGAAGATGGTATAGACAAGTTAAATAAAACAGAATTTAAAGACTTATGTGAAAATTTACAAAATGGAATAGCAATATCAACTCCTGTATTTGATGGTGCTAAAGAAAAAGATGTTTCAAATATGCTTGATTTGGCAAAACTACCAACATCTGGACAAACTTATTTATGGGATGGAAGAACAGGTGAAATGTTTGATAGACCTGTGACAGTTGGAATTATTTATATGTTAAAACTTCATCATTTAGTTGAAGATAAAATACACGCTAGATCTACAGGTCCATACAGTCTTGTTACCCAGCAACCTCTTGGTGGTAAAGCGCAATTAGGTGGTCAAAGATTTGGTGAAATGGAAGTTTGGGCGCTAGAAGCTTACGGAGCATCATATACATTGCAAGAAATTTTGACTGTAAAATCTGATGACGTAGCTGGAAGAGTTAAGGTTTATGAAACTATTGTTAAAGGGGAAGAAAATTTTGAATCTGGTATACCTGAGTCATTTAACGTACTAGTTAAAGAAATTAAATCATTAGCATTAAATATAGAGTTAAATTAAATATGAAAAAAGAATTAACAGATTTATTTAAAAATACAGAAGTTGTACAATCTCAAAATTTTAATAATATTAAAATTACACTAGCAAGCCCTGATAAAATTAAATCTTGGACTTACGGTGAAATAAAAAAACCTGAAACTATTAATTATAGAACTTTTAGACCTGAAAAAGATGGTCTATTTTGTGCAAGAATATTTGGTCCGATTAAAGATTATGAATGTTTGTGTGGTAAGTACAAAAGGATGAAATTTAGAGGAATTACCTGTGAAAAGTGCGGTGTTGAGGTTACCAAATCTAACGTTCGTAGAGAAAGAATGGGTCATATTAATTTAGCTACACCAGTAGCACATATCTGGTTTTTAAAATCTTTACCTAGTAGAATTTCGCTAGCTGTTGATATGAAACTTAAAGAAGTTGAAAGAGTTTTATACTTTGAAAACTTTATTGTTATTGAACCTGGTTTGACTGAACTTAAAAAAAACCAACTATTAAATGAAGAAGAATTAGTAAAATATCAAAATCAATTTGGTGATGAATCGTTTGAAGCTGGTATCGGAGCTGAAGCTATTCTTTCAATTTTAAAATCTATAGATTTAGAGCAAGAAAGAAATATTTTAGTAAACACTATTAAAGAAACAAAATCAAAAGTTAATGAAGAAAGATCTATTAAAAGATTAAAACTTATTGAGTCTTTCATTGAAACAGGACAAAAACCTGAATGGATGATTTTAACTGTTATTCCAGTGATACCACCAGAGCTTAGACCTTTAGTTCCATTAGATGGAGGAAGATTTGCCACGTCAGATTTAAACGATCTTTATAGAAGAGTTATAAATAGAAATAACCGTTTAAAGAGATTAATCGACCTAAAAGCACCAGATATTATTGTTAGAAATGAAAAAAGAATGCTTCAAGAGTCTGTGGATGCTTTATTTGATAATGGTAGAAGAGGTAAGGTGATTACAGGGACAGGTAAACGACCCCTTAAATCTTTAGCTGAAATGTTAAAGGGTAAACAAGGAAGATTCAGACAAAACTTACTAGGGAAAAGAGTTGATTATTCAGGTAGATCAGTGATTGTTGTTGGACCCAATCTTAAGTTGCACGAATGTGGACTACCTAAAAAAATGGCTTTGGAATTATTTAAACCTTTTTTATATGCAAGATTAAATAAGCTTGGATTGGTTTCTACAATTAAACAAGCAAAAAAATTAGTTGAAATGGAAACAAATGCTGTGTGGGATGCACTTGAATTAATCGTTAGAGAACATCCTGTTATTTTAAACCGAGCACCAACTCTACATAGGTTAGGTGTACAAGCATTTGAACCAAAATTAATAGAAGGAGATGCAATTGAATTACATCCATTAACTTGCGCAGCATTTAATGCTGACTTTGATGGTGATCAAATGGCTGTTCACGTTCCATTAAGTTTAGAGGCTCAATTAGAAGCTAGAATATTGATGCTTTCAACAAATAACATATTAAGTCCATCAAATGGTAAACCAATCATAGTTCCTAGTCAGGATATGATTTTAGGAATTTATTATTTATCACAGGCTCCATTCCAAACGGACAAGCCAGAAGGGTATTTTGTTAACATAAATGAAATTGAACATGCTCTTTTAACCAATCAAATTAAAGTTCACACAACAATTGTATCACGATTTGAAACTCTTGATGAAAAAGGTAACAAAAAATTTGAAAAATACATAACAACAGCTGGAAGATTTTTATTAGCAAATTTATTGCCAAAAAATAAAGATATTAAATTTTCTTTGATTGATAGATTATTACCTAAAAAAACAGTTTCTGAAATTATTGATAGTGTATTTAGGTTTTGTGGACAAAAATCTACAGTCATATTTTGTGATAAATTAAAAGACCTTGGTTTTAAACATGCTTTTGAAGCAGGAATATCTTTTGGAAAAGATGATTTGGTAATTCCTCATAACAAAGATCAGTTGATAGAAGATACTAAAAAACTTATTGCAGATTATGAAAATCAATACTCTGAAGGATTGATTACTAGAGGTGAAAAATATAATAAAGTTGTTGATGCTTGGTCTAAATGTACAGATAAAGTTGCTGGTGAGATGATGAAGGGTATTTCTGCCACAGAAACTACACCAGATGGAAGGAAGATTAATTCTGTATTTATGATGGCAGATAGTGGTGCTAGAGGTTCAGCTGCACAGATGAAACAGTTAGCTGGTATGAGAGGTCTTATTGCTAAACCATCAGGGGAAATTATCGAAACTCCTATTATTTCAAATTTTAAAGAAGGCCTTACTGCCTTAGAATACTTTAATTCTACACACGGAGCAAGAAAAGGGTTAGCAGATACGGCTTTAAAAACTGCAAGTTCTGGTTACTTAACTAGAAGACTTTGTGACGTTGCTCAGGATTTAACCATTACAAAAATAAAATGTGATAAACCTGGTTTTATTGAGTTAGGAGAAATTTTAGAAGGTGGAAATGTTGTTGTTACTTTATCAGAAAGAGTTCTAGGTAGAGTTACTGCAACAGACGTTAAAAATCCTATTACAGGTGAGATCGTAATCAAAAAATCTACAATAATTGATGAAGCTGACTGTGATAAAATTGATGCAGCTGGTGTTAAATTTATTAATGCTTATTCAGTTATGACTTGTAGTTCTAAAGTGGGTGTTTGTGCTACTTGTTATGGACGTGATCTTTCTAGAGGAAAAATAGTTCATGTTGGAGAAGCAATTGGTATGATTTCAGCACAATCAATTGGAGAGCCTGGAACGCAATTAACTATGAGAACTTTTCACGTTGGTGGAACAGCTTCTGTTAAGCACGAATCTCAAATTGTAACAAAAACATCAGGTACATTAAAAATAATTAATTCTAATTTATTGGAGGATTCTAAGAAAAATTTAATTGTGATGGGAAGAAATACTCAATTATCAATAGATGATGATAATGGTGTTCAAGTAGCGATTTATAAAGTTGCCTATGGATCAAAATTATTATTTCAAAATGGTGATAAGGTTAAAGCAAATTCTAAAATTTGTGAGTGGGATCCATACACAACACCAGTTATAGCTGAAAAAAGTGGTATCGCCGGATTTGTTGATTTAATTGATGGTGTATCCATCCAAGAAACGACTGATGATGCAACAGGAATATCTTCAAAATCTGTAGTTGATTGGAGAGCGCAATCTAAAAACACTGATTTAAAACCAAGAATAACTTTAAGAGATGAAAAAGGAAATGTTATTAAAAAAGCTGATGACAATGAAGCAAGATATTATCTTGTTCCAGATTCAATTTTATCTGTTAAAGATGGACAAAAAATATTTGCAGGAGATGTAATAGCAAGATTACCTAAAGAAACAACAAAGACTAAAGATATTACAGGAGGATTACCTCGTGTTGCAGAGTTATTTGAAGCAAGAAAAGCTAAAGACAGTGCAATTATTGCTGAAAACGATGGTCAGGTGTTATTTGGAAAAGAAGTTAGAGGAAAGCAGAAAATTTCAATCCAACCTAAAAATGGTGAACCTTCAAACTATTTAATACCAAAAGGTAAACACATTAATTTTAACCAAGGTGAAAAAATTAAAAAAGGTGAATATTTACTAGATGGACAACCTTTACCACATGATATTTTGAGGATTTTAGGAATTAAAGATCTTACAGAATATTTTGTTAACCAAGTTCAAGAAGTTTATAGGTTACAAGGAGTTGTTATTAATGATAAACACATTGAAACTATTTTAAGACAGATGCTTAAAAAAGTTGAAGTTAAAGTATCTGGAGATTCATCTTATTTACCAGGTGAAATGATTGATAGAATAAAATTTGACAATGTAAATGAAAAACTAGTTGCTGAGGGTAAAAACCCAGCAGTTGGTGAAAGGGTTTTGATGGGTATAACTAAAGCATCATTACAAACTGAGTCGTTTATTTCAGCAGCATCATTCCAAGAAACAACAAGAGTATTAACGGATGCAGCAATTAAAGGAAAAGTAGACATATTAAACGGCTTAAAAGAGAATGTTATTGTTGGAAGACTTATTCCAGCTGGAACTGGTTATATTAAAAATAAATGGAACGAAAAAGCTATTGAAGCAGACAAAGAATTTCTAAAAGAACAAAATAAATTACAGTCTGAAAAACCTAAAGAAGATCAAGTAAGTCAATAGAAAAAACGCCTGAAAATTGTAGTTTTAGTTTGACAAAGTGAAATTAAATAGTAATTTGGCTGTGTTTTTGGTTGGAATGTAGTACCTTTTTTATGGAACTAAACGCTGCCACAAAATGACCTGTCAGTTATTTTTATCAAAAATATATTTAATTAATTAAAAAATTTATGCCAACTATTAATCAGTTGTTAAGAAAAAAAAGAATTAAACCACTTGCAAGAAATAAAGTTCCTGCATTAGAAAAACAACCACTTAAAAGAGGTGTTTGTATAAAAGTCTATACAACTACACCAAAAAAACCCAACTCAGCATTAAGAAAAGTTGCAAGAGTTAGACTTTCAAATGGCTTTGAAGTTACCGCATATATAGGTGGTGAAGGTCATAATCTTCAAGAACACTCAGTAGTTTTGATTAGAGGTGGTCGTGTTAAAGATTTACCAGGTGTGCGTTATCATATTCTTAGAGGTAATTTAGATACACAAGGTGTTGCTAATAGGAAAAAACGTAGGTCTTTATACGGAACTAAAAAAGGTAAATAATTATGTCTCGAAAAAAAACACAACCAAAAAAAATTATTACACCTGATCCAATATTTAAATCAACTATTATTCCAAAATTAATTAATTCTATTATGTATGATGGAAAAAAAGTTGTTGCTGCAAAGATTATTTACGATGCTATTGAAAAAATTAAATCAAAAACAAAAGAAGAACCGATAAATGTTTTTAACGAAGCTATTAATAATATTAAACCAACTGTTGAAGTTAGATCTCGAAGAGTAGGTGGTGCTACATATCAAGTTCCAGTTGAGGTAAAAAATAAAAGAGCCCAAGCCTTAGCTATTAGATGGCTTGTTGATGCTTCAAGAAAAAGAAAAGACAAACATATGTCAGATAAAATATTTAACGAACTTTATGATGCTTATGAAAAAAAAGGTTCGGCAGTTAAAAAAAGAGAAGATGTACATAAAATGGCAGAGTCTAATAAGGCTTTTGCTCATTTTAGATGGTAAAAAATTATGGCTAGAACACACACGTTAGAAAAATATAGAAACATTGGAATTATGGCTCATATTGATGCTGGTAAAACTACTACCACTGAAAGAATTTTATATTACACAGGTAAAAGTCATAAAATTGGTGAAGTTCATGATGGAGCTGCAACAATGGATTGGATGGAACAAGAACAAGAAAGAGGCATTACAATTACTTCTGCAGCGACTACTTGTTTTTGGAATGATCACAGAATTAATATTATTGATACTCCTGGTCACGTGGATTTTACAATTGAAGTAGAAAGATCTTTAAAAGTATTAGATGGTGCTGTTTGTGTATTTGATGGAGTAGCTGGTGTAGAACCTCAATCAGAAACAGTATGGAGACAAGCTGACAAATATAAAGTTCCAAGAATTTGTTTTGTTAATAAATTAGATAGAACAGGGGCAGATTTTTTTAGATGTGTTGACATGATTAGAGATAGGTTGGGATGCAAACCTTTGGTTATGCAAATACCAATTGGCATAGAGGCCGATTTAATTGGCGTTGTAGATTTAGTTAAAATGAAAGCACAAGTTTGGAAAAACGAAGCCTTAGGAGCCGAATGGGAATACAAAGATATTCCAGATGATTTAAAAGAAATTTGTCAAAAATATAGAACAGAATTAGTTGAAATGGCCGTTGAACAAGATGAAAAACTTATGGAAAGTTATTTAAACGGTGATGAAATTAAAGAAGAAGATTTAGTTAAATGTGTAAGAAATGGAACGTTAAATTTTAGTTTTGTACCAATAACTACAGGTTCAGCATTTAAAAATAAAGGTGTTCAACCATTACTTGATGCCGTTATCAATTACCTACCAAGTCCAATTGATATTGGTTCAATTAAAGGAACGAAACCGGGAACAGAAGATGAAATAGAAATGAAATTTGATGATGAAGAAGGATTTTCTGCTTTAGCATTTAAAGTTGCTAATGATCCTTTTGTTGGTTCTTTGACATTTATTAGAATTTATTCAGGAACAATTAAAACAGGAACTGGAATTTACAATTCATCAAAAGAAAAAGAGGAAAGAGTTGGAAGAATGCTTTTAATGCATGCAAACTCTAGAGAAGATATTAAGGAAGCAAATGTAGGAGATATAGTTGCATTAGCTGGTCTTAAATACACAATAACAGGTCATACACTTTGTGATGAGAGTAATCCTGTTTTATTGGAGCCAATGGAATTCCCAGATCCGGTAATTGAAATTGCAGTTGAACCTAAGACAAAAGCTGACCAAGAAAAAATGGGTGAAGCATTAGGAAGACTAGCTAAAGAAGATCCTTCATTTAGAGTTACATCTGATGAAGAATCTGGTCAAACAATAATTAAAGGTATGGGTGAGTTACATTTAGACATTATTGTTGATAGAATGAAAAGAGAATTTAAAGTTGAAGCAAATGTTGGTGCTCCACAAGTTGCTTATAGAGAAACAATTCAAAATGCATCTGAATTTGAATATACACACAAAAAACAAAGTGGTGGTGCAGGTCAATTTGCTAAAGTAAAACTTTTAGTGGAACCACAAGAACCAGGTGCAGGTAGATTGGTTGACAGTAAAATTAAGGGTGGATCAATACCAAAAGAATTTATTCCTGGAGTTGAAAAAGGAATTGAAACAATATCTGATGGTGGAATTTTAGCTGGATTTCCAATTATAGATTACAAAGTTACAATTTTAGATGGATTACATCACGATGTTGACTCTAGTGTCCTTGCTTTTGAACTTGCTGGTAGAGCTTGCTTTAAAGAAGCTTGTACTAGAGGTGGATTAAAATTATTAGAACCTGTAATGAGAGTAGAAGTAGTAACTCCTGAAGATTACATGGGAGATGTTATTGGAGATTTAAATAGTAGAAGAGGACAAATAAACGAACAAGAACAAAGAGGAAATGCTACTGTAATAACAGCCATGGTTCCGTTAGCAAATATGTTTGGGTATATAAATAATTTAAGATCAATGTCTCAAGGAAGAGCACAATATTCAATGTTCTTCGATCATTATTCTAAAGTCCCACAAAATGTTCAGGATGAAGTAACAAAAAAAATTGCAGGTTAATAAATTATGGAAAAGCAAAATATTAGAATTAAATTAAGAGCTTATGACAATAAGATCTTAGATGCATCTACTGAAGAAATTGTTAATACTGTTAAAAGAACAGGAGCTACTATAAAAGGTCCAATTCCATTACCAACAAGAATAGAAAAATATACTGTATTAAAAGGTCCTCATATTGATAAAAAAAGTCGAGAACAATTTGAAACTAGAACACATAAAAGATTAATTGACATAATTGAACCTACACCACAAACAGTAGAGGCTTTAATGAAACTAGATTTAGCATCAGGTGTTGATGTGGAAATAAAAATATAATTATGAGTGAAATAGCTTTAATAGGAAAAAAAATAGGTATGACTAGAGAGTTTTATAAAACTGGTCAAATGGTACCAGTTACTGTAATTAAAATGGAAAAAGCTAGAGTTATCAATGTTATAGAGGAAGATAAGCGTGGGTATAAGGCTGTTCAGTTAGGTTTTGGTAATATAAAAAATTCAAAACTTACAAAAGCCATGAAAGGTTTCTATGCAAAGAAAAATACTGAAGCTAAGAAAAAATTAAAAGAATTTAGAGTAAAAAGTACAGAAAATTATAAAGAAGGAAATGAATTTGGTTTAGAGATTTTCAATGAAGTTAAATTTGTTGATACAACATCAAAAACAATTGGTAAAGGATTTGCCGGAGCAATGAAACGGTGGAATTTTGGTGGATTACGAGCGACACATGGTGTCTCTGTTTCACATAGATCTCATGGTTCTACTGGCCAAAGACAAGATCCTGGAAAAGTTTTTAAAGGAAAAAAAATGGCTGGGCATATGGGTGATAAATTTAGAACTATGCAAAATTTAGAAATTATAAAAACTGATTTAGAAAATGAATTGTTATATTTAAAAGGATCAATACCTGGTTCAAAAAATTCAGAAATATTAGTTAAAAAATCAGTTAAAATTATTAATAAATTAACAATCAATGAAAAAATTGTTGTTGCAGAAGAGGCAAAAAAAACACCAGATAAAAAGAAAAAATAATGAAAATAGATAAATTAAATTTAGATGGAAAAAAAAATTCAATTGAAGTATTGGATAAAATTTTTTCTGCTAAGATTAATAAAAAACTTGTAGATAATGTTTTGTACAAAACAAATGCAAACTTCAAAGGCAGACATGCTAAAACAAAACAACAAAATGAAATTGCAGGATCAACTTCAAAAATTTATGCCCAAAAAGGAACTGGTGGTGCTCGTCACGCTAGTAGAAAAGCGCCTCTATTTGTCGGTGGTGGTGTTGCACATGGTCCAAAAGGAGAGTTAGCTTATAAAAAAAGAAAGCTAAATAAAAGTGAAAAAAAATTGAGTATTGCTTCTTTAATTACGGAAAAAAATAAACTCAATAATTTAATAATATTTAGTGATTTTAATAGTGAAATTAAAAAAACTAAAGAAATGAGTTCAATAATTAAAAAATTTCAAATTACTAACTCACTGATAATTTTAGACAAATCTTCAAAAGACAAAATTGAAAAATCAACAAGAAACATTCCTAACGTCAAAGTTACGGATGTTAATCATTTTAGTGCTTTTGATATCATTAAATTTAATAAAGTTGTATTTACTGAAAGTTCAGTAAAAGAACTAGAAAAAAGGTATTCTTAAAAATGGATAAAATACATTTATACGATAAAATTTTATCACCAATGTTAACTGAAAAAACTACAAATTTATCTGAGCAAAATAAAATTGTTTTTAAAGTTCCTAGAGAAGCTAATAAAATTAATTTAAAAAAAAATATTGAGAAAATTTTTAAGGTAAATGTAACTAAAATTAATATTATTAATAAGCAAAACAGAACAAAAGTTACAAGAGGAAAGAAAGTAAAGGTTCAAGGATACAAGAAAGCAATTATAACACTTAAAAAAGGTCAAAGTATTGATCTAACAACAGGTATTTAAAAAAATGACATTAAAAACTTTTAAACCCTATACAAAATCAACAAGAGGAACAATTCTCGTAGACAGAACTGGTCTATGGAAAGGTAAACCTTTCAAATCTTTAGTTGAACCAAAAAATTCAATGAAGGGCCGAAATAATAATGGTCATATAACATCAAGAAATAGAGCTGGTGGACACAAGCAAATGTATAGACAAGTTGATTTTTATAGAAAAAAATTTGATATGACAGCTACAGTTGAGAGAATAGAATATGATCCAAATAGATCTTGCTACATAATGTTAGTTAAGTTTGAAGATGGTCAACATTGTTATTATTTAGCACCACAAAAAATTAAAGAGGGTGATACTATTGAAAATGGATCAAAGAAAGAGATTAAAATCGGAAATTGTATGCCACTTCAGGATATCCCAGTTGGAATTAATATTCATAACGTTGAATTACAACCTGGTGGAGGAGGTAAAATTGCTAGATCAGCTGGAACATCAGTGTCTATAGGTGGCTTAGATGGCAATTACTCATTAATTAAAATGGCATCAGGTGAAGTTAGAAAAATAGATTCTAGATCATTAGCAACAATCGGAGTTTTATCAAATCCAGATCAAAAAAATATTAAAATTGGTAAAGCAGGAAGATCAAGGTGGCTTGGAAGAAGACCTCACACAAGGGGTGTTGTTATGAACCCAGTTGATCACCCACATGGTGGTGGTGAAGGTAAAACTGCAGGTGGAAGACATCCAGTTTCTCCAACTGGTCAATCTGCTAAAGGTTTAAAAACTAGAGATAATAAGAGAACAGACAAATTCATAGTAAGAAGAAGAAATAAAAGAAAGGATTCTAAATAATGGCTAGATCAGTATGGAAGGGACCTTTTGTTGAAGAAAGCTTAATCAAAAAAGTTGAAAAACAAAAAAAAGATCCAAAAAAAATGCCAATAAAAACATGGTCGAGAAGATCAACAATTATACCAGAGTTTATTGGTGTTAGCTTTTTGATCTATAATGGGAAAAAATTTATACCTATCACTGTATCAGAAGATATGGTTGGACATAAACTGGGTGAATTTTCGCCAACAAGAACATTTTTTGGTCATACACCTGCAGATAAAAAAGCTAAACCAGCGGAAGCACCTAAGAAATAATTATGAGTAAAAAAAAGAAAATAGACAAATCAAAAGACAAAACAGTAAGATCTGTAAATAACAACATTCGATCAAGTGTTAGGAAACTTAACCCAATACTTAAAGGCATTGTTGGTGAAAAAGTTGACATAGCAATCAGAACTTTACAATTTTCAGAAAAAAGAATTACAAAAGAAATAAGAAAAACTATCTCATCAGCTATAGCTAATGCTGAAAACAATAATCAATACGATATAGATAAATTGATTATTAAAGAAGCTTACTGTGGAAAAAAAATAGTTATGAAAAGATTTAGACCTAGGGCTAAAGGTAGAGCTGCACCAATTTTAAAACCTTATTCAAGTGTAACAATCATATTATCAGAAGCAAAACAAATGGAGAGTCATGGGACAAAAAGTTAATCCTGTAGGTTTTAGACTTGGTATAAATAGAGGATGGGACTCTGTTTGGTATGCTAAAAAGAAAGATTTTGGAAATTATTTAATTGAAGATTTTAAAATCAGAGAGTATATAAAAAAAAATGTAATAAATTCAGGTGTATCTAAAGTAATGATTGAAAGAACTTCAAACAAATGTTTTGTAACAATTTATACATCAAGACCTGGTTTTGTAATAGGTAAAAAAGGTAGTGATATTGATAAAATTAAAAATAATTTATCAAAATTTACAAGTAACCAAATAACTTTAAATATAAAAGAGGTAAAAAAACCTGAAACAAACTCTTACTTAGTTGCTGAAAATATTGCCCAACAATTAGTAAAAAGAATTTCTTATAGAAGGGCAATGAAAAGGGCAATGCAATCTTGCTTAAGACTTGGTGCTAAAGGAATTAAAGTTTCAATAAGTGGAAGGTTAGGTGGAAATGAAATAGCTAGAACTGAATGGTTAAGAGATGGAAGTATTCCTTCACACACTTTAAGAGCTGATATTGATTATGCAGAAGCAGAAGCTTTAACGACTTATGGTATAATTGGAATTAAAGTTTGGATTTATAAAGGTGAAGTTTTTGCCAAGGAATTTAGTCAAGAAACTAATAAAGTAAACCCTGAGGCTAAGAAATAATTATGTTACAACCAGTAAGAAGTAAATATAGAAAAGCTCACAAAGGGAGAATTCATGGTAATGCTACCAGATGCAGTTCAATTAATTATGGAGCCTTTGCATTAAAAGCTATGGCACCAGAAAGAATTATAGGAAAACAAATTGAAGCAGCAAGAGTTGCATTAACAAGACACATGAAACGACAAGGAAGAGTTTGGACAAGAATTTTTCCAAATATTCCAGTTTCAAAAAAACCTGTAGAGGTTCGTATGGGAAAAGGTAAGGGAGCACCAGAATATTGGGCATGTAGAGTTAAGCCAGGAAGAATTTTATTTGAAATAGATGGAGTATCTGAAGAAATTGCTAAAGAAGCTTTATATAAAGCATCTGCAAAACTTCCAATCAAAACAAAATTTATAAAAAGATATACTTAAAATGAAAAAACAAGAATTGAAAAAATTATCAAAAGATGAGGCTATAAAAAATATAAATAAATTAAAGAAAGATTTATTTAATTTTAGATTCCAAAAAATAAATTCGCAAGTTACTAATCCTTCAAAAATTGGCGAAACAAAAAAAACAATAGCAAGGTTAAAAACTTTATTAAAAGGAAAATTAAATGCCTAAAAAAGTATTAACAGGAGTAGTTGTAAGTGATAAGCCAAACAAAACTGTAACCGTTATGATTGAAAGAAAATACTCACATCCTCTATTAAAGAAAGTAGTTAAAGTTAGAAAGAAATATAATGCTCATGATGAAAATAATAAATTTAAGTTGGGTGATACAGTCTCAATTATTGAAAGCAAACCTTTTTCTAAAAATAAAAAATTTCAAGTAATGGATGGTTCTAAATGATACAAGTACAAACTGAATTATTAGTTGCTGATAACACTGGTGCAAAAAGAATTGAATGTATTAAAGTTTTAGGTGGATCTAAACGTAGATATGCAAGCATAGGTGATACTATTGTTATAGCTGTAAAAGAAGCCATACCTAAGGGTAAAGTTAAAAAAGGTTCAGTTCATAAAGCTGTAGTTGTTAGAGTTAAAAAGGGCATCCATAGAGATGATGGAACTAAAGTTAAATTTGATAATAATGCAGCAGTATTAGTTGATGATAAGGGTGAACCAGTAGGAACAAGGATTTTTGGTCCTGTGACTAGAGAATTAAGAAATAGAGGTCAAATGAAAATTATTTCATTGGCTCCAGAGGTTTTATAAAATGATTAAAAAAGGTTTAAAAGTAAGAATTCTATCAGGCAAAGATAAAAAAAAAGAAGGTGAAGTTATTGAGATTGATAGACCTAATAATAGAGCTAAAGTTCAAGGAATTAATATTGTGAAGAAACATGTTAAAACTACAAAAGAAAAAAAAGGTGGTATTGTTTCAAAAGAAAATTTTATCCATATTTCAAACCTAGTTCTTATTGATAGCAAAATAAAAGCTAAAAAAACTGAGGCTAAAAAATAATGATACCAAGGTTGAAAGAACTTTATTATAAGGAAATACAGCCAGCTCTCAAAGAGCAGTTGGGATTTAAAAATACTTATATGGGACCAAAAATCCAAAAAGTTGTCATTAACATGGGTTTAGGACTTGATGGAAACGATGCAAAAATTGTAAAATCTTGTGAGGAAGACCTAGGAAAATTAACAGGTCAAAAACCTGTAATTACAAAATTTAAAAAATCTGTTGCTAATTTTAAAACTAGAAAAGGCACAAATGCTGGATTAAAAGTTACATTAAGAGGTAATAAAATGTATGAATTTATTGATAGATTAGTCAATATTGCTTTACCAAGAATTAGAGATTTTAGAGGTTTGTCAGCAAATAGCTTTGATAAGTTTGGAAACTATACATTTGGAGTTAAAGAACATATAATTTTTCCAGAAGTGAATTTTGATCGTATTGATAAAATCAGAGGACTTGATGTAGTTGTTGTGATCTCATCAGAAAATAAAGATCACAGTTATGCACTCTTAGAAAAATTAAATTTTCCATTTATAAAAAAAGGAGATAATTAATAATGGCTAAAGTAAGCGCAGTTAATAAAAATAATAATAGAATAAAGCTTTCAGATAAACTTTTTAAAAAAAGACAAGCTTTGAAAAAAATTATAATGAACAAAAAGATATCTTTGGAAGAAAGATTTAAAGCACAACAAAAATTGTCAAATTTGCCAAGAAATTCATCTAAAACAAGAGTAATGAATAGATGTCAAATCACTGGAAGACCACATGGAGTCTACAGAAAATTAAAAATATCAAGAATAGCTCTAAGACAGCTTGGATTGCATGGTTTGATTCCAGGCATGACAAAGTCGAGCTGGTAGAAAGGATAATATGAGTTTAAGTGACCCAATAGGGGATATGATAGCAAGAATTAAAAATGCTCAAATGAGAAATCATAAAAAAGTAGCATTACCTTCATCTAATTTTAAAGTTAAGATTGCTAATATTCTTAAAAGTGAAGGTTTTATAAGAGATTACAATATAGATTCTGAAACGAATAAACCAGTTTTATCAGTTGATTTAAAATATCATTCAGGAAATCCTGTAATTAGTACTTTTGAAAGAGTATCAAAACCAGGTAGAAGAATTTTTTCTAGTGCAGAAAGTTTACCAAAAATCAACGGTGGTTTTGGTATTGCAATTATATCAACTCCAAAAGGAGTAATGACCGATATAGATGCAAGAAAACAAAAAATTGGTGGCGAAATAATTTGTAAGGTATTTTAATGTCTAAAATTGGTAAAAAAATTATTCTAATTCCAGAAAAAGTAAAAGCAGTTTTAGCTGGAAGTTTATTAAATATAGAGGGACCACTAGGAAAAAAATCACTTAATATAGATTTAGAAATGTTTAATATTGATGTGACCGAAGGTAAAGAAATATCTATTAAACCTAAAAGGGTTGATAAAGATTCAAAAAGATTATGGGGAATGAACAGAAGCTTAATAAATAATGCTGTAATTGGCTCTAGTACAGGGTATGAAAAAATTCTTGAGTTAGTTGGCGTTGGTTATAGAGCAGCTTTAAAAGGCAAACAATTGAATCTTCAACTAGGTTATAGTCACGATATAAATTTTGATATCCCCGATGGCATTAAAATAACGGTTGAAAAACAAACTATTATAAAGATAAGTGGATCAGATAAACAACAAGTTGGAACAGTAATATCTAAGATTAAATCATTTAGAAAACCTGAACCTTACAAAGGAAAAGGCATAAGAGAACAAGGTCAACATATCTTAAGAAAAGAAGGGAAGAAAAAATAATGAAATTACAATCTATTGATAGAAAAAAATTTAGAGTGAGAAATAAAATAAAAAAAGTTTCTTCACCTGATAGATTTAGATTAAGTATATCAAGATCTAGTAAGAACATATCTGCACAAATTATAGATGATGTTAAAAATATAACTCTTCTTTCGGCATCATCAGTTGAAAAAGATATAAAAGCTAAGAATAAAGTTAATAAAACTGAATTATCTAAAATTGTCGCAGAAAAGTTGGCTAAAAAAGCACAAGAGAAAAAAATAAATAAAATTTACTTTGACAGAGGAGTATATAAATACCATGGCAGAGTAAAAATATTTGCTGAAACTTTAAGAAAAAACGGAATGGAATTTTAAATTATGAATTTTAAAGATAAAAAAAAAGACGATATGTTAGAAAAATTAGTTCACATTAATAGAATTACAAAAGTTGTAAAAGGTGGACGAAGATTTGGTTTTTCAGCATTAGTAGTAGTTGGCAATCAAGAAGGAAAAATTGGTATTGCACATGCGAAATCAAAACAAGTTCCTGACGCTATTAAAAAAGCAAATGAAGTAGCTAGAAGAAATTTGATACACATTCCTTTAAGAGAAGGAAGAACTATTCATCATGATGTTTATGGTAAAGATGGAGCTGGTAAAATTGTATTAAGAGGTGCTCCTAAAGGCACAGGAATAATTGCAGGTGGCCCCGTGCGTGCTGTATGTGAAGTTTTAGGTATCAAAGACATTGTAGCAAAATCAATGGGAACATCAAACCCTCACAATGTTATTAGAGCTACAATGAAAGCTTTATCAAAACAATATTCACCAAAACATATATCAACAATCAGAAATAAAAAAATTTCTGAAATAATCGGAAAAAGAGGATAATGACCACACTCAATACTACAGGCAAGGTTACCAAAAAAAAAATCAGAGTAGGTAGAGGAATCGGTTCTGGAAAAGGTAAAACTTCAGGTAGAGGTGTAAAAGGACAAAAATCTAGATCAGGCGTTGCCATCAAAAGTTTTGAAGGTGGACAAATGCCTTTATATAGGAGATTACCTAAAAGAGGATTTAATCCAATTGGCAAAATTAATGTAGCTATAATGAATTTAGAAAAAATTCAGTCATTTATTGATCAAAAAACAATTAATTCTAGCGATATGATAAATGCTGAGTTACTTAAAAAGTTAAAATTAATTAATAAAAATTCTCAAAAACTTAAAATATTAGGTACTGGAGAAATTAAAGTTAAAATCAACATTGAAACAGATTTAATATCAAAATCAGCTATGGAAAAATTAGAAAAAGTTGGTGGTACAGTACAGTTAAAAAAATAAATAAGATATTATGAGTGCATCTTCTCAAACTAAAGATCTTAAAAATAGAATAATCTTTACTTTATTTATATTAGTAGTCTATAGATTTGGTACTTTTGTTCCATTACCAGGAATTGATCCTGAACAATTACAAACAATGATGCAAGGTAATCAAAAAGGTTTACTTGGCATGTTCAATGTGTTTTCTGGTGGAGCAGTTAGTAGAATGGCTATATTTGCATTAGGAATAATGCCTTATATTTCATCATCAATTATTGTTCAGTTACTAACTGGTGTGTCAGAATATTTTAAACATCTAAAAGCACAAGGTGAAATTGGAAGAGCAAAAATTACTCAAATAACAAGATATGGAACTGTTTTATTAGCAACAATACAAGGTTATGGACTTTCAGTAGGTTTAGAGTCATCCGCAGATTTAGTTATTAATCCAGGTGCTTTTTTTAAAATTTCAACAGTATCAACAATTGTTGCTGGAACTTTATTTTTAATGTGGCTTGGTGAACAAATTACACAAAGGGGTATAGGAAATGGTATTTCATTAATAATTTTTGCTGGAATTGTTGCTGAGATCCCAAGAGCATTAGTAACAACATTTGAACTTGGTAGAACAGGCGCTGTTTCAACTATAATGATAATTGCAATATTTGTTTTATTGGTTGCAACAATAATGTTTATTGTTTTTATGGAAAGAGCCTTAAGAAAAATACTTATAAATTATCCAAAAAGACAGATGGGAAATAAAATGTATGGTGGTGAATCTTCTCACTTGCCATTAAAAATAAATCAAGCAGGCGTTATTCCTGCAATTTTTGCGTCAGCCCTATTATTGTTACCAGTGACTTTTTCTAATTTTAATTTTTCAGATAATGATACTTTTTTAAATATAAGTTCATATTTTACACAGGGTCAGCCGCTCTATATGCTTTTATATGCATCAGGTATAATATTTTTTACTTTTTTTTATACATCAATAACATTTAATCCTGTAGAGACTGCCGAAAATTTAAGAAAGTATGGTGGTTTTATACCAGGTATAAGACCGGGCGAAAGTACAGCTTTATATATAGAAAATATTTTAACCAAACTAACAACTATAGGTGCACTTTATTTAACACTTGTATGTTTAATGCCTGAATTTTTAATTGCTAATTATCCGATTCCATTTTATTTGGGAGGTACTTCAATTTTGATTGTTGTGGTTGTTGCTATCGACACTGTTACTCAGATCCAAACAAGATTAATGAGTTCGCAATATGAGCAATTAATTAAGAAAACACAATTCGGAAAATAATAAAGTGAACATTATATTATTTGGCCCTCCTGGTGCGGGCAAAGGTACTCAGGCACAATTCATTGTAAAAAAACACAATTACTTTCAATTATCAACAGGTCAATTATTAAGAAATGAAACTAAACGAAAAACATACCTTGGAAAAGAAATTGAAAAATTAATTTCAAATGGAAAATTTGTTTCTGATGAAATAGTTGATACTTTACTAAAACAATCAATTACCAATTTAAAATTTAGAGATAGAATTATTTTTGATGGATATCCCCGAAATGTTCAACAAGCAATAAACTTAGAAAAAATCTTAGCTGAATTCGATCAAAAAATAGGTCGAATAATATTTTTAAATGTTGCGCGTGATATTATTGAAAAGAGAATTATGGGACGTATGACCTGTGAAAAATGTAATATAATTTTAAATGAATTCTTTAACAAAAGTGAAATTGAATTACATCCATGTGGTAAAGAACATCTTGTAAAAAGAATAGATGATAACCTTGAAACTATTATAGAGAGATATGATACTTATATAAATACAACAAAACCTGTGCTTGATTTTTATTTAAAAAATGAAAATTTTTATACAATTGATGGCAATGCTGAAATTGAAGAAATAACGAGTAAAATCAACGAAATTCTTACAGTTTAAGACATTGACTTTAAGACATCTTCTTATATAAAAGGCTAAATTTATTCTCAAAAATATGGCTCGTATAGCAGGTGTTAATATTCCACAAAACAAACCTGTCCAAATTGGACTGACATATATTTATGGAATAGGTGATAAATTTTCTAAACAAATTTGTTCATCGCTTGAAATAGCAAAAGAAAAAAGAATTAATGAATTAACAGATGATCAAATTTTAAAGATTAGAGAGTATATAGATCAAAATTTTAAAGTAGAAGGTGACCTTAGAAGAGATTATTCAATTAGCATAAAAAGATTGATAGATCTTGCATGTTATAGGGGTAGTAGACATAAAAAAAAATTACCAGTACGAGGACAAAGAACAAGGTGTAATGCTAGAACAAGAAAAGGTAAGGCAATTGCTATTGCTGGAAAAAAATTAACTCCTCTTAAAAAATAATATATGCCAAAAGTTGATAAAGTTGAAAATAAAAAAGAAGAAGTTGTAGATAAAACAGAAAAAAAAGTACAAAAAAGTTCTTATTCTAAAAAAAAAAAAACTAAGAAAAATATTTTAAATGGTATTGCTTATGTTCAATCTACATTTAACAATACAATAATCTCAATTGCTGACACGAATGGCAATGTAATTTCTTGGGCGTCAGCAGGACAAAAAGGTTTTAAAGGATCTAGAAAATCTACACCTTATGCGGCACAAATTGCTGCAGACTCAGCAGCATCAAAAGCTTTAGACTATGGAATGAAAACACTGTCTGTTGAAGTTAAAGGACCAGGCTCAGGAAGAGAGACGGCTTTAAGAGCGCTTCAAGCAAGAGGATTTAAGATTCTTTCAATAAAAGATACAACACCAATGCCACATAACGGAACACGACCACCAAAAAAAAGGAGAGTTTAAATGGAAAGTGTAAATGTAAATGCTAAAAATTGGAAAGCATTAATTAAACCTGCACAACTAGATGTAAAAATTAGTGAAGATAAATCACATGCAAAAATTATTGCTGAGCCTTTAGAAAAAGGTTACGGATTAACTTTAGGTAATTCATTAAGAAGAATTTTACTTTCATCTATTAGAGGTGCAGCAGTAACATCATTACAAATCGATGGTGTTTTACATGAATTCACATCAATAAAAGGTGTAAGAGAAGATGTAACAGATATAGTTTTAAACATTAAATCTTTAGCTTTAAAAAGTGGTTCTGAAGGAACTAAAAAACTAATGTTAGATGCAAAAGGCCCTGGTGAAATTAAAGCTTCAGACATAACACCAGTTGCTGATATTGAAATATTAAATCCAGATTTAGTTATTTGTAACTTGGATGAAAACACAAATTTTCATATGGAAATGAATGTTGGTACTGGAAAAGGATACGTTCCAGCAGTAATGAATAAACCAGAAGAACCACCATTAGGTTTAATAGCAATAGATTCATTATTTAGTCCTGTTAAAAAAGTTTCTTACTCAATAAGTACAGCTAGAGAAGGTAAAGCTTTAGATTATGACAAGTTAACTATGGAAGTTGAAACTAACGGATCTGTTTCGGCTGAAGATGCGATTGCTTATTCAGCTAGAATTTTTCAAGATCAACTTAATATGTTTGTAAATTTTGATGAACCTGTAGAAGTTCCAGTTGTTGAAGTTTCAACTGAACCAGCATTTAATAAAAATTTATTAAAAAAAGTAGATGAATTGGAATTATCTGTGCGTTCAATGAATTGTCTTAAAAATGATAATATTGTTTATATAGGTGATTTAGTTCAAAAGTCAGAAGGTGAAATGCTAAGAACACCAAATTTTGGAAGAAAATCACTAAATGAAATAAAAGAAGTTTTAACTGGAATGTCTTTATATTTAGGTATGGAAATACCTAACTGGCCACCAGATAATATCGCTGAAATGTCGAAAAAATTAGAGGAACAAATCTAATGAGACACGGAATGGCTAATAAGAAGCTGAATCGTACTTCAGAGCATAGAAAAGCTTTATTAAAGAATATGTTAAATTCCTTAATTAAATATGAGCAGATAACAACAACACTCCCAAAGGCTAAGTTTCTAAAACCTCAAGCAGACAAAATTATTACATTGGGGAAAAAAGAAACATTACAAACAACTAAAATGCTTATGTCTAAACTTCAAGATATTACCTCTGCAAATAAGGTTAAAAAAACTTTATCCAAAAGATATGAAAAAAGAAATGGCGGATATACAAGAATTATTAAAGCAGGTTTTAGATATGGTGATAATGCACCAATGGCTGTTATAGAATTTGTTGATAGAGATGTAGAAGCAAAAAGAATTGATAGAAAGAAAAAAGATCCTACCAAAGAGAAAAACGAAGAAAAAAAATTAGCGACTGCTTAATTTATTATATTACAATAGCACATTATGAAAAAGTCTTTTTGCGTTGATTCGACGTGTAATGATATGAGAGTTGATCGTTGGATTAGAAATAATCTAGGAAATATACCTCAAGGACTGATTGAAAAAAGTTTAAGAAATGGAAAAATTAAACTAAACAATAGAAAAATAAAAAGCTCACAAAAATTAAAAGTGAATGATCAAATTGATTTATTTGATTTTGATTTTAAAGAAACAATTGTTCAAAAAAAAATTAAATTTAAACCATCAGAAGAAATCATCAAGGCTAATGAGGAATTAATAATTGATAACAATGAAGACTTTATTGTTCTAAACAAGAGTTCTGGAATATCGGTTCAAGGAGGAACTAAATCCAAAAAAAATCTTGTTGATATTTTTGCAAAAAGTGAAATTTTTCAGAATACGAAACCTTATTCTGTTCATAGACTTGATAAAGATACTTCTGGAGTTTTTATTATGGCAAAACATAGAGAATCTGCTCAATTATTAACATCTCTTTTTAGATTAAGAAAAGTTCACAAAACATATTTAGCTATATGTCATGGCGAGTTAACAAAAGAATCTGGCGAATGGAATAATGAATTAACAAGATATGATAATGATAAAGAGATAGTTGAAAAAGCAAGAACAATTTATAAAGTTTTGGACAAAAATTCTATATGTAGCCTTGTTGAAATGAAGCCGATTACCGGAAGAAAACACCAACTAAGAAAACAATTATATGAAGTGGGTAACCCTATTTATGGAGATCAAAAATATAAATTTAGTAACACAGATAAAGCAATAAATAAAAATTTAATGCTTCATTCTTATCAAATTAAATTTATGATTAATGATAAAAAATATACTTATACAGCACTCTTACCTGATTATTTTAAAAAATTGTTAAAAACTAAAAGACTTAGATTTCCAAGTTCTTAATAAAATTATTAATAATTGTCTCATCTAAATTATCATAATTTTGATTGAAAATTTTTTTAAGATTTGTAACATCTTTGTCAGTTATTCCACATGGAACGATATTGTTATATTTTTTTAAATCATTACTTACGTTAATTGCAAACCCATGGTATGCAATCCATTTACTTACTCTAATACCTATAGCTGCAATTTTTTTAATTTTTTTTTTATCTTCTATCCAAATTCCAATATTTTTAGGATCTCCAAATGCGTTGATACCAAATTCAAATAAACTTTCAATAATAGTTTTTTCTATTAAGGTAATAAATTTTCTAATATCTTTTTTTCTCTTTTTTAAATCTATTACAAAATAACAAATAATTTGACCTGGTCCATGATATGTGATTTTGCCACCTCTATTTGTTTTAATTAAATTTATATTTTTATCTAAAATTTCATTTTTACTATAATTTGTTCCAGCCGTATAAATATCATCATGTTCTAAGAGCCATATTAAATCATTTTCTTTATTTTCATTTATATTTTTTAATCTTGCTTCTAAAAAGTCTATGGCAGCTTTATATTTAACTGGTTTTATTGACTTTTTTATCTCAATATTCATTTAAAAATTGTATTATCTTAATTATGTATTAATAGTGCGCAATTGAATTATAGGTAAATTTATGTCCTTAATAAAAAAAATAAAAGATAAAAAAGTAAATTTTGAGTTTAACAAAGAATACATAAAGGTTGTCACATCAAAAATTGCTGATAATGATGCTTTATTTATTACTAATTCTTTTAAAGAAATGCACCCAGCAGATGCAGCTGATATAATTGAACACTTAGGTCAAAATGATAGAGAAAGTCTAATTAAGTTAAATAATTTTAAAATTGATCCTCAAGTTTTTATTGAACTAACTGAATCTATACAATCAGAAATTATTAAATATTTATCTGCAGATGCAATAGTAAGAATCCTTAATAACCTTGAATCTGACGATGCAATTGCAATATTAGAAAATGTTGAAGAAAAAGATAAAAATATAATTTTAAGTTCATTACCTCCTAAAGATAGATTTGCACTATTAGAAAGCTTAAGTTATCCAGAAGATACGGCCGCAAGAATTATGCAGCGTGAATTTACTGCTATACCAAGTAATTGGTTAGTAGGTCAGACTATTGATTATTTAAGAGATAATAAAGATTTACCAAGTGAGTTTTTAGAAATATTTATTGTTGATGAAGAATTTAAACCAATAGGAACTGTTCCTTCATCAAAAGTATTAACTACTTCACGCGATACAAAAATGCTTTCTATTATGTCTGAGTCTCAATTACTTATACCAGTTGATATGGATAAAGAAGAAGTTGGTAATTTGTTTGAAAATTATAATTTAAACTCAGCATGTGTTGTTGATAAAAATAATAAATTAGTTGGGATGATTACTAATGATGATGTCTTAACAGTATTAAAGGAAGAAGCTGAAGAAGACGCCTTAAGACTGGCCGGAGTAGGTGATGAAGCTATAACAGATGGAGTTTTTATTAAAACTAAAAGAAGATTTAACTGGTTATTGTTAAATTTATTCACAGCATTTTTAGCAACATGGGTTATTAGTATCTTTGGAGCAACAATTGAACAAATGGTTGTTTTAGCATTTTTGATGCCTATAGTTGCATCAATGGGTGGTAATGCCGGCATGCAAACTCTTGCTGTAACAGTAAGAACTTTAGCAACTAACGATCTAACAAAAAATAACTTTACTAAAAATATAATAAAAGAATTTAATATCGGAATTTTAAATGGAATTATATTCGCAATTATAAGTTCAATTATAGTTCAAATTTGGTTTCAAGATTCACTGCTTTCAATGATAATTTCTATTTCAATGATACTAACAATGATAGTTGCTGGATTATTTGGAATATTGGTTCCTGTAACTCTAAAAAATATGAATATTGACCCGGCAATTGCATCGAGTGTTTTTGTTACCACAATAACTGATGTTATAGGTTTTATTTCATTTTTGGGTGTAGCAGCTTATTTTTTATAATTAAGATTAAAAATTATCAATTAATCTCACTTTATTGATATAGTAAGCAATAAAAATTTTATATTTTTTGTTAATAATAATTTTTTTTAAATCAATAATATTTCTTATTTCTAAATATTCAATTTTAATCTTAAATTGTTTAATCAGAAAACTCTTTTTTTTCCTTAACAAAGAATTGATATTATTCTTATTTTTCATAATCTGAAATTTAAATTTTATTAAGTCATTAGCGATAAAACCTGCTTTTATTAGGTCATTTCTTTTTAAAAGATAATGCCTAGATGATAAAGCTACATTATTTTTATTCCTAATAGTTTTGCATGAATAAATTTTACTTTTAAAGTTAGATTCTATAAAATTTTTAACTAAAAACAATTGTTGGAAATCTTTTTCACCCATAAATATATAATTTGGAGATAACAACTTAACGAAGCGTTCCATTACGTCTAAGACACCTTCAAAATGTCCCTTCCTAAACTTTGCACATAATATTTTTTGTGACTTATTTAATTTAATTTTGTTTAATCTTTTTTTATTATAAATTTCTTTAACATGGGGTAAAAAAATATAATCTACATTAAGTTTTTTTAAGATTTTAAGATCTTTATTGAGCTTTCGGGGGTAACTTACGAAATCTTTCTTGTTATTAAATTGTGTTGGATTGACAAAAATACTAACTAATGTTTTTTTACATTTTTTTTTTGATATTTTTATGAGAGAAATGTGACCCTTGTGTAGACCACCCATTGTAGGAACAAATCCTAAATCTGAAATTCTATTAATTGCCTTATTTAGATCAATTATTTTACTTATTATTTTCATTTGTATTAATTAAATTTATAAGTAAAACATTTAAATGATTAAACAAGCAATAATTCCATTAGCCGGATTAGGTACAAGATTACTCCCGCTCACTAGTGTTTTTGCAAAAGAGTTATTACCAATTAATGGTAAACCAGCAATAGAATATATTATTGAAGAATGTATAGAAGCTGGAATTAAAGAAATTATTTTTATTATTTCTAAAAAAAAAGAAATAATTAAGAATTATTTTCATAATGATAAATTTTATAAAGATATTATTAGTAAAAAAAAAGACACTCGTATCATTAAAGAATATAGAAAAATTCTTAGATATAAAAAAATGATTAAATTTGTCTACCAAGATAAACCACTAGGAACAGGTGATGCTGTACTTAAAACTAAAAAATTTATAAAAGATAAATTTTTTTTAATGTTGTTACCTGATGATCTAATTATTAAAAAAAATTGTTCAAGATCAATGATAAAAGTTCATAAAAAATTTAAGGGATCGGTAATGGCAAGTTTGAAAGTTAATAAAAAAACAGTTTCTAGATGGGGAATTTATGGCATTAAAAAAAACATTAATAAAAATAATTTTATAATTAAAAGTGTTGTGGAAAAACCAAATATTAAACAAGCTCCATCTAATAAAGCTGTTATTGGTAGGTATATTTTACCAACTAGCATTTTTAAAAAATTAAAAGATTTAAAACCTAATAAAGGTGGAGAAATTCATATTACAGATGCTATACAATTATTAATCAATGATAATGAAAAATTTATAGGTCATAATTTCTTAGGAAAATATTTAGATTGTGGAACTATGAACGGCTATATTAAATCATCTATGGAGATTTCTAAATTATGAAATTATGTTTGATAGGAACTGGTTACGTAGGTCTTGTGAGTGGAGTTTGCTTTGCTGACCTTGGCAATGATGTAATTTGTGTAGATCGTGATATTAATAAAATTAATAATTTAAAAAAAGGTATAGTTCCAATTTATGAACCTGGTCTTGAAGAATTAGTTTTAAGAAATTATAAAAATGGAAAATTAAAATTTTCTACAAACTTAAAGGAATCTGTATCTAAATCAGATATTGTATTTATTTGTGTTGGTACGCCAACAGAAAAAAATGGAAGTGGGACTGATTTGAGCCAGGTTTATAATGTAGCTAAAGAAATTCGAAAATCTATCTCAAAATTTAAAATCATAATCACAAAATCCACAGTTCCTGTAACTACCGGAGATGAAATTGAAAAAATTATTTCTCAAAAAAAATCAAAAAAACTTTTTTCAATTGTTTCAAATCCAGAATTTCTTAGAGAAGGTGAGGCCATAAGGGATTTTAACTATCCGGATAGAGTAGTAATTGGTACAAATGATAAAAAGAGTAATACAATACTTAAAAATCTTTATTCACCACTAATTTCAAAAGGTGCAAAATATATTAATACCTCTAGAAGAGCAGCAGAATTAATAAAGTATGCCTCCAATGCATTTTTAGCTACTAAGATCACTTTTATTAATGAAATTTCTAACCTATGTGAAAAAATTAATGTAAATGTTGAAGATATATCTATTGGTATGGGTTTAGACAAAAGAATAGGTAGTCGTTTTTTAAGGGCAGGACCTGCTTATGGTGGCTCATGTTTCCCAAAGGATACTAAAGCAATAACTACAACAGCTGATAAGTTTAAAGTAAATTTATCTATTATTAAAAGTGTAATAAGATCAAATGAAGAAAGATCTTCTTTATTATTAAAAAAAGTTTTTCATATATTAAACGGCAAAATTAAAAATAAAAAAATAACCTTTTTAGGAGTAACATTTAAAGCAAATACTGATGATATGAGGGATTCATCAAGTTTATCAATGATACCTTCATTGAGTAAAAAGGGAGCAAAGATTAATTATTATGATCCAACGGGTGAAAAAAAAGAATTTACTAAATTTAAGAATGTAAATTTTTCTAAAAATACTAAATCAGCAATAAATGATTCTGACTTAATAATTATTCACACAGAATGGAATGATTTTAAGTCAATTAATTTCAAAAAAGAAGTTAGTAACAAAAATTTTAAAATATTTGATATGAGAAATATTTATTCTTTAACAAAAATGAAAGAGCAAAAAATAAAGTATTTTAGTATTGGTAGTTAATTCAATTCAAAAATAGCATCTACTTCCACCGAAACACCAAGCGGTAAACTGTTTGTGCTAACAGCAGCACGAGTATGCATGCCTAAATCTCCAAAGATAGAAGCAATTAGATCGGAAGCTCCATTAATAACTTTAGGTTGTTCAATAAAATCTTCCGTAGAGTTAACAAATCCAGTTAATTTAATACAAGATTTAATTTTAGATAAATCATCATTACAGGCTTTTTTAACTTGAGCAACTATGCTTAGTGCACATCTTTTTGCAGCATTGTAACCAGCTTCTGTATCTAATTCTCTGCCTAGTTTACCTTTAATCAATTGACCATTTTCATCAATAGATATTTGTCCAGATACAAACAACATTTTATCAGTTATTTTTGTTGCCAAATAAGATCCAACTGGGTCTGCTGCTTTTGGTAAAATAATACCAAGTTCTTTAATTTTATTTTCTATAGACATAATTTTTTTATTTTTTTACCTTTTTTTTCTTTTTCTTACTTTTTTTATTTTTATCGTATTCCCGTCTTTTCTCAATTAAAATTAATGCTTCTTCCATATTAATTTCTAAAGGGTCTTTTTCTTCAGGTATAGTTGCATTTAATGATTTATATTTAATATAAGGGCCGTATTGTCCCTTCATTATTCTTACAGGCTTTTTATCCTCGGGATGTTCACCCAGATCTTTAATAATTGAAGAAGACATTCTTCCTGGCTTAGCTTCTGCAATTAATGTTATAGCTCTATTTAAACCTATTGAAAAAATTTCTTCTACATTTTCAATTCTTGCAGACTTTTTTTCACACTTTAAATAAGGTCCAAATCTACCTGAGTTTAATATAATATCTTTTTGGTTTTCAGGATTAATTCCTAAATTTTTTGGAAGGGAGCATAGAAATTTAGCTCTATCAAGATCTACACTCTCTAAGGCAATACCTTTAGGAATAGATATATTTTTAAAATTAATTTCTTCTTTGTCAGTTTTTTTCTTCTTTGTTTTTCTCTTTTTTATAGGCTCTTCTTTAATCTCTTCAGTTTTTTCATATTGAATATAAGGGCCAAATCTTCCATTTTTTAAATACATATCATTTCCATTTTCATGTTTACCAATTAATTTTGGTTCAGCAAGTTGTGATTGTGCTGCTGCTTTTGCTTTTGATAGTGGTCTTGTAAATTTACATTCAGGATAATTAGAGCATCCTATAAATGCACCTCCTCTAAAACTATTTTTTAAACTTAAAGAGCCTTCATTACATAGTTGACACTTTCTATCTATATTACCCTCTTTATCTCTATCAAAAATTAAACTTCCAAGACTATCATTTAATAAATCTAATACTTCTCTGGTTCTTTTTTCTTTTACCTGAGAAACATTTTGATTGAAATCTTTCCAAAACATTTCAAGAACTTTAATCCAACTTTCTTTTCCAGTAGTGATTTCATCTAATTGATTTTCTAATACTGCAGTAAAATTATAATCAACATATTTTGAAAATAATTTTTCTAAAAAAGCTGAAATTAACTTCCCACGATCTGTTGGGTGAAACCTTTTATTAATTGTTTCGGCATATCCTCTTGTAGATATAACAGAAATTATACTCGCATAAGTAGAAGGCCTTCCAATACCTAATTCTTCTAATTTTTTTACTAAACTAGCTTCAGAATATCTTGGTGGCGGTTGTGTGAAGTGTTGTTCATCTAAGAGCGACTCTATATTAACTGTTCCTTTTGACATTTCTGGGAGTATTTCTTCTTCATCATCTTTTTTTTTATCTTTGATAATTTTTAGAAAACCATCAAATTTAATAACAGAACCACTTACTTTGCAAATTGTTCCGTTATCATCTGATGAAATCGTAATAGTATTTCTATCAAATTTTGCGGACGCCATTTGCGAGGACAGAGCTCTATTCCAAATTAAATCATAAAGTTTATGTTGATCAGAGCTTAAGTATTTTTTTAGAGTATATGGTGCTCTTATTATATCTGTTGGCCTAATAGCTTCGTGAGCTTCTTGTGCATTTTTTGCTTTTTTCCCTGAGTAATTTAAAGGATTTTCGGGAAGATATTCTTTTCCAAATTCATCTTTAATGTAATCACGAAAAGACTTAATAGCATCAGTCGATAAGTTAGTTCCATCTGTTCGCATGTAAGTTATTAATCCAATCGTTTCTCCATCTATTTCTATCCCTTGATATAATTTTTGAGCAATTTGCATTGTTCGTGAGGCGCCAAAACCTAACTTTCCAGAAGAAACTTGTTGTAAAGTTGAAGTGGTGAATGGACCGGAAGGATTTCTACTTATAACTTTACTAGAAATTTCGGTAATTTGAAATTTTCTAGATTTAACTTCTTCAATTGCTTTTTCTATTTCACCTTTATTTTTAAATGAAAATTTTTCAATTTTTTTATTATTTAGTTGAGAAATACTTGCTAATAAAGAGTTCTTATTATTATCATTAAAATTTACACTTAATGTCCAAAATTCTTCAGGATTGAATAATTCTATCTCATGTTCTCTTTCAGTAATTAATCTTAAAGCTACAGATTGAACACGACCTGCAGATTTTGATCCTGGTAACTTAGTCCATAAAATAGGTGAAATATTGAAACCTACTAAATAGTCAAGAGCCCTTCGAGCCATATAGGCATCAACTAATAAAGGCTCAATTTGTCTAGGATTATCAATTCCAAAAGTTACAGCTTTTTTTGTAATTTCATTAAAAACAACTCTTTCTACTTTTTTGTCTTTAAGTAGGTTTTTTTCATTTAAATACTCTTTAACATGCCAGGCAATTGCTTCACCTTCACGATCTGGATCAGTAGCTAAAATAATTTTTGAGGAGTCTTTAGCAGCATCAGAAATTTCTTTTAAATATTTCTTAGAAAAACTATCAACTTCCCACACCATATTAAAATTGTTATCAGGATCAACAGATCCATTTTTAGATGGTAGATCTCTTATATGACCATAACTAGCTAAAACCTTATATTTATCACCTAAATATTTATTGATTGTTTTAGCTTTTGCAGGGCTTTCTACTATAACAAGATTCATAATTGAACAAACTACTCAAAAGCTTTTGATAGTCAAATTAATAAATTTTTGTCTTACTTTCTTCTTTATTTTTCAAGCGTTTAACATTTTCACGATGTGTATAAAATATTAAAACAAACATTATTATAAAAAAGACAAGATTAGTAGTATCAAATATTGCTAAGTAAATAGGTATAGTTAAACTAGCAATAATTGATGATAAAGAAGAGTATTTAGAAATTAAAAATGTAACTAACCATACTCCAATAAAAACAAAACCATAAATTAAATTTAAAGAAAAAATTATTCCAACGTAAGTTGCTACGCCTTTACCACCTTTAAATTTAAGCCATATTGGAAAAACATGACCAAGAAATGCACTTAATGAGGCAATAAAAATAAAATCCGGATAATTAAACTTTACATAAATTACTGGAATGACAGCTTTTATTATATCTAAGGTAAGAGTTACAAAACCAATTAAGCTATTACCAGTTCTTAAAGCATTGGTGGCTCCAATATTTCCAGACCCTATATCTCTAATATCTTTTTTTAAAAAAATCTTAGTTAAAATGAATCCAAAAGGTATAGATCCTAATAAATATGAGCTTAAGGAAATGAATAAATATTCCATTATTATAACTTAAATAATTCGACACCTTTTACAAATGTATTTGTAATTTTTCCTTGAAGTTTCTTCTCTTCAATCGAAGTATTTTTTGATTTTGAAATCAATTTATCTTTTTTTACAATCCATGGTTTATTAATATCTACAATACAAAAATCAGCATCATTACCTATACTTAAATTTCCTTTATTTATTTTTAGAATCTTTCCAGGATTTGAAGTTAATGCCTGTATAATTGTTTCTAATTTAACTGAACCATTATGGTAAAGTTCCAAGCTCAATGGAAGCAGTGTCTCTATACCGGATGCACCAGCCGCTGCTTGTGCAAATGTTAATCTTTTTTGTTCTTCATCTTCAGGTTTATGATCTGAAACAATAACATCTATTGTTTTATCATTTAGCCCTTGTACTAAAGCAACTCTATCATCTTCTGTTCTTAAAGGAGGCGATAATTTTAAAAATGTTTTAAAATCACCAATATCATTTTCATTTAAAGATAAATTGTTGATTGAAACACCACATGTAAACTTAATTTTTTGTTTTCTTTCTTTTATAATATTTACTGATTTTGAAGATGAAATTTGTGATATGTGGTATCTACATTTTATATTTTCTAATAAAGTTAAGTCTCTCTCAATAATAATTAATTCAGCTAGATCAGATATTCCTTGTAATCCTAATTTTGTAGCTATTATTCCATCATTTATCATTCCATCTTTGGATAGTTCATAATCTTCTGCATGCTGAAGTATTAAGCAGTTTAAATCCTGTGCAGACGTCATAATTCTAGACATTAATCTAGTATTTTGAATTGTTTTAACACCATCGGTAAAAGCTATGATTCCTTTTTTTTGAAGAAGACCAAACTCTGTCATGTTACTACCTTCAATGCCTTTTGTGAGTGAGGCTGTTGGGAAAATATTAATTTTTGACTTATCTCTTCCTCTTCTTTTAAGAAAATCAACTATTGATACATTGTCAATAATTGGATCTGTGTTTGGCATAGTTACTACTGAAGTAACTCCACCTGCTAATGCTGCATTACTTAATGTTCGAAAATTTTCTTTATATTCATACCCAGGTTCACCGGCAAAAACTCTCATGTCTACTAAACCAGGAAATATATGTTTACCATTTAAATTGATTATTTTTTCTCTAGAAGGAATATTATTTTTATTTACTTTTTTACCAATAGCTTCTATTGAACCATCTTCTCCAATAATTAAACCGCCTATTTCATTTAATGAATTAAAAGGATCTATTATAGTAGCATTTATAAAATATTTTTTTTTCATTTATTCACAAAAAATTTTTAAGCAAGCCATACGTACAGCAACACCTAATTCAACCTGTTCTTTTATGACACTTTTGTTTATGTCGTCTGCTAAATTTGTATCAATTTCAATTCCTCTGTTCATTGGTCCTGGGTGCATTATTAGCGCATCTTCTTTTGCATTAGACATTTTATCTGGCGTTAAACCATAGTATTCATAATACTCTCTATTTGACGCAAGAAATGAACTACTCATTCTTTCATTCTGCAACCTTAACATCATTACTATGTCACAATTCTTTAATCCTTTTTTCATATCTGAGAATATATTAACTCCAAATTTTTCAATATCCTTTGGCATAAGATTTGTTGGTGCAATTATATTTACTTCTGCACCAAGCATATTTAGTAAATAAATATTTGATCTTGCTACACGTGAGTGAAGTATGTCACCACATATTGCAATTTTTAAACCTTCAATTTTTTTCTTCCTAGTGATTATAGTTAGAGCATCAAGCAAAGCCTGAGTAGGGTGTTCGCGTCTTCCATCCCCAGCATTAATTACTGAACAATTAACTTTTTGTGATAATAGATTACAAGCTCCCGAATCTTGATGTCTGATTACAATTAAATCTGGGTGCATTGCATTTAAAGTCATTGCTGTATCAATTAAGGTTTCACCTTTTTTAATTGCTGAATTAATAATATTCATTGACATCACATCAGCACCTAATCTTTTTCCTGCTAATTCAAAAGAACTTTGAGTTCTTGTAGAAGGTTCAAAGAATAAATTAATTTGTGTTTTTCCTCTTAAAGTATCAAGCTTTTTATTTTTGCTTTTATTTAGACTTATAAAAGTACTTGCTTCATCAAGAATTAAATTAACATCATTAATGGATAAATCTTGAATACCTAGGAGATGTTTTTGAGAAACTTTAATAGCTTTATTAATTTTAGTTGCCATTAAAATTAACTCTATAACTAATAAGTTATCTTATGGCAAGTATTAATTGTTCAAAAAATCTATAGCACCTTGTAAAATAAAGGCTGCTGCATTTTGATCTATAGTTTTTGCTTTTTTAGATACATTTATATCTAATTGACTTGATAAATTAAAAGCTCCAACGGTAGAAAGTCTTTCGTCCCATAAACAAACAGGAAGGTCAATATATTTAGATATATTAGTAGCTACATCATTTACAGATTGAGCTGATCTACCAAGGGAACCGTCCATATTGATGGGATTGCCAATTATTATCCCTTGAATGTTATTTTCACCAATAATTACTTTAAGATCCTCAATAAGTTCATTCGTGTTAGTTTTATTAATAGTTTTATAAGGTGTAGCTATAGATTGCCTTTCATCACAAATTGACACCCCAATTCTTTTAGAACCTAAATCTAATCCCATTAATCTTGTTTTATTAGTCTGTTTTTTTTTTAATTCTTCAATAGTGATCATATTGTATATTTTTTACTTAAGTGATAGTTTGCGACATATTTAAATAGCACATGACAATTGATCTTAAAACAATAAAGCACATATCAAAACTATCAAGAATATCTGTTGATGACGAAAAAGCTAAAAAATTAGCAGGTGATTTAAACTCAATTTTTGAGTTTATTAAAAAATTAAATGAACTTAAAACTGACAATGTTGAACCTTTAACTTCAGTTGCTGAAACAACTTTAAAATTACGTCCAGATGAAGTTAAAAGTAAGAATATTAGAGAGCAAATACTAAAGAATTCTCCAGAAGAGAATGAAGACTTCTTTGTAGTTCCAAGGGTGATTGAATAATGTCTGAAGTTACTACTTTATCATTAACAGATTTAGTTCAAAATATTAAAGAAAAAAAATTATCTTCTCTTGAAGTTACTAAAGGCTTTATAGATAGATCTGAAAAATCAAAAATTCTTAACACTTATATTACTGAAGATTTCTCCTCTGCACTTGAAAAAGCTAAAAGCTTTGATAATAAACCTAATTTTGATTTAAAATTACCAGGAATACCAATAGCAGTTAAAGATTTGTTTTGTACCAATGGTGTTAAAACAACAGCGGGCAGTAAAATTCTAAATAATTTTATACCAACTTATGAGTCTACTGTTACAAAAAATATTTGGAATGAGGGGGCCATATTACTTGGTAAATTAAATTGTGATGAATTTGCAATGGGTTCATCTAATGAAACTAGTTTTTTTGGTAATGTACAAAACCCTATTGATAAAAATTTAGTTCCAGGTGGATCCTCTGGTGGCTCTGCAGCAGCCATAGCAGGAAATCTAACACCAATAACTATTGGTACTGACACTGGAGGTTCTATTAGACAACCAGCTTCATTTACAGGCACAGTAGGACTAAAGCCTACTTATGGTAGTTGTTCTAGGTATGGCATAGTAGCTTTTGCATCATCACTTGATCAAGCTGGACCCATATCAAAAAATGTTAAAGATTGTGCACTACTCCAAGAAATTATTAGTACATATGATGCTAAAGATTCAACATCAATTGAATTTAAAAGAAAATCTTACAGTAAAGAGTTAACAAATAATATTAAAGGAAAAAAAATTGGAATTCCTAAAGAGTATAGAGTTGATGGTATGCCAAAAGAAATAGAGGAACTTTGGACCAAAGGAATTGAATATGTAAAAAATTGTGGTGCTCAAATCGTTGATATTTCATTACCCCATACAAATTATGCTTTACCAGCCTATTATATTGTAGCACCTGCCGAAGCATCTTCAAATTTAGCAAGATATGATGGTGTTAAGTATGGTTTTAGATCTAAGGGTGAAAACTTAATTGATATGTATGAAAAGACTAGATCAGAAGGTTTTGGAAGTGAAGTTCAAAGAAGAATAATGATTGGTACATATGTTTTATCATCTGGTTATTATGATGCTTACTATTTAAAAGCTCAAAAAGTTAGAAAACTAATTAAAAATGATTTTGATTATGCTTATAAAAAAGTTGATGCAATTTTAACCCCATCAACTCCAAGCTCAGCATTTAAAATTGGAGAAAAGACAAATGACCCAGTTTCCATGTATTTAAACGATATATTTACAGTTCCAGTTAACTTGGCAGGATTACCAGCTATTTCAATACCTGCTGGTTTAGATGCCAAAGGTTATCCTTTAGGTTTACAAATCATAGGTAAAGCTTTTGATGAACAAAATATTTTAAATATTGCTTATGCAATGGAAGAAAAAATTGCTTTTAAAAATAAAATTACTGACTGGTGGATTAAATGATAAAAGATAATTCAGAATATTTAATTTCAAGAGATAGTAATACATATGAGGTTGTTATTGGTCTTGAGGTTCATGCTCAGGTAACCTCAAAATCTAAATTATTTTCATCTTCATCAACAACATTTGGAGCAGAGCCTAATACACAAGTAAGTTTAGTAGATGCAGCATTTCCAGGAATGCTTCCTGTAATTAATGAGTTTTGTGTTAAACAAGCTATTAAAACAGGTATAGGTTTAAAAGCTCAAATAAATAAAAGATCTGTCTTTGATAGAAAAAATTATTTTTATGCTGATCTTCCTCAAGGTTATCAAATCTCACAATTTAAATACCCAATAGTAGGTGAGGGTACAGTTATTCTTGATATGCCAAATGGTCAAAAAGAAGTTGGTATTGAAAGACTTCATCTTGAGCAAGATGCGGGAAAAAGCATTCATGATATGGATCCTCAAAATACTTTAGTTGATTTAAATAGATCTGGTGTTGCCTTGATGGAAATTGTTAGCAAACCTGATTTAAGAACTCCAGATGAGGTTAGTACTTATATTAAAAAACTAAGATCAATAATGAGATATCTCGGTACTTGTGATGGTAACATGCAAGAAGGATCCTTAAGAGCTGATGTTAATGTTTCAGTTCGTATTAAAGGATCTGAAAAACTTGGTACAAGATGTGAAATTAAAAATGTTAATTCTATTAAATTTATGCAAATGGCTATTAACTATGAAGCTAATAGACAGGTAGATTTGATTGAAGAAGGAAAAACAATAAATCAAGAAACAAGATTGTTTGATATCAAAAAAAATGAAACACGATCAATGAGGTCTAAGGAAGACGCTCATGACTATAGATACTTTCCTGATCCAGATTTATTACCATTAGAAGTTACTGATGACTTTATAAAAAAACTTAAAGCTGATATTCCAGAATTACCAGATGATAAGAAAAAAAGATTTATCGATAAATTCAAACTATCTCCCTATGAAGCAACAATATTAGTCTCTGACATTGATATATCAAAATATTTTGAAGAAATTATTGCTAACTCAGATATTAAATTAGCAACTAACTGGATTACTGGTGAGTTATTTGCAGTGTTAAATGATAAAAACTTAGAAATATCTGATAGCCCTATAAGTGCTAAAAACTTATCAAAATTAATAAATTTAATTAAAGATGGAACAATTTCAGGAAAAATAGCAAAAACAATATTTGAGCTAATGATGGATGGAGATAAGGATCCACAAAAAATAGTAGAAGAAAAAGGCCTAAAACAAGAAAGCGATCCTAAAGCAATAGAGGCATTAATCGATAAAGTAATCACCGATAATCCAGAAAAAGTAAAAGAATATAAATCAGGAAAAGAAAAACTATTTGGTTTTTTTGTTGGTCAAGCAATGAAAGTGTCAAGTGGCAAAGCAAACCCACAATTAATAAATGACATGTTAAAGAAGAAACTTTAATGTTATGGGTAAGAATCTTGAAATCACTGAAAAGCTTCAAAAATATATAAATGATTTTGGTTTAAAGTTAAACCCAATCCAGCAAGAAATAATAGATTACAATAATACTCTTGGTGACATTAAGAGAATGCAGGTAGCTCAATCACAATGTCATTTTTTACATTTAATCATTAAGATATCAAATATTAAAAATGTACTTGAGATTGGAACCTTTACTGGTTTAAGTGCATTATCAATTGCGCTTGCTTTACCAGATCAAGGTAAACTCATAGCCTTAGATAATAATGAAGATACAAATAAAGTTGCTACTGATTTTTTTAAAAAAGCCAAGCAAGATCACAAAATACAAACAATAATAAAACCTGCTCTTAAAAGTTTAGATGATTTAAAAAATAGTAAGTTTGATATGATTTTTATTGATGCAGATAAAATGAATTATAAAGAATATTACGAAAGATCTTTAGATTTATTAAATAAAAATAGTTTAATCGTAATTGATAACGTTCTTTGGCATGGTGAAGTTGTTGATGAAGCTAATAATGACAAATACACTTTAAATATTAGAGAATTTAATACTTATGTGTCACAAGATAAAAGAGTGGAGCAAATTATAGTTCCTTTAGGTGACGGTATGACTGTTTGTAGAGTTTTATAATGGTTGAAGTATTTGGTTTCTATAAATTTAAAAAATTTAAATCATTAAAAAAAAATAAAGTTTTACTTCAGGATTTATTAATAAAAAAAAATATTAGAGGAACAATAATTATTGCTAACGAAGGAGTAAACGCAACTATTTCAGGAAAATCTGCAGAATTAAAAGTAACAATTAGCAAGATTAAAAAAATATTAGATTTTAAAAAATTTGATAGTGAAAATATATCTAAAAGTAAATTTCAACCATTTCATAAACCTAAAGTGAAAATTAAAAAAGAAGTTGTGCCAATGGGACTTTCTTTATCATCAAAAAATAAAAAAGATAATCATGTTGATCCAAAGAAGTGGAATGAATTGATTTTTGATAAAGATACTCTAGTCCTTGATTCAAGAAAACCTTTTGAATATGATTTAGGTACTTTTAAAAGGTCAGTTAATCCAGACGTTGATAATTTTAGAGAATTTCCAAAATACTTAAATAAACTTAATAAAAAAAAAACAATTGCTATGTTTTGTACTGGTGGAATTAGATGTGAAAAAGCTTCAGTTTTTTTAGAAAAAAAAGGATTTAAAAATGTTTATCAATTAAAAGGTGGAATTCTAAACTATTTAAAAAATGTTAAGAAAAAAGAGAGCTTGTGGAATGGAGAATGTTTTGTTTATGATAATAGAATTAGTGTTAAGCATGGGTTAGTTAGTGGCACATACTCAATGTGTAGTGGGTGTAGAAAACCTGTTTCATCAAAAGATAAGAAGTCAAAAAAATATGAGGAGGGTGTTTCATGTGTTAATTGTAATGATAGTTTAACACAAACTCAAAAGGGTAGATTTAGGATGAGGCAAAAACAAATAGTCCTTGCTAAAAAGACTGGATCAAAGCATATATTCCAAAAAGAATTTAAATAATAAAATATTGTCTAAAACATTAAAATTAACTAAAGAACCTATCTGGACACTACTTCAAAAAGTAACAATTCCAGCAAGTGTAGGTTCGTTATTTCAAACATTTTATAATTTAGTTGATACTTGGTTTGCAGGTAGAATTTCTGCAGAAGCTATAGGTGCAATAGCTAAATCATTTCCAATATATTTTGTAATAATAGCTGTTGGTGTTGGTATTGGTGCTGCAACGAATGCATGCATAGGTAATTTAATAGGTCAAAAAAAAATGGGCAAGGCTTCATTATTTATCGCTCAATCATTAGTCTTTGCTCTAGTAACTTCTGTTATTGTAACTTTATTTGGACTTAATGCTTCTGAATTTCTTTTATCTGTAATGGGTTCAGATGCAGCTAGTATTGCTTTAACGAGAGAGTATTTAGATATAATTTTTTTAGGTACGTTTATTGTGATGGTTCAAATCTCATTAAATGGAGCTTTGAACGCACAAGGTGATACAAAAAGTTATAGAAATGTATTAATTTTTAGTTTCTTTTTGAATATATTTTTGAACCCATTATTTATTTGGGGATATGGAGTTGTTCCAGCTTTTGGTATAGCAGGTCTTGCCATAGCGACTGTAATAGCTCAATCAATAGGTGCTATTTATTTAGCTTATAAAATCAGTTCATGTAAATTAAAAAAATATTTATCTATTAAATTTTTTATTCCTAAATTTGTATTATTAAAAAAATTGTTCACACAAGCACTACCAATAATGTTCAGTATGCTTTTCATTGGTGTTGGTATTTTTAATATCTTATATTTTATAGGTCAATTTGGTGATCTTGCTACGGCAGGTTATGGTGCGGCTCTAAGAGTAGAGCAGGTTTTCTTGTTACCAGTTATTGGTTTGAACACAGCTGTACTTTCAATCGGAGGTCAAAATTTTGGTGCTAAAAACTATGACCGTATAAGAGAACTTTATACAAAAGCATTAATATTTGGATCATCATTTATGGCTGTAGCGGGCATTATATTATTTTTTGGAGCAGATTTTTTTGTATCTCAATTTACAGATAATAAAGAAGCGATATTTCATGGTGCAATATATTTAAAAATAGCTGCTTTAATTGCGCCTGTTTATCCTGTGTTCTTCATAACTACTGCACTGTTTCAAGCTGTTAAAAAACCGATTTATAGTCTTTATTTAAGCATTTTAAGACTGACAGCATTCCCATTCTTATCTTTATGGTATGTGATTAATATTCTGAGTGGAGACTATGAAGATATATTTTATACAATAATGGCAGTTAATTGGTTTATGGGCATTGTAGTAATCGTATTTATTGGATACTTTTTAAATAATGTTTTTAAACAAAAGAAAAGTCATTTTACTTATTAGTTTTTCCTCTTTAATATTTTTTATAATTTTCAATCAAGTCAGATCACAAGAACTTAGAGTAGTTGATGGTGATACTATTCATCTTAATGGTGAAAAAATTAGGTTTACAGGAATTGATACACCCGAATTAAAACAAACCTGCACTAAAGATGGGGCTAAAGATCTATGTGGAATAACTGCTAAAGAAATCTTAATTGAAAAAATCGGTGATAATATTGTTAATTGTATTAGTGAAGGAAAAGATCAATACAAAAGAACTTTAGCCGAATGTTTTGTTAACGAAGAAAGTTTATCAAGTTATCTTGTTAGAAGTGGTTATGCTTTTGCCTACAGAAAGTATTCTAAAAAATTTGTTACAGATGAAGATTATGCAAGACTTAATAAAATAGGGATGTGGTCTATGAAATTTGACTATCCTTGGAATTACCGTAAATTACAAAATAAATAAAATATTTTATGAGCAATTTTAACTGGAATTATCCAACTACTATGTGGATCGGAAAAAATCGTGTTAATGATCTAGGCAAAGCTTGTAAGCAATTAAATATAAAAAAACCATTGTTAGTTACAGATGGAAGACTTGCTAAAACTAAAATGGTATCAGATATATTAGAAAGATTAAAAAGTGAAGGTGTTGAAACTAATGTTTTTTCAAAAGTTGTCGGTAACCCAACGGGTAGTAATGTAAATGAAGGTGTTAAAGAATATCATAATCATAAAAATGATGGTGTTATAGCATTTGGTGGAGGTAGTGGGTTAGACGTAGGTAAAGCTATCGCTTTTATGTCAGGACAAAGTTTATCAATTTGGGAATTTAAAGATGTTGGAGACAATTGGACAAAAGCTAATAGTGAAAAAATTGCACCAATAATTTCAGTTCCAACAACAGCTGGTACTGGTTCAGAAACAGGCAGAGCATCAGTCATTCTAAATGAAGAAACTAGTGTAAAAAATATTATCTTTCATCCGAAGTTTTTATCTTCGATTGTAATTTTAGATCCAATTTTAACGGTTGGATTACCAAATAATATAACAGCTGCTACAGGAATGGACGCACTTGCCCATAACCTTGAGGCATATTGTGCTCCTGGATTCCACCCAATGGCTGATGGTATTGCATTAGAAGGAATGAGGTTAATTAATGAATGGCTTTTAACTGCCTATAAAGAGGGCACTAATATTGACGCTAGAATGAATATGTTAACAGCAGCCAGCATGGGCTCAACAGCTTTTCAAAAAGGCCTTGGCGCCATTCATTCATTAAGTCATCCAGTTAACGCACTTAATAATATTCATCATGGTTTATCAAACGCAATTTTTATGCCTTATGTCTTAACTTTTAATAAAAATGTTATAGAGAAAAAAATTATTAAAATTTGTAATTATTTAGAATTAAAAAATGAATCATTTGATGGTTTTATTGATTGGGTTTTAAAACTTAGAAAAGATTTAAATATACCTCATAAACTATCAGAAGTTATTGAAGAAAAAAATTTTGATATTGAGCTGTTATCAAAAATGGCTCTTGAAGATCCTTCTACAAACGGAAACCCAAAAAAATTAACCTTAGAAGATATGAGGCTACTATATCAAAACAGTATGTCTGGTCAGTTATTTTAGATATTATTTATTGTAGTCAACATAATGAAAATATTAAAAAAATGTGATAACAAAACATGGTCATAATCTTGACGCAGCATCGTCAATCCAGGACATTAAATGTTCTGAAAATGACCTTCTAACAAATAAGTTTACGGTATTAATTTTTTTGAGATGAATTATCACATCTATCTGAAGTAGTAATGTTTGTGCAACGGCACCGCTTTTTTTTTTAAATTCATTAAAATTAAAAGGACAACCTGCGCTAAGTAAATCAAAGATTTTTTCACCTTTTAAATTAATCATTACAAACTGGTCGCTGACATCAGTAACTGCCCCTAAATTAGTTTTAGATATTTTACTAAATAATAATTTTTCAATTTGATAATTATTATTTTTTTTATCAACAGTATTATTTGAAATAATCATCCATTCGTCGGGTGATAGCCACATAGAAGTATAATTGTCACTTGATGATGACGTGTTAGCTTCTAGTGGTAAAATCATATTAATATTCTTTCCAATAGTAGATAAAAATTCTCTATTTTTTCCTCTTAAATTTAACTTCATAACCGGGACGACTTCTTTAACAATTAAGCCAGAATATTTTTTTTCTTCTTTTATTGATGAATGATAATTAAGCATTTAATCTTTCATTCTCTTTATCTAGAAAAACTGAATCAGTAACAGTTACATTAATAGTTCTATTTTCCATGGGTATAAATAATTTTTTACCCATCATAGATTTTCCTCCTTTTACAACAGCAAGAGCAATAGACTTATTTAAATTTGGACTAAAGTAACTTGAGGTAACGTGACCTAACATTTGAACAGGACTTTGATTTAATTCTGAAACTATTTGTGCACCTTCTTCTAAAACTTCTTTTGGATCATCAGTTGCTAATCCAACTAAATGTTTACGATCTTCCCTTATAGTATCAGATCTGTATAGAGATCTTTTGCCAATAAAATCATACTTCTTTTTACTCACTATCCAATCCATTTGAAGATCGATCGGTGTCATCGTTCCGTCAGTATCTTGTCCAACAATAATAAAACCTTTTTCAGCTCTCAATAAGTGCATAGTTTCCGTTCCATAAGGAGTAATGTTAAATTCTTTTCCAGCTTCCATACACTGTTCCCATAATGATTTTCCATAGTTTGCCTGTACATTAATTTCATAACTAAGCTCACCTGTAAAACTAATACGCATTACTCTACATTTGATTTTGCCAATTTGTGCTTCTTTAAAAGACATGTGAGGAAAGTTTTCATCAGACAAATTTAAATCTGGAATTAATTTATTTAATATTTTTTTACTGTTTGATCCACAGACACTAGCTGTTGCGAAGTGATCTGTAACAGATGTAAGATATACATCTAGTTCTGGCCATTCTGTTTGAAGATAATCTTCAAGTTTTCCCATAACATTTGCAGCCCCACCAGTAGTAGTTGTCATTATATAATGGTTTTCACTTATTCTAGTTGTAACTCCATCATCGTAAACCATTCCATCTTCATTAAGCATTAATCCATATCTACATTTACCGATTTCAAGTTTTGACCAAGCATTTGTATAAACTCTATTTAAAAATTCCGAGGTATCACTTCCTTGAATGTCAATTTTACCTAGTGTTGAAGCATCCAATATTCCAGCGCTAGCTCTTGCAGCAAGACTCTCTCTTTGGACTGCTTCATGCATAGACTCATTGTTTTGTGGGTAATACCAAGCCCTTTTCCACTGACCAACATTTTCAAATTTTGCTTTATTTTCAATGTGCCAATCATTCATTGGAGTCCTTCTAAAAATATCAAAATATTTACCAACATTTCTTCCAACAATAGTTCCAAAAGTTAAAGGAGTGTAGGGAGGTCTAAATGTCGTTGTTCCGAGTTCTCCCATCTCAACTCCGGTTGTATCAGCAATAATTCCAAGTGCATGCATATTACCAAGCTTACCTTGATCTGTACCCATACCTGTTGTTGTATATCTTTTAACATGTTCTATAGATCTAAAACCTTCTCTAAGGGCTAGTTTAATATCTTTAGCTGTTGCATCATTTTGATAATCCACAAATGGTTTAGTTTTTCCAATAACCTTGTCTGATGGTAATAACCAAATATTTTTTTTATTAGTTTCTTTCGAATTCACTACAGATAAATTTTCGTAGTCAGTTTTATCTATTTCAAGAAAATCTTTTAAACTACTTGATGAGTTTTTAATTATTTTATCTAACTCAAAGTCACCATCACATGAACCAATACTTATTTGTTTAGAAGGATATTTGTTAGGAACAAATACTTGATCTACGTCTCTAAATTTCAATTTGCCACCTGATTGTGTAAATAAATGCACTGCTGGTGTCCATCCACCAGCCACACCTAGGCAATCACAATCAACATTAATTCTAGACCCAATAACTGATTGTGTATCTTCAGAAAGCTTCATGATAGAAATTTGTTTTAATTTTTTATAACCATGAGTGTCAACAACTGTATGAGACCAGTAAATTTTGATATCTAAATTTTCAGCTTCTTTAATAATTAATGATTCACTTTTTCCTCTAATATCAACAATTGCATTAACTTTAATTCCTTTTTTAGATAGAGAAATAGCACTTTCATATGCACTATCATTATTAGTAAAGAAAACATTTTTTTCTCCACAAATAACACCGTAATAATCAACATATTTTTTAACTGCAGATGAAAGCATTATTCCAGGCCTATCATTGTTGTTAAAAATAAGAGGTCTTTCCAAAGAACCAGTTGCAACTATTACCTTCATAGCTCTAATTTTTAAAAGTCTTTGTCTAACTTTATTTTTTTTTTCACTTGCACTTAAATGATCTGTAAGATTTTCTCTAGCTAACAGGAAGTTATAACCATGATATGCAGCAACGCTTGTTCTAGTTTTTATTTCTAAATTATCTAACTTTTTTAGACTACTAATTTCATTAGTTAACCATTCAGAAGAAAATTTATTTTCTATCTTAAAGTTATCTGAGTTTTGATAAATAGTTGTTCCACCAATTTCTGTTTTTTCATCCAATAAAAGAGTTTTAAGATTATTTTGAGCAGCAGTTTTTGCTGCCATAATTCCAGATATTCCTCCACCTATTACTAATACGTCACAATGTACGTATTTATGATCATAAATATCGGTATCAGGTTTTGTTGGAGATTTTCCTAAGCCTGCTGAGTGTCTTATTAAGTACTCATATTTTTCCCAAAAACTAGCGGGCCACATAAAAGTTTTATAATAAAAACCCGCAGGTAGAAAAGGGGATAATAGGTTATTTATTCCACCTATATCAAAATTAACACTTGGCCAACAATTTTGGCTTGTTGCTTCTAAACCATTGTATATTTCAACCTCAGTAGCTCTTACGTTGGGTTCTGTTATTGCTTTGTCATTACCAACTTGAACAATTGCATTTGGTTCTTCGGAGCCAGCTGTCATTATTCCTCTTGGTCTATGATATTTAAAACTTCTACCAACTAAATGTATACCATTAGCCAACAAAGCTGAAGCGAGAGTGTCACCTTTAAATCCATGATAATTTTTTCCATTAAATTTGAATGAAACTCTTGTCGTTTCATCAATGAAGTTGCTACTTTTTACTCTAAGATTTTTTGGCATTTTATTCTACTGGAGATTTTTCACCCATTTTATAAATTAATTTGATTTCATCATTAGATGTATCTCTCAACATATTAAACCATTTTCTACATCCATGAGCATGGTTCCATCTTTCAAATTGAATGCCTTTAATATTTTTTCTCATGAATAAATATTCTGCCCATTCTTCATCAGTCAACTCTGTTGGTTGTTTTGGTCTCTCTATATGAGCTTCACCACCAGCTTTAAATTCGCTTTGATCTCTTTCACCACAAAAAGGACAATTTATTATAAACATTTAATGAGCTACCGCTGCAGCACCATGTTCATCAACAAGGTCACCACTAACAAATCTATTTAGGTTAAAAGCTGCATTAAGCTTATGAGGTTCGTCATTTGCTATTGTGTGAGCAAATAAATCTCCAGAACCTGGTGTAGCTTTAAAACCACCTGTCCCCCAACCACAATTAAAATACAAACCTTTGATAGAAGTTTTGCTTAAAATTGGACTTGCATCAGGGCAAATATCAACAATACCTCCCCATTGGCGCAACATTCTCATTCTACTAAATATTGGATATAGTTCTAAAATAGCATTAAGAGTTCCTTCAACAATTTGATGACTACCTTTTTGAGAATATGAAATATAATCGTCTGTACCAGCACCTATTACAAGTTCACCTTTATCTGACTGACTTACATAAGCATGTACGGCATTAGACATAACAACAGTATCGATAATTGGTTTAACTGGTTCTGAAACTAGGGCTTGTAAGGGTTTACTTTCTAGTGGTAATCTTAGGCCAGCCATATTTGCAAGTACACTTGAGTGACCTGCTGCTACAACACCAATCTTTTTGGTTTTGATAAAACCTTTAGTAGTTTCTAAACCTATAACTTCGTCTCCATTTCTTTTTATCCCTTTAACTTCACAATTTTGAATTATATCAACACCCATTTCATCAGCACCTCTTGCATAACCCCATGCAACAGCATCATGACGAGCAGTACCAGCTCTTTTTTGCAAAGTTCCACCTAGGACTGGATAACGAATATCAGGTGAAGTATTAATAATAGGGCAGAATTTTTTAACCTCTTCTGTGCTTAAGTAATATGCATCAATTCTATTTAATCTATTTGCGTGAGTTCTTCTTTTTAAATCTCTTACATCTTGAAGGTTGTGTGCTAAGTTCATTACACCTCTTTGACTAAACATTATATTATAATTAAGTTCTTGAGAAAGACCTTCCCAAATTTTTAATGCATGATCATAAAGTCCTGCGCTCGCATCCCACAAATAATTTGATCTTATGATTGTTGTATTTCTTCCAGTATTACCACCACCAATCCAATTTTTTTCAACAACAGCAATATTTATCATATTGTGTTTTTTTGCTAAGTAATACGCTGTTGCCAATCCATGTCCACCACCACCAACTATAACTGCATCATATTCTTTTTTTGGTGTAGGATCTTTCCAAGCTTTTTGCCAATTTTCATGGTACGAAAAAGCATTTTTAATTAGTGAAAATATTGAATACTTGTTTTTCATTATATTAATCAATAATTACTTTATAAATATTGAATATTCAATACAATCGGTTATATCCATACGTCTGTGGAAGAGTGGGTGAGAGGCTGAAACCAGTCGTTTGCTAAATGACCGTGCGAGGAAACTTGTACCGAGGGTTCGAATCCCTCCTCTTCCGCCATTAAAACAATGGCCGGTCTTTTAAAAAATTTATCATCGGAATTGGCCTTTTTTCTAAAATATATCTATAAACATTATAATTTTCTAACACACGCTGTACATAATTTCTTGTTTCTTTAAATTTAATTAACTCAATCCAGTCAACATAATCAACTTGGTTTTTTTGAGGATTTTTATTTATTTTTTTCCAATATTTAACCCTTTTTGGTCCAGCATTATAAGCTGCTATAGCAAATGGATAAGCTCCATCATATTCTAAAATTAACCCAGCAATATAATGAGATCCTAAATTAATATTGTACTCCGTGTCTGATGTTAATCGTGATTTTGAATAAGGTAATTTTGCTTGCTTTGATACTAATTTTGCCGTGTAAGGCATTAATTGCATTAAACCTTTTGCTCCAGCATGACTATTAGCAGTCATATCAAATTCACTTTCCTGTCTTATTATAGATAGTATAAAAGCCGATTCTGGAATTTTACGTTTATTTACATATTTTGGAGTGCTGATTATTGGATAATTAAAATCATTGTGAAATCTTTTTTGATAAGAAGCTATTTTTGAAAGTTGTATTGCGAAATCATATCTAGATATATTTGTTGCAAGTTCGGCAGCTAAAATTTCACTTCCATTTCTAATATTATCATTAGCAAGATGTTTTAATATATGTTTTGTATATTTATCTTTATTTAATTCATCTAGCAAACGAACAATTTTTACCAATTCTTTTTTATAAAAATATTTTTTATATTTTTCATTCACTTTCATTTGCTCTTCTAGTTCGAAGTTTTGATTAGGTTTAATTTTTAAATGTGCTAATTGACCATAATAAGTAGTTAAATATTTTGTAGCTTCAAGGTACCATTTATAAGATTGATCTTTATCTTCAATTTTTTCGTAAGCTTTACCTAACCAGTATGCACCTCTAGCTAAACTTATGGGATATCCTACATTTTGATAAAAATTATTAAAATGATCAATTGCTAAAATAGGATCATTTAAAAAACTCAAAGCTATCCACCCACTTAACCATTCTGCTTCAGCATATTTAGGTCCAATCTCAAGTGAATGTTTACTACTAATTTTATAAGCCATTTCATATCTCTTTTTGTAAATAAGAGCCCTTGCTATTATTGCTCTTTCTATCCACCACTTATCTGGCCTAACTAAATAATTTTTATTATTTTTAGTTTTAAGTAAAATTTCTAAAGAATCATCAATTCTTCCTCTTTTTCTTCTCCACTTTAGTCGGTCATAATTTAAACCAGCATCGTTTTTTAATTTGGTTGGAACATTTTTAATAGCTTTATCTACACCATAAGATTTACTCATCAAAATTTGTCGAGCCGTATAAAGTAACCGATAATCTTTCGGTAAATATCTTAGCATTCTTTTTAGATCCCAGTACTTGTTTTCCCAAGCAAGATAATCTGCTCTTTTAATATAATCACTAGAATTTAAATATTTTTTATATTTTTTTCTAAAGTGCTTCATGTTATCTCTGCTTAAATCTGCAGTAATCCAACCATCTTTAATTAAGCTTATTCCTTTATCAATATTTCCTGACATTATAAAACTTTCACCTAGTATTATTTTACCATAACCACTTAATGGATCATTTGACCCAAACCAATTAATTATTTTTTTTGGAGATACTCTGGCTGTTGATAATTTATGTTCTGCTAAATACTTAAGTCTGTTAATTCTTGGATAATTTTCGTTACGCTTTATAAACAAATTATAATCATAAAAACTAGCTTGATTACCGGTCGTAAGTAAGTGCTTCCATTGAATAAAATTATATATGGATTTATCTTTTGCTTTTTTGGATAACTTTAAGGCAGAACTCCATTTACCTTTCTCAAATGCTTGAATAGATTTTTTAGCGATATTGAAATCTTTTTGATTAAAATATTCTGATTTTTTTTGAATTTTTGATTTTTTTTTTTTTACTATTAAAGGCTTACTTTTTGGCAATAAAAAGTTAATTTTTTTTTCTACTTCTTTAACAATCTCTATTTTTTTTTTATTTTCCTTAAATTCATCCTTTTTAGGTTTTGACTTTGGCTTAATAATACCTTTAGTTATTTTCTCAGCCTTTGTTATCTTGTCTAGAATAGGTTTTTTTAAAGGTATAATTGTTAATTCTGTTGCTAAAATATTAGATGTTAACAGCAAAATAATTATTAATGTTTTTATTAAAAATGATATTTTTCTAAGCATAAATTTTACTAAGTGAATCTGTAAACTATGTTATAAGTATTTATGTTCAAAGGATCAAATGTTGCTTTAATAACACCGTTTAAGAATAATAAGCTTGATGTTGACTCCTATGTAAAGCTTATACATTTCCATATAAATAATGGTACTAATGCATTAGTACCAGCAGGAACAACAGGTGAATCTCCAACACTAAGCCACAAGGAACATCAGCAAGTTATAGAGCTATGTATTAAGGAAAGTGTTGGTAAAAATCCTATTATAGCGGGTACTGGATCTAATTCAACCGAAGAAGCAATTTCTTTAACTACACATGCTGAAAAAGTAGGCGCAAATGCAGCTCTAATTGTAACACCTTATTATAATAAACCTACACAGGAAGGTCTATACCAGCACTATAAAGCTATAAATGATAAATGTGGAATACCTATAATAATTTATAATATCCCAGGAAGATCAGTGATTGACATGTCTGTTGATACAATGGCAAGGTTATTTGAATTAAAAAATATTATTGGAGTTAAAGATGCAACTGGTGATCTAGACAGAGTCGATCAACAAAAAAATAAAATGGGTAAAGATTTTATTCAATTAACTGGCAATGATGATAATGCATTAGAATTTAATAAAAGAGGTGGAGTAGGGGCAATTAGTGTAACAGGTAACATAGCTCCAAAACTTTGTTCTGAATTTCAAAAACTTTCTATATCTAAAAAAGAAAATGAAAAAAAAGAAGCTGAAAAACTAGATAAAATTTTACAACCAATTCATACTTCAATGTTCATTGAAAGCAACCCAAGTCCAGTAAAATATGCAGCCAAGCTTTTAGGATTGTGTGAAGATGATGTAAGACTACCATTAGTTAAAATTACAGAGAATACAAAAAAAGCTGTGAAAAAAGCCTTAGCATCTGCTAATTTACTTTAATGAATAAAAAAACCAATCATGGTTTAAAAATTATTTGTTTAAATAGAAAAGCAAGCTTTAACTATTTTTTTGAAGATATAATTGAAGCTGGGATTGTTCTTAAAGGTTCCGAAATAAAATCTATTAGAGATGGAAAAGTCAATATAGCAGATTCATATGCAGTAGAAAAAAATGGAGAAATTGTTTTAATAAATTCCCATATAGCTGCATATAAGCAAGCTAGTTATTCCACACATCGTCCAATGGATGAACGAAAATTGTTATTAAATAAAAAGGAAATTAATAAATTAATAGGAAAAATGCAAAGAGATGGATTTACTCTTGTTCCAACAAAAATGTATTTTAAAAAAGGGAAAGCTAAAATTTCAATAGCTGTTGCTAAAGGAAAAAAACAATATGACAAAAGAGCAACCAAAAAAAATAGAGACTGGAATCGTGATAAAGCAAGATATATTAGAAAATCTAGTTAAGTTAGTTTATTTAGGAATTGGTTCTAATTTAGGAAACAAAAATAATAATATAGAAATAGCAAAATCAAAATTACAGAATTATCAGATTAAAATTTTAAAATGCTCAAGTAATTACGAATCTGAATCTTGGCCAGATCCAAAAAACCCTAAGTTCATAAATATAATTATCAAAATAAAAACAAGTTTATCTCCATTAGAACTTTTAAAAATATGTAATTTAATTGAAATGCAGATGGGTAGGAAAAGATTTAAAAAAAACTCACCAAGAACTTGCGATATTGACATTATTGATTATGATCAAAAAATATTTATTGATAAGAGTAGAAATTTAATATTACCGCATAACTCAATGACGCAAAGAAACTTTGTTTTATTGCCTCTTTTTGAGATTGATCAATCTTGGCAACACCCAAAATCTAAGATTAGCATTGCTAAATTAATCAGTTCATTACAAATTAAAGACTTAAGATCTATTAAACAAATATAAATTAATGCTATAATAAAAAATGCTTAATTCAGAAGAATTAATAAATAAAATTAAATCTTATAATAAATTTTTAAATCCTGAAAAATTACATAAGGCTTATAACTTTGCAATTAAAGCACATAAAAACCAAAAAAGAGATTCTGGAGATCCTTATTCAAATCATCCAATTGCTGTAGCAAGTATTTTAACTGAGCTTAAATTAGATAGTGCAACTATTACTACAGGATTATTACATGACACAATAGAAGACACGCACGCTACATTCGAAACAATAAAAAAAGAGTTTGGTCAAGAAGTGGCTGACTTGGTTGAGGGTGTGACTAAAATTTCGGTTTTTGAAAATCAAGCTGTTTCTAATTCTAAAGCAGAAAATTTTAGGAAATTAATTTTAGCTACTTCAAAAGACATTAGAGTTTTATTCGTTAAAGTAGCTGATCGTCTTCATAATATGAGAACGATTGAAGCAATTGATAAAATTGAAAAAAAAGAACGTATTGCAAGAGAAACAATGGAAATTTATGCACCATTAGCCGATAGGATGGGGATGCATGGAATTCGAGACGAACTAGAAGATCTTTCTTTTAAAGTTTTAAACAATCAGGCAAGAAAACTAATAAACAAAAGACTTGAAGAAATTAAAGATGACAATGTAAATAGTTTTAATTCTATCTCGTATCAATTTAGTGATTTGTTAAATCAACACAATTTAAATGCAGAAATTATTGGTAGAGAAAAAACACCTTTTTCTATTTGGAGAAAAGTTCAAAAAAAAAGAACCTCACTTGAACAAATTTCTGATATTATTGGCTTTAGAATTATCTTAAATAATATTGAAGACTGCTATAAGGCTCTTGGAATTTTCCATAAAGAATGGAATTGTATTCCTGGAAAATTTAAAGACTATATTTCCTCACCAAAAATTAATAAATATCAATCATTACATACTTCAATTATAGGACCAAATAGAAGACCTATTGAAATTCAAATTAGAACCAAGCAAATGCATGAATTTGCCGAAAGAGGTATTGCATCTCATTGGAAATATAAATCCTCTGAAAAGTTTAATTCATTAACTTGGAAAGAGTATGATTGGTTGGCTGACTTAGTAGAAATTATTGATCGTAATGAAAATCCTGAAGATTTTTTTGAGTATACAAAACTTCAAATGTTTCAGGAAAACGTTTTTTGCTTTACTCCAAAGGGCTCGATAATAAAACTACCTAAAGATGCAACACCTATTGATTTTGCTTATGCTGTACATACAAAAATTGGTGATAATGCAGTTGGTTGTGAAATAAACGGTAATAGTAGTGAGTTACAAAATATACTCAGAAATGGTGATGTTGTTAAAATTATAACTTCCAAAAATAAGTCACCATCATTGCATTGGATACCTGTAACAAAAACTGGTAAAGCAAGATCTGCTATTAGAAAATATTGGCACACAAGAGGAGAAGAAAAAGCACAAAAAGTTAAAAAATATAACACTACACTTTGGATGTCATTACCAGACAAACCTGGTAAACTTGGTGAAGTTACAACATTAATAGGTGAGCATAAATTAAACATTTCAAGTGTTGAAATGAAAGAAAAAACCAAAGAATACATTAACTTTAGATTTAATTTAATAATTAATGATTTGAAAAACTTTACAAATTTTATTAGTCAGTTAAAACAATTAGAGATTAAATTTAAAATTATTAGACATGAGGACAACTGGTTAAAGGAACGTAATGCTTTCACACAAAAAATCTTTAAATATTTTAAAAAAAACTAACGCCTTATTAGAAGGACATTTTGTTTTATCTTCTGGCTTACATTCATCAAAATATATACAATGTGCTAAATTATTAAGTTTTCCTCATTTGGCAGATAAAATTTGCTTAGCGTTGGCAAAAAAAATAAAAAAAAAATTTAAGAAAATTGACTTAATTCTAGCACCCGCAATGGGCGGTGTTATTATTGGATATGAAATTGGTAAATTATTAAAAAAAGAAACAATTTTTTGTGAACGTATTAATGGAAAATTTAAATTAAGACGTGGCTTTCATATAAAAAAAAATGCTAAAGTTCTTATTATGGAAGATGTTATTACAACAGGTAAATCAAGTATGGAATGTGTTAAACTAATTACTAAATCTAGAGCTAAGCTTGTAGGATTTGCATCAATCATAGATAGATCTACTAAAAAAAGTTTAAAGATTAAAAAAGGTATAGTTTCTCATATGAAAATCGAAGTTCCTGCTTTTAAAAGCAATAATCTTCCTGACCATCTTAAATCTATGCCCATAACTGTTCCAGGCAGCAGATTTATTTAATGAAAAGACTTGGTATAAACATCGATCATGTAGCAACAATCAGAAATGCCAGAGGTTCTTCACATCCTGATCCCCTAACATTTGCAAAACATGCGATGAAGTTTGGTGCATCTTCTATTACAATTCACCTTAGAGAAGATAGAAGACATATTAGAGATTATGATGTTGTTAGAATATGTAAAAATAAAAAAATACCAGTAAATTTAGAAATTTCATTAAATAATGATATTTTAAAAATTGCCTTAAAAAATAAACCAAATTTTATTTGTATAGTTCCGGAAAATAGAAAGGAAATAACTACAGAAGGTGGCTTGAATCTAGCAAAAAATAAAAAAAAAATTAAAAAAATTATTTCAATATTTAACAAAAAAAATATTAGAACTAGTTTATTTATAGACCCAAATCTTAATGATATAAAACTATCTAAAGAATTAAGTGCTAAATGTGTTGAGCTACATACTGGAAAGTTGTCTGATCTTGTCAAAGAAAAAAAAAATTATTTTTTTGAATTAGAAAAAATTAAAAAATGTTCAAAACTCGCAAATTCTCTTGATTTAGAAGTACATGCTGGTCATGGTATTGATTATAAAACAGCAAAAATTCTGAATAAAATTAGATATATTAGGGAATTTAATATAGGGCACTTTATAATTGGTGAGTCAATTCTTTATGGGTTTAAAAATATTATTAAAAGATTTATAAAAATATCCAATAATTAAATTATGAAAATATTAGGTATTGGAGTTGATATAGTCGACAACTCAAGAATTAAAAAATCTTTAAAAAATAACTTATTTATAAAAAGAATATTTACTACTAAAGAAATATATATTGGTAAAAAAATTAAAGATAAAAATTCATATTATTCTAAGAGATTTGCTGCAAAAGAAGCTTTTTGCAAGGCTATTGGCACTGGTTTCAGAGATGATTTTAATTTTAGAGATATATCGATTGTAAATAATAAACTAGGCAAACCTTTTTTTCTAATAACCGACAAGATAAATAAAATTATTAAAAATCAATTTAAAGTTTCTTCCTTTAATTTCTTTCTATCAATTTCTGATGAAAAAAAATATTCTATAGCCTATGTAATTTTACAAAAAAAATGAAAATAGACAAAAATTTCTTTAAAGAAAACCTAAAAACAATTTTTTACGCATTATTTATTGCTATAATAATTAGATCTTTATTTATACAACCATTCTATATACCCTCGTCCTCTATGGAACCTAGTTTATTAATTGGTGACAGATTATTTGTAACAAAATACTCATATGGTTATAGCAAACATTCTTTCCCATTTAGTCCACCAATATTTAAAGGTAGATTTTTTTCAAACACACCAATTACAGGTGATGTGGTTGTTTTTAAAACTCCATCTGACAATAGAACAGATTATATTAAAAGATTAATAGGCCTACCAGGTGACAAGATTCAATTTATTGATGGTGATTTATATATTAATAATAATCAAATTTTAAAATCTAGAATTTCAAAATCTGATATAATTTATTGTGGAAAACAAACTATAAATGTTTATACATTTGAAGAAAAACTTCCAAATGGAAAAATTCACAACACAGTATATCTAAAAAATTTTAGTTACCAAAATTCAGATATCTTTACAGTACCAGAAAAACATTATTTTTTTTTAGGTGATAACAGAGACTGCTCTAAAGATAGTAGGTATCTATCAAGTGTTGGCTATGTACATGAAGATAATCTTGTTGGTAAAGCACAATTTATTTTTTTCTCATCTGACTTTAGAATTGGAAGAATTTTTTCTTTTTGGAAATGGCATAAAATAATCAGAATGGATAGATTTTTTAAAAAAATTAGTTAATGAAAATTAGTACTTCAAATTTAGAAAAAAAATTAAATTTAGAATTTAATAATCAAAAACTTTTTTTAAAAAGTTTGACCCATAAAAGTTATGATTCAATTAAAAATAATGAAAAGATTGAATTCTTAGGCGATAGAGTATTAGGGTTAATAATAGCAAAAAAATTATTGGAAATTTATCCATCAGAAAAAGAAGGCATATTAGATAAAAAATTTGCATCACTAGTTAATAAAAAAAAATGTTTAGAAATTGCAAAGCATATTCAATTAGAAAAATATATTTTAATATTTAATCCAAAAAATAAAAAAATTAAAATTGAAGATAAAGTAGTAGCAGATTGTTTAGAAGCTTTAATAGGAGCTGTATATCTTGATAAAGGCTTAAATATTGTAGAAAAATTTATTCTAAATTTATGGAAAGATCATATTAACGCTAGTATCATAACACAAATCGATGCGAAAACTAAGTTACAAGAACATTCTTTAAAATTATTTAAAATCTTACCAATCTATAAGTTAATTTCAAATACTGGTCCTAGACATAAACCATTATTTAAAGTTTCTGTAAAATTAAAGAATACAAAAATTTTTACAGCAGTAGGTAGCTCAAAAAAAGATGCAGAACAAAATGCAGCAACTTTATGCTTTAATAATATTATTAAAAAATGAATTGGGATGATGCAGGATATTTAGTATCAAAAAATCGTTATAATGAAAATTCTATAATAGCTGAAATTTTTACAGAAAATCATGGAAAAATAACAGGTATAATATTTGGTGGAACATCTAAAAAAATAAAAAATTATTTACAAATTGGTAACAAACTTTACGTAAATTATAATGCAAAAAATCCTTCTAAAATTGGATATTTTAAAATAGAAATTTTAAAAGCCTTTACCCCATTATATTTTGATCATAGTCAAAAACTATTATGTATCGCTTCTGGAATGAATCTTGTTAAATTATTAACTGCAGATTCTCAATCAAATAATAAAATTTATAATTTACTTAATAATTTTTTTTCTATTTTGGATTCAGAACACTGGATTAAAGAATATATTTTTTGGGAACTCGAATTATTAAAGTTATTAGGATATGATTTAGAATTAAATAATATTGTTCAAAAAGAAATAGTTAATGATAAAATTAATTATTATGTGAGTTCTATCACTGAAAAAAAGAATGTACCTAATTTTTTAATTGAAAAAGATAACAATACTGTAGATATCAAAAATTTATTAAAAGGACTTAACCTTGTTAGTAATTATTTAGAAAAAAGTATATTTAAACCAAATAATATAAATTATCCTAGTTCAAGATCTGACTTTGTTAATCAATTAAAATAATTATTTTAATAATGTGTCAATTCTATCTGCATAATAACTAACAATTGCATTAGCTCCAGCTCTTTTAAAGGAGATTAAACTTTCTAATATTGCGTTATTATCTATTAATCCTTTTTTGATGCTATTACTTAATAAGCTATATTCACCAGAGACCTGATATGCAAAAACTGGAATTTTAAAATTATCTTTTACTAATCTGATTATATCCAAATATGGCATACCAGGTTTTACCATAACCATGTCAGCACCTTCTTTTATATCCAGAGCAACTTCTCTTAATGCTTCGTTACTATTTCTATAATCCATTTGATAACTTTTTTTATTTCCTTTTAACAACCTTTTTGATCCAACAGCATCTCTAAAAGGACCATAAAAACTGGAGGCATATTTTACAGCATAAGAAAGTATTTGAACCATTTGGTGTTCTTCTTTATCTAAAGCTTTTCTTATTTTGCCAATTCTTCCATCCATCATGTCTGATGGTGCAATAACATCACATCCCATTTCAGCTTGAAGCAATGATTGATTAATCAAAATCTTTATAGTTTCATCATTCAAAACATAACCAGATTTCAATAATCCATCTTGCCCATGTGACGTATATGGATCTAAAGCTACATCACACATAATACCTATTTCATTTTTGTATCTTTTTTTAATATATTGAATGGCTTTACATACTAGATTGTTCTCATTTAAGGCTTCTGTACCAAGGTCATTCTTTACTTTTTTGTTTGTATATGGAAATAATGCAACCATAGGTATTTTATTTTTAATTGATTTATCTATAATAATGCTCAGTTTATCAATTGTATATCTATAGACATCTGGCATTGTTTTAATTGCTTGTTTTGTGTTTTTTCCATCTATTAGAAATATAGGCAATATAAAATCACTTGAAGATAGACTATTTTCCTGAATTAATCTTCTAGACCAATCATTTTTTCTACTTCGTCTAAGCCTTAAATTAGGGTAATTTCCTGTTATCATGTTTTTAATCTATTTATAAAATGCGACAAATGTAATATACAAACATACCTTAAAAAGAGTAATAAACAAATAGTATGACATTAGATTTTAATGATTTTCAAAAACAAGATATTAAATTTGATATAAATAAACTTCAAAAAGCATATCAAGAAATTATAAAGATTAAAAATTTTGAAGCTCCAGCAGAAATATCAAATTTTGGAGCAATTTCACTTACTCAAATCCCAGATGACCCAGATTCAATTAAAGGTCATAAAGCAAGAGGGGTTTATTGGACTAAACCTGATTCCACTGGCAATGAGTCTATCAGAGATGTTAGTATTGACGAAGCTGATTATTCTGAGTTTATAGAAGAATATAAAAATACTTATTTCAAAGAAGTTTTTGATATCCTTTCTTCAAAATATAAATTAGGTCGTGTTAGAATTCTGTTAAAACAACCTAGATCTACTTTAAGTTGGCATAGAGATCCTGAGCCAAGATTACATATACCTATAATTACTAATCCTGGCTCTATAATGGTTATTGACAATGTAGCTAAACATTTACCAGCTGATGGCTCTGTTTGGATTACTAATAATACAAAATATCATAATGCTTTTAATGGTGGAGAAGAAAATAGAATCCACTTAGTTGCGTGTGTTTTGGATCACAAATTTAATTAGTTTGAAAAAAATATTTATATCATCAGACCACGCTGGACATAAATTAAAAGAATTAATTAAACTTTATTTAGATAAGAAAAAAATTAAATACAATGACTTAGGCCCGGAGAATGATGGTAAAGTTGATTATCCTGATTATGCTCACAAAGTTGCTAAAAAGGTTAAGACTAACAATAATCATGTTGGTATATTAGTTTGTGGATCTGGAATGGGTATGAATATAACAGCAAATAAACACAAAAATATACGAGCAGCCCAATGTTTTAATTTAAAATCTACAAAATTATCAAGATTGCATAACGACGCAAATATCATTACATTAGGATCAAGACTATTAACAAAAAAAAATGCTTTAAATTGTGTTAGTATTTTTTTAAATACTAAATTTGAAGGTGGTAGACACGCAAAAAGAATTAAGAAAATTTAACTATGTCTAGTGAAAACAATTATTTAAATTATAAATATAAAAGTTTTTTTGAGGATAGCTTATCCAAAACTGATCCAGAGCTATATAAAGCAATTAGCGATGAATTAAAAAGACAACAACAACACATTGAATTAATTGCTTCTGAAAATATTGTTTCACAAGCAGTATTAGAAGCACAAGGTTCAGTTTTAACAAATAAATATGCAGAAGGTTACCCTGGCAAAAGATATTACAATGGATGTGAGCATGTTGATGTAGCTGAAAATTTAGCTATTGAGAGACTTAAGAAATTATTTAATTGTAAATTTGCAAATGCCCAACCTCATTCAGGAGCTCAAGCTAATGGAGCAGTATTTCTTGCATTACTAAATCCTGGAGACACATTCTTAGGTATGAGTTTAAATTCTGGTGGCCACATAACACATGGATTAAAAATTTCAATGTCAGGTAAATGGTTTAATGCAATAGGATACGATGTTGATAAGGAGTCAGAGCTTATTGATTATGATAATGTAGAGAAACTTGCTTTAGAGAATAAGCCTAAACTGATAATTGCAGGAGGAAGTGCTTATTCTAGAGTAATTGATTTTAAAAGATTTAGAGATATAGCTGATAAAGTAGGAGCTTATCTTATGGTTGATATGGCACATTTTTCAGGCTTAGTTGCAGGAAAAGGTTATCCTAATCCATGTGAATATGCTCATGTAGTTACGTCTACAACACATAAAGTTTTTAGAAGTGCAAGAGGTGGAATTATTTTAACGAACTATGAAGATTTAGCAAAAAAATTTAATACAGCAGTATTTCCAGGTTATCAGGGTGGGCCACTAATGCATATAATTGCAGCTAAAGCTGTAGGCTTTTTAGAAGCTCTAAGACCTGAATTTAAGGAATATATAAAATCTGTTTTAGCCAACGCTAAAATTTTATCAGAGACACTTAAGAATAACGGATTTAAAATTTATTCTGACGGTACAGATACACATTTGATGTTAGTAGATTTAAGACCTTTTAATGTAAAAGGCAATACAGCAGCTGAAAGTCTTTCTAAAGCTAATATTACTTGTAATAAAAATGGAATACCATTTGATTCAGAAAAACCAATGATTACCTCAGGTATAAGACTAGGTTCTCAAGCTGCAACCACAAGAGGTTTTGGCTTAAAAGAATTTCAAATAGTTGGGAAATTAATAACTAAAACAATTAAAGGTTTGTCAGAAAACCCAGATGATAATAGCAAAATTGAGGAGGAAGTAAGAAATGAAGTTATTGAACTTTGTTCATCTTTTCCAATATATAAGAATTTAAAATAAATGATTTGTTCAATTTGTAAAAAAGGTGAAACATCTGTCGTAGACTCTAGACCTACGGAAGATGGCACAGCAATTCGCAGAAGAAGATTATGTGTGTGTGGCGCAAGATTTACTACTTTTGAAAGAGTTCAATTTAGAGAAATAATGGTTATTAAAAAAAATGGAAGAAAGTCAACATTTGATAGAGATAAATTGTCTAAATCAATTTACATAGCTCTAAAAAAAAGACCAATAGATACAGAAACAGCAGAAAAATTTATTAGTAAAATTTCAAGAGCACTAGAAGAATTAGGACTAAGTGAAATTTCAACTAGTACAGTTGGTACTATGGTTATGGAAGGTTTAAAAGATTTAGACCCCGTAGCCTATGTAAGATTTGCCTCTGTTTATAGAAACTTTAGAGAAGAAAAAGATTTTGTTCAATTCGTGGACAAGCTAGATGTCTACAAAAAAAGATAAATTTAATAAAAAAGATAATCAATATATGTATCTTGCTTTGAGACTAGCAAGTGCACGTCAAGGTTTAACAGGTAAAAATCCTTCTGTTGGTTGTGTTATTGTTAAAAATGACGAGATTATTTCAATTGGTCAAACTGGATACAATGGAAGGCCACACGCAGAATATAATGCTATAAAAAATTCAAATGAAAATTTAAAAGGTTCAAAAATGTATGTAACTCTTGAACCATGTAATCACTACGGACAAACTCCACCATGCACTAATGAAATAGTTAAAAATAAGATAAGTGAAGTTTTATATTCAATAAATGACATAGATAAAAATGTTAAAGGAAAAAGTTTTAAAATTTTAAAATCAAAAAATATTAAGGTTAAAAAAGATTTACTTAAAAAAGTCGTAAGTAATTTTTATACTCCATACTTTTTTAACAGAAGAAACATGATTCCTTATATTACTGGAAAAATAGCAGTTTCAAAAAACAATCTTATTTATAGCAAAGGAACCAAGAGAATTACCGACATATATTCAGATAAATTGGCACATTTTTTAAGATACAAAAATGATTCATTAATGATTTCATACAAAACTTTAAATAAAGATAATCCTAAACTAAATTGTAGACTTAAAGGTTTAGATAAATTTTCTCCAAAAAGAATAATTTTAGATAATAATTTAGAAATGAAAACTAGTTCTTATATATTTAGAACAGCGACTAAAGATAATACCATTATCTTTTATAAAAATGCAGATAAGGTAAAAATCTCTATATTTAAAAAAAAGGGTATCCAGTTAATAAAATCTAATTTAATTAAAGATAAATACTTTGATCTTAAATTAATTCTTAAGAAGCTCTATAATTTAGGATGTAGAAATCTACTAATTGAAGGTGGAAACGATCTATCTAATAGTTTTTTAAAAAATAAATTATTTAATCAATTTTATTTATTTAAAAGTTCAAAAAATTTATCAAAATTAGTAACCTATAAAGAATTTAATTGCATTAAAAATTTGTCACAAAATTATAAAACTAAATCAAAAATTAATACAAAATTAGGTAAAGATTCAATTACACTCTATAAAAGATAATATGTTTAACGGTATAATATTTAATCAAGGCATTATTAAAAAAATTGGTAAAAAGTCTACGGGTATAAATATTTTTATAAAATCTGATTTAAAATTAACAAACAAAAATGTCGGTGTTTCCGTATCTTGTGATGGTGTTTGCCTTACATTAATAAGTATTAAAAAAAAGATAATGGAATTTTATCTTTCGAAAGAAACTCTCCAAAGATCTAAATTTAAATTTTTAAAAGCTAATGATAAGATCAATCTTGAATTGCCTTTAAAATATGGTCAAAAAATATCAGGTCATATATGTCAAGGACACGTTGATACAATAGGAAAAATTTTCTCTATTAAAAAAATTGATAAATCTTATTTATTTAATATTGAAATAATAAAAAAAAAAAGAAAAAATCTTATTGAAAAAGCATCCATATGTTTAAATGGCATTTCACTTACAATTTCTAAAATTACTAAAAAAGGTTTTCATGTGTGGATTATTCCACATACTTTTAAGTTTACAAATCTATCTAACCTAAGAAAAAATAGCTATGTAAATATAGAGATAGATATCCTATCTAAATACGTTATGAATTATTTTAATGAAAAAAAATAATTTTACTCCAATAGAAAATATTATTAGTCTGGCAAGAAATGGTAATATGTTTATTTTGGTTGATGACGAAAAGAGAGAGAATGAAGGTGATTTAATAATTTCTACGTCAGACTCAAACGCTAAGAATATAAATTTTATGGCAAAGTATGGTCGCGGTTTAATTTGTTTAGCAATGGAAGGTATTCAAGCAAAAAAATTAAATTTATCTTTAATGTCACCTGTTAACCAATCAAGAAATAAAACTGCATTTACAGTTTCAATAGAAGCTAAAAAAGGAATAACAACAGGCATTTCAGCTAAAGATAGAGCTAGAACAATTAAGGTTGCTTCAAAAAAAAATGTAAATAAAAAAGAAATTGTTTCACCTGGCCATGTTTTTCCAATCATTGCTAAAGATGGTGGTGTTTTAGTTAGAGCAGGTCATACAGAAGCTTCTGTAGATATTTCAAAATTAGCAAAGAAAAATAATTCTGCTGTTATATGTGAAATAATGAATGAAGATGGTACAATGGCAAAAGGACAAGATTTATTTAATTTTGCTAATAAACATAAACTGAAGATTGGAAAAATTGAGGACCTTATTGCTTATCGTTTAAAAAAAGAAAAACTAATAAAATTAAAAAAAAAGTCAGATATTAAATTTAAAAATCAAAAATATAAGATTAGAATTTATGAAAATTTATTAGATGGATCTGAGCATTTTTCATTAATTAAAGGAAATATAAAAAAAGGTATTACACCACGTGTAAGAGTTATTTCTTCAAATGTTGTACAAAACTATTTATTCAATCAGCAGCTACCAAACTCTTTTAGTAATACATTAGATTATTTCAAAAAATTTAATAATTGTGTATTAGTTTTTATAAAAGATACTAATTTGAAATCAGTTACTCAAACTCTTAAAGATTATAAAAATAAAAATTTCTATAAAAAAGGTAACGACAAACTCATAAGAAACTATGGTATTGGAGCTCAAATAATTAAAGATTTGAAGATTAAAAATATGATACTAATAACAAGATCTCCTAAAAAAGTTATTGGTTTAGAGGGTTATGGTATAAAGATTACAAAACAAGAAATAATCAAATGAAAAAAAAATATCTAATAGTTATTGCCGATTATTATAAAAATATAACAAATGGATTACTTAAAAGTTCAAAAGATTTAATTCCAAAATTAAGCACAGTAAAGATCATCTATGTTCCAGGCGTGTTTGAAATACCTGTAACAATTTCAAAAAATATTAAAAAATATGATGGTTTTTTAGCTCTTGGTTGTGTGATAAAAGGTCAAACACCTCATTTTGACTTTATTTCTAAAGCATCTACTGAAGCTATAATGAAGCTTTCTGTAGATAACAAAAAACCAATAGGAAATGGAATCATTACCTGTTTAAATATGAAACAAGCTATAGCTAGAAAAAAAAAGGGTAGAGAAGCCGCCCTTGCTGTAATATCTGTTTTGTCACAATCATAATGAGAACTCCATATAATCCCAATCAAAGTCCTAGAGTTATAATTATTCAAAAACTATATGGCAAATTCTTTAATGACGATACTGATTTAACTTTTTCTAAACATAGGTTTAAAAAGTTTATCAAAGATGTCGTTTTGGGTACAATTGAAAGAGACGATATCATTAAAGAAGAAGTTAAAAATCATTTAAGTAATGATTTACAATTAACTAATTTAGACAAAGTTTTTCAAGTAATAGTAAAATCAGCTATATTTGAGTTTTTATATAAACCAAAAATTTCAACTAAAATAATTATTAAAGAATATTTAGATGCTTCTAATTTTTTTTTAGAAGATTCTCAAACAAAATATTTGAATGCTATACTAGATAAAATTGCAAAAAAAATTAGAACTTTAAATGTACGAATTTGAATTAATAAGAAATTATTTTCAAAAGCTTTCTAAAAAATCAGCAAGTTCTTTAAATCTTAATGACGATGTATTTTTTGATAAAAAAAATAAATTAGTTATTTCAGTTGATACCTATGTTGAGGGTAACCATTTTATAAATTTTAAAAAACCAGATCTTGTAATTAAAAAAATAATAAGATCATCAATTTCTGATCTTATTTGTAAAGGCGTTCAACCAAAGTATTATTTTATTTCTGGCTCTGGTAATAAAAAAAGTTTTTCTAAATCTAATTTATCAAAAATTAGTAAATCACTCAATGAAGAACAAAATAAATATAAAATATTTTTAAGTGGAGGAGATACTGTTTTTTCAAATAAATTAAGCTTTACAATTATCTCGGTTGGTTTTGCTAATGATATCATTTTTCGAAACAGTGCTAAGGTTAATGATGATATATATATTTCAGGAAATTTGGGTGATAGTTATTTGGGCTTATTAGTTTTAAAAAATAAAATCAAACTTAACAATTCATTATGTAGGTATTTTACAAATCAATATTTTCTCCCAAATATTCAATTAAAATTAGTAGATCAACTTAAGAAGTTTGCTAATACTTCAATTGATATTTCTGATGGATTACTATCTGATCTTGATAAAATGATTAATGCTCAAAGGTTGTCATATAAAATTAACTTAAAAAGTATTCCAATTTCTAATAATCTTAAAAAAATATTGAATCATAAAAAATTATCAAAAATTAACTACATTTCTAAAGGTGATGATTACCAGGTTCTTTTTACAGCCCCAAAATCCAAGAGGGGAATCATTATGAAAACTTCTGTAAAGATAGGTGTGAGAATAACTAGAATTGGATTAATTCAAAAAAATATTCACAAATCATCAATAGTTGATCATAATGACACAGTAATTATTGTTAAAAACAAAGGTTATTTACATAAATTTTAGTAAGTTAAATATTGCCTTTTATAGCTTTTTTTGTATTGTCCGCTCTTTAACAATAAAATTTTTAACAACCAAACAATAAAAAAGGCTTTATGAATACATCAGTAGAAACAATATTACTTTACACAATTGCAGCAGGTTTTCTTTCAATCGTTTACAGTTTTTTTACTGGTAAAAATATTATTAGCTTAAGTGCTGGTAATGCAAAAATGCAAGAAATTGCATCTGCAATTCAAATAGGAGCAAAAGCATACTTAGCAAGACAATACAAAACAATAGCTGTGGTTGGCGTTGTTGTTTTAGTTATCATTTGCTTAGTATTCAGTTCATTAGTTGGTTTGGGTTATTTTATAGGTGCAACTTTATCTGGTATAGCAGGTTATGTTGGCATGTTGGTTTCTGTTCAAGCTAATGTTAGGACTGCTGAAGCTTCTAAAAAAGGTTTAGCAAGTGGTCTTTCTGTTGCATTTAAATCAGGCGCTGTTACAGGAATGCTTGTTGCTGGATTAGCTTTATTAGCAATTGCTGTTTATTATTATTTTTTATTAAAAATGGGCATAAATGAAAGAGAAATTGTAAATGCCCTAGTAGCTCTTGGTTTTGGAGCTTCTTTAATATCTATTTTTGCAAGATTGGGTGGTGGAATTTTTACAAAAGGTGCTGACGTTGGTGCTGATTTAGTAGGAAAAGTTGAAGCAGGAATTCCAGAAGATGATCCTAGAAACCCAGCAGTGATTGCGGATAATGTAGGAGATAATGTTGGTGACTGTGCAGGAATGGCAGCAGATTTATTCGAAACTTACGCTGTGACTATTGTTGCAACAATGGTTTTATCTTCAATATTCTTTCATGGCGATATGAATATGATGATCTATCCTTTAACAATTGGAGGTGCATGTATTTTAACTTCAATACTAGGAACTTATTTTGTTAAATTAGGAAAAAGCAAAAATGTTATGAATGCTTTATATAAAGGTTTTGTTGTATCAGCAGTTGCTTCATTAGCTATTTTATATCCAGTAACTGATTATGTTATTGGTTTTGCTAATGAATATACCGTAAGTGGAAAAACATTTAATGGTATGAGTTTGTATTATTGTGGAATAGTAGGTTTGGTTATTACTGGATTATTAATTTGGATTACAGAGTATTATACTGGAACTGACTATAAACCAGTAAGAAGTATAGCGATCTCATCTACAACAGGTCATGGTACGAATGTTATTCAAGGTTTAGCTGTCTCTATGGAAGCCACAGCAGTTCCAGCATTAATTATTGTTGCAGGAATTTTAGTAACAAATTCTATTGCAGGTCTTTATGGGATAGCAATATCAGTTACTACAATGTTGGCATTAGCTGGAATGGTTGTTGCTTTAGATGCTTACGGTCCAGTTACAGATAATGCTGGTGGTATAGCAGAAATGTCTAAACTACCTAAAAGTGTTAGAAAAACTACAGATGCATTAGATGCTGTTGGTAATACCACTAAAGCTGTTACAAAAGGTTATGCGATTGGCTCTGCAGGTTTGGGTGCTTTAGTTTTGTTTGCTGCTTATGTCGAAGATATAAAATATTTTTCTACAGTTGCAGGTTCTAAATTAGAAAACATAGAAGTTACTTTTGATTTATCAAACCCTTATGTTGTTGTAGGACTATTGATTGGTGGAATGCTTCCATACTTATTTGGATCAATGGGAATGCAAGCAGTTGGTAGAGCAGGTGGAGCTGTTGTAGTTGAAGTTAGAAGACAATTTAAAAAATTTCCAGGAATTATGAAAGGTAAACAAAAACCTGATTACGCAAAACTAGTAGATCTACTAACTCAAGCTGCAATTAAAGAAATGATTATACCTTCTTTACTGCCAGTTTTATCACCAATTGTTTTATACTTAGTTATTCTTTCTATAGGTGGTCAAGTTGCAGCATTAGCTGCTGTAGGTGCAATGTTGCTTGGTGTAATTATAACAGGATTATTTGTTGCTGTTTCAATGACGGCAGGTGGTGGAGCATGGGATAATGCTAAAAAATATATAGAAGATGGAAATCATGGTGGTAAAGGTTCAGAAGCTCATAAGGCTGCTGTTACTGGTGATACTGTTGGTGACCCTTATAAAGATACAGCTGGCCCAGCTGTTAACCCAATGATTAAAATTACTAATATTGTAGCTTTATTATTATTAGCGGCTATAGCAGGCTAATTTTTTATAGAACCCCTCTTTCCCAGTGGGTCATTAATTTTATGTCTCATTGAATTTAAAAAGTCGTATACAAAAGATTGTTTTGATAAAGACATTTTTGTAAAATCTTGTGAAAATTTAATTTTTTGCATATTATTTTTATTTAGAAATATTTTTTCAACCAGAATACCTTTGTTGTCTATTTCCAAGACCAATACATTATTGTCTAATAATTTTTTTTTACCAAGTTTAATTAATCTTGATGATGAGGTATTTCGCTCAATAAAAATCCACAAGTCTTTATCAAAAGTGCTAGTTGTTGAAGGAGCCCCTAATAGTTTTATAATATCATTTTTATTTGAACTATTAAGTATTAATTTTTCTTGTTTTTTCTCTAGAAAATGTACACCATGATGTTCTATAACTTTATTTAGCGAACAATTTATAATAAGAAAAAAACTAACAATAATAAATAAATATTTTTTCATGAATATTAAATATATAAATATTTACAATAATTTAGTTAATTTAACTAGAAATAAAAATTTATATAAAAATTTTGACAAACAGGACACATTTTCAGATCGATTAATATTTTTTTTACTTCATTTTGCCTTCTTTTTAAAGATTTATAAAAAAGACAATGAAAAAAAAATTTTACAGGAAATTTATGATTATTTATTTAGACAACTAGAACTAAGTATCAGGGAAATAGGTTATGGTGATCAGTCTATAAATAAAAAAATGAAGGATTATTTAAATCTTTTTTATAGCATTATAGACAAAATCGATGATTGGGAACAATTATCTTTAAATGGAAAAATAGATATATTGAAAGAATTCATAAATAATAGCGCCGACTACCATTTTTTAGTTGATTACTTTGAAAAATATAGGTTAAATTTGATAAATAACACTTTGAATTTTTATATAAAAGGTATAGTTAAACCCTAAAATATTATGGCAGTACCAAAACGTAAACAATCACCGTCAAGAACTGGAATGAGAAGAGCTCAGAATATGAAGTTCTCATCCAAGAATATTGTTGAAGATAAAAAATCTGGTGAATATAGATTGCCACATCATTTGGATCTCAAAACGGGCATGTACAGAGGTAGACAAGTCCTTGATCCTAAGGAATAACAACTAAAATTTTTTTAAAATGAATAAAGCAATCAAAATTGCAGTTGATGCAATGGGTGGGGATGGTTCTCCAAGAAAAACTATTGAAGGAATAATTCACCATTACAAAAATAACAATGACACTTTTTATCAAATATTTGGCGACCAAAATAAGATAACCAATATAATTAACAACAAATTACCAAAAAACACTTTTGAAATAACTCATACACAAGATGTTGTAAAAGGAACTGACAGCCCATTAGAAGCTGCCAAAAGAGGAAAAAAAACTAGTATGTGGCTTGCTATTGAAAGTGTTAAAAATAAAAAATCAGACATTGTTGTTTCAGCAGGTAATACAGGTGCCTTATTAGTAATAGCTAAATTAAATCTCAAAATGATAGAAGATATTGATAAGCCAGCGTTAGCAGCATTGTGGCCAAATAAAAAAGGTATGAGTGTAGTGCTAGACCTTGGTGCAAATATTGAATGTAGCTCTAAAAATTTAATTGATTTTTCAATAATGGGATCTTCTTTGTTTAAGTCTCTATACCCAAATGATATAGCAAAAGTTGCTTTATTAAATATAGGATCTGAAGAAATTAAAGGTCATGAAATAATTAAAGAAACATACCAAAAATTAAGTGAGAAAAAAAATTTAGACTTTGATTTTAAGGGGTATATAGAGGGAAACCAGTTAATGAATGGTGATGTAAATGTCATAATTGCTGATGGTTTTACTGGAAATGTTGCTTTAAAAACTGCTGAAGGAACGTCAAATTTTATTATAAGTGAATTAAAGAAAGCTATGACTGGAAGTATAATAGGTAAAATTTCTTCATTTTTAAATATTTCTAATCTTAGAAAATTTAAAAAACGTTTTGATCCTAGACTTTATAACGGTGCTATTTTTATTGGCTTAGATTCACCTGTTATTAAAAGTCATGGAGGAACAGATTATATTGGTTTTTCAAATTCCCTGAGTGTTTGTAGTAGAATTATTAAAGGTGACTTAATAAAAAAAATTAGAAAGAATATTAATTAGTTATGAGAACAAATTTAACTAAAAGAGACTTAATTAATTCAATATATATGCAAATTGGATTTTCAAAAAAAATCTCTGAAAATTTAATTGATGATTTTTTATTAACAATTATCGAAAGTTTAAAAAAAGAAAATAAGCTTAAAATTTCAAATTTTGGAACTTTTTCAATTAGAAATAAAAAAAGCCGTATTGGTAGAAATCCCTTAACTAAAGAAAAAAAGGTGATTTCTGATAGAAATGTTGTTTTATTTAAAGCTTCTAAAGAATTTAAAGATCTAGTAAATTCTAAAGATGATTTATAAACCTGATACAGCCTATAAAACAATAGGAGAAGTTGCTGAAATTTTGGACCTTGTTAATAAGAAAAAAGGAACATTAAACACCCATACTATAAGATTCTGGGAAAAAAAATTTAAACAGATTAAACCAAAAATTTTATCTGGTAATAGAAGATATTATAATAGTGATACAATTGAAATTTTAAGAAAAGTTAAATATCTACTTAAAGATCAAGGTATGACTATTAATGGTGTTAAAAAACTTCTAAATTCTAATAAATCTTTAAAACTTGACGAATTATCAAATAATCCTATAAATGCAGATAATAAAATTAGAAATAAACTTAAAAAAATATCTAATTTAATAAAACAAATTAAAAATTTAAAATATAATGGCTAAAAAAACTCACGTAAAAGTTAGATTGGTACCTGAAACAAAACCAGATAGTCCGTTCTTTTATTATGTTAAAAAGCCTGCTGGTGGTGAAAAAGCAAAAATTAAACTAAAAGCAAAAAAATATAATCCTTCAACTAGAAAACACGAAATTTTTGTAGAAAAAAAATTACCACCTCACAGCAAATAGCATTATTTTAAATAATGTTATTTCTTTTTGAAGTTTCTTTTTTCAAAATCAATATAAGACCAAATCATACTTTTCCATATTCGATTAGTGATTTTAGGATCAATATTTTTTTTTATTGATTTTTTTTTAATTTTTTTAAGAATTAAATCAATTCTTTTTTTATCAACAATTTCACTTTTATATTTTTTTAATTTTAAAACTTCATTTACTAAGTTAGATCTTTTTTTAATAACTTTTAATAGCCTATTATCAAGATTATCTATTTTTCTTCTTAATATACCTAATTTTATTTTATTTTTTGGCGACATTTATTCAATTGGATTTATTATTAATTAATATATTTATTCATATATGTACATAGACAATAAACAATTAAAAAATTGTATTTCTTTTTGGTTAGCTACAATGTTTTGGATGATTTCAATAATGATAGTAGTTGGTGGTCTAACTAGATTGACTGACTCAGGCTTATCTATAACTGAGTGGCAATTATTTTCGGGTTTTTTACCACCAATAAATGAAACTCAATGGCTTAAATATTTTAATTTATATAAAAAAATACCTGAATTTCAGTTGCAAAATTATTCAATGACTTTAGAAGAATTTAAAATTATCTTTTGGTGGGAATGGATACATCGTTTTCTTGGAAGATTAATAGGTATATTTTTTTTCCTACCACTTATATATTTCTCTTTTAGAATAGGTTTTAAAAATTTAAGTAATCTTTATTTTATTTTCATCCTTATTTGTTTTCAGGGTTTTATAGGCTGGTATATGGTTTCTAGTGGATTGGTTGATAGAATTGATGTAAGTCATTTTAGATTATCAATTCATTTGTTAATAGCTTTTCTAATAATTTCTTTAATTTTTTGGAATTATTTAGAATTAAAAAATCTTAATTTTTCTAAAAGTAGATTAAATAAACTTATTCCATTAATATTTTTATTATTCATATTTAGTCAAATTGTAATAGGGGCATTTGTTTCAGGTATGGATGCTGGGAAAATTTATAATTCCTGGCCTTTAATGGGAACAAGTTACTTTCCTGATGATAGTAAGTTTATTGATTTATTTTCTATCAGTTCATTTAGTAAACCATCTTTAGTTCAATTTACGCATAGAAATTTAGCTTATTTTATTTTTGGATTTTATTTATTTATTCTAATGCAAGTATATAAAAATAGGATAACAAGTTACTTTTTCATAATAAAAATAATAGGTCTTTTATTATTAGTACAAATTATTTTAGGAATTTTGACCTTGTTATTTGGAGCACAAATTTTTTTATCATCTATGCACCAAATAAGTTCTATTTTTTTAGTTAGTTCTAGTGTTTTTTTTTTATATTTAAATACTAATTCTAACTAACAGCTTTTAATTTTTCTTTAGACGATATATTTAAGGCTTGATCCAAGTCTTCTATAATATCATCAACATGTTCTATACCAATAGCCAACCTCACATATCCTGGTGTTACGCCTGAGGCTATAAGTTCTTCTTCATTTAGTTGGCTGTGTGTTGTTGTTGCCGGATGAATAGCTAAACTTTTAGCATCTCCAATATTAGCGACATGATAGAACATTTTTAAAGCTTCTATAAATTTTTTACCAGCTTCAATACCACCTTTAAGTTCAATACCTACTAAAGCACCATTGCCACCAGATAAATATTTTTTAGCACGTTTCGCTATTTCACCCTCATGATTAGTAGGGTAGATAACTTTAGATATTTCTTTGTGGCCTTTTAGATAATCAACAACTTTTTCTGCATTAGAACAATGTTGTTTCATTCTAAGAGCTACTGTTTCAAGTCCTTGAATGAATCCAAAAGCATTATCTGGTGCTAAAGCTGCACCAAGATCTCTTAAAAGAGTAACTCTTGCTCTTACTGCAAATGAAACATTTGCACCAGTTAATTCAGGCACTGCTTTACCCCACACAACTCCTCCATAACTTGCGTCAGGCTCATTAAAATTAGGTTGTCTTTTAGGATCTGTTGTCCAATCAAAGTTACCACCATCAATTAATGCTCCTCCCACAACTGTACCATGTCCACCTATATATTTTGTAAGTGAATAAACAACAACTGCTGCACCATGTTCTATTGGCTTACAAATAACAGGTGATGCCGTATTATCCATTATTAATGGTATGTTATGTTTTTTACCAATTTCTGATACTTCCTTAATAGGAAACACTCTTAGGTAAGGATTTGGTAAAGTTTCACCATAAAAAGCTCTAGTTTTATCATCTATAGCTTTTTCAAAGTTTTTAGGATCAGCAGGGTCTGCGTATCTAACTTCAATTCCAAGTTTACTTAATGTGTGAGTAAATAAAGAAACTGTTCCACCATACAAGTCTGTAGAACTAACAATATTATCACCAGCTTTTGCAACGTTTAAAACTGCAAATGCTGAAGCCGTTTGACCAGATGATACTGTTAAACAAGCTAATCCACCTTCTAATGCAGCTAATCTTTTTTCAAGCGCATCATTTGTTGGGTTCATTATTCTTGTATAAATGTTTCCAAACTCTTTTAATGCAAAGAGATTTGCAGCATGTTCAGTGCTATCAAATTGATAAGAGGTAGTTCTATATATAGGAACTGCTACAGCTTTGGTTGTTGGATCACTTCTATAATCACCGCCATGTATAGCGATAGTTTCTGGGTTTTGTCTTTTTGTACTCATCTTACTTCTCCTTTTTTAGTGCTTTAACTAGATGTAAGGCGCACAATATAGCTCAAATGCCTACCGAATATGTGTGTAAAAATCCTTTTTAGCAATTAAAGCCTGCAATAGGAACAAATCGGCATAAAAAATGTATCATTATAAGCAATTATTGCAAGCTAAATATAAAATTGACTTTATAATTAATAATAAGTATTAATCCCACCACAATGACAAAATTTCTAAAAAGTAGCGAAATAACTAGTAATTGGTTTGAAATAGACGCAAAAAATGCTGTAGTTGGAAGAATGGCTTCTGTTATATCAATGATTATTAGAGGTAAAAATAAAACTACTTACACTCCCCATATGGACGATGGTGACTTTGTTGTTGTAAAAAATATTGAACAAGCAAAGTTCACAGGAAATAAGTTTAAAGATAAAAAGTATTACAAACATACAGGACACCCAGGCGGAATTAAGGAAATAACACCTGAAAAGTTACTTGAAAAAAACAAACCTGGTGAAAGTTTAAAATTAGCAGTAAAAAGAATGTTGCCCGGTGGCGTTCTTGGAAGAAAACAATTAACTAAATTGAAAATTTATGTTGGTGGAGATCACCCTCATGCAGCACAAAATCCTACAACGATAGATTTAAATAAACTAAATAGTAAAAATTTAATTAGAAACTAATATGGAATCATCTGTACAAACAACTTCAAAAAAACCTAAAATTAAATTAGATTTTAAAGATAGTAAATACGCAACAGGAAGAAGAAAAAAATCTATTGCTAAAATCTGGTTAAAAAAAGGTACTGGTAAAATATATGTTAATGGAAAATTATTTAATGAATATTTTTCAAACGATAGTCATAAAATGCAAATTACTAGACCATTTGAAATATTAAATCAGGCAACTGATTATGATGTTAGATGTAGTGTTAAAGGTGGAGGACATACAGGTCAAGCTGGAGCAATGGTTCACGGCATATCAAAAGCTTTACTTTTATTTGATCCAGATTCTAAATCTACATTAAGAACTGAAAAACTCACTACGAGAGACTCTAGGTCAGTTGAAAGAAAGAAACCTGGTCGTAAAAAAGCTAGAAGAAGCTTCCAATTTTCTAAAAGATAATTTTTTTTTAATTCTAAACTATTATAATATTAAATGCCTAAGCTTAATGTATTAATCGCTGGATCAACTGGATATATCGGTATTCAATTAATTAAATTATTAATAAAACATAATAATATTAATATTAGATACTTATGTGGAAAAACTTCTGTTGGTAAAAGAATTTCTATTTTTGAAAAATCTTTGAATTCAAAAAAATTACCAAAAATTGTTAAATATAATAAATCTTATTTAAAAGATGTTGATTTAATATTTACTGCCCTTCCAAATGGTGAAGCTCAGGATATATCTAATAATTTATTAGATAAAAATGTACTAATAGATTTAGCTGCTGATTTTAGATTAAATAAAGCTTCATCCTATTTTAAATGGTATAAGCAAAAACATAGAGCTACATCAAAGATAAAGAAAAGTTTTTTTTCTTTACCTGAAATTACAGGTAAAGAAGTTAAAAAATATAATATTATTTCATGTCCAGGATGTTATCCGACATCAATATTGTTACCTCTTATTCCAATAATTAAGAAAAATTTAATTAAGATGAATAATATCATTATTGACTCTAAATCTGGATATTCTGGGGCAGGGAGAGGTGTACATAAAAAATATAAAGATAAAAATTTGTACGAATCCATCAGTGCTTATGGAGTTGGTTTTCATAGACACAATTCTGAAATTGAGCAGGAAATCCAAAAATATAATAAAAAAAAATTCTCTTTTATTTTTACACCTCATTTAACTCCAATGTTTAGAGGTATACTCAGTACAATTTATATTGATCTTAATAATGGTATAACTTTGAAAAATTTACAAAAAACTTTAAATAATTTTTATTCAAAAAGTAGATTCGTTAAAATTTTAAAACCTAACAGTTTTATAGGCACAAATGCCGTAATTAACACAAATAATTGTCATATATCAATTTGTAAAACTAAGTATAAAAATAGAGTTATTATTTTATCTGCTATTGATAATTTAATTAAAGGTGGTGCCGGACAAGCTATACAGAATATGAATTTAAAATTTAATTTTCCAATATTAAAAGGGTTTAAATGAAAAAATTAATTTTTTTATTATTCCTAACATCATGCGCTGCCCCAAATGCAAATTATAATAAAAATAATGTAACTTTAAATTTTAATGATGATTTAAGCTTTGAAGAATTTAAAAATTTGTTGGAAGAATATTCTAAAATTAGCTCATACCCAAACATAGATAAGTAGTTATTATGAATAAAACTATAAACATTGCTATTGTAGGTCTTGGTCAAGTAGGGAACTATTTGTTAAATGAGCTTAATATAAAGAAAAAAGATATTGAATTAAAAACTGGAAAAAAAATTAAAATCGTAGCTATATCTGCACGAAATATTAATAAAAAAAGAAAATTTAAGATTAATAAAAAAATTTTTTTTAAAAATCCTTTAGAAATATTTAAAAAGGTAAAAATTGATATTTTATTTGAAGTTATAGGATTATCAGATGGTATATCTAAAAAATTAGTTGAAACAGCTTTAATAAAAAAGATTCACGTTATAACACCTAATAAAGCTCTAATAGCAAAACATGGCGATTATTTATCTAAATTAGCAGAAGATAATAAAGTTAATTTAGAATTTGAAGCATCTGTTGCCGGAGGAATTCCCTTATTAAGAACAATAAAAGAGGGTCTTGCAACTAACAGAATTTCTAAAGTTTATGGAATTTTAAATGGTACTTCTAATTATATTCTTTCTGAAATGGAAAATTCTGATGATACGTTTAAAAATGTATTAAATAAGGCACAAAATTTAGGTTATGCTGAACCTGGTAATCCTCAACTTGACTTAAATGGTGCTGATGCTTTTGCAAAAGTAAGAATATTATCATCTCTTTCATTTAATACAAAAATTTCTAAACATAAATGCTTAACGGAAGGAATTGAAAAAATTGAATTAAAAGATATTAAAATTGCTAATCAATTAAACTTGCGCATTAAATTACTTGGAATATCTGAATTAATTAATAATCAACTTTTTGAAACTGTTCATCCCTGTTTAGTAAGTAAAAAATCTTATATTGGTAATGTTAGTGGAGTAATGAATGCAGTTATATTACTAGGAAAACCTGTTGGTGAAAGTGTTTTACAAGGTGAAGGAGCAGGGCCAGGGCCTACTTCCTCTTCTTTATTGTCAGATTTACTATCAATTCTTAGAGGTAACATAAAGTACCCTTTTGGAATATCTACTAATAAACGAAAATCAATAAAATGTTATGATGTTAACAATTACACAAACTCATTATATTTGAGATTTGAAGTTAAAGATAAGCCTGGTGTACTATCAGAAATTACCAATAGATTAGCTAAATACAAAATTTCAATTAAAAGAATCATTCAAACACCTGATAAAAAAAATGATACAGCAACTATCGTTATTATAACACATAAAACAAGCGAACTTAACTCAAGTAGTTGCCTTTCAATTTTTAAAAAAAATAAAAATATTCTTAAACTTCCTATATTGATTAGACTCTATAATTAATGGACATATACTTTAAGCTATTTGAAGTACTGTTCCCTGTATTTTTTGTAGTAGGTATTGGTTATTATTTAGGTGAAAATAAACCAAAGATAGATACCTCTTTCATAACTAATTTTGCTGCTAATATAGGTACACCAGCTATGATAATATATGCTCTAACATCAACAGGAATTTCCTTTGAGGTATTTAAAAATTATTTTGGATATTATTTAATCGCAATAATTGTTTTTATTATTATTGGTCTTATTTTTTTATTTTTTTTAAAAACCAAAGATATAATTCGTGAACTTCCACCATTTATTATGCCTAATACTGGCAATATGGGATTACCTATATGTCTTTTTGCTTATGGATCTCAAGGATTAGGAGTAGCAGCCGCAATTTCAGCATTAATAATTTTATGTCACTTTACTTTAGGTATTTTTCTCGCTGATAGAAAATTTAATATTTCTATTATACTTAAAAATCCACCTTTTTATTCAATTATTATTTCAATTTTTTTGCTTTATTTTAAAATAAAATTACCAACATTTATTGAGAACACTACATTTCTTTTAATGTATGCAACTATTTTTTTAATTCTAATGTCTTTGGGAATAGCACTAACACGTTTAAAAGTTTTCTCTTTTAAAAAAGCGTTTATATCTTCAATTGCTAGAGTAATTCTTGGTCCGATTGTTGGTTTTTTAATAATAAAATATTTTAATCTTGAAGGTTTTGCTGCAGGTGCTTTATTAATTCAATGTTCGATGCCAAGTGCGGTCTTAACTTATTTGGTTGGCTCAATTTATTCTCCCAAAAAGATAGTTGATAGTATAGCTAGTATGATAGTTGTATCTACGGTTATGTCTTTTGTAACTGTTCCTCTGGTCGTATTCTTTGCTTTAAAATACTTTAATTAACTTGTATCTTCCGGCTTATGAAAGCCATAGTTTTCAACTTATTAGCTTGGGTAATGCTTCCTGTGATGGATGGTTTTGCAAAATACTTAAGTGCAGACTTGCCGGTTTTACAAATTACGTGGGCAAGGTATTTTTTTACAGTTGTCTTTACTCTTCCGGTGATGTTTTTTTTTTATAATAAACAGTTAGTTTGGACTGATAAACCCAAATTACAGTTTGTTAGAGGAATAATTTTGCTATGTGCTAATATCTGTTTCTTTTACGCAATATCTGTAATATCTTTAGCAAAAGCTTTAACTTTAGCTTTCATAGCTCCGTTAATCGTAACAGCTTTTTCACCCATAATATTAGGTGAGAAGGTGGGTTTTAGAAGATGGACTGCTGTAATAATTGGTTTTATAGGATCGTTAGTAGTTATTAGACCAGGTTTTGTAGAACTTAACCTCGCTAGCTTTGCGGCTCTTGGTACAGGTGTAATGTATGGTTTTTATTTAATCATTACTCGTAAATTAAGCATATCAGACAATCCTTTGTTAACGCTTTTGTTAACTGGTTTAGTGGGTCTTGTAATAATATCATCTGTAATCCCTTTTATTTGGGTTAAACCTACTCTTAATCAGTGGTCTATGATGGCAGGAATAGGGGTGTTTGCCTGTATTGGCCATCTATTTCTTATATTATCACTTAAATATGCTGATGCCTCTAAATTAGCTCCATTTAGCTATTTTGAGATTATAACTAACATAATTATTGGATATTATTTCTTTAATAATTTTCCTGATAATTGGACTTTTTTGGGTTTGTTCATAATTATACTTAGTGGCATTTATATATCTAGACGTGAAATTTCTATCAGACAGTTTTAGTGTAAGTCTAATATATTTACTAATACTTAATATAATACATTAAATTAACTTATTAAATATATGAAATTATTAAATTTTTTATATTATTTAATCTATTAGTATTCATAGTAATAATTCTTAATAAAAATAAAAAAAAGTAGGTTAAAAAATAGCCAAGGCAAAAATCCTTATAAAACAATGATTTTTAGCATATCTAGAAAGGTTGATATACTTAAAAAAATAGAGCAATGCAATCTTAGAATATAGCGTTTAAACGCCCGTAGAAGGCCTTGTTTTAAGAAGTTGCTCAGATATAGTACAACTGAAGAGCGAATATAAGAAAAATCAATAGAATAGGGGTTAATTAACAAAAACGTTGTTATTACTAGCTTTTAGAGTGAAAAACCTTCATTTAGTAGGAGCTTTTTTTTGGTTTTTGTCCCACCAGGACTAGAAAAACCACCCAGCTTGCCATCAGATCTAATAACCCTGTGACATGGTACTTTAGGAGCATATGGATTTTTAGCACATGCATTAGCTACTGCGCGCGCTGCTTTAGGTCTATTTATGCCTATAGCCACCTGTTTATAGGTTTTTACCTTACCTTTAGGTATTGTTTTAAGGTATTTCCACACTTTTATCTGAAATTTAGTTCCTGAAAGCTTAGACATAAAAAAAACCCTGAATCTTTACACTTTTTACAGTGTAAAGACCAGAAGTTTTGGTTCGTCGTTGTAGTCGCTACCGCCGAACCGACCACCCCACATGTTTAGCGCTGCTTTGCAGGGTTTTCTGCCCTCCAGGCTTGAACCTTTCAGCTTTTCTCTGGATGGCCAGTTAAGAGTTGCCTCTTAAGTTAATTAGTAACCTATATTATCTATTAAGTTGTATGTATCACTATTTAGTTGTTTCTTTTAATAAGTTCTTTCCCTGGGAATAATGGGGATAAATTTTTTTATTAAATAATAATTATATCTATTGACATATAAAATTTGCTACTATATTACTAACGATAATTAATAGTTATCAATAGTAATAGATATGAATGATATAATTACTGATATAAAGGCTTTACAAAAAGAAACATTATTAAACCTACAGAGCTCAAAAGCTAGTAACACTGTAAGAGCTTATAAGTCAGACTTCAAAGATTTTGGATTATTTTGTGCACAGAACAATTTTAAAACTATTCCAACAGAACCTAAAATAGTTTCTTTGTACTTAACACATTTATCAACAAAAGACGCAAAAATCAGCACTCTAAAGCGTAGGTTAGTATCAATAGGCGTTATTCATAAGTTAAAAGGGTATTATTTAGATACAAAACATCCTGCAATTATTGAAAATATAATGGGTATAAAACGTCGAAAAGGGAGTATTCAAAAAGGAAAAAAACCCTTATTAATTAGTGCTTTAAAAGTAATAATTGATGTAATAGATCAACAAAAAAAAGAGGAAATTAAAAAACTAAGAGACAGGTCGATAATTCTAATTGGTTTTTCCGGTGGTTTTAGAAGAAATGAGATAGTTTCACTAGACTACGATGATCTTGATTTTGTTCTTGAGGGCTTAAAAATTAATATTAGAAGATCGAAAACAGATCAATTTGGAGAAGGATCAATTAAAGCACTACCCTACTTTGACAATGCTCAATATTGTCCCGTAATTTCATTAAAAAATTGGATAGATATATCGAAAATTAATTCAGGTTCTTTATTTAGAAGGTTTGCAAAGGGTTCAAGGTTAACAGGCAATAGATTAACTGATCAAACAGTAGCCTTACTTATTAAAGAATATTTAAAATTAGCAGGCATAGAGAGTAAAAATTACTCTGGGCATAGTTTAAGATCAGGATTTGCAACTGCCGCTGCAGATTCTGGTGCAGAAGAACGAAGCATAATGGCTATGACAGGACATAAGTCTACTGAAATGGTAAGAAGATATATTAAAGATGCAAACCTGTTTAAGAATAATGCATTAAATAAAATCAAGATTTAAAAAATGGCTACTAATTTTTGTGTAACACTAACAACAATTCCTTCAAGATTAAAAAACCTAGAGATAACAATTAAATCTATACATAGACAAACATTAAAACCAAATAAGATTTTTTTAAATATTCCATATGAATATAAACGCTTCCCAAATCAATTCATTAATGAAAAAAATTTAGAAAATATCAAAAAGTTAGAAAATGTTGAAATAACAAGATGTGATGACTTTGGACCATCAACAAAATTAATGGGTGCTTTAGACAAAATTAAAAATTATGACTGCGTAATAATTGTTGATGATGATCACGAATATCATGAATTGATGTGCGAAATATTTATAAATGAATTTAAGATAAAAAAATTAAATTACAGTTTCTATCTAAATAAGATTTTTGATATCAAGATCGCACAATGTGCTGATGGTTTTCTGATAAATACAAAATATTTAGATAAGATCGAAGAATTTTATAATAAATTTGTGATTGAAAATAAAAATATGTTTTATGATGATGATTTGTGGTTTGCTATTTATTTACAACTAGTAAAAAAAACTACAATAATTAAAGTACTTGAAATATTTCAGAGAAAAACTGGAAATGATGTTATATATAACAATCAAAATGCATCTAACTCACTAAATAAAACGATACATGGCCCTCATAAATTAATAAATAGGAGAAAAATACAAAAAATTGAATATATAAAGTTTTTAATAAAAAGAATTTATACTAATTTTTAATTATCTCTAATAAATTTGAAACAGAGTTTCTCCAATTTTTTGAACCTCTTATTCTAAATAAATTATCACGCATATTGTTCCATAAAATATTATCACTAAATAATTTAAGAGTGTAAAAAGCAAATTCATCTTCATTTTTGGCAATAAAACCTGTTTGTTCATGTTTGACTCTTTCTGATAAAGATCCAATACCAAGAGTAACAATTGGCAAACACAACTCCCTAGCTTCTTCAGCAGCAAGACAAAAAAGTTCTGCCTTATGACCTGGCACTAAAAAAATTCTAGATTTCAAAAGATCGTTTATGAGATTGGATTGCGTGCTTAAGGATCTTTCAATGATATTTGTGTTTGAGTTATTATATATAGGAGGTGTAGCTAAAAGTTTAAGAGCAATATTTTTTGGTTGAATTTTATTATTCCATATATGAAGAAGTAAATCCAAATTACGATCTACACGAGAAGTGAAAATAGCTAAATTATTATTAATTTTGTTAGTTAATTTTGTATTAATAAATTTATCATCAACGGCTAATTTTAAAATATTAATACCAAATAAAGATGTAATTTTTGATCTAACTGATTGATGGTATTTTCCAATTACAAGTATTGATGGTCTATGCTTTATATAAGCAAGAAATTGTCTTTTTCTGATAAATTTTTCCAATGGCTGGACACTATACGAGATTAAAAATTTTTTTTTTGATTTAATATTATTAAATAATCTTGCATCACCATTAGAAATTGCAACATCGAAATCAATATCAAATGATTCAACTTTATGAAAATTATACCAGTTAGAAATATCATTATTGATATTTTCAGAACAATTATTAAAAACTACTACTTCATGACCCAAACTTTTTAACTGTTCATAAAGATTTATGAAAATAGTTTCTGCACCTCTTAGTATACTAGATTGTTTATCAATGTAAGAGTATTGAAAGGTAGTATTATCAAGTAAACAGATTTTCATAAATTTTTTATAATTTTATTAATAGTTTTTTTAATATCTGAGTTAAGAAAAAGAAATTTGATATTCATATTCTTATACCATTCAGAAAAAGCAATTTTTTGATGAATTACATCAACCTTATTTTTAATAGCAAAATTGAATATGTTTAAAGATTCTTTTTTGTAGAATTTACATAAATGCGTTAATAAACCATGTGGACATAAAACTTTTTTGGATTTTTCTATTATAGAAAATAAATTTTCTGAATTAATGTTATGTAAATATATAATGTTAGGGTCTCTAATTTTAAAGTTTACAATCTTTTTTTCACAGTCAATAAAATTGTATTTCTTTAGAAAAAAATTATTTGATGGTGTGATTTCTATATCAGAAAAAAAAATAATATATTTGAATTTTTTATTAATCTGATTTAGCAATAAATCAAAATTATCACTTATTAAGTTTATCTTATTAAAAAAGTTTTCTTTATACTGAATAAATATAAATTCCTTAGGAATATTGTCTTTAATATAATTCTCCAATTGTGGTGTATTTAAATTTTTGCAGTCCAAATCTAAAAGACTATAATTAGTAATTAATTCAAGTTGTAATACCGAAGATGATTTGATGTTAACTTTTTTTCTGTCTATCGTTACAAATTTATATAAAAATTTTTTTAAAAAAAGACTAGGTCTACATCTTTTTACCCCATCAACAGTAATAGCAAAAAATTTAATTTTACGAAAAATAAATGGTAAAAAATAATAAAAATTTTTTGGTGTTAGAATATAAACTTCATCATAATTATTCCTTAATATTAAATATAAAAAATAAATTTTATTTATAAAATTCAAATCATAATTAATTTTTTTAACTAATGCATTTTTAAATAAAAAGGCAAACCCATAGTTAAATTGTGATAAGTATATAGTAACCTTATTGTTCTTATGCAATATAGATGAAATACACTTAATAGAATTTAGCAAATCTCCACCCCTATCATTCTTGAGAATTAGAATTTTTTTATTTGTCATTTTAGCTAGAAGTATTTTTATTTTATTTGCTTATTTAGGAGAGCCATCTTGACCACTTACACCACTTATTATTGCTATCTTTTTTTTTATTATTTCCACAAGAAAGTTTCATTAGTTTTTAAACCAAAAGTTTTATTTATTATAAAGCTTGCAACTTTTTTTGAATTAAAATATTTGATGTATTTTTTTCTTCCATTATAGCCTATTTTTTTTCTTAATTTATCATCATTTTTAATTCTTATTATTTTTTCAGTTAAATCATTAATATTTTTATAAAAAACAACTTCATTGTTATTAAAAAAATCTTGATATTGCGTTTTTTCATCAATTAAAGTAACTAACCCATTACCCATAAATTGTGCTATACGATCACTACTATAATACTTTTGTGGTACTCCCCTACTTAAATTTAATCCCATTTTTGATTTAGAAATAATATTTAAAAAATTATCTGCCCAAATTGGTTGAATAGTTTTATGACCATAAAAATCGAAAATTATGTCATTTTTTTTAGTTAGTTTGTTTAGAAAAATATTTCTTTCATCACTTTTCCCTTTTTTAAGAACACCCCTATGTACGCCATGACTCATTGCAAAAAATACATCATTCGGACAGAAGTTATTATAAATTTTTAAATTATCTAAAGCTGTGTCTGATGGGTTTGGAATAAAAAAACACATATCTATATTTGGCAAAAAACTTAACGCATCAGGACTTGTTGTTACAAAATTTGCATCCATTAAATCATATTTATGCATAAATCTATCTTTGTTTTTTGTAAAATCAGGACCTTTCATACTAAGTGGATCAAGAAACCATTGAGAAAATTTAATATTTGGAAATTTTTTTTTTATCCCTAGAATGGTATTTTTTGAAATTTTATCTGCATGCCCTAGTATTATTAAATCAGGTTTAAAATTATCACATACTCTAATTAATTTATTATTTAGATAAACAGAACCATCTAAATCAACAATTTTTTTATTATCATGAATTATATCTCTATCACTAAACTCCAAAACAGAATGTTCTAGTTTTATAAAACCATTATTTATTCTTTTTCCTGTATTGTAAAAAAGTCTACCATCAAATCTAAAATTAAAATTTGTAACATGTAAAATTTTTAATGACATCATATCTTTTGATTTAAAAAAATTAACTCTAGGCATAAAAATTTCATCTCTATATTTGTCAATCTTATTAGAAATATATTTATGAGTTAAATAAAAGTTTTTTAATGATTTTTTTTGAAGCATAACTCTTTTTTTTTTATTTAAAATTAATTTTTCGATTTCATTCTTTAAAGTATTAATTTGTAAATCTTTTAATATGATAGCATCTGTAATTGTTTCTTTTAACCCACCTTTATTTGTAATTATCACTGCACATCCTCTTGATGATGCTTCCAAACTCGTTCTTCCAAAAGGTTCTTCCCATCTAGAACAAGTTATGGCTATACTTGCTTTTTCATATATTTTTAAAACTTTTTTATGATTTAAAAAACCCAATACCTTAAAATTTTTGTGTTGATGTATAATAATTTCTCTTGGTTCGTCACCAATAACTTTTACTTTCCAATCTTTATATTTTTTTAGAATTGGAACTGCAGCAGAGCCAAATAGATCATAACCTTTAGCTTTATTAAGTCTTCCTACAAATACTATAATTTTTTCTTTTTTCTTTAAATCAATTTTTACTTTATTAATAGAGTGTTCAATAACTATTAACTTATATGAATTGAAATATGTATTTTCGAAACCTTGTAAAAATCTACTCTTAGTCCATTCACTGCAAAAAATAATTCTATCACATTTTTTAAACATAAATTCTCTTTCAGAAATTAATTTTGAACCTGTCATTGATAAGGGATCATTGTGGAAGTGAAAAATAAATTTACAATTTATATTTGTGCTAATTTTATTTAGATAAAGTGGCCTGTTATGTATTTCAATCAGATCACTCTTTTGTACAGTCTCAAAATCAATAAATTTTTTAATAAAATTATATTTATTACTTTCAAAAAAAAGTTTTTTAAATTCTATATTTTTATATTTTGTATTTAATTTTTTTTTAAACTTTGTGTTTCCATAGACAGTTATATTTTTTTTATATTTACTATTATTGGATGTTTGATTAATAAATAGTGAAACAGCACCAGCATAATTAGGTGAAAAATTTTCTTTAAATGGCAATAGTACTGATATTTGCATTATTGATTATCTATAATAATTTTTTTTCTTTTTATTTTATTATTTTTAAGAATGTATTCATATGACATTGCTTTAGATTTTGAAATAAACTTTTTTTTAAAGATGATTTTCCATTTGTATCCTTTTGTACTTTTAGCTCCTTTTCCATTATTATGTTTTGTTAATCTTGAGCTTAAATCATTTGTATAACCAACATATGTTTTTGGTCTGTTACCGCTTATTGATTTGATCATATATACATAAAACGTCATATGTTAAATTTAAAATAATATTTTACCTGATAAATTAATGGCGGTCCCAGGGGGAATCGAACCCCCCTTTGCAGGATGAAAACCAGCTGTCCTAACCGATAGACGATGGGACCAATTTGAAATCTTTTATTGTAAAAGTCATTATTTATCAAGTTTAATTAGGTTTTATAATTAAATCTTTAATGTCTAATTGGAGAGTATTTTTGTTATTCCAAAAATTTTCCTTTATTTGACCGATAATATTTAATTCATTTTTATAATTTAATAAATATTCACCTATTTTATTATTGACTGCATTAAATGATATAGACTTAATTGAAAAGCCTATTTTAGATTTTAAAATCAAGGAAATATGCTTATTATTTAATATTGTACTCTTAATAACCTTTAAATCTTTTAATAAAAATGTTGGTGTAGGATTACCTGTACCAAATGGTTCTAACTTTTTTATATTTTCATAAAAATCTACATTAAAAGCAAATGATGATACTTCTGAATCATATAAAAAAGTATTGTCTCTTAAAGAGCTTGTTTTTAAAAAATCTTTTAAAATAAAATCTTCAAAATTTTTAAGATTATTTTTATGTAACGTGAATCCAGCTGCAGCGTTGTGTCCACCACCTGCAATTATAATATTATTACCAAGAGAATTTTTAATTGAACGACCAATATTATAATTAAAAACAGATCTAGCAGATCCTTTTAATAATTTATTAGAATTTGTTATTACAATTGAGGGTTTATTAAAATAATCTTTTAGTCTTGCTGCTATTATACCTATTAATCCTTCGTTGATATTTGAATTGTAATAAATGATGACATCTTTATTTTCATTTTGAATTTTTTGGAAATCGATTTCATCAAGTATTAAAGCCTCAATCTTTTTTCTCTTATCATTTAATCTTATTAACTTATTAGATATATTATTAATAATTTTAAAATTATTTGAAGATAACAATTCTGACGCAAAATTTGAATTACCCAATCTACCACCTGCATTTAATATGGGACCTATTAGGTAACCAAGATCATTTATGTTAATTTTATTTTTTTTATTATTAAGATTGAACAATTCTTTAATAGCCATATTTTTGTTCATATCAAAATTTTCAAGTGCAACTAAAGCTATCAATCTATTAAGTTTTCTTAATGGCATTACATCACATACAGTTGCTAATAAGACATAAATCAAAAAATCTGATATTTTAAATTTACTTTTAATTTTATTAATCAATAAATCTAAAAAAAAATAAGCTAAAGTTGTTGCACATAAATAATCATATTCAATATAACCATTATCTTTTTTTGGATTAATTATGACATTTGCTTTTGGAAAAGGTTTATTTATTTCATGATGATCAATCACTAGAGATTTGATGTTATTTTCATTTAAAAAATTTATAGCCTCGTTAGAAGTTGATCCACAATCTACCATTATTATTAATTTTGGTTTTTTTAGAATTAATTTTTGAAATAACTTTTTAGTTGCTCCATAACCATCCTTTTCTCTATCAGGTATATAATAGAAAAATGGATGTTTTATAGTATTAAAAAACCTTATAAATAGTGATGTAGCAGCTGAACCATCAACATCGTAATCACCTAAAATACAGATATTTTCTTTGTTATTAATAGAATTAGTTACTACCTCAATTGACTTTTTAAAATCATCATTTTTAGAAAAAATATTATTAAGTTCTAAATTGTTATCTATAGTATTTAACTCAGTTTCATCAAATTTTCTACAAGCGACTAATCTTGATGTAATATCATTAAGATTATAGTTTTGTTTTAATTTTTCTATTAAATTTTTATTAGTTTTTTTTTGTTCCCAATTTTTACCCGAGACAGAGATCATTCTTTAATAAGATTTGATCTCTTTATAATTTTTTTAAATTGAGAATTCTTATGTGTAACAAATGTTTCAGATGTATAGTTGTTATCATTGATTTCTATACCTGAGAGTACATCGCTAGAAGTTATACCTGTTGCACAAAATATTGAGTCCCCCTTTATAATTTCATTTAATTCATATTTCTTATTGAAATCAGTAATCCCCATTTGTTTTGCTTCTTGTATATCTTTATCATTATTAAATATAAATCTACCTTGAAAATGACAATCAAAAGCATCAAGTGCTGATGCAGCCAAAACACCTTCTGGACCACCTCCTATACCCAGGAAAATATCTATATTATATTTCGGATCCGAGACATAGAGAGCACCCAAAACATCTCCATCAGTTATTAATTTTATCTTAACTTTTAATTCTTTTAACTCATCAATAATTTTTTTATGTCTTGGCCTATCCAAAATACAAGCCGTAATTAATGTAATATCTTTATTCATAAAATCAGCTAAATTAGAGATATTTTTTTTTAATGGATTATCCAAATCAATTAAATCTTTTTCAATTTTATTTGTTGCAATTTTATCCATATAGGTCTCGGGTGCATTAAAAAGGTTTCCTTTTTCTGCGATAGCTATAACTGATATAGCTCCTGGTAAATCATTTGCTGCAAAATTAGTTCCTTCTAATGGATCAACTGCAATATCAAAACTAGGTCCATTTTTGTTACCAAGAAATTCACCTGTATAAAGCATAGGCGCTTCATCTAATGAACCTTCACCAATTACCACTTCACCAGACATATTAATTTTATTCAATTCAGACCGCATTGAGTCGACAGCAGCTTGATCAGCTGCAACCTTGTCTTTCTTTCCAACTAAGTATGAGGAGGCCAATGCCGCTTTTGATGAAACTTTAATAAATTGATCAATATATTTTTTATCAATAGCCATTAATCCTTATCAACTTTTATTTCACTTGAATTTATTTTAGATTCAAATTCTTTTAATCTCTTATAAACACTTGCAAGCTCTATAATTGTAGGCCATGATCTAAAAATATACTGCATTGAACCCTCTACTCTTCCAAAAGCTCTTATAATTTGCTGCATTACTCCTAATGTTACAAGACCAGCCACAATCGCTGGAGCTAAAAAAACATATGCTGATAAAACATTAGCTTGCAGATATGTTATACGTCCTAGATTAAAATAAAAATACCGTAAATATGATTTAAAATGTATTCTTCTAACGTCATTAAATAGTTCATCTAAATTTTTTGGTCTTATCGTTACATCGTCTTCAGCTATAACTAATAATTTTCTATACGACGCTTCATTTTTTTGCAAATCATATTCTACACCTACTAATTTTAAGATTAATCCCAGTACAATTAAAAATAGAGTTCCACCAATTGTCCAAATAAAAGCTCCTGTTACTAATCCATAACTCCAATCACCAAAAAATAAAATTGGTATTCCAATACTCAATCCAAATAATATTGGTGTAAATTCTATAAGCATCATTATTGCTTCAATAAAGCTCGTTCCAAGACCTTCCATAATTCTTGAAAATTTTATTGTATCTTCTTGAACCCTTTGCGAGGCACCTTCAATTCTTCGAGCTTTATCATAAACACTATGATACCATTCAATCATTGCTGTTCTCCAACGAAACAAATAGTGAGAAGTAAAAAAAGCTACAACAGTAGCTAAAGCCACATATATACCAGCAAATGTAATAAATGACAGCAAGCTAGCCCAGTATTCCTCAATAGTTATTGAGTTAGGTGCAGCTAAAGCTTTTTGTATCATGTCATAGAATTGACCAAACCATTCATTTATTTTAACATCAATTTGTACTTGAACCCATAATGATGAAAGTATTATAAATGAACCTACCCACGACCATAACTGCCATTTTTTTTGTGTAAAAAATTTAAACATCTGAATTATTTTAGAAAGTTATCTGCGTATGATTTTTTTACAGTTTTTCTCTTTTGAGGTTCAATAATCTCAAAATCTATTTTATTTTTTTTTGCATACTCAATTGCTAGATCTTTTGTAGAAAATTCTAATCTTAATTCAGAAAGAGTATCAGATGAACTTTCCCAACCCATCAATGGATTTATGCCAGTATTTTTTGTTTCAAATTCAATAATCCATTTATCAATTTTACCCAAACCTGACTGCATAGAATTTTTAGTAGGTATGTATATTTTTGCTCTATTCATAATAATTGGTCGGGGCGGCAGGATTTGAACCTGCGACCCTCTGGTCCCAAACCAGATGCGCTACCAGGCTGCGCTACGCCCCGATTGAAGTACTAATACAGTAGATATTAATATTTTCAAAGGATAAAGATCATCTAAAACAAGTTATTTTTTAAAGAATCTGTTATATAAGAAATCATGATAATTGGTTGCACTAGTTGTAATAAAAGATTTGAAATTAATTCAAACTTAATACCAGATAGTGGAAGATTACTTGAATGTAGCAACTGCAATAATCAATGGTTTTTTAAAAAAGAGAAATCAAACCAAGAAACTACTGTTGTTGAAGGTAAAAAAAAAATATTTAATACAGATAGCATAGTTAAAGATCAAGTTACAATTAAAAAAGATGCCTCCAAAAATGAACAGTTAGAAAAACCTATTTTAAAAAAAGATAGAACTAATTTAAAAGATGCTTCATTAGGTGATCAAGTTTTTAATATTAATAAAGCTGCAATAAAAAAATCAAAGAATAAAGTTAAAAATAATATATTAAACATAATTATAGTTTTTATAATTTCTACAATTAGTATTATTATTTTAGTTGATACATTTAAATCTCCAATAAGCAATGTAATCCCAAATATTGAATTAATTCTTTTTAATTTGTATGAAACAATTAAAGACATAATTTTATTTTTTAAAGATTTATTGTAATTACTAATGATTAAAAATATATCTAGACCATTCAAATCGTTTTTTCAATTAGAAGCAGCTAGTGGGTTAATTTTATTAATAGCAGCAATAGTTGCTTTAATTATTAGTAATTCTAATTTCAGTGAATTATACTTCTCTTCACTTCAACAATATTTATTTATAGGAATAAATAATTTTGGTTTAAAATTATCTGTAATACATTGGATCAATGATGCGTTAATGGCTATATTTTTCTTTTTTGTTACTCTTGAAATAAAAAGAGAATTTATCCAAGGCGAACTGTCTAATATAAAACAAGCATTATTACCTATAATAGCAGCGGTCGGTGGAATGTTAGTCCCTGCTCTTTTTTATGTATTAATTAATTTTGGTGACTCTGTAACTTTAAATGGTTGGGCTATTCCATCAGCAACCGACATAGCTTTTTCTCTTGGAATACTTTCTCTATTAGGATCGAGAGTTCCAATTTCTTTAAAAATTTTTTTAACAGCCTTAGCTATAATAGATGATCTTGGTGCTATTATGATTATTGGATTTTTCTATTCAGGAGATTTACATATTACATACTTAAGTTTAGTTTTAGTTTCATATTTATTTTTATTAATTTTAAATAAATATAATGTAAAAAAAATTTTACCCTATTTAATCATTGGTTGTTTCATGTGGTTCTTCACACATGAGTCGGGAATACATGCTACAATAGCTGGTGTTCTTTTAGCTTCAACGATACCACATAGAAAAAAAAATAAAGACTTTTCATTATTAATAAAAATTGAACATGCTATAAGCCCTTATGTAGCTTTTATGATTATGCCTTTATTTGCTTTTGCTAATGCGGGGGTATCTTTAAATGGTTTAACTTTTTCATCTCTATTGTTACCAGTCCCATTAGGTATACTATTAGGCCTGTTTTTTGGCAAACAAGTCGGAGTTATGTTATTTTCATATATCGCAATAAAACTTAAATTTGCACAAATGCCAAACAACTCAGATTGGTTAAGTTTGTATGGTGTATCTATATTAACTGGTATTGGATTTACTATGAGTTTATTTGTTGGAAATTTAGCATTTGTTGAAAATACTCAGTATATAGATGGTGTTAAAATTGGTGTTTTAACAGGATCATTACTTTCAACTATCTTTGGCTATTTTCTATTATTACTTACATCAAAAAAATAATTAATGTTTAGTAAAAAAATTTGTTTAGTTTATATAATTATAATTATGTTTTCTTTAATTAACAAAACAATAGCTCAGTACGAGAAATTATTTTTTGATTTAAATATAAAAGATATTCAAGGTAAAATGATTAATTTTTCAAAATATAAAGATAAAACTATACTCTTAGTTAACGTAGCTAGTAAATGTGGATTTACTAAACAATATTCAGGTTTACAAGCTCTTTATGAAAAATATAAAGATAAAGGACTAGTTATTATTGGAATACCATCAAATCAATTTGGTGGGCAAGAACCTGGTAGCAATAAAGAAATAAAAGATTTTTGTGAAATAAACTTTAATATAACTTTTCCAATTACAGATAAAGTTGATGTAAAAGGTAAAAATGCTCACCCAATCTATTTGTGGGCTAAAGAAAATTATGGAAATTCTACTGTGCCTAAATGGAATTTTCATAAAATTTTAATTAATAAGAATGGAAAAATTCAAAACACTTACAATTCTTTCATTAAACCTATGTCAAAAAAAATTATTAAAGAAATTGAATTAATATTATAATCTTATAGTCATTCCATCAAAAGCAGGAACTATATTTCTAGGTAAGTTTTTTTTTAATACATCATAATCTAAATCACTATGCATATTAGTTAAAATTGTTTTTTTAGGGTTAATAATTTTAACTAATTTTAAAATTTGTTCTAAATTATAATGAGAATAATGAGCTTTGTACCATAAACAATCAACTATAAAATAATCTAATTTCTTAAATAAATTTAAATCTTTTTCGTAAATTAAGCTAATGTCACTAGCATAGGCTAATTTTTTATTAATTATGTAGCATATACTGTCAATATCACCGTGCTTGACAACTACAGAATTAATCAAAATTTTTTTATTCTTAATTTTAAAAATATGTTTTTTTTTCAAATTATTTAAATCTAGAGTTATTGGATAAATAGACGTAGATTTAAAACAGTATTTAAAAGCTGAATATAAATATTTTGATGTTTTTTTATCTGCAAAAACAGGGATAGCTTTTTTATTTTTTATAAAAAAAGGTCTTAGTTCATTAATTCCATGAGTTTGATCTGCGTGAAAATGAGTGTAAAAAACTTTATTTATAGATTTAATATTATTTGATAATAATTGCTGTCTTAAATCAGGAGAAGTATCAATAAGAATATTTTGATGCTCAAAATTGATAACAGCTGAACATCTACTTCTGTAATTTTTTTTATTATTTAGATTACAATTACCTGAGAAACCATCTGCTCTCGGCACTCCCATTGAATAACCACATCCTAGAATAATAAATTTAATACTCATTTATTTACTAAAAAATAATCTATTAAAATTGTCAGTTGTTAAATTAATTAATTTCTTTGATGTAATGTTTTTAAGCAAAGCTAGTTTTTCTATTGTGTATTTAATAAAGCTTGGTTCATTTTTTTTGCCTCTCATGGGAATTGGAGCTAAGAAAGGACTATCAGTTTCAACGAGTATATTATCCAAGGGTAGTTCCTTAAATGTTTCTTGTAAATCTAAACTATTTTTAAAGGTTATAATTCCGCTCGCAGAAAAAAAAGCATTTAATTTTAATAGTTTTTTTGCAAATTCAAGAGAGCCAGTGAAACAATGCATTAAAATTTTTGGATTGCTATTCTTATAGGAATTTAAAATATCAAAAGTCTCTTTTTCAGCTTTTCTTGAATGTATTATAAGTGGTATATTCAATTCAATTGATGCCTCAATATGTTCTTTAAAACTTTTAATTTGTGAATCTTTATTGCTATTGTTATAAAAAAAATCTAAACCAGTTTCTCCAACACCAATTATTTTAATATTATTTTTAATATTTTTAATTATGTTATTTTTATCAACAATATTAGTTTCTGTTTCATGAGGGTGAATTCCATAGGTACCATAAATGATTTGGTCTTTATTTACTAAATTTTTTATTTTATCAAAACTTTCAATAGTAGTACTTATAGTTAGTAATTTACTAATACCGATATCTTTAGATCTTAGTATAACTTCCTTTATATTTGTATATAAAGGTTCGTGATCTAAGTGGCAGTGAGAATCAATCATTATTTCTTTCAATTTTCTTAAATAAAATTCCAATTTTATTAATTGGATCTCCTTGTTTTAAGTAATCATGAATTCCTATTGATGAAAAATCAATGTCATTTTCATTCAGATTAAAAATATTAAGAGCCTTAATAATAGAATGAGGTATTATTGGATATAACATAAAGCTAATTTTTCTAATTATTTCTAAAGAAGTATAAACAATTGTATTAAGTCGTTGAGTATCATCTTTTTTTTTCCAAGGTTCTTGATCATTAAAATATTTATTAGCTTCAAATAATAGTTTTACAATAAAATCGATATAATAATTTATATTTTGTTTATCTATTTCATTTCTTAAATTTTCCAAATTATCAGTAAATCTATTTAGTATTTTAGTATCATCATCATTAAATTTTATATTTTTAGGGATTGTAGAAGAACAATTTTTTTCTGCGAATGCTGTAACTCTCTGGCAAAGATTACCATAATTATTTGCTAAATCACTATTAATGCAATCTTCAAGTTTATTTTTAGATATATTTCCATCATTCCCGAATGAAACTTCCTTTATTAGATAATATCTCAATTGATCTAAACCATATGTTTTAATAATATCAAGAGGATCTAAAATATTTCCTTTTGATTTTGACATTTTTTCATCACCTGAAAGAATCCATCCATGACCATAAACTTTAATAGGTAAAGGAATTTTTGCTGCCATTAAAAAAGCAGGCCAATACACAGCATGAAATCTTAAAATATCTTTACCAATTAAATGAACTGAAGCAGGCCAAAAATTCTTATATAATTCATCATCTATATTTGGATAATTTAGTCCACTAATATAATTGGTTAAAGCATCTAACCAAACGTAGATAACATGTTCTGAATTACCAGGTACTTTTATACCCCAAGAAAAAGTTCTTCTACTAATAGATAGATCTTTTAAACCACTTTTTACAAAACTAATAACTTCATTTTTTCGAGATTTTGGGGAAATAAAATCCTTATTATTTTCATAATAATTTAAAAGTTTATTTTGCCATTTTGATAGTCTAAAAAAATAAGATTCTTCCTCAATCCACTCTACTTTTGATCCAGATGATATAGATATTTTTATTTTATCTTTATCAGTAATTTCATCATCATTATAAAAAGCTTCATCAGAAACAGAGTACCAACCAGAATATTTAGATAAATAAATATCATCATTTTTTTCTAACTCTTTCCACAAATGCTGAACTGATTTTTTGTGTCTTTCCTCAGTAGTTCTAATAAAATCTGTATTTGATAAATTAAGAATAGTAGAAAGATTTCTAAAAGTTTTACTAATTTCATCGCAAAATTTAAGGGGATCAATATTATTTTTTTCGGCAGCTCTTTGAATTTTTAATCCATGTTCGTCAGTTCCTGTTAAAAAATGGACTTTAAAGCCATCAATACGTTTAAATCTAGCAAAAAAATCTGCGATAATACTAGAATAAGCATGACCCATGTGTGGTTTAGCCGATGGATAATATATAGGAGTTGTAATGTAATAATTTTTATCCATTTAATAATTTTGATTTAAATTCTAAGAATAAGCTTTCATCATCAAGATTAAAAGTATTTGTATTATTAATTTTTTTAGTAAAGTTATAATAAATATTTAGTATTATATTTTTCGTATTTGATAATTGGAACTTTTTTAAAAAATATAATTCAATATAGCTAATTAACAAATCTTTAATAAATTTATCTTTTTTATAATAATTATTATCAATTAAAAAGTATAAAAAACTTACTAAAGTAAATTCCTTTAAATCTATTTTTTTTTCTTTTCCGAAGTTAATCAAATTAATAAAATCACCAGGTGTGCTATAATAGTTAATTAAATCATTATTAATTAAATTTAATAAATTTTCATTTAATAAAAAATTACAAATATCAACAGTTTGTTTAAAAGATAAATTAATTTTAAATGTTAAACATCTAGATTTTAATGTTGGTAGAATTCTTTTATTATTATTATGAATTAATATAAAAAAAATATTTTCATTTGGTTCTTCAAGAATCTTTAATAGTGCATTTGAAGAGTTTTTATTTAAATTCTCAATATTATCTATTAATATAAATCTTGGAATTTCATTAAAACTAGTCTTATTGGTATAATTAATCATTTGTCTGATTTGAGAAATTTCAATATTTTTTTTTTCATCTATTAAATCTATAAGATAGAAATTAGGATGTGATTTATTTTTTAACAATTTATAGGACCTGTTAAGACTATTAATAGAAAATTTTTCTATATCATATTTATTTTCTTCAGATTGTGAAAATATGTAATTAATGATATGATAGGCCATAGTTGATTTACCAGAGCCTTTTTTTCCACTAAGCATAATTTTATTAGGCATTTTTTTTAAGTCATAAAGTTTTTTAATTTCATTAAAATATTTGTCTAAACCATAAAGTTTAATTTGTTCTGATGGGTGCATATATATAAGTTTAGATTAACTCATTTATTTTAGAGATTATTAACTTTTTATTTAAATTAATATCTAAATTTGAGTTAATTTTCATATACTTTTTTGGACTTTTTTTTTGAATCCTAATAAAACCGTTTTGTACTCTTATATAAAAGTTAGTTTTAAACTTGTCATATCTATTTAAATTTTTTCTTTTTATTAATCTCAATAACATATTTTTTTTATTAACAAGGTTTAAAAATGTAAAGTTAACTTTAATTTGTTTGAGTAAAAATTGATTAATGATGTTAATCAATTTGATATTAATTCCCATACCATAATGTTGATATGCAATTGTGGAATCTATAAATCTATCGATTAAAATAATTTTTTTTCCTAAATTCTTTTTTATCAATTCTATATTTTCACTTCTTGCAGCTAAATATAACAATAAATCAGTATTTTTATTAAACATAGATTTATTATTTAAAATCAACTTTCTAATTTTCTCTGAGTTATTGTCTCCCCCAGGTTCTCTAATCTTGATGAATTTTTTATTTTTTTTTTTTAAATAATTAGCAACATTATTTATATGAAATGATTTTCCTGAACCTTCAATACCTTCAAATACTATTATAGGTTTTTTAGACATCACCCCAGATTAAGTAATTTAAAGATTTCATTAATCTAGAAAAAATATTTAATCTTTTTACATTATCAAATGCAAGTAAATCATATTCATTTATAACTTCATCTTTATATGTTATTTTTAGTTTTCCAATTATGTCATCTTTTTTAATGGGAGCTTGAACTGGTCCATTGTAAGTTATGGTAGCTTTTAATAACCTTTTACGAGATTTGGGAACTGTTTTATAAATATTTTCATTAATATAAGCATCTACAAAAGGTTTATTTCCAAGCCATACATCAACTTGAGCTATAGGCGTATCAGCCTTAGCAATTTCAATTAAATTAAAATTTGTCATTCCCCAAGTAAGTAACTTTGTACTTTCTCTTGATCTAGAATTTTTTGTTTCAAAACCACTAGCTACAGCAATAAGTCTTCTTTTATTTTTCATTATTGATGAAGCCAAAGAATATTTTTCAACAGCTAAGTAACCAGTTTTAATACCATCAGCACCTAAATTCTTGTATAATAAAGGATTTCTATTTCCTTGTGTAATAGGATCTCCCCCAGTTCTGTACCATGTAAAATCTTTTTCTTTAAAGTATTTATAATAGTCAGGATATGTTTTTATTAGATAATTAGACATGATCATTATATCTCTTACAGTAGAATTATTATCAACATGGTTAATGCCTGATGAATTTGCAAAATTTGTGTTTTCCATACCTAATTCAATTGCTTTAGAGGTCATCATAATAGCAAACTCTTCTTCAGTTCCAGCAATACCTTCTGCTAAGGCTACACAAGCATCATTACCTGATACAATTATTATTCCTTTTAAAAGATTCTCAACAGACACCTCGTCGCCTACCATAATGAACATAGATGAATATCCAGATGTTGAAAGTCTCCAAGCATTTTCAGATATAATAAATTTTTCATCTAATTTTAATTCACCTCTTTCTAATAAATCAAAAGCTACTATTGTAGTCATAATTTTTGTCATAGATGCTGGATATATAGATTGGTCGGGATTTTTTTCGTAAAGAATTTCACCTGATAAATAATCTTGAAGTATTGCTGTACGTGCCTTGATATCAAATTCAGCATTGGTTTGAGAACTAAATAATAAAGAACAACAAAATATTAGGAAGTTTAATTTAATAAATTTAATCATTTTGGATAATTTCAATATTTTCAAATTCTAGTATGTTTATATCATTAAACGAATTTTGTAGAGAGTTAATGTTATTAAAAGGACCTAAATACACTCTATATTTATTATAAGATAATTTTTGAATTTTTGGTTCTTTCGCCCTAGTTTCATCTTTGATTCTATTAACCATTAATAACGCAGTTTTATTAAAATAAAAATCAGCAACTTTAATTGAGTAAGAAAATTTTTTATTAAACTTAGTTTTCACAATATCATCTTTATCTTTATTGATATCTTTAATAATTATACTTTCTACAGGAGCTTTAGTTGCTATTTGTTTTTCTTCAGCAAAGGTTTTTGCCCGTTTAGCTACAAAAATAGAATTTTCTGGTATAGAGGTTATTTCAATATAAGGTTCTTTAACATCTAGTTCTAATTCTTTGGCTATACGAGATGTAATTACCGAATTATTAAACAGTGGATATTTTGAATTATCAGAAACTTTAGCAATTAAAGTTTTATTATTTAAAATATTAGTGATTTTAACAGTTGTATTTTTTTTTAAATTTTTTTGAAAAATTAACAGACTTCTTTGATCAATTTTTTTTGATACCAGTTTATTTTTTAGTAATTTATCATTATAGATTAAAGCAAAACCTTTGTTGTTAAACTTCTTATCTAAATTATAGACGATTTTTTTTTGATTCAGCTCACCAGTAGTACAATTATTAAAAAAAAAGAAAATTAGAATATATAAAAAATTTCTATAATTCATTTTTAAATTTATCTTTTAAAGTACATACTGCTAAAGCAAACCTTAAAGATCTGTTCCATTTTAAGATTAATTCATAGTTTTCAAAAACAATATAAGCAGGCTTTAAATTATTTGAATCTAGTATTATATCCTTGTCAGGAGTTATAATTGCAGCGATCAAATTGTTATCAATATCATAATTATTACCATCTATTATATATTTTCTAAAATGTTTAAATTTTTTTTTGCTGTGGATTTTTTTTGCAGATGTATTTAAAAATTTTGGGGGAACAGCATCAACCAATTTCACCTCATAATAACAGGGTTGTTTCTTTTTCCAACCAATTTTGTTAAGATAATTAGCAGCTGATGCAAAAGAATCCTCTATACTTTTTAGATTAATAATATTATCTCCATCATGATCAATTGCATAGTTTTTAATAGTAGTTGGCATAAACTGAAAATTTCCAAAGGCCCCAGCCCAAGATCCATATAAAATTCTATGGTCTATAATGTCATTTTCTACTAACTGAAGAATTGTAATTAATTCTTTTGTAAAAAAAGCACTTCTTCTTTTATTAAAGCTTAAAGTTGATAGCGATGAAAGAATATCCATTTTACCTACATAAGTTCCAAAATTAGTTTCAATTCCCATTAATGCGAGGAGCAATTCTTTTTCAATTGAAAATTTTTTATCAATTGAATTAATAAAATTTTTATTTTGTTTATATAAATTAATACCTTTTATTATTTTTAATTTTGATGTTCTCTTAGAAATGTATGTTTTGGTATCTTCGTAAAATTCTGGTTGAAAAAGATCATATTCAATTACTTTAGGTAAAAAAACTACATTAGACATAGTTTTATTAAATGTTTTTTCTGAAATATTATTTTTTAATGCATAAATTTTAAAACTTTCTAGCCAACTATCAAAAGAAGGTTCACTTGAATATAAAGATGAATTAAAAAAAGTTACTATTATTAGAATTAAAATTTTAACTATTTTCATATAAATCTTTCAAGTAAATAAATACAGCAATCCAAATCAAAATGAAACTTACTATCTTCGAAGTAGAAAAGGCTTCATTATAATAAAAAAAGCCTAGTATAAATTGAAAAGTAGGAGTTATATAGAAAATCATTCCTGTTGGTCCTAATCCACTAAGTTCAACACCTCGAACATAAAGAAATAAAGGAATCACTGTCATGGGACCAGCCAACAATAGTAAAAACATTATTGATGGATTTGAAAAACTAAAATCATTAAAATTGTTTTTAATAATAAAAAAGAATATCAGGACTACAAATGGTAGTATAAATAAGCTTTCGATTAATAAACCTATATCAGTATCAACATTTATTTTTTTTCTTAATAAATTATAAAAACTCCAACTCAGTGCTACAATTAATCCAACCCAAGGTATAGAATTAAAATTAAAGAATATTAAAAATATTATTGAAATTATGACAAGTATAACGGAAATAATTCTTTTTGTATTAAGTTTTTCTTTAAAAAAAATATATCCTAAGAAAACACTTAAGATCGGCATTATAAAGTATCCAAAACTAGCATCGATAATTTGTTCTGTAGAAACTGCATAAATCCATACAGCCCAGTTTATGAAAATTAATAAACCTGAAAAAAAGAGAGTAATTAGTTTTTTAGTATCAGATATTATATTTAAAAAAACATTCCATTTAGAAAAATAAAAAGTAGACAAAATAAGTATGACCGCTGTCCAAATACATCTATGAACTAAAACTTCAATATGTCCTGCAAATGATATATATTTAAAATAAATTACTCCTACTACTCCCCACCAAAATGAAGCTAAAGCTGTTAATCCAATACCTTTGTTGAAATCTGTTTTTTTCATTTAAATACAAGCTTGTTATAGTCTGTTAGGCAAGATCTTTATTACCACTAAGATATTAAAATAGCTTCATCATCATAAATAAAACAACAGATTGAATTAAAAAAGCAGTTACAACAACTCCAACTGCTCTCCAGGTGCTTTTATAATCTAGAGCTTGTCTTACAGCAATAACCATTGCTACTAGCATCCATATTGCGGCTGCAATAAAAGCTATGCTCATCAAATTAGGAATAATACCAAAAACTCGAATAAGTCCTGGTGCACTAGAAAAACCAATCGTTCTTAATAACTGACCGTGATCAGCTTCGGTTGTAGATTCTGGAAAAAATTTAATGCCAATAAAATAAACTAAGTAAGCCCAAACAAACCAACTAACCAATGCTAACAAAGGAGCCATCAAAAAATTAGATGTTCCAAGTGATATAGCCCCTACTCCTGCTGCCAAACTTGATAGCACCACAACTCCTGCTGCTTGAAATGTTGCCGATTTATCAGCCTCTACCTCTTCGTAAAGATTAACATCTAACTTACAAGCTCTTATAATTCTGTTTATATATTGAGAATTCATTTTTTTGTCCTTTTAATATTTTTTATCATTTTATTAATATAGCTTTCTTATTTATAAGTTTTTATAATTTACTATACTTTTTAATAAGCTAATACTACTATAGTAAACATGAAACTATTAGAATGTATAATACGTGTCATAATTAATTTTTTTGCTTATCTAATCTTGTCGCTTATAGCAATTTACTGTTTAATTTTCATTGCCAGTTCTTTTGCAGGCCAAACGTATACTATAACTCATGGGGAATATTTTCTAATTTGGATTGTAATGGCAGTTTTTATTAGACAAGTCAGTGGAGATATTTCCGTATTATTTTTCAAAAAATCTGGAAAAGAAGAATAAATGCCTACATATGAATGTTCAAAATGTGGAATGTCAGTAAATGCAACTTGTGCAAAATGCAATGCACAATTGGTTAATGATACTTTGAAATTAGATGACGGTTCAAAAGTTCAAATATCTAAATGTCCTAATAACCACGGAAAGATTAAATCACCAATGTGTTGTGGGCAAGATATGAGTTGTTCAGTAAATTAACTAGCGCTGGAACAGGATAACTGAAAGTCACTTCCTTATAAATGATTAATTAGACTACTCAACACTTTTAGAAAGTTAAATCAATCTGATCGAACTTTGATCAGAATTTTATTTATTTTTTTAAGTGTTTATTTATTAATTTAATTAATTTTTTAGCAGACTGCTCGGCTGCTTTATCATTTCGCCCAACAATGGCCCCCCAAGGTGGCTCACATTCTTTTTTATATGCTTTGTAATTTTTATCAGAAGAAAAATCCCAACCTTTATAGGCTTCCATATCAATAATTTTATCATCCATTCTCCAAGATCTTGATCCATCTTTAGCCACCCAATACTTACAATTATCAGTTACTCTAAACTGCATGGTTGTAAATTTAGCTTGATCATCTCTAAATAGTCCATCAAAATTATGATATGCTCCCGGATAAATATCAATTGAAGCATCGCCACCAAACTTATTAAAACTATCTGTCATATCCTTACAAAATAAAGCTCGAGTAGTTTGATCTTCTGCTCCAATAAAAATATGTATTTTATTTTTTGTAACACCTTGTTCATCAAGATACCTGCAGTAAGGATACATCCCTACTCTTAGTGCAAAGTCATTAATATTATCATCTTTAATAATTGGTTTTCGAACTATATCTAAAGCGGTATAAACAGCTACATTACCACCCCAACTAAAACCCATTATACCAATTTTTTCTGAATTAATTTTTGGATGTTTGTGCAAAAACTTAAGTGCATATAATGCGTCAGCAGCACCCATCCATGGTGTTAGTTTAGCGAAGTTACCTTGAATAATCATGTTATGAATACCTAAACCTCTGGGTATACAATTTTCTAATTCAAGAGTAGCAACACCTTCTCTTTTTATATCATCTCCTAAACCAAAATTTCTAAGACCATAATCACAAGCAGAATTCATTATCATAATCATAACCGGATACTTCTCTTGTTTTTTCTTTGGAAAGGCTAGTAAACCAGTTATTGTATATTTTTTATCATTTTCAACTCCATCCATAAAATCTTTTGAAACTCTTGGAGTGTGTGCTTCAAATTTTATTTCTTCTGTTCTATAGATTGTTCCCTTACAATCACCATGCTCATCTTTAAGTGACATTGCGTTATCACCAATTAATTTCCCTATCCATTCTTTTGTATGTTGTTTTTCTTTTGGTTCTTTAGATATAATTTTAATTTTTTTTTTGTAAATTTTGTATGATTTTATTTTGGTGCCACCTTTTTGAACCCATGATGGAAACATCCATTTTTTAACTTCTATAATTTTTTTACTAGCATCGTCATAATCATTTCTAATAGTTAAATCTACAGTGCCACCAATGTCTCCATTATTAAGTTTATAAGGTGCCCATTTGCAACCTACGAGACCTCGCCATCTTCCATCTGTATCACTAGAATAACTATTGCTAGTTAACAACAAACCCAGAACCACGATCCCTAAAAGTTTTTTCATAAATGCAATACCCTATCTAAAACTTGATGGATCAATAATTGAAAGTTCTTTATCATATAGTTTTTTATTATTTCCATCATGCGTAAAATTTATATATTTCGAAACAGTTTGTGAAGTTAGAGATTGACAGATCTCTTTATTTAAAAGCTTATTACATGTTTTTTCTGCCTTTACTCCATCAAAATAAATAATTCTCTGGGGGTGAATTTCTTTACCCTGAGTAAGTCTGTAATTTTTTAAATAAGATGCATATAATCCATATCTTAAACTAAATTTTTTTCCTTTTCCATAAGAACGGCCTTTAAAATCAACTTTTAGCTTTCCATCAATCCATACCTTCATAAATCCTTTAATAGGATCTGGATGCCAGTTACTATTAAAAATAATTTCAGTCCAACTACCAAATAACTCTTCATTAGGCTTTAATACAATATAAGCATTTTCATTAGAATCTCCATGGAGAGCAAAGTGTCTATTAAATGTTAATCCTGCATGAGTTTGATTAAACATAACTAATACTGCAAATGGATCTTCAATACTAAATTGAATTAGAGACATTTTTGCAGGAGCAACTGAATTATAATCTTTTGGTAAATAAATATAAAATCTATACCATATTTCTTTTTTTGGAGATTTTTTTTTATAATAAAGTTCTGTTCTTTCTCTATCATTTTCACAATCACTCCAATTTGATTCAAAACCACATTCACCATGATTAGACTCAAACCTAATTGATTTTTTACCTATAATTGCAAAATCACTTACAGATACAGGATTTTTAGCTTTGGGAGAGTTTAATGAATGAAAACTTTCAGGTATGGCCAGTCCATAACTGTCTTCTTTTAATGCTTTTTTAATTTTAGAAAACTTTGTTTGAGAATAAGCATTCCCACTCAACAACAAACCCAGAACCACGATCCCTAAAAGTTTTTTCATTTATTTTTTCTTTTCCGTATTCTTTTATCAATTTCTCTGGCTATAATTAATAATGCAACTACTTGAAGCATTGTCCAAATTAAATCCCAGTCTAAACTCATAAAATATTCTTTCTTTTCTTTAACAAACCAAGAACCACGATCCCTAAAAATTTTTTCATGAACCAAGATCCTAGCACAAAAATGCTTGGCGTAATATGTGCGTAATTCAGTTGAAACTTTTTCCTTTTAGCATTTCAACTTTGTTGCAAAATCAGGATTATAGAAGCTCGGTCTGGGGCACCGGGCAACAGATCACCCCTTATATTTTATTAATACACTCTTTTTTTCTTTCTTCACTTAAAAATGAAGATTTAAAAGAGTTAATTAATAAAGTTTTTATATCTTCAAAAGAAAGATTTAATGCTACTTGCGTTTCAATTAAATTTTGATTTAGATAACCTCCAAAATATGCTGGATCATCTGAGTTAATTGTCACCATTAATTTTTTATCCAACATTTTCTTTAAATTATGATCAGATAATTTATCAAAAACTTTTAATTTTATATTTGAGAGAGGACAAACTGTTAAAGGAACTTGATTTTTTGACAGTTTTTCTACTAATTTTTCATCTTTAAGACATTGAACACCATGATCAATTCTTTTTACATTAAGAAGATTTAACGCTTCCCACATATATTCCGGTGGTCCTTCCTCACCTGCATGAGCAACAGTTATAAATTTATTTTCAGCTGCTTTTTTAAATAATTTTTCAAACTTTTTTGGAGGATTGCCCATTTCTGAAGAGTCTAATCCAACTCCAAATATCTTATCTTTATGGACAAGAGCTTGATCTAAAATTTTAAAACACTCTTCTTCACTTAAATGTCTTAAAAAACACATGATAATTTTAAAACTTAAGCCAAATTCTTTTTCTGCTTTTTTAAGAGCTTTATAAATTCCATTTATAATAATATCAAAACTAATTCCTCTACTTGTATGAGTTTGAGGATCAAAAAAAATTTCTGTATGGACAATATTATCTTCTTTGCATTTTAATGCATAAGCCCATGTAAGTTCGAAGAAATCTTTTTCTTTTAATAGCACCTTTGCTCCTTCATAATATATTTTCAGAAAAGATTCTAAGTTACTAAAATTATATGCTTTTTTCGCTTCATTAATATTTTTAAATGGAATTTGAACATTATTTCTTTTAGCTAATAAAAACATTTGTTCAGGCTCAAGAGTTCCTTCTATATGCAAATGCAATTCAGCCTTCGGTGTTTTTTTTATAAATTCAAGTATACTAATATTATTCATCTGTTTTTTGAGCCTAGCACAAAAATTCTGTGCAGAATATAGACAGAATCTTGCTTGATATTCTATCTTTTCAATTCAAATTATTTGCAAATAACATTAGAAAGTCCAGGGCACGGGGTAACAGAACGCCTCAGTGACAATATTTTATTTTAATTAACTTATTTAAATTACTATTGTTTTATTTACCTGAAAGGAAAATTATGAAAAAATTTTTAATTATAACAATGTTAGTTCTTTTTACGGGATCAGCATACGCTGGTTCTTGTCCAATGATGGCTAAAAACCTGGACAGTAAAATTGAAGAAGCACAAAAAATGCGTGATGCAGGGATAAAAGCTCATGAAGCTGGCGACCATGCTAAGTCTGAAGAGTTACTGAACAAAGCAATGGAACTTTTTAAAAGTTAGTAAATAATGTTTTGGGGCATCTGGTAACAGAACGCCCCTTAACAAACATCTACTTTGCTTTGTTTTAAATAATAATTAGTGTTCAGATTGAATTTCCTTCGGTCCACAAATTTTTTTCTTTATTTTTTTATAATAAGCTTTTTTCAAATCTTCAATAAAGTAATCATAAGGGCAATCCGCAAAACGGAAAATTTTTTCTTCCTCCGTGCCTTTGTGAGCTAATAAACGTTTAGGTAATTGATTATTATTGTTCTTATTATAAAGACCAAAATCAAAACCTCCTGTGTGATGCGTAGGAACACCTTTTGTTTTTGCTACAAGTTGTCCTCCTTTAATAAAAATTGGCGGTTTGATTGGTATAATTTTGGATATACCTTGCACACTTTGAAGAACCAAATTACCAATTTTATTTTTCAAAGATTGCTCAATTTTATCAAGATGGTCAAAACGATAAGCAATGTCACAGCTTGCTTGAAAATATAACATATGTTGAACTACTGTTGGACTTTCATATAAATAATAAGAATCGTAACCAATCAAATAAGAATCTGTAGGAGCGTACAAAGAAAATTCAGTTCCTTTTTTCTTACTAATAAAATATGTATGATTTTTTAAACATTTTGTACACCCACCGCCAGTTCTAACAGACCCCCAAGGTTGAATTTCTTTAATTTTAGAAAGATCCGTTGCTTGGTGAGTAAAGAAAGGCTTTGAACGATTTTTACAATCATAAACCTTGTTAGCTAAAAAAATATCTGTTGGAGGTCTGCCATCAATCATAATTCCAGAAACTTTCAATAAAATATCTTTATATTTCTCTGCATTTTTGTGATTTGCAAAATTTTCTTCAATTAATGTTTTAACCAAAATAAGTTCTTTTCCAGCCAATTTTTTTTGTTCAAGAGTTGAGTTTTCCATCATTTTAAAAATTGAATTAGCGTTATTAATTATATGAGTATATTTTTGTTTGTTGCTAGTTTCAGATTCTTTTATTAATAAAATAATTTCATCCATAATAGCAATCCATTCATTAGCGTATGATTTCTTTGATCCATAAGCTTCTTCATCACTTAAAATATTTTTGCTTTTTTGTTTTGCAACTTTTTTTGATTTATTAAGTTGGCAACTATTATCTTTTAAAATATAGCCTTCTGGGCAAGAACCAGTTTGGTTGCTACTTTGTTTTGCAACTTGTCTTGATTTATCAAGTTGGCAACTATTATCTTTTAAAATATAGCCTTCTGGGCAAGAACCAGTTTGGTTGCTACTATTGTCAACAATTAATGTTTTTAAATTAAAAAGGCATTTTTGAAAAACTTTAAAATCATTTTTTTTTGGTTTTTTTAAAAAAGAATTGACTATCAGGTTGTTGTATCTTTCTTCGCTTAGTTCATTTTTAAGACATTCTTGTAATACAGAATTTTTTTGAGATATTAATAATTTTTCAACACATGTATCTGCTATTTTCTCCATTTTTTTTGACATATTGCTCTCAATTTTTATTGCTTTATTATATTCTTTTTCACTTAATTGGCTTTTTAAACATTCTTGATAAGAGCTATCAGCAATAATAAAAATATTTGATTGAGGTGAAACTTTATAAAATTCGTATACCCAATAAATGTTGGCATTAGCAGCATTTATAAAATTACACCACAACAAACCCAGAACCACGATTCCTAAAAGTTTTTTCATGAACCGATATCATATCACAAAATTCACTCGTAATTAACTTGTGATTTCATTCAAACTTCTACCTTTTAGCATTTCAACTTTGTTGCAAAATAAGCATTCCCACTCAACAACAAACCCAGAACCAAGATCCCTAAAAGTTTTTTCATTTATTTTAAATAAGTTTTGAAAAAAGCAACTGTGTCATCTACAGCACGTAGTACCTCTTTTTTAGTACCTCCTGTGTGTACTCCCTGAGTTCCACATTTTTTTGTTATTGCCCACGTTATTTCATCCTCGGTACCTGTCCATAACTGATTTTCATAAAACCAAGTTCCATCAGTATTAATATAACCACCTGAGCAGTTTGCCCACGTCCAAGCATCTTTATTAAAACTCAAATTTTTCTTCTTGATAAAGCCATGATGCGCACCCTCATAAACAAGTATGTCCAAGTTTTTTTTCTTTGCATAATCAATGCAAAACTTAGCTGGTGTATAGTCATCAAGTTCTGCAAGTATGATTTTCATAGGAACATTGGTCATATCCTCCTGCATAACTATGTCACAAGAAGGATAAAAAGGAAGATGAGCAGCAAAGGATCCATTTAATAATATTTGAAAAGGTTTATATGCTAGAAATAAGGCTTCCATACCTCCATAAGAGTAACCTGTAAAACCAATTTTTTTTGGATCTATTCTTGAGTCTTTAACAAGTGTATTAAAAGCTTCAATGTTGTCTGCTAAACGTGTGCTAAAATTTAGCCATGCAAAATCTTTTTTAACTTTACGACCAGTATAGTGATCATTTGCCAATACCCCAATCCCAGAGTCAACTAATGCAGGAATGATTATATTGTACCATGATTTAATATTCTTTATCTGAGCAGTTCCATGTTGAATAATAACAAGAGGAACAGGTTTGTCTGATTTTGGAAGGTATAATTTAGCAACCAATGATACAGGTTGTTCGTTTCTATATTGGGCATTAAAAAGTTTACCAAAGCCAGATACATTGTAGCTTTGATATTTAAATTTCACAACTTTTGGTTTCGCTAAACCAATATTACAAATCAACAAACCCAGAACAATGATCCCTAAAAGTTTTTTCATATCTTTAAATTATTACTCTCTTCAATTTTTTGAGCTATATGTTCGCCTGCAGTTATATCAGAAAAATTTGAAGGGTTTTCAGAATTAAAACAACTTGGAAAAACACTCACTTTTGTCGAACTATCTGGATCTGCAAAAAACGCTATTGAATATCTTTCTTTATTACTTACCATTGGTCTAACCCGATGAAGTGTTGATTTATAAATTTTATTTGTCCATCTAGATAATAAATCTCCTGTGTTAACAACTATTGTATTATGAATAGGAGTTGCTGGGATCCATTTACCTTCAGAACTTTGAACTTCAAGTCCACCAATATCATCTTGAAATAACAAAGTTACTGTACCAAAATCCGTATGTGCTCCTGCTCCCATTTGTTTCTCATTTATATTTTTTTTAATAATAGGATAATGCAAGTATCTAAGAGTCATATTTTCTCCTGTATGACATTTTGTAAAAAAATCTTTAGGTAAATTTAATGCCAATGCTATAGCTTCCATGATTTGAAAAACACCATCAAGACAAGAATTGAACATTCTGTTAGTATCTGATGCGAACTGAGATGATGGCCACAAATCTTTATTGTTTAAATTATTTGGTACATTTCTCATTGTAATTGTTTCCTTTAAATCCGGAGCTATATTTGAGTCTAATTGTTGCCCTCCAATTGATTGATATCCATGATTTGTTTTTTCTAGATATTGGATCTCTCTTTTTTTTTTATCAGGTAAAGAAAAAAAGTTGGCACTTGAATTAAAAGCTTCTTTCATCACTTCTTCGTTAATATTAATATTTTTTACATACATAAAGCCAATTTTTGATGCTGCTTCATGAACTTTTTTAGCTACTGAATTACGTAATTTTTTGTTATCAGAATCGAAACTTGAAAAATCGATAATTGGAATCTCTCTAATCATTTTAATCCAGAACCACGATCCCTAAAAGTTTTTTCATTTTTTATTTGCTAACTTTTGGAGTAAATAAATTTCTTTTTCAGTTAATGAGTTTCTTTCTTCATTTATTTCTTTTATTAATCCAATTGAGGATAACAAGCTTATTATTGAAGCTAAGCCAGTCAATATAATAAAATAAATAAAATTAGGTGTAACGATAATTAAAGTAATGCAAATACTGGACCAACCAATAAAGGTTCCTTTAAGAATAGTTCTTTGACTTTTTAAATCTTTTATTCTCATAAATTGAAAAAATAAAAACGTTAAAAAAATCATTGCTGCTGCAAAAGCACATCTTAAAGCAACAATCACATCTACTGAACCACTACCATAAAGTTCTTTGTAAATAACATAAGCTAAAAAAGCTTTGTAAGCGAAATATATTACGAAAATCATTGAGATGAATGAGGATAAGCTAAAAGAAATTTTAGGTGAAATATCAAGTTTTTTCATTAATCTTTAAATATATAAATAAAAGTTAAAATTATAAGCACTATGATAATCCAAACAGTAAGATTAGTTAACAGTTGTTTTAATTTAGAATTAGACTGTAAAAAAGCAGGTAGAACTAATAATAGAACCCCTATCATATATACTACAGGTATTAGCTGATCCATTAATTCCTTAAATTATCTTATTGCACTGTGGGTAAATCATAATATCAATTTTTTCTGATCTATGACAACAAACACAGAACCACTATCCCTAAAAGTTTTTTCATTTATCCCTATTTTTAGTTTCTTCGTTTATGCTTTTGCCATACTCATTGATCTTTTTATGTTCTTCTTGTTGCGCTTTTCTTTTCTCTTTAGCGCGTTTTAAACTAAAAACGACTATAAAAATAAACATTGCAAGACCGATAATGATTAACGCAGTGTTCATTGATTAGGAAGTATAATCAACACGTTTGGATGTTGATGGCGCGTTACCAGCAGGTAGTACAGAGTAGAAAAATGTTACTCGCTCTTGGGCTATATAAACAATATCTGTATTACGTGGTACCCATAGCACGTCTCCAGGGCCGGCTTCGAATTTTTTGTCACCGACTTGTAACGTAAACTGTCCCTCAAGTATGTAGATGACCTCGTCATAAGTTATATGCCAAGGTATAGAGCAATCTTCAAAAACTCCAATCCCGGCTCCCAGTTTATCGGAAAACGATACATTGACCAAACCGATGGTTTTCATGCCGTTCACAGGTTTAAGGTCGAGGTCTTTTTTACGAAATATCTTTGCTTCTGACATAACTTCTCTCCTTTCTAAATTTTTTTATATAGTATCAAATTATTCACGAATAATATTACAAAGTTCTGGCATCTGGCAACAGAACGGCCCACTTTACACTTGTTAATAATTAAATTGAATTATATTGATATTCTCTAGCTTTAGTAACTTCTTTAGGAAGATTAAGTTTAACATCGCTTATCTTGATAACTTCATCTTTTTTAATATTTTTAATCATTTCAGCTCCTTCAGTTAAACCAAGTGGTAAAATTTTTTCCTCTTTTGATTTTTTTGATGTTATCAATTTTCCTCTAGAGCAAAAACCACCTTCTCCATCTAATTTTTCACCAATTTTTAAATCTTTTTTTGCATAAGTTGCAACATCTGCATTATATTTTTTTGTAAACCCAGTAGCTTTATTATCTAAAGCGATAGAATATATTGATTGAGCAAGTTCTAATCCAATGTAATGATAAGGTCTCCATATTGCTGAATAGTTTCCA
>Ga0315339_1000070_pt1 | contig 174619 bp, 146 predicted proteins | sample ASW17metaG_FD_204514 | JGI IMG/M metagenome (GOLD analysis project Ga0315339, IMG submission 204514) | Ammonia-oxidizing marine archaeal communities from Pacific Ocean, United States - ASW #17 | ecosystem: Environmental > Aquatic > Marine > Oceanic | place: USA: California | collected 2016-12-05
CAGCCTGCACTCTTAACCAATCTGAGCGGCTAGAAGAAATTGAAAAACAAAAAAAGGAATGGGAATCGGAGTTAGATTCTTGGTCACAAGATAGCGGTTCACCTATCACTCCCAGAAGGGCATTGAGGGAACTGGAATTGGCAATGCCTCCAAACGCTGTGGTGTCGACTGATATTGGTAATGTTTGTTCGGTGGCCAACAGTTATTTGCGCTTTGAGCAACCCTTGAGTTTTCTAGCAGCTTTAAGTTGGGGAAATTGTGGATATGCCTTTCCAGCGGCTCTCGGAGCAAAGGTGGCTTTTCCAGATCGACCATCAGTAGCGTATGTAGGTGATGGAGCTTGGGGTATGAGCCTGGCCGAAATTATGACCTGTATCCGTGAGGATATTCCTGTTACAGCTGTAGTGTTTAACAATGGTCAGTGGGGCGCTGAAAAGAAGAATCAGATCGATTATTACGACAATCGATTTGTCGGCACCAACCTCCAAAATCCCAGTTTTGCTGAGATAGCTCGTGCTATGGGTGCCAATGGAATTACTGTTGATCAGCCAGGAGAAGTCGGGAATGCTTTGCGTGAAGCAGTTTCTTCAAAGAGAGCGACAGTGCTAGAACTTATGTTAACTCAGGATTTAGCAGAGCCTTTTCGTCGAGATGCTTTGTCAAAACCGGTTCGATTGCTGGACAAATATCGATCTTATAATGTCAAGTAAGGATCTTGAATGAAAGAGGATAAATGCCAGAATATCAATCCTACGATCTGATTGTAGCTGGAGGTGGTAGTGCTGGCTGCATTATTGCTTCGAGAATAGCGGAAAACGGGATTAATCCCACTACAGGTGATCGCCTTAGAGTAGCGCTTATTGAAGGGGGGCCATATCTGCTGACGGGCAAAGAACCATTACGTCCTGGCTATGGAGTTCCCTCGCGTCGTCGAGCAATTGCAAATATTAGTTATCTTGGATTTAGCGTTCAACCATGGCCATATGATGGGCATCAAAACAAAATGGTTGGTGGGTGTGGGCTTCATTGGAACGGTAGCGCCTACCTTCCTCTTTCTGCAGATTATGACCATTGGCAACGAGAGACTGGTGTCGATTGGAGTGAGGACAAATTTAAAATTGCGACAGACGAGATTGTAAAAAGTCACAATTTGCATCCTGCAGTGTTGGGGAACATGGTTCTTGGAAATAATATTTTCAGAGATGCTGCGCGGGCCATGGGGTATGAACCAACTCTGGTAGAAATGGCTCGAAAAAATTGTATCAATTCCGGGTACTGCGGCGCCGGACATCTGTGTAAATACGATGCCAAAGGAGGCAGTTTGTACTACATCTGCCTTGCTGAAGAAAATGGGGTTGAAATTATTTCTGATGCAGAAGTGGAACAGGTCATCATTGAAAAGCAGGGAGCTCGGGCATTTGCCAAAGGTGTTTACTATACCCAGCATGGTAAAAGGAAAGAAGCTAGGGCGCCCAAGGTTATTGTTGCCTGTGGCACAGCTGGCACCCCAGTAGTTTTAATGCGTTCAGGGTATGGCCCCAAAAAGGTGCTGGGGGATCGAATGGTAGTTGAGAATAACAATGTGGGAGAACATCTAGATGGTGATATGAGCCATGGGGTTGAAGCATTATTTGATATTGATATTAAGGAAAGCCGCGGAGGTGTGGAACGTTATCAATTTATGCTACCGAACGCACAGGGGAAAATAGGGGAGCATACTATGCAGTTTCTTGATACGAATATGGCCTCTGTTGATGGAGCCTACCCTCATCTTTTAGCAATGCACAAATTTGCACCGGAGTTAGGTTGGGCTCACAAAAAATTTATGCGAACGGGTTCCCGAAGATTGGGGGCCATTGCGGCAAGGGTGGGTGCTCCTACCTGGGAAAAAGGCACTGTGGATCCAGAAGGCAGATATCAATACAACAGACGAAATCCAATGGTATTGAAGAGTTTGAGGGAGGGAACTCAATTGCTGATCGAGTTATATGGAAAAATGGATACTCCTCCAGTCCAGATAGATGCCACCCTTCCTAAGCGCTATAGTCTTGGTCACCAAATGAGTAGTTGCCGAGCTGGGGAAAGTCCTAAAAATTCGGTTGTTAACTCTGATTTTGAATGTCATGACATAGAGAACTTGTTCCTTAGTAGTGCAGCAGTAATTCCCCGTGGAGCACTATCGCACGCCCATATGCCTACCTGTATTACAGCTGCCTACGCATGGAGAAAAATTATTGAAAACCACTTTAGTCGTGGAGTTTAAATCTAAATGAGAAAAGACGCGGACAGTTTTTGATGTCAACTGGAAAACTTTCACCAACTTCTTTGACATCAGTTCGATATGCTTTTTGGACAATTATTTGGCCTCGAAGAAAGCTACTTTTTATCGGACTTTTTTTGATAGTGATCAATAGGTTGGCCAGCCTAGTGCTTCCCGGATCCAGTAAATTTGTAATCGATAATGCTATTAAAAACGGAGATCTCCAACTGTTGAAGTTAATTCTTTTTGTAGTGGCTGTTGCCATTTTAATACAGGCATCCACATCGTTTTTTTTAACGCGGTTGCTAAGTGTGGAAGCTCAGCATCTGATTTCCCTCTTAAGGGCCAAAGTTCAGCAGCACTGTCTTTACATGCCTGTAAATTATTTCGATAACACAAAATCGGGTGAATTAGTTTCTCGTATCATGACGGATGTAGAAGGAGTTCGTAATCTAGTTGGAACTGGTCTGGTATATCTGCTTGGCGGGATATTTACTGTGGTGGTTTCCTTGGCTTTACTGATTCGAATTGATGCAGTCCTGACCCTTTATGTTTTGTTTCCAATCGTTGTGTTTGGAATGGTTTCCATGAAGGCTTTTGGGTATATCCGGCCCATTTTCAGAAAGCAAAGACGCCTCAATGCAGAAGTTACTGGTCGTCTGACAGAGTCTTTAAATGGCATCCGTGTAATCAAAGGCTTTAATGCAGAAATTCACGAAGTGAAAGTCTTCGAAGGTGGAGTGGATAAGCTTTTCCAAAATGTAAAAAGGTCGTTGACAGCCACTGGACTTATGAATGGATCGGCGGCACTACTGTTGGGGTGGGCAGCCGTTACTATTATGGGGGTTGGGGGTTCAAAGATTGTAAATGGAGAGATGACGCTGGGAGATTTTTTTGCTTTTACTCTCTATTTGGGATTTTTGATTGCCCCAGTTTTGGAAATGAGCAATATAGGAAGCCAAATGACTGAGGCTTTTGCTGGACTGGATAGAACTGAGGAAATGTTAAATGTTGATAGAGAGATTGATGATAACAATAGGAGCACCGTTCTTCATGATCTGAAGGGGAACATTTCTTTTAGCAATGTAACCTTCGCTTATTCGGAAGGCGTTGATGTGCTCAGGGATATAAGTTTTGAAGCTCCAGCTGGAACAGTAACTGCGTTAGTAGGTAGTTCGGGTTCCGGAAAAAGTACTATAGCTGGTTTAGCGGCTTCTTTTTTTAAGCCTCAGAAGGGGGTTGTAAGTGTTGATGGATACGATTTATCAGAAGCCACGCTGGATAGTTATCGAAGTCATCTAGGAGTGGTGCTCCAGGACGATTTTTTGTTTGATGGAACGATTCAAGAAAATATTTTATTCGGTAGATTGGAGGCCAGCCAAGCAGAGTTGCAAGAAGTAGTGGCAATAGCTCATGTTAAAGAATTTACTGATCGACTGGACAAGGGACTTGAAACGGTAATTGGTGAGCGAGGGGTCAAACTTTCGGGGGGACAGAGGCAGCGGGTGGCTATTGCGCGGGCCCTGTTAGCAAATCCTAGGATTCTCATTTTGGATGAAGCAACATCTAGCCTAGATGCTGAAAGTGAACTTTATATTCAGCAGGGGCTAAAGGTTTTGATGAAGGGACGGACTACACTTGTTATAGCTCATCGTCTAAGCACAATTCGCCAAGCCCATCAGATTCTAGTGCTCGAAGAGGGGAAAATTGTTGAACGGGGCACTCATGATGAATTGATCAGTCAGAAAGGTCGCTACCATCAATTGTATACATATCAGGCTAAAATTTAGCTTATTTTTGCTTCATCTGGGCAAGATGACGTGTTTCATGGTAGCCCATGTATTGAATGAGTTCATAGAGTGTTAGGGGTCCTAATTTAGGATGTTTCCACCAAAAATTATCTAGATTTGTGGGTCTCAAGTTAGCCAACTGAGATCGTGTTTCTTTGCGAAGTGCAACAAGTTGTGCGGTGAGTTTTGTGATTTCCAGGCCTTTTAAAGGGAGTAGAAACTCCGGGGCTCGACCCTTACCGATTTTGGCAGCGTCCACTGCGTCTTCCAAATCGAAGGAGCGTTTTGACAAAACCTCATCAATTAGAAATGATTCCATTTGGCCTTCAGGGACAATTTTGAGAATTAAATTCCGGAAGCGTTTTTCTACCAGAATTAGGTGATGGGCAATTTCACCGATAGACCACTGATCGACGTCGGGTTGAATTTGGGATTTTTCTTGAGTAACACTTGAGAGAAATTCAATTACATTTTGTCTAGCTGTGTCTGCAATTTGGAAGGCTTGCTCAAAGCGTTCTTCAGATGTCTTCATTTGTTCCCGTGTGCTCTGTTATTGATGATCACGTGTTAGTTTCAGTATATATCATGATCGAATAGCGAACTATTCTAGAGGAAAGGTAAATGCAGTCAATATTTATTAGCAACTATTCTTTCTTGACTCTTAGGCAATAAAATGGAATTTTGATTTGAAATCAATCGAGGAAGAATTTTAAATTCTAATAGATTGGAGTGAGCGATGTCGCATTACAAACAGAACAGACACACACTAACACGTCGACAAGTAGTTCGGGTTCTCACCGCTTCGGCAGTTACTGGTTCAATGGCAGCGGGAGTGCTCCAGCAACCGTTAGCTGGTATTACCTCTGAGAGTCTTCGACAAGCTGCAAAGGTGTTCGGTCATGATTTCAACGAGGAAAGATTGCAGGAACTAACCCCGGTAATGGACAAGGACTTGGGTAAATTACAAGCGGTGCGAGATCTAGAGATAGCGGAGTCGGTGGAACCGGCCATAATTTTTAGAGCTGGGAGGTAATGGTATGGTTCAGCAATCTCGGTTGGCAAGACTGACTGCTCACGAACTAGCAGGGTTAATTAAAGACGGTGAAATATCGCCGGTTGAGATAGTAGAAGCGTGCCTGGAAAGAATAGAAAGTCTTAACCCTAGCTTAAATGCCTTCATATCTATAACCAGAGACCGAGCTCTGGCGCAAGCTAGGAAAGCGGAACGTGAAATTCATGGTGGAGTTTATAAGGGGCCCCTTCATGGGATTCCATATGCTCCTAAGGATATTTTTGCCACTAAAGGTATACGGACTACAAACGGTTCTAAGGCGACTGCTGATTGGATTCCTGATTTTGATTCAACTGTCATTGCGCGTTTAGATGACGCTGGAGCTGTGATGTTGGGGAAACTAAATCTGCACGAATTTGCCATTGGAGGTGGGGTGGAATCCGGATTTGGCCCCGCTCGTAATCCTTGGAATCTAGAGTATTCTCCAGGTGGATCGTCGAGTGGATCTGGAGCGGCTTTAGCTGCTGAACTAATACCGTTGTCCATCGGAACCGATACTGGAGGTTCGGTGCGTTGGCCGGCTGCATACAGTGGAATAGTCGGTTTGAAACCTACTTATGGTCGGGTCAGTCGTTTTGGAGTGACTCCGCTGAGTTGGACTTTGGATCATGTTGGCCCCATGACCCGAAGTGTGGTGGATGCTGCGACCATGTTGCAGGTTATGGCGGGTTATGATGAGAAGGATGCTACTTCAGTGACAGACGCAGTTCCAGATTATACTGCTGCACTGAATGCGGATATTAAAGGTTTACGCGTGGGTGTCCCTACAAACTTTTTCTTTGATCACGCGGATTCTCAAATTCTTCAAGCAGTCCGTTTGGCGATTCAGCAACTAGCAGATATGGGGGCTGAGGTCGTGGATGTAGAAATTCCCCATATTGAGTATGCTTCTGGAGGGACTTTGATTATGCGGGTGGAGGCTGCCTGTATTCACCAAAAGCGCGTAAAGGAGGTTCCGCATCTACTAGAACCAGAAGTCAGGGAAAGGGTCGATATGGCCCATTTTTACTCAGCTATTGACTATGTTCAGGCCCAAAGAGCCCGTACTCTTTTGATGCAAGACATGAAAGCCATTTTTGAACAATGTGATGTTATGGCTATTCCTGCCAGTCCCAAGCTAGCTTTTAAATTAGAGCCTGATTCTCCCGAGCAGAATACTAATCCTAAAAAGCAGGGGGGGCCTCCAACTTTGCAGCATTCTCGTCTAGGAAATATGACAGGAAATCCGGCTATTTGTCTGCCTTGTGGTTTCTCTCAAGGTGCTCCAAAGTTGCCTATTGGAATTATGCTGTATGCCGGAGCCTTTGATGAGTCGAGCTTATTTCGAGTTGGATATGCTTACCAGTCAGCCACAACATGGCATCAGCAGAGACCTCCAGTCTAAAAGTTTGTAGTAAGTGTGAAGTCTGCGCGATATCCTCGAATTTTATCTGCGATATCAATTCTGACTTGACAGCTGAAGTATTGTTATGGCAAATACCGAATAGATTCTCCAGATAACGGTGGCGTGGAGGAAGGCGTCTTGCGGTGTTGAGTAGAGTGCTCATAACCGCTAGCTAACCGAATCAAGACGGGTTCAGAATAAGGTCTTCCTAAAAACTCTAATGCTATGGGTAAGCCCTCTTGGGTAAATCCAGCCGGAGCGACCAAGGCGGGTAATCCGGTCATAGAACTGAGGGGATTATAGGCTTGGGCGCCAATTGTCTCCAGCCAATCGGAGGAAGTCATCTTCTCGCTGATCTTCCATGCAGGAAGTGTTTTGAAAGGGTAGATCAAGGCATCCAATTGATATTTATCCATTAAAGCGACCATTAGCTGTCTTGTTACTTTGCGTGTTTTTAGTAAAGAAAAATATTCACTTTCTTGGTCAAGAGGTCCTACCTTATTTCTTTCCCGGACATTGTCTTTTATTAAGTCAGGATGTTTTGCAATCATTTCCCCCATACTTCTGAAGATTGCGTCGGGACCCAGTCTGTCCAAGTAAATCTGAGTAGTCAGTTTCTTCTCAAAATGAACCAGTTGCTCGTTTCGTATGATGGGATAAAGATCTATTCCAGTGGTAAGATGGTCTAGGACAAATGCTCCTTGATTTTGGATATCGCTAATGGCTGTCTCAATTAAAGCGACTCCTTCTTTTTCCTGCGGAGTAGAAGAAAATAAATCACGCAGAACGCCGATGCGTGCTCCTCTAAGCCCTTTCGGAGTAACAAAAGAGGTATACCCTTGTGTTGGTATTTCCCCAATACTATTTTGAGTCACCAAATCTTCTGGATCGAAGCCGGCGATAATAGAGAGAACAGCGGCCATATCATAAACAGATCGCGCCATGGGACCTGCTCGTTCTACTGTAAAGGAATTGGAAAGAATACCTCCGCGGCTAATCAAACCCTGAGTAGCCGCTAGGCCGAACAGGTTGTTTTCCGAAGATGGATTGCGGATAGAAGTGGTAGTTTCAGTGCCTATCCCGGCAGAAGCAAAGTAGGCAGCTACGGCAGCTCCTGTGCCGCTGCTTGAGCCTCCTGGTGTGTAGCCTAACTTATAAGGGTTTTGAACTTGACCAGTCAGGGTGCTAGCACCAAACTCGGCCTTTCCAAACCAATCGCTTTGGTTAACTTTAGCCAAGATAATAGCCCCTGCTTTACGAAGTTTTTCTACTATGAAGGCATCTCTTGAGGGTTGCGAATTAGCCATCGGTAAAAATCCCCCAGAAGTGGGCATGTCGTAGGTGTCTAGAAGATCCTTAACTACTATGGGGATCCCATGCAAGAGACTTCTGGGACCTGATTGTTGACGTTCTTTGTCTAATTCCCTAGCTTTAGACAGAGCTTGGGGATTGAGAGTGATAATGGTGTTGAGATGTGGCCCTTGTTGGTCATAGGTTTCGATTCGTTTTAAGTAAAGTTTGACCAAACGTTCCGAGGTGAAAGCATTGGCCGTGAAAGCTGCGTTGATTTCTTTAATAGTAGCGGTTTCTAAATTAAGGTTGATTTCCTGAGCCCAAGTGTTTGGGGAACTAATTAAGAGTGATGCGGTGAGGGCCAAGATAAAACGCAGTTTTAGACAATTCTGATAAAAAGGGGTGCGGGTGATCATCAATCACATCCTTTCTGGGAATAGGTATGGGCTAACAATTGAGTGCAAGCATAGATAGTACGTGTGTGGGGCATAGGAATTTCCAGCTTATCCCCCAGTTCTACCATTGCTCCCACAATACTTTCCAGTTCCAAGGGGCGGGCTAGTTCTACATCTTGGAGCATAGATGTTTTATGATGTCCAACTTTAGCTGCCCCCTCTAAGCGTTGCTCAATGGTTATAGGAATTTTAACGTCCAAAGCTTGGGCCACTGTTTCAACTTCGGACATTATTGCTTTGGCAATCGTGCGGGTTTTAGGATGTGTAGCGATTTGTACCAGGGTTGAGCGAGTCAAGGCACTCAAAGGATTGAAGGCAACATTGCCCATTAGCTTTACCCATAGATCATTTCTAATTCGGGGACGGATAGGGCACTTAAGGCCCGCTTTAACTAATACTTGAGATAATTGTTTGCAGCGTTGGCTAGAGAAACCATCTAGTTCCCCAATTGAGAACCGATTTCCTTCAGTGTGTCGGAGAAGTCCAGGTTGCTCGATCACGACTGAAGGATAAACAATGCAGCCAACGATCTGTTCAGGAGAGATGGCTTTGGAGATGATCCCTCCCGGATCTACGCTTTCGAGGCAACTTCCATCCCAAGGTCCGCCATGCTTTTGAAAATACCACCAGGGAATTCCGTTTTGGGCTGATATTACACAGGTATCGGGCCCCATCAGAGGACCAAGTTTAGGGGCAATTTCAGTTAAGCTATGAGCCTTGACGGTAAGAAAAAGAAAATCGACGGGTCCAATGGTGGTTGGGTCATTACTGATTGTAGGCCGAGCTTCAAAATCTCCCTCAGGGCTTTGTACCCGCACTCCATTGGTTTGCATTGCTTGAAAATGGGCCCCCCGCGCGATTAGCGTTACCTTTTCGCCTGCCAAAGCTAGCTTGGCTCCTAGGTAAGCCCCAATGGCCCCAGCGCCATAAATTGCAAAATTCATGAGTGTTGCTCCGCCTTGGGCAATATGCACCGACTATTCTGAGACATCCTTAGCAAAAACCTCGGCTACTTTGCGGCGCTGGATCTTACCTGTAGCAGTTCGAGGGATTTGGTCCACAATATAGATGGTCCGTGGACACTTGAAGTCAGCTAGGTGCTCTTTGCAGTGACTAATGAGATCTGATTCGGTGATAGGGTTTTTAACAACCACAGCCGCTGTTGGTTCTTCCCCATGGGTAGAATGCGGAGTGGCAAAAGCTACTGCTTCAGCTATTGCCGGATGAGATAGAAGCACTTCATCAATTTCCAGTGGGGAAATTTTCTCTCCACTGCGGTTGATAAGTTCTTTCAGACGTCCCATCAGGCTAAGATAACCTTCTGAGTCTAACACTCCTTCGTCGCCGGTACGGAACCAGCCATTAGTAAAGGAACTCGCATTGGCTTCTGGATTGTCTTCATAGCCAGAAATCACATTAGGCCCTTGAATAACTACTTCTCCACGGGTTCCCGGAGGTTGTAGAGTCCCTTCTTCGTTGGCGATAGCGATGGAGACTCCAGTGCCGCAACCTACCGTTCCTGGCAATCGTTTGTCAGGTGGCAGTGGATTAGAACTCATTTGATGAGAAGCTTCAGTCATGCCGTAAGCTTCTAGGACAGGCACCCCGAATAATTTTTCCATTTCCATCATAGCGGCAGCAGGTAGGGAAGCACTACAGGAACGAATGAATCGCAACTTTTTGTAAAGATCAGGATTGCGGCTTTTTCCGTCTTTTTTTCTCGCTCGGGCAAGCAGAGTCTGGTGCATTGTTGGGACTGCTGTAAACCAAGTGACATCACAATCTCGTACTGCATTCCAGAAAGTTAGGGCATTAAAGCGTGGGGGAACTACAACAGTTCCTCCTGAAGCAAAGGTAGAAAGAACAGAAGCCATCAATCCGTGGACATGAAATAAAGGCATAACACATAATGAAGCATCTTCTGAGGTGAGCTGGTATGTGTTGACAATATTATCTACCGAAGTGATCAAATTGCGGTGGGTCAAAGGAACTCTTTTGGGACGGCTAGTAGTTCCACTGGTATGAAGTACCAACGCTATGTCTTCAGGGCCTGGGATCTCTTCCGAGGGTGAGTTTTCTTTGTTGGAAGTTTCAAATACAACCTCGCCATCCCTCAAACTAGAGCAAATTTGGAGGGTGCCTTCGGGAGCGGCTTGCTGTGCAGTTTCACCGCCCTCAGGTGGAGTAATTAAAGCTTTGGCCTGAGTGTCTTTTAGGTAGAAGTTGAATTCATCCGCTTTGTAAGCAGGGTTAAGAGGTGCTGCAGTTGCAGTTGTTGATACTGCCAGGAAGGACACAATGTTTTCAGGGCTGTTGGGCAATACTGAGGCAATGCGGTCTGTCCGTTGTATTCCCAGAGAGCGAAGCTGTTTACTCAACGAGCTTACCTGAAGACGTAGGGAATCATAGGTTATGGTTGGTCCTTCAGGAACCTGAATAGCTGGATGAGAAGGACTACCTGCTTCTAGTAGGTCTATTAATGTGTTGGAATTGGATTGTTCTGACACGTGCCACTCTTTACTATATTAGCCAGACCTTTTGGACTTCAATTGTTTATCGGTAAGGGATCAATTTGCTTCCCTACTCTTTCCTAAAGCGAATAATATATCGTTTTGTTCGTAGTGAAGTCCAGATTCCATTTGGATCGGGAGAGCTAGTATTATGATTTAGGTTTGGAAGCCGGAGGCCCACCCAAGCTCTGATCGTAGAAGTCGAGAATTCTATCCCAAAAAATATCGGATGGAGGATAATTGTCAAAGCCATGTTCTCCGCCCGGAATTATCCAAAGCTCAGTTGGTAGTCCTGCTGTTTGTCGGTTAGTAGCCATGTGTTGAGAATGATGAGGTAGTACTTGCTTGTCGGAGTCTCCATGAACAAAAAAAACTGGAGCTTTTATTTCTGTAATTGCTTGAATAGGCTGAATTTCAGCTAGGTTAATTCCAGCCCGTAACCAAACGGCCCAAGATAGAATTTGGAGATGTAGGGGAGGAATGTCGCGCTCAAGGGCAGTTGTCCAAAGATTACTGTAGGGGGCATCCAATGCTAATGCAGGCAAGAGAGGATCTTTGGCTGCTGCATAGATAGCCGCTGCGCCACCGTTAGATGTTCCAAACAGCACTACCTGTTTTTTGTTGATGGAAGGGTGGCGACGTGTCCAATTTAACATGGAGCTTACATCGAGTCTTTCATTGACACTGTAGGTGACGTACTTTCCTTCGCTGGTTCCACGACCACTCAAATCCATAGTCAGTAGTCCATAGCCGCGTTGATGCCAATAAGCAGCTCCTTCCAAGCCTTGAAAGCGAGAAGATTTGGCTCCATGCACGAAAACTCCTGTTCGGCCATCACTCCATTTAGGAGGAGGGATGAACCACCCTTGAAGGGTGTAGCCGCTGGTTGAGGATATTTCAACCTCTTCAAATGGCAAGTTTAAGTCAGCTGGTGATCGAAGAAAGGGTTTTAATTTTAGGCTTAATTCAATCTGTTTTTTACCTCGAAGGACGGTTAGGGATAATGATTCTCCGACAGTTCGATTTTTAACAAGGTCTTCGAATAGGTCTCGGGAACTTCGGTAAGTTTGCCCAGATACCGAAGTCACAATATCTTCTAACTGGAGTCCAATTTCTGTGCTAGAACCCCCTAGTCGAACCATGCGAAATCCGGGGGGACGTTCGGATGGTTTGGAACGACCTAGGTAAATGTAGCCAGGTACTGGACCGTCGGAGCGAACTTTTGCCCCAAAGAAGCTTTCTCCTGGAACGCGGCGTGTACCAGTCAAGTAGGAGATTGCCAGCTGATCAATTTGGTAGGCAGCATAACTTAGAAGAGCAAGCACTAATAGAACAGCAGAGCTTATAACGAACTGGCGTGGTGTTAACATCATAATATTGGTAAACCTCTATCAACTTGTATTCTAGAGTTGATTTAGGGTCAATATCCAGTCTGGTGGGGATGATTGAGGTGATCTCTGTGATAATCTGTTGATTAACACTAAAGGTTTTAAGTCATGAGTGAAGTAAACAATCATTCTGCCCATCGGGCTCTTTTGGGCCAAGTTCGGCGTATTGTGGTCAAAGTTGGATCAGGAGTTTTGGTTGACAAAGACTACCAGCTAGATAATGTGCGTGTTGGTGTGTTAGTTCAGAGTCTTAGCGCTTTGTTGGATAGTAATATCCAGGTGGTATTAGTTACTTCAGGTGCAGTTGCAGCCGGGATGCCCGTAATAGGCCTTGAAAGGCAACCTAATACGATTCCTGAGAAGCAAGCTTGTGCTGCCGTGGGACAAACCCGGCTAATGTCTCTTTATGAAAAAAGTTTTGCTAATCAAGGACGCCACACAGCTCAGATTTTGTTGACCCAAGATGATGTTGCAAACCGAGAGCGTTATTTGAATGCTAAAAACGCTTTTGACACTCTGTTTTCAGCTGGAATTATTCCGATTGTTAATGAGAATGATACGGTAGTTGTTGAGGAGATTAAGTTCGGTGACAATGATAATCTTTCTGCTCAGGTAGCTGCTATGGTAAGAGCTGACCTGTTACTGATGCTATCTTCGGTGGAGGGTTTTTACGAAATGGATCCCTCAAATTCTCAGGATGAGGGTACACTGATTTCTGTAGTTGAAAAGATTACCAAAGACCACTTTCTCTATGTGCGGGATTCTATTTCGAGTGGAATTAGTACCGGTGGTATGGGATCTAAGCTGTTAGCTATTCAGCAGGCGGCTCATTATGGTGTACCTACAGTTCTAGCGAGTGGATTTAAAGAGGGAGTGATCCCAAGAATAATGAGTGGTGAGGACGAAGGCACTTTGTTTCTTGCTCAGGAGGATAGTATTTCTGCTCGGAAACACTGGATTCTTCATTCTTTGGCTCCCCGTGGCAGTTTAGTTATAGATGCAGGAGCTGTACATGCTGTTGTAAAGGAGGGAAGTAGTTTATTGCCTATTGGTATAAGCAAGGTGGAGGGAGATTTTAGTTCTGGTCATGCCGTTCAGGTGTTGGCGGCAGATGGTACGGAGGTGGCCAGAGGGTTGAGCCAGTATAGTTCCAGTGAAGCACGATTGATTTTAGGATGTGAAAGTGAGGAAATTGAATCACTTCTAGGTTATTCCTATTATGATGAGGTGATTCATCGGGACAATCTAGTCTTGGTGGAATAGGCTCGCTACCTCAAGGAAGCAGATTATGTCTAAGAATTCTTATTCTTCTCTGGAAACTAAAATTAGTAAGCTTGCCCAGAGTGCTAGGCTGGCTAGTCGTCATTTAGCAAGTTTCGATAGTGCTGCTAAAAACGCTCTTCTTCTAGAGATTGCTGAGTTGTTGAGTTCTTCCCAGATATCCGCTGAACTAATATCTGCCAATGAACAGGATCTGGAAATAGCCTCCCAAAAGAATTTATCAGCAGCTATGTTGGATCGGCTGGCGCTGGATGAGAAGCGTATTGCAAGTATGACTGAGGGTTTGAGGGTGGTGGCTGCCCTGCCGGATCCAGTGGGTGTTGTCAGAAGAAGTTGGGATAGACCCAACGGACTGGAAGTCCATAAGAAGACGATTCCCCTAGGTGTTATCGGGATTATTTATGAGGCCCGACCCAATGTGACAATTGATGCTTTTGCTCTCTGCTTCAAAGCAGGCAATTCAACTATACTTAAGGGTGGGTCGGAGGCTATCCATAGCAATCGCTATTTAATGGGGATTGTTCGCCAGGTTTTGACACAACAGGAAATAGAAAATGCCTGCCAATTGTTGGATTCTAGTGATCGACAAGCAATGGCTATTCTACTTCATCAGGAAGAGAGCATAGACCTTATTATTCCACGCGGTGGTCAGGGATTGATCCAATTCGTAGCGGAGAACAGTCGTATTCCAGTCATCAAGCATTATAAAGGTGTGTGTCATGTGTACGTGGATGAAGAGGCTGATTTTTCGATGGCGCTGTCTATTGCAGAAAATGCTAAAACTTCTCGTCCCGCCACTTGTAATGCTATGGAAACTCTTCTAGTACATAAAGGTATTGCAGACAATTTTCTGCCAGTTTTTTCAGAAAGGATGCAGAAGGCAGGTGTCGAAATACGAGGAGGGGAGGAGACCTGCAAAATTTTACCTGGGACTGCCCTCGCGAGACAGGAAGACTATCATACTGAGTATCTTGGCCTTGTTTTAAACATCCGAGTTGTTGCCAATGTTGAGGAGGCTATAGAGCATATTGAACAATATGGGTCTTCTCACACTGAAGCCATTGTCACTAATAATGACAGTAGTGCTCAGGTGTTTTTGGATCGCGTGCACTCCTCGGTAGTTCTAGTCAATGCTTCAACTCGTTTTTCTGATGGTGGCCAACTGGGACTGGGAGCCGAGATTGGTATTAGCACTACTAAGCTTCACGCCTATGGCCCAATGGGTTTGGAGAGCTTGGTAACCGAACAATTTGTTATCCGTGGAGATGGACAGATCCGTAAATAACAAAATAAGCGCAGCAATTTTTAAAATTCAAGAGATGAAGTTTTTGTTCACAGGTTGATTTTTCTGAAGGTATGTTTGTCTGGTAATTAATCCAAGGTATGGACCCTAAAATTTTTTCGCTTATTTCGGCAGTTCTTTTTGGTATCAATCCAATTCTTTTAAAAATGGGTATGCCAGGGTCTAGTGCTCATGTGGGAGTTTTTATAGCTCTAGTCAGTGGTTTGCCAATCTTCCTGTTTTTATCACCGGTTTTGGGAGGGCTCCAGTTTGATCAGTTGATTGCACCATCAATATTCTATTTCATTTTAGGGGGGGTATTTGTTCCTTTCATGGGGAGAACTTTTCTATATTTGAGTATTGATAGTTTAGGATCAGCTCGAGCGGTTAGCTTTAAGAATTCTGCTCCCCTGTTTACAGCCGTGTTGGCTCTTTTGTTCCTTCATGAGTCGATTTCATTGGAGCGTTGGGTTGCTATTGGACTAGTGACGGCAGGGCTTACGTTGATAGGACGAATGGCTAGAAGGCAGACTAAAGCATTCACGTTAACGGGATTTACTACTGTTATGTTAGCAGCCCTCTCGTATGGGATTAGACCCTTTTTTGTAAAATTAGGCCTGAGTTTTTCTCCAGTTCCACTGGCCGCTGCTTTGATAGGTTATCTGACTGCTATTGGGCTTTATTTGGCCCACTTTATTTTTAAGGGAGGGCTAGCTTCTATACAGTCCAATCGAAAAAGTTTGTTTATTTTTTCCGTCTCGGGTGTTTTGCAGGCTGTTGGCATGTTGCTCCTCTTTTATTCACTTAACGCAGATGATGTAAGTGTGGTTTATCCTATTAGTGCCAGTGCTCCATTGCTGACTTTTGTGCTTTCCTACACCATTCTCAAGAATGCGGAGCGTCTGACAATTTGGGATTTAGTGGGTACGTTTTCTATCGTGACTGGGGTAATCCTTTTATTGGGTTGAACGAGAGAAAATTTTACCAAACTCGAGCCCGACCAACGGTGTTTGTGTCTGTGCCAAACCAGACTTCTTGACTGGGAGCATAGTACATCATGTTACGAATTGTTCCCCCGCCGCTTTCAACCTCTGTGATGCTAAAGAATTTTTTTGTTTTGGAATCGAAACCTACAAAGCGATTGGGTTTTGAACCTGTTTCAACGAACCAAATCCTATCTTTTTTATCGACTGCCATTCCGTACGGTTTCGAGCCGGTACCACCCGGAGTTGTCCATTCTTCTGCCCGGCCATTTTGGGGATTGAGGTGACCTACTGCGCCCCGGGCATAATCCACATACCAAATGTGGTCATCTGATGTTATTCCTATTCTACGGGGTCGGCTGTCTAAGTTGGGAAGAACGAATTCTTTTGCCTCCATGGTGTGTCCATCAACGGTGGCAATTTTATTTGTGCCTAACAGAGCAATCCAAGGTTTGCCTGTGGAATCGACCACCAGTCCATAGGGGCGGGCCTTGGGAGTGTCAACTGGAATAAGGTGTACTTCTCCTGAAGGTGTATGCATTTTCCCTATAAAATTTCCGTGTTGAACCGTAAACCAGATATCTCCTTGTGTGTCAAAAGACATAGTGTGAGGATCCCTGGCGGCCGGATCTGGCATCATGTATTTTTTAATTGTTCCGGTTGTAGGATCTAATTTCCCAATGTAGCCTTTTTTGTTGCCTGCAAACCAGACTTGGCCGTCTTTATCGACAATTAGAGTGTGTGGTCCGACGCCTGGTTCTAGATCGAATCGGGTAAATTTCCCGTTGTCGGTATTTAGACGAGCTATGTAATCTCCCCTCTGGCCCACGAACCATACTTTTCCTTCGGTTATGGTATAAGGATCTCGGGGACGGGTTTCCCCCCAAGGAACAACCCATTCTTGAATATCGACTTGGTCGGCTGCTAAAGCAGCACTTTGCCATGCTCCGCTTAATATAATTAAGGCAATGCTGAGTACGACCTTCATAGCGAACCTCCTAGAACTTTATGCGACAGTTAAGAAAAAAAGTGTAGCCTTGCTTAATTAGATCGTCTTTTAGGGGTATTTTCAAGGCACTTGGTTATGGTTTCTGTCCAAGGACAGCTATAGAACGAAGTCATCTAATAATTAACTCGATTTTTAGCTTAGGGAGAGTGACGGGTTATCTCTCAATATTAACTCCAAAGTCCATCTTTATAATCGGGGTCCATCCAATCCAGATTGTCGTGGTTGAAAAATGAACGAAGGGATGCGCGGATTTTTTGTAGTTCCAATGCATTCATGGATTGAAAGTGTTTTAGATGATCAAGATTTTGTTTCAGCAGTTTCAGACTCTCAATGCCGATAACGGCGCTGGTAACATTCTTTAAGGACAGGGCATAGCGAATAAGTTCAGCGGCATCTAGATCGGGAACTGTCTCTCTGGGTCTGATGACCTTCATGACCATTACTCCCAAGCCTTTTTGGCCTGCAGCTGGTACAGACTGTTGTTCGAACGGCTGTCTATTTTCAGGGGCTGGCACGGGGCGATCAAACCCTCCAAAGTGGTTTAAAGCAATCAGCATAGTTTCAAAATCATATTGTTCAGCCGTATTTTGCATCACTTGTGCAGATGTATGGCCGGTAAATCCGATGTGGTGGGTAATGCCTTCCTCACGCATTTGTCTGAGCAGATCAAGAACTCCCCCTTTTTTGCCTAGCGCGTCGACATCTTCTAAAGATTTGAGTGAGTGAACTTGGATTAGGTCTACGTAATCGGTTTGAAGTCTCTGCAAACTCACTTCTATTTGTTTTTTTACTTCTTCAGGATTGTAGCCATCTACCTTGGTTGCTAGAAATATTTCTGAACGCCTTTCTTTAGCAATTTTTCCGAGTCTTTCCTCACTGATGACATTGCCACTTCGGTAGCTATGAGCGGTGTCCCAATAGTAAAGTCCTTGGTTCAGCGCATGAGTTAGGATTTCAAGAGCTTGATCTTCATTTGCAATGGAGCAGAAACGACTTCCAGTTCCGAGGCCTATCAAAGGTAGTCTAACACCTGTGTTTCCTAGTACTCGGGTTGGTAATCCTTTGGAATCGAAAGAAGAATTCTGGGAGGCTAAAGGTGATTGGTGGTGGGTAGCAAGAACCGTCGCTGTACCCACAGTGCCCTTAACAAACTCTCTTCGAGAAAGGTTTGCATTCTTCAAAGTGGCCCCTTTTAGAGGCGCACCTCCCCAAACAAGGAGAACGCCTGACGTTCTAGAAGGCTCGTGGTTCGGCTAGTTTGCTTCAGAAATTGAGGCAACCTTGATGGTGTCGTCGTTGAGCGTACCCTTGACAACAACCTCAGCGCCCAGATGATCTGCAGCTACGGTTTCCCCTAAGTCCAGAATAAAGTGACCGTCTGAGGTGGCAAGAGCCCAGCGGGCTCCTTTACCGACACAGGCTTTGGCACATCCTGCGTGAGAAGCACTTGCCGCTTTGGAGTAATTTTTGGCACAGTTCTCGTCGGCAACCCAACCTTGCCAACTTCCTGAATGGTCGTCAGCGGCAAAAGACAAAACGCCAAAGCTTGTAACCAGAATAATTGCTAGAGTCCAATGGAAAATTTTCATTACAGATACCCCCTGTACCGTTACCAGTAACGATACTTGTGTTTGCCATTTGTGTCAACCGAGCAGGTACATTCTCCTGGAGTGCAGGAGTTTCCTTGAGTATTTTAAAATTTACTGGGCTGTGGATGAGGGGCCATGAATACTAGGCAGATTAGGCGATTTTCCGAAGTGTTTTTCACTCCGTGAGGCTCGCCTGCCCAGGCACAGGTTGTTTCTCCTTGTTGTAAGATCTGTGTTTCTTCGCCAACAGTAAAGCTGCCCCTTCCCTCCAGTACAAAGTAAATCTTGTCGTTTCCCTTATGATCGTGTAGGGCTTGTTCTTGGTCGGGTTCTAAGCAGTAAATATCACAGAACATCCTGTTGCTTTCGAAGAGATTGACCTTTTGCATCTTTTCGGGATTGAAGCGAAGCACTTCGGAAACTTTTTTGACATCCATCGGTTGATTCTCACATAAACAGGGGACGGAAAATGGAAAAAGGAAGATATGTCGTTTGCTGTATTTTAATTTCTATTTGGATGTTTTAGTTTTTAACCTGAGACTGTTTGTTACTACCGTGATACTACTGAAGGCCATTGCCAATGCCGCCAGGATGGGATGAAGTGTCCGTACTATGGAAGGAAGAGCTGTCAAAGGATAGAGCATTCCTGCTGCTAGTGGGATCAAAATTATGTTGTAGAAAAATGCCCAGAAAAGATTCTGCTTGATAGTTTGCATAGTGAAATTACTGAGCAGAATGGCTTCTGGTACCAAACGTAGATCTCCTCCCATAATGGTGAGATCGGCTGTTTCCATAGCTACATTAGTGCCTGTGCCAATTGCAATTCCGACATCGGCTTGGGCGAGTGCAGGGGCGTCATTAATGCCATCTCCAACCATGCCGATCAGTCCGCCGAATTTACTACGCAACTGTTGAATGTGTTCAGCTTTTTCATGAGGTAAAACCCCAGACAGTACTTGTTTGATTCCAACTTGATCGGCAATGGATTGTGCTGCTTTTTGGTTGTCACCCGTGATCATAATAACCCGAAGACCCAGCTGATGCATCTGAGCTACAGCATTGAGAGATTCTGTTTTTAACTTGTCCGTTACTCCAATGATTCCAGCTATTTGTCCGTTAATTGCCATCCAAATAATTGTTGTTGCTTCCAATTCCATACGGTGTGCGACTGGTTCCATATGTTGTGTTTCAATAGAGTGAGACTTCATCATGTCCAGATTTCCCAGGATCACACTTTTCCCATCCACATTAGCTGAGACTCCCCGGCCAGGTTCAGCTTCAAATTGTGTGGTTGGGTATAATGCGAGACCTTTCTCTTTTGTAAATTGGACTAGACTCTCTCCTAAGGGATGCTCGCTAAACTGTTCGACTGAAGCAGCCAAGGCAAGTAGACTGTCTTTTGTCCAGTCAAAGTCGGGTTCTCTCTGTTTTTTTGAGGACAAGGAGGGGTTCACATGTATATTTGCTACTGTGGGCTTGCCGATTGTTAGAGTTCCAGTTTTATCTAGAACGATTGTCTTCAGTTGGTTGGCCCATTCCAAGGCTTCACTGTTTTTGAATAGTATGCCTTTTTGTGCTCCGATTCCTGTTCCCACCATAATGGCTGTAGGAGTGGCCAGTCCCAAGGCACATGGGCAGGCAATGACTAAAACGGATACCATTCGGACCATGGCAGTAGCAAATCCTGCAGATAGGACAAACCACCAAACTAGTAGGGTGATAGCAGCTATGAGCAGTACAACTGGTACAAATATATTGGCTACTTGGTCTGCCAAACGTTGGATGGGAGCTTGACTTCCCTGAGCTTGTTCCACCAGTTGAATAACTTGAGATAGGGTCGTTTCTGTTCCAACCTTAGTGGTTTTTACCTCCAGTTTTCCCTGTCCGTTCAACGAAGCTCCTACGACTTGGTCTCCCTGCTTTTTCAAAACGGGCAAACTCTCCCCTGTGAACATGCTTTCGTCGACCCCTGATTGCCCTGTGATTACGCAGCCATCCACTGGAATTTTTTCTCCAGGTCGGATTAGTACGATGTCACCAATTCGAACTTCTTCAATGGGGATGCCCACCTCTGCCCCATTCTTCAGTAGCCGTGCTGTTTTGGGATATAGATCCATCAATTCTCTGATGGCCCCTCTTGTTTGACTTTTAGCTCGAATTTCCAAAAATTTCCCCAATTTGATAACGGTGATGATTAGTGCTGCTGTTTCATAATAAACATGTGTTTCTGGAACAGTATTTATCCAACTGGGTCCAATGGTGACAAATAGGCTGTACAGATAAGCAGTTGAAGAACCCATCACTACCAAAACGTCCATGTTGGCCGATCGATTTTTGAGAGCTTTCCAGCTGTTCTGGTAAAAATCGAAGCCAACGTAGAGTTGTACGGGAGTGCACAACGCCAGAAATAGCCAGTTGATCCAATCAGCCTGCAACCAAGTGCCCAGTAGTGAAAAGTCCCGAGCCATGCTCAAGAGGAAGAGGGGTAGGGATAAAGTTAATCCAACCCAGAGCTTGAATGAGAGGTGGTGTGCTTCTTGATTGGGGGTGAGTTCTTCTGTGTCTAATACACCGTAGCCCAATTTTTCGATGGCGGAGACTACGTCTTGATAATTTACTCGACTTGGCAGATATTCAACAGTTGCTTTTTCGGAAGCAAAGTTTACGCTAGCGTCCAAAACACCAGAAATTTGGGCGCATAGGACACGCTCAATGTTTTTTGCGCAGTTCGTACAGGTCATTCCCGTAATCCCGATTATCTTTTTAGCTGTGGATTGGGTGTTCGATTGTTTCACTAAGCTCACATTCTGACTTAATTTAGATGCTGTTCGGAAAGAACGGCAATCAGGGACAGTGGGTCAACTCGACTTTGGTTTAAACGAATTGTCCAGTGAAGATGAGGGCCAGTAACACGTCCAGTTGCTCCAACATGACCTACAATCTGGCCAAGTTCAACCTTTTCTCCCTCTTTAGTGGAAAAGCGAGAAAGGTGAGCAAAGTAAGAGTAGAGTCCCTGTCCGTGATCCAAAATCACGGTATTACCTGAAAAATAGAGATTGGATACTAGAATAACTTGACCTGCATTGGGAGCTTTGACAGGTGTTCCTTCACTCGCCCGGAAGTCAGTCCCACTGTGTGGGCTGCGCGTTTGACCGTTTATGATACTGCGTCGACCAAAACCACTTGTAGTGGTGCCAGGAACTGGTGATATGAAGGATCCTTTCCATATTTTTTTTGGGTTAATCGTTGTAAATATTTTTTTTATTTTTTTAGATTCTTGACGAATTCGTTTTAGTGTTTTGGGAGGAGGATCAACGTATTTCTGTTTTACGGTAATACGCCGAGTTGGAAACTTTTTTCCAATTACCTGAAGGTTGTGTTTTTGATCAAAGGGGGAGCCGTCGAGGGTGATTCCCTGAAAATTTAGTTGATAGAGATCCGAGGGAATATCTAGGTCAATTCCAATCAAGCCATTCCAAAGAGTGAATTTCGAATTAGGATAGAACAGAAAAGTTTTTTCAAAAATTGTACCTTTGAGGGACTTTAGGGGTTGACTGCTGGTGGCTGAAATCAGAACAACCTCACCTGGTTGCATAGTCCGGGATCGATGAACGACCTTCAATTGGATTTGATTTGGATCTGATCCTTGAACCCCATTGGAGGAAAAGAGAACCAATAATGCTAGTACTAGTTTTGGACGATTCACTTGTCTCCCCTTTTAATTTTGTTCTTTATTTGGAATTTTTTGGAACGATCTTCTGATAGAGAAAATATACTGAGCAAGGCTGACGATGTACAGGTTTCTTTGTGAAGTAATTTGATTTTTTGTGCTAGGTGTTCTGGGTAGATAGATCAGAGTATAATCGTGGTTGTATAGCGCTAGAATGCGGATATCATATGGGAACTGCTCTAAAAGACTATCTTGGGATTGTGGCCCAGCCTGAGGAAGACTGGGATCTTTTCGAACTTTCGTTGCAAATTTGTCGTGTTGTCAACCCGAAACTAGATATAGATATATCTCACAGAATTCTTCTGGAAATCACTTCATTGGTTAAAAGTGAATTAATACCGGAAAATAATACCTACGATGTTATTAACACACTCAACGCAGTACTTTTCGACTCACTAGGATTTGATGGCAATAAAGACGATTATTACAATGCAGAGAATAGCTACATGAATTTTGTCCTAGAGAAGCGAAAGGGCATTCCTGTTTCCTTATCGGTGCTTTACCAGAAAATTGCTAGTGGCATTGGATTGAAGCTTTTGCCAGTGGCTATGCCTGGACACTTTCTTTTGAAGCTTTCGATGCCCTCTCGAGAACTTTTTATTGATCCTTTCAATCGAGGAGAAATTCTGCTTGAGGATGGTTGCCAGGAACGTCTCGAGCAGGTGTATCAGGAAGTTATTGAATTTAAAATGGAATTTCTTAGCGCAGTTTCCAATAGAGATGTTGTGCTGAGAATGCTGGTAAATTTGAAGCGTATTTATCGCCAGCAAGATCAAGCAAAGTTGCTTTTGAAAATTTTGGAAAGGAGAGTTCCTCTATTGTTTGATCCTTTGCCTGAGATTTTAGAGAGAGGGCTATTGCAGCTTAGTCTCGAAAATTACAACTATGCCCTTAGAGACCTTGAACATTTTATCAGCGAGACTCCCGACGTGAGGATGAAGAAGTTAGTGGAGGAGCGACTGGGTGCAATCCGTCTCATGGCTTCAGGAAACTAATTTTCATGAAGTGCATCCTAGTTAGGGGTCTTACTGGGTCGTTTGCAAAGTTCCAAGGAACTGATGAAAGCTTTTTTCCCAACGTTTAACTGTAGATTCGGGGCCAGTCAATTTCAAGAACCAGGGTCCGCCAGAACCCTCAGCTACAGCTGCCAACATTCGATAGTTTGGTTTTGAAACTGTTGGAGCCATCATGGGGCCCATTGATGATTGGTAGGTTCCAGAAATATTGAGCACAGTTAGATGAAGGTTATTTGCGTGTCTTTCAGTAATTTGAGCAGCATCTTCAGTTTGTGTCTCAAATTGCCCAATCCAGCGATCTAAATTGGTTTGTACTGATCCTCCTTGGCCTTGAAAGTAGAAAATTGCCAGTTCTGCTTCGCTGTTTTGTGAGTTGTCACTCGGCAAGCGATATTGGGCAATGCGCATTGTAGAGGATGGAGTTTCTTGAATCCATTCGTCAGGAGCTGCGAATTTTAGGCCTCCGTATGTAGATTTTGTTGGGAGCGAATCCTCCACGGGTAAGTTTTCAGAAGGTTGGTTTTCAGAGCAGCTACTCAGACAAAGCGCGCAGGCACTCAAAAAAAATATAAATCGAAAACAATAATTGTTCATCTCTCTCCTTGCTTGTTTTTTTTGGCAAATACGATTTGTTGGGCTTTATTCCAGTAGAGGTGTTCGTCCTGAGAAGCCATCATCAATCTCATGCCAATATTGAATATCTTCTTCACCGTGTTTCCAGCAAAGATAGACCTCTCGTTCTTCTTTTAGGTGAGGAAAGTCTACTAGACCTTCTTCTACACTTTTAATAATACAACCCGTGTTTTGAATTTGATGGAGACAATTCTGCAATTGGATCAAGGTTTCCAAATAAGCTGTTCCTTCCGGGCTGCCTGTGTTGTTGGCGGCGGAATCAGCCAGACTTTGGACAACATCCTGCTGTTCTCTTAACTGGGACGATAGAGTTATAGCCCGACCTACCGTTTCTTTTAGGAAGGGTAGAAGTTGGCGAGCTTCTTTTACTGTGAAAAACCTTTTCTCCATACTTGGTGAAATTATATAGTACGGGATCGTTTTAGTGGAATTAAATCATCTAGTATGATGTCTAGTAGGTACTTTAAAAACGATGAAATGCACTGTTTGTAGGCAAAGAAAGGGCAAACGATTTTGTCCTGCTAAGAATTCTCAAATTTGCACCCAATGCTGTGGTGAGAAGAGGGTTATCGAGATTAACTGTCCGGCCGACTGTGTGTATCTGAAATCAGGCCAGAGTTACCAATGGGTTAAACAGATGGTTTCTCAATCTCAGCACAGCCAAGATCCATTGCTTCAGAAAAAGCTCAACACGACTAGGCAAAAATTCATCCAAGTTGTACTAGATCTGGAGGCCACTATTGTTAAATATGCAGCTAACTTAAGCTCGTTGACCGATGAACAAGTATTGGAGGCGATCACTTTATTGAAGGCCACTTATCAGACTGAGGAGAGAGGTTTGATTTACGAGCATACTTCGGCAAATCCCTTGGCACAGGCCCTATTGCGGGATCTCCGAGATCGTTTGGAGGAGATGAGAAGGTCGCCAGACAGTGCTGATTCTCCGTCGTTGCGGAGTAGTGATTTACACGATTGTTTGGAGGTTTTGGAGAATGATATTCAATACCATCTAACTACCCAGAATGATCCGGATAACTATTTAAAATTTATTAAACGGAATCATCCCGAAGCGGCAATCAGCGATTCTTCCCAAGGAGGACTGATCCTGCCCGGATAGTGTGCAAGAAACAGTGTAGGCAAACTAAAAGTAAGAGCTGGACGGTGATGGAGAGTCTACTAAGCGGATGAATGTGTTGTTTTTGTGCAGTCAATTTTAGCCGCTAAAATAAAATCGCTTTCACTCAGACCTTCGATTTTGTGGGTCCAAATAGTAATAGTGACTTTGCCCCAGGCCAAATGTAGGTCGGGATGGTGAGCTTGTGCTTCGGCAATTTCTCCTACTGTGTTTACAAAATCCAAAGCATCTTTAAAGTTTGCAAATCGATACGATTTTTCCAAATGGTGATTTTCAATAACCTTCCATCCAGTTAACTGGATGGCTAGGGGTATGATTTCTTGGGCGGTTAGCGGTGGAATTCCTCCTCGGCAAGGCACACAGGTTTTTTCTGCTAGTTTGGGCATATCACCTACTTTCTAGAGTTATTCCCAATAAAAAAGCCCGTCTTCTTACGAGAGACGGGCTTTTTTATTATTTACCTGAACTTCAACGAGTATAAGTGTTAGTTGATGTTCAGTTCGACGAGATCTTTTTTCTTTTTCTTGTTGAGCACCGTTTCCTCGTAATAATCCCTTACTTGAGCAGCTTCTTTAGCTGCCTTTCTTCGCATCATCTTTTCATCACGAGCAGTTTGCGGGGAATCTGTTCTTTCCTTGACGAAGTCAGCGTCTTCTTGATTAACCTGCAGGGCGTGCTCGTAGCTGTTTAGATCGACATTTTTGCCACCAGCCCATATTTCATGACGACCATTTTCCTCGTACCATTTAGCAACAGTTGCATTCATGTGCATGTTTTCGATGATATTTCTCCATCCATGACCCGTATTGTAAGCGCAGAAGGAAATTTCTCCTTCTTGGGTAGCATAAGGGATGATGCACATCTCGGTTCGTCGGAAGTCGTAATTAAAGAGATCTTGGAACCACATACCTGCAACAAAGAGAAAATTCCAAGGGTCATCTCTGCGTTCCTCTGGTCGAGAGCCATAATCTTTTCCTGTCAGGCCAAAACTTTTGTCAAATTTCTTGAACATGTCTAATAGGGTAAAACGTGAAGGGGATCGAAATGGCCTGTAGTTTTTTAGTAATGCTAAACCCATCATAAGGTTGGAAAATGTCTTGCCACGAGCGGCATCAGTCACCTTTCGCATATCTGCAACCAACCCGGGAATGTTTAAAAACTGGGGAACAGGCACGGACTCCTTGGTTTCCTTATCAATCATCATAGCGGTTCCGACACCACAGTTAGGATGGCAGCCGCAGCTGACCTGTCCCCACTGGGCCTGTGGACCGTGAGCCACATCTGCAAAGTCAGCAAAAGCACCCATCAGAGAAAGGGGAAACCAGTCCTGTGTGGGTTCTGTTAACCCGGTTTGTTTTTTAACATCTTGTGCTAAGTGAGAGAGAGTATAGCGCTGCCGTAGGCGCCGTTCATCAGTAATTTCTTCATCGCGCCCAGTAAAGGAAACTGGCTGGAAAGCAATGAAGGCAATTTTTTTCGGGTTGTCCAAGGCAAATCGAATAATGGGGCCTACCTGATCATTGTTGACATCGTTCAGTAATGTAGTGACCAGCACAATCTCGATGCCCGCTTCATGTATGTTGTTAATTGCCCGTAATTTTACGTCGTACAAATTGCCAATGTGGCGGTGACTATTGGCGTCATTACCAATTCCGTCAAATTGAAAATAGGTGTAGCGCAATCCGGCCTCAGATGCCTTTCGGGAAAACTCGAGACTTTTAGCAAATTCGATTCCATTTGTGGCGCACTGCACACTAGTGTAGCCAACCTTACGAGCGTATTTGATTGCTCTGAAAAAATGGGGAGAGATGGTTGGTTCACCACCCGAAAACTGGACCGACATCTGTCGGCGCGGTTTAATTTTTGTGGCGTTGTCCAATATCTCTTTAATCTCTTCCCATGCCAACTCATGGACAAATCCGACTTGGTTGGCGTCCATAAAGCATGGGTCACACATCATATTGCAACGATTGGTCAAATCAACGGTAAGAACCGATCCTCGACCGTGCTTTATGGTACTGGAACCGTGATCGTGAAGGTCTTTATCGTTATGAGACCGAATATCCCTTCCGGGAAAGTTTTCTTCAATCCATTCCAAAAACTTGGAGTCTATAGCCATGATGTCTTCAAAATGGCCATGAATTGGACAATCTTTAATCATCCAAATCTCCCCGTCCCGTTCTATGATGTTGGCCTTGATTTCACCAACTTTTTGGTTGATCAGAATTTTGTAGTCTTCTTCTCCAGATATTATCTTTTCACGAGCTTCGACAACGCACTTTGGGCACAGAGAATCTGTTTCTCTTGGCCATCCAAGCTTGGGCTTAGTTTTTTCCCACGATTTCAATAGTGGTTTATCTGACCATTTGGGAGTGAAAGAAGGGTTAGGTCGGTATTGGTTGAAAAACTGGAGGGTATTAAAAGCAATCCGCCCACCCAAACAAGTGATGGTGTCAACGTATTTCCAAACATTCTTTGCAGCAGCATCCGGCATGATGAATTCCCTTTCCCTGATTCTAGTGATCGCTTTACGCGTTAATTAAAGAGCATGTCCAAGTCACGTAATCGAGATCGTATCCAGGTTCTATTCGCTCTCCGTTCAGAGATTTATCCGTTCTTAACACTTAGAGTATGAGGAGTTTGGGCAGCAATCGTCAAGGCTTTGGAGGGTGGTGGTGATGGAGCGGTCAGTTTTTTTTGCGAAAATTGATCCTACTTCTACAGCCTGTTAAAATTTAAAATATTATGGAATCTGAGCTTATTGCCTTAACCGACGAGGCGAAAAAACGTATTTTGTCGGCCTTTGAACAACAGCCTGATAAAGTTGCTCTACGTGTGGAGGTTAACGTCAATGGGACCAGTGACTTTTCCTATGCTATGAAGTTGGTTGGATCTGACGAAAAGACTGCTGAAGATTTGATAGTGGAGTCTGGAGAGTTACAGGTGGTGCTAGATCCTAAAAGCGCTGAATACCTGACGGGTGCGACTATAGACTACGAAGACGGGATTGTTAAAAGTGGATTTAAGTTTCTCAATCCCAACAAGCCGGAGATTCCTCAGATTGGTAGTGGCCCACGTTCAGATTTAAGCGGGCCTCTGGTTGAAAGAGTGCAGCATTTGATTGAGAGTGAATTAAATCCGGCAGTAGCAGCGCACGGTGGGCGTATGGAGCTTTTGGAGATTCGTGACAATAAAGCCTTCCTCAGCTTTGGAGGTGGCTGTCATGGATGTGGGATGGTGGATGTAACTCTCAAACAAGGGGTCGAAGCTAGGATTAGAGAGTTAGTCCCTGAGATCGAAGAAGTTGTGGATGTAACCGATCACAGTACTGGCGACAATCCCTATTATTCCTAGCCAGTACATCTGGTCCGACAAATCAATATTTCTGGTATTAACTTTAGCAAGGTAGTGTTTGAAGATGAGAAATTTTTCATATAAACTGCACTCTTTAGTCTGCGCTCTTTTTAATTCGAAAAAAGCAAACCTCTGAGGTGGAACAAGATGACCAGAAAACCTCTTTCATTGATTGTACTCTTGGCAGTATTACTTTTTCCTGCTTGTGGTGGTGATGATACCTCTCGCACTATGGACAGCATTCGGTTGGATAAAGAGTTGGTGATTGGGACAGTTCCTTTTGGAGCTCCCTTACTTTATCAATCTAACCAAGAGTTGATTGGTGCTGATGCTAAATTAGGCCAGCAAATGCTTGAAAAGGTTCGCTCCGATATCGGTGAAGCAGCTACATCAGAGATTAAACTCCGTTGGTCTACTAGAACCTATGATGGACTAGTAAGGGCATTGGAAAATGAGGAAATAGACCTCGTGTTGGGAGTATTTGGAATCACCCAAGAGCGAAAAGAGAAAGTTGCCTTTTCTGCACCCTACTATACCTCTGAGGCAGTTTTGGTCATTAATCCTCTCCACCAAGACATTCGAAAGGATCGGTTGGCTGGAAGAAGTATTGGTGTTCGTGCTGGAACAGCAATTGAACAGATGGTAAAGGAAAAAATCAGCCAAAGCACTGTGGTTCCATTCAAGACCTTGGATGATGCTGTTTTGGCCTTGAAAAGATCCGAGATTGATGCAGTTATAGACGATCGCAATATTGCTGCATATGCCCTCGATACAGTACCGGGCGTAGCGCATCTTGAGATAGTTCCTGGAATTTTAGAAACCATCGATTGTGGAGTGGCTGTTCGCCAAGAGGATGAACACTTATTGGGTTTGGTAGACGGGGTGCTTTCTCGGCTTAAGTTAGAAAATTCCTATAGCCAATGGTTGGATGAACCAGTTAACGACAAGAATGAAACTGCTGGAGATGTTGTGGCTCGCGTGGAAAGTCGTCAGCCAAATCGGTTGGAAAAGGAGCGCTTGGCGGTGGAGCCAAGGCGACTCACTATTAGGGTAAGCAAAGATAGGAACTATGATTTTGACATTTATCGTATGGCTAACTTGAGCTTTCGACTAACTCACCAGAAGTCTGGTAAAGTACATTCTTCATCTAGGATTGATTTTAAAAAGCGTGTGGGAGTGAGTAGGGTAACGGTACTTCCCGGAATTTATAAAATTGTTCTTCCCAAGATGAACAACTGGTCTCCTGGACAAGTCCAGATTCTGGCCAATGATCCCGGGCGTGTTACTATCAGCATCGTTTTGCTGCCAGGTGGAACGGTGAGAATGACAAAAAGTTAGGGCTTACCTAACTTGATCTGACACTTCTTTTTCTCTTTTTCAGATATCTGCAGGTGGGTAAAAAACAGGGGGGATAAGGCGGTGTTGGCTGTCTTTGTAGCCTTCTTAGAGTGTGTTCTCCCCCCTCCTTCAAATGTAAGAAAAATTACTAAATAAATAGTTTGACAACATTTGTATAGTTAGTATACTTTTGAACTGTTTGTAGACTAGCGAAGACTGGAGGGGGTTATGCAACAAGTTTGGAAAGCCTTTGAAAAAAATCCAATAACCCATAGTGCGGTTCATCATTTGATTGCTATTGCTCAGTTGATCAGTGATCGAGGCTACGCCAGGATTACCGATGTAGCCACCCGTCTTGAGATTACTCGTGGAAGCGTCTCTATCACTCTGAAGTCTTTAGAGAAGGATGGTCTTGTTCGTCGTGATCGGAATCGTTTTGTATTGCTTACTCCAGAGGGACAATTTGTTGCTCGAACTACCCAGATGAAAAAGGAACTCTTTAAGCAGTTTCTTACAGATATTCTGGGAGTCAGTGAGGAAGCTGCTGATATTGACAGCTGTAAAATTGAGCATTTGATCGGTTTGGATACTGGACATCGTCTTTGTGAGTTGATGCACTTTTTCAACGAGGGACATCCTTCTGTGGATAATTTTTTGCAGGCTCTGGAGGAATTTCGCAAGAAAGATCTTTTTTGTGAACACGTAGGTTATCAGACAGCTGTTGAAGAAGGTTAGTTGTGAGTCAGATGAATATGGTGATTGTGAAGACCACTGTCTTTTGAGTCTCGAATCTTAGGATATTTGAAGTATGAATGTTTAGGGGGCGGATCTGTGGGAGATTCGCCCCCCTTTAGCGCTTTAATGAAGAAGCAGGTTAGCTCCAACAACGCCGTCCTCAGTATATGTTTCTGTGGTCAGGCAGTCAATGGCGACCGTTGGTGTTGTATTAACACTTTTGAGAGGAGAAACAGTGAGGAAGTTTGGTGAGAAGATGGCGAGATTTTTCGTAATTTTGTTGAGCCTTGGGGTCTTGTTTAGTTCGGAATCAATGCTTTGGGCAAATCCGATCGAGGGGGATCTGGAAGCTAAAATTGCAGAATTTGAAAAGAGATTAGCAGAATTGGAAAAGAGGAATAAAGAGTTGCAGGTGGATAGGACGGGCACCGAAGAGCCGATAAGCGTTCAGGTCGAAGAATTACAACGTCAGTTGGATATTTTAGCGGAAGAAGTGGAAAAGATGCGCAGTGTCGAACAGGCCACTGAACTGACCCAGGAAGATGCCAACAAGCAAGGGTTAGGGCTTTCTGCTGCTGCGGTTTATTCTAAATCTGAAGGTTTGTCTTTTGCTGGTTACGGAGAAATGGTTTACCAAAATTATGCCGATAAAAAAGAGGATGGGACAGCTTTGGATAAAACTTCCCAGATGGATTTTCTTCGGGCAATCATTTATGCGGGATACCGTTTTAACGATAAGTTTCTTTTTAACTCAGAAATTGAATTTGAACATGGCTCCACTAGTAAGGGTGGTAGTGCCTCGATTGAGTTCGCATATTTGGACTATATAGCTCATGAAAACTTGACACTTCGGGGAGGAATGCTCTTAATCCCAATGGGTTTAACCAACGAGTTTCACGAACCTAATGTTTTTATGGGTGTGCACAGGCCATTCACCGAAAAGTATATTATCCCCACAACTTGGAGAGAAAACGGGTTTGGCGCTGTAGGTTCTAGGGGCATTGTTAACTATAGAGCCTATGTGGTTAACGGTTTGAATGGTGCTAATTTTAGCGCTTCTGGATTGCGGGGTGGTCGGCAGAAGGGTGCTAAGGCCAAGGCTTCCGATATGGCTTTTGTGGGTCGATTGGATGTTGCTCCTACTCCCGGTGTGTTCTTTGGTGGCTCTCTTTATCGTGGAGGTTCTGGCCAGAACCAACTTGCGGTTAACAATAAAAAATTGAAAGTTATGACCACCATAGGAGAAATACACGGCCAGGCTCAACTGCAAGGCTGGGATGTTCGGGGTCTATGGTCACAAGCTACCTTGGATGATGTGGCAGCCCTTAATACTCATTTAAGTAAGACGGGTAAGGATAAGATCGCAAAGAGCATGTTGGGCGGTTACTTTCAGACCGGCTACAACGTTTTATCTCAATTTCCTACGAATGTGAGTCTAATGCCCTACTATCGGTTTGAGAGACTGAATACTCATGATGGATTGGTGGGAACAACAGATGTGGACCTGGCGCTTGATAAGACCTTCCATACTGTTGGATTCGAGTTAAAGCCGATTTATAACGTTGTGGTTAAAGCTGATTACCAAATAACCCGCAATAAGGCTAAAACGGGGTACAACCAGCTTAATATGAGTATGGGGTATTCGTTCTAAATGATAGACGTTAAAAGTAGACAGATGGGGACTATGTGGAATCGACAATTTCTGTTTTTTTTAACGGTTTTTTGTTTGATTCCAAGTGCCAGGGGGGATTCATTCCCAACTAGAGAAGAGGTTTTAACATCCCTCTTCCCTAAATCTACCGTTCAGGCTGAAAGGGTGTTTCTGACACGTGCGCAGCAACAGGAAGCAGTTTTGCTTTCAGGGGTTAAAGTTCCTAGTGCTCTAATTGCCCGCTATATAGCTTGGAAAGAGGGCGAAGAAGTAGGTAGGGCTTACGTAGATACTCATGTGGTGCGAACCAAGAAGGAAAGTTTATTGATTTGTTTAGATGCAAAAGGATTGTTAAGAAGGATTGAAGTAACAGCTTTTCGCGAGCCTTTAGAGTATATGGTTTCTGGTCGTTTTTATGCCCAATATCATGGAAAAGCTCTCAGCAATAGTTTGAGTCTTCAGCGATCTATTCGTCCCGTTGCAGGGGCGACATTGACAACAAAAGCGACTAATCAGGCAGTGAGGAGAATTTTAGCTATTGATCAGGTTCTTAGGTTGAACGAAGGGAGCCCACTATGAGTTGGTGGGAGCGTTGGTGGCTAGATATTTCAAGTACTGCTGTGATTATCACAGGGATTGTCTATGCCTGGATGAAGTATGTTGGGGAGACAGAGGATCCTTTCAGCGTAGTAGGGCATCCTTGGCAGCCACTCATGCTTAACTGGCACATTTTGGTGTCACCACTTTTGGTTCTTATTCTTGGTATTACCTTTAGCTCTCACATTCTCAGCAAGATTCGAAGTGATTTCCCAGCCAACCGTCGTTCGGGTTGGTCGATGGTGATCTGTTTCTTGCCCATGGTCCTATCAGGTTATTTATTGCAGGTATTCACTAATCCCATAGCGTTGCAGACTGCTCTTGTCATTCATCTGATAACTGGAGGGATTTTTGCGGTGTGTTATGTTATTCACCAAGTGATCAATTTCCGTATTCAGCGGTCACAACCAAAGTTTTGTGAGGTTGTTGAACAATTATCCTCAGATCTTGAGATTCCAAAAGCAAATTAGATTTTTGAATGTAATTGGAAAATTTCTGTCGCTTAGTTTCGAAGGTAGATACTCTTTTCTACGCGTTGCCTTTTTTGTTTTTTTTCTACTAACACCTCTTTTTTCTCAAGATTTTGGCCAATCAAATTCCAAACTTGTAGGGGTTACACGAGAGATTCATTTAATGGGAACTCAGTGTCGGATTGATACCTACGCTCACGATCGACAGAGTGGTATTTTGCAATTGGAGACTCTCTTAGAAATTTTAGAAGCAGAAGAAAGAGAGTTGAGTACTTGGCGGTCTGATAGTGTGCTTAGCCGTCTGAATCAACATCCTATCAATCTTCCCTTTGTTTTAGACCGGCATCTATTTTTACTATTTACTGATTTGTCTTTTTGGTCTTTTGCTACTCGGTCAGCTTTTGATCCAACAATAGGGGCTTTGGTGGAGGCATGGGACTTAAGGGGGAGGGGGAGATATCCTTCGGACGACTCTTTGAAAAAAGCGTTGGGGAAAGTGGGCATGCAGTATCTAGAACTCAACTACAGCCGGTCTCAGGTAGTCCGTCTTCGCCCGGTAACAATCGATGCCGGAGCTTTTGGGAAAGGAGAGGCTTTAGATCATCTTTTGAGGAATTCGGTGGAACTCAACTACGATAACTGGCTAGTTGATTTGGGAGGTCAAGTTATGGTTCATGGATTGCCTCCTGGACAAGATGCATGGACAATTAATTTAGCACATCCCTTAAAACGCCAGGAATCTGTTTTGCGTTTAAAATTGGTTTCGGGAACTTTGGCAACCAGTGGTAGTTCGGAAAAAAATTTGAAGTTTCGCGGGAATCGAATTGGGCATATATTAGATCCGAGAACTGGTTTGCCGGCTGCTTATCAAGGGTCAGTGACGGTATGGCATTCGCGAGGCCTAGTGGCTGATCTTCTTTCCACAGCCCTTTATGTTATGGGATTGGAAAAGGGATTGCAGTGGGCAGAATCTCGGAATTTGGCGGCCTGTTATATGCCAATTGCCGAAGACTCTGATCTTGAAATTAAGGCCACTTCTGCTTTCAAAAGGCGGTTTTTTGAATAGTAGCTAATAAAAAGAATGTCTGGGCATTTAATTAATTGACACACTTTTTTTTGTCGTAGTGATATTGCCTATTGAATCTATTACTCGAACTGCAATGGTATGCTCCCCTTTTTTTAGGTTGTCAAGAATTAGAGTGAAGTATTCAGATGTAGAGTCAGCGATGCCATCTTCAGGGAAAATAATGTACCAATCACCAGCATTTACTGCATATTCGGCTTGATAGACAGTACTGCCTTGGGTTTTTGCGACAAATGGCAAAGAAATAATGCGACCCTCAACGTGAGCTGAATTTAGTGTCACAACGGGAGTTGAGTTAGCTATGACAAAAGGTTTACTGACTAGTTCATTTTCACGAGCTTCATTTGTAGGATTACTTGGTGCGTCTGTCACTATCACCTTTACTTGGTAGGATCCGTCAGGCAGGCTGACGCCATCTATTGTGTAGTAAGTTTCAAAAAGTTCTTTTTCCAGTGCTTTCCATGTTTCCCCCCTTTGGGCTCTATAGTAGATAGAGTAGGAGAGGTCGTCGCTGTTAGGATCGTTGGCACTCCAGGAAATTGTGCGGGCACCTGGAATGTAAAGTTTGCGGGGGGAAGTAGTTGTCGGTGTGTCTAAGCCTCGAACAGAAGGAGGAAGAGAGCGAATATGTGCTTGGTCTGGGCCGCCTGGGATAAGTCCCCCTGATGTGCTAGCAGATGAGTTTGGGGAAAAGGCCACACCGGGTGGATTAATGATGAGAGATGTGAGTTGGGGGGCCATGTTGTATTGCAGATAACTAACCGTTACCAGGTCTACAGCATTTTGTAATGTAGACAGAGCAGTGCCCATTTGTTCTTTAGAGAAGTTAATTTTCCACTGCAGGAAGCGGGCTGGACGGCTGGTCACGTGATCTCCGTTAGCGTTCGTGTAAGGATTGCTCCAGCCTTGCCAAGTTTCATCGGGAACCTCAGTATTGCCAGATCGTGTATGAACCTTCAAAGGAGAATCGCTAGGGTCACTAATTTGCCACTTAATCATTCCCCATCGGGTTAGCATGCCTGCATCAAAGACCTTTGATAGATAAACTCCGGTTTCTGAGGGTTGTGACTGTAGTTGAAGAAGTGTTCCCAAATTGCTGGTAGTAGCGTAGATAGTATTGTTGCTTTCTAATAGTTGGGTTATTTGCTCGTGTGAAGTTTGAGAGAGGTGGGTCAACCTTTTTGAGGGATCGATGGAAATAATTTGACCCCTGTTTCCTGTGGCCAACAATAAACTTCCATTACTTCTCACTAAGAGATCAAAGCCAATTTGGTGATTGGAAGAGTAAAGTGTCTCAATCAGATTTTCTTTGTCTAACTTGTAGACCTTCATTGTGCTTACAGAATTCTCTGCACCGATTGTTTCTAGATTGGTTGCAGTTTCTGCGGCAGAGTTTATGGGGATAGAGGACGTTTGCATGTTGTCAGGCGTGTCTAGTGCGGCGAAGTAGATATTGCCATAACGGTCCAAAGCAATGGTTTTAATTTCACGTAGGGGAGAGTCATACAGAACAAACGGGGATCCGTCTTGAGTGATGCGGAGAAGCAGTCCACCGGGTGCTGTGCCTGCCAGTAAATTATCCTCCAGATCCCATTCCAAAGTGACAATATGACTTTCTTTGCTATCGTAGAAAACTTCAGAGCGTCCTTCGGGAGTCACTTTATAAATTACTCCATTTGGTCCAGTGCCCACCAAAAGATTATTGGTTTTGTCAACCAAGAGAGACCAGATGTAGCGTTGTTGAGGATCAAAAAAAAGCTTGGGGTTTCCTTGTCCATCTAAGCGATAGACTTTAGCATTAGGTCCGTTAGCTGCGTAAATTTGATTTTGAGAATCCACAGCCAATGCATACACACCAGGTCGATCCATTGTCGTCCACAAAGTTTGTTCTCCATCTGGGTTAACACGAAAAATTTTCCCATTATTCCCACTGCCCAGATAAAGATTTCCAGCTCTATCTATGACGGTTGCATAGACGTAGGCTTCTCCAGTATCTGTCATTGATTTGAGAGCAGGGGCTAAAACAAGTTTTCCGTCACTAGTCACCGAAACACCGTTAAATTCTCCTTCTAGAAATTGTGATTGTGTTGATATGGTCCAGCGAGCTGGTCGAGTTGCCTGCAAAAGTCCTCCACTGAAAAGTAAAAAGACTCCCAAGAGGAAAAAATAGTTTCTATTCATAATTTTGTTATCCGCGGAAAGGAAGATAGTAGCTTATTTGATATTGATAGTAATCTCCTGCTGGCCTGTGATGACAAGGTCTGTAGCACCCAATTCATGTTCTATGTAGATTGCTCGATCAATTGGGTATATGCCTCCTGAAGTTTTGTTTGAGTTGTATAGGGCCAGCATAGAGGGAGGGAGATTAGGCAGACCTTCTCCTGCTATAATTACTCCTGGTTGATTACGATAAAGGCGAACGTAAAGACGGTCATTTTTTTTAATATTATTGATAGCTTTGACCAATTGTCCCAAGTTCCGAGGGGTAAATTGTCCCAGACCTGCTTCTTCATCTGATTTTCCCAGTGACAAGCCGTCACTAACCAATAATTTAGCGGGTCCTGGCTCGATCTCTTCTGGGATTTTTAAAGGGTATTTATCAACTTGGAGTGTTCCGTTGGATTGTCTTACGGATACGGTTAAGTTGACTTCCTGACCTGTTTTTACTTCAAGTTTGTCGTGCCAAATTTTTTCTAGTACAGCAACTCGACTTTGTTCGACTGAGGAGATTTCAATATTAATCTTTTCCATTACTAGATCTTCAAAGGTGTTGCTAAAAAGAAATTTTACGGGAGCCGAAGCTGCTAGAGCCGCAAAAAGGGAGGTGTTGGTAAGTTCAGAAACGCTGTTTTCGAAGTGCACCTTAGGTTGGTTTTTCAGGGAAATGGTGGTTTTCACTTTCAGAGTTTGTTCTCCAATAGACCTCTCAGACGACGTAATGCCATTATGAACAGTGAGGGCCATGAGCAGAGGCGTCAAGAAGCGATCGGTGACTACCTCGTAGTTAAGCTCTCTAATCCCGCCACGACTCTTTCGAAGTTGTATCGAAACTGGTATGAGAGTGGGATTTTCGCCCATTAGACCCATGATGCCAGTAGCTCGATCTTGCTTGATGCTTCCTAGAAAATCGGTAGTTGCCGATATTTTTTCACTAGTCCTGAAACTTGGAATGACTGTTAGTACAGTAGCTTTATTTAGGGGAAGATCAGTATATCCAATGCTTAGAAAGGGGTGCCCAAAGGCGTAGATTTTTCTGCCTTGAATATAGGTAACCGTACCGGAGGCACTAAGTTCCATGTCTCCCCTTGCCAACTGGACCGAAATAGTGGAGCCTGCTTCAAGAACAGATTTTTCATAATTGTCTGCTTTAGCATTTCCAGTTCCTTGTACTGGGATGAGTCCTAAAGCTCTCAATTGAGAGGAGAATGTGTTGATAGTATGACCTGAAAAACCGGAAAAATTTAAAGGTGTAGCAATGGCCTGAAGTTTGGTTTGTGTTGGGTAATTTGGCCATGTAAGGGCTAGGGGTTTTTCAGAACGTGCAAAATCAGATTGGAGCCAATTGGAGTTTGTTACCCTATGGAGTTCATTCAAATTAACCTGACTTGCTCTGATGGAGCGGATTCCAGGTTTTTCTTTGAATATGTCAACTGTCTCTCGGATGGGAGTAATTCCTGCAATGGGTTCTCGAGAAAAGGGGAAGGAGTAAGCAATGGCTCCGACTAATTTGTTGTCAATATAAACTGGGCTGCCGCTCATTCCGGCAAAAACACCTGTTCGATCAACTCTACTTCCTGACAAACGAGTCAGAATAAGGTTTTGTTTTGGTCGGATGTTTTTTAGAATTCCTAGCACCTCTACACCAAATTTTTCTGTTTTGTTACCTTCAAAAACAGTTTTTCCGTAGCCCTTTTGGCCCAGCTTAATATCTCCCAAAGGATAAAATTCCTGGGATTGAGCCAAACTGCTCAGTGTGATCAAAAAAAAGAGCAATGAAATAACTGTAAAGGTTATAGATTTCATTCTTTATCTCTGTAGTGCAGACGAAGCAGTAGAGTTTGCATCGAGTAGTATACCGGCTGCTTATTTAAGCGGTCAATTTAACCTGAAGTGAACAGCTTACGCGCAGTCTTAGTCATTGATTTTATTTGAGTTTATAGCAAAACGGTAAGAGTGTTGGTTAATCCTAATTTTGGCCTAATCATTTGTCAGTGGCGCCTGTCATTATGAACAACTTAGATGGGGTTTTGGGAAGTATTGCGGGTGGTTTTTTATGCTGAAACTTGATGCGTTGGAGTTGGTTGGATTTAAATCTTTTGCGCACAAGACTCGCTTGCAGTTTCCTCAAGGTATTACGTCAGTCGTTGGTCCCAACGGTTGTGGCAAGTCAAATTTAGCGGATGCTATCGGATGGGTGTTGGGAGCACACAGCGCTCAAAACCTGCGGGGAGAAAAGATGGACGATGTCATCTTTAATGGTACTCGCACGCGCAAACCATCGGGGGTGGTAGAAGCCACATTAGTTTTTTCCCATCATGATGGGAAACCAATTGAACTAGTTAAGTCGGGTATTTCTGGAGAGGTGTTAGAGGTTTCCCGCAAGTTATATCGCTCCGGTGAGAGCGTGTACTCTATTAACCAACGGCGCTGTCGTTTAAAAGATATTCGTTCCGTGATGGAAGAGGCGGGAGTGGGATTTGCTCCTTATGCACTCATTGCCCAAGGTAAAATCGGTTCGTTTTTGAGCGCTAAGCCATTGGAAAGGCGAACCGTTATTGAGGAAGCGGCTCGTATTACTGGGTACAAAAGCCGCCGAAGAAGTGCTGAACTAAAGCTAGAACTGGCTCAGCAGAATCTGGTTCGAATTAACGATATCGTCGCCGAAATTGAACGCCAGCTTCGCTCCTTAAAGCGACAAGCGGCAAAGGCTAAACGTTACAAGGAGGCGCGAGAACAGTTTCGCCAATCCCAATTGTTAAAGTTTGTTTTTGAGGCGGAGCAGTTTTCCAAGCAAATCGAACATTTGGACAAAGAATTGAAGGAGTATAAAGAAAAGGAGCGGAGTGTTGGTTTAGAACTGACCGGTAAGGAAAAGGCTCATCGGATAGCACTAGAGAAGAGAGAAAAATTAGAAGTAAAGCTTTCTGAGTTTAGGCAAGCGCGCTCGAAAATGCAGCTCGAGGTCGATCGTGCTCAGAATTCTATTCAATATCATAAGGAGCAAATCAGCACTTCGGAAAAGTTCCTCGAATCCAATGCGGAAGAGCAGAAAACAATTCAGCAATCACTGCAAAGGGTTAAGGAAGAATCGTCTGGTTTCAAATTGGAAACATCTACTTTGTTAGACCAAGAAAAACAGGTCGAAAGCGCTGTTGAAGAGCAAGCCGGAGTTGTCGATCGTCACCAAATTGAAGTTCGTGAGGCAGAGGATAAAATTGAGGAGCTGCGCAGTCGTTTGGTTCGTCTGGTGGCTGATACAGCCACGTTTAACAATCTCAAAAAACAACTTTCACAAACTCTTGAATCTGCTCAGCCAGTCTTGCAGAGATTAGAAGAGGAACGCTCAGGTCACGAATTGAAATTAGAAGAAAGCGGGTTGCATTTGGAAAAGACCCAGCGAGCTTTGGAGTGCAAGAAAACTGAAGTTGTTGAATTAGGAAACACTTTGCAGCAGCAACGGGAGGAAAAAAATGTTCTGGAACGTCGTTTGGAGGAACTTCGATTGGAATCAGTTGAATTGCATAATCAGCTAATTGCCCAACGAGAGAGACTTCAGTCTCTTCAAGAAATTGAATTAAGTCATTCTCAATACAGTGAAGGAGTACAAAAATTTTTGAATCACCCATCGACCAGTCAATCGATTAGGAACGGGGGTACTCTGGCTGAGTGTATAGAGACTAGTCCAGAATATGAGAAATTAGTAGAAGAGTTTCTCGGAGAAGAACTGGAATACATACTTGTAGACTCCTTGGATGAGGCAGTGCAGGGAGTTTCTGAATTGAAGATGATCGAGAGTGGAAAGTGTACCTTTCTGACACTAAATTCTTCCAATGGTTTCAAGAAAAGCAATGGAAATGGGTTCAAAAAAGGTAACGGAAACGCTTCGGGGCTTGAAGGGGTTCATGGTCCATTGGCTGATCTGTTAGAGATGGAGCCGGATGTTTATGAGGCCTTCCGTCGTGCTTTACCTCAGAGAGCGGAAGCTGTAGTGGTTTCTGATTTAGGGCAGGCTATGAATCTAGCTCACGAATATCCGGAGAATACCTTTGTTACGCTAGCAGGTGAAGCTTTCACTCCGAGAGGGTTACTATCCGCCAGTTCAGCTCAAGGTCAGAAGATGGGGTTGCTGAGCTTGAGACGGAAGAAAGGAGAATTAGAAAAAAGAATTTCGGGGTTGCAAAAAGATTTTTTGAAAGTCCAAGCGAGAGAAGAGGAGCAGCAGCAAGCATTGCACGTAACGATGAAATCGTTTGATAAGAGCGATATTTCTTTGCATCAGGCGGAGAAGGAAGTCGTTACGTTGACCCATCAGCAAGAACAGTGGAAGGGAGAATGGGACAGACAGGAGCAGGCACTGAGAGTCGCAGGCGAGGAATTAAAGCAATTAGAGTGTGAGCGAGAAGAAAACCACAAAAAAGTTCGTGAAGTTGAGGAGCAGTTAAATGAAGGTAATAGTTCTCGAGTGGAAACTGAACAGGTTTTTTCCCAGATGCAGGATACGTTGCGACAATTGCGCAGCGAACTTGGGAGAAGGCAAGAACATCTCCATTTGATTTCATCGGAACGCAAGGTACTGGAAGAGAGACGGGCGGCTGTGAAACGGACTTTAGAGAGGATTGAAGTGGAAAAGGCTAGCCTCGAATCTCGCCAACAAGCCAGCCAATCTGCACAGAATCAGGGGGAAGAGAGTCTGTCCCAAATGAGTACGGCATTAAGGACTTTAGGTGCGGACCTAGATAAGAACCGAACTCGAGACGCTGAGATGCAAGCTAATTTACAGGAATTAGAGCATGAATATACCGACTGGAAACAGACTCTTCCAGAAACAGAAAAAAGCTTGATTGATTTGCGGAATGATAAGAGTGAATTGCAGGAAAAGAAAGCTCAATTGGATGTTGATCGGGCCCGTTTGGAAACGCAACTTGAAAGTATTAGTGAGCAGTGTTTGGAACGATTGCAGACATCTTTGGAGGAAGCTAGTGTTAAGGTGGATTTGCAAGATGCTCAGGTTGCAGAGGCCTTACAGCAATATGAGCAGTTGCAGGAACGTCTTGAAAAGTTTGGGCCCATCAATATGGCTGCTCTCGAGGAATATCAAGAAAACGAGGAACGTCATAACTTTTTGTGTTCTCAACGTTCCGATATCGAGGTATCTATTGCAGATACCAGCAAGGCCATCCAGGAAATTAACCGCCATAGTCTTGAAAAATTCCAAGAAGCTTTTGAATCTATTAATGGACATTTTGATGAAATTTTTCAGAAACTTTTTGGTGGTGGAGAATGTGGATTGCGTTTGGTAGATGAGGATGATCTATTGGAGAGTGGTATTGATATCTTTGCACAGCCACCTGGAAAGAAGCTTCAGAACGTTATGCTACTTTCGGGTGGTGAAAAGGCAATGACTGTATTTGCTTTTTTAATGGCCCTTTTTGCCTATCGTCCCAGTCGCTTTTGTGTGCTTGATGAAGTAGATGCCCCCTTGGACAGCACGAACATAGCTCGTTTTAAAGGTCTGATTCAGCAGATGAGCGAGAAAACACAATTTGTTGTTGTGACCCACAATAATCAGACTATGGAAGCTGCCGAAGTTCTTTATGGAGTCACCATGGAAGAGCCTGGGGTATCCAAGATTGTTTCAGTCAAATACTAGCGACGAAGGGACAGGGGGGATATGTTGTCCTATGGTTGGTCGCGTGCCCATTGATCGTTTTAGGATCCTATTTTCCCCAGACGTTAATTTTTAGTCTATTGCCTTCTTTTTTATTCTGTATTCTCTTATCTTTTTAGCAATTGTGTTCCTGTGAATACCCATGATTTCTGCAGCTCGACTGAGATTGCCGTCACTGTTTTGCAGGGCTCGGATAATGAAGAGTTTTTCAAATTGGGAAGTGGCTTCTGACCAATAGATCCCTTTGGAGACAATTTCTCTAACAATTTCCTCCAGTTTATCTTTGATTTTTTTCTGTTGCTGAGTCATGGGAGACTAGCTAGTCCTTGGAAACTGGTATATGACTGTCAATTTGTTCCTAGACTTTCTCCCGTTAAACGATAGTAGGCTTCCAAGTAAAGCTGTGAAGTGGCTGTAATAATAGATTCTGGCAACTGGGGTCCGGGAGGGGTTTTGTCCCAGTCGAGTGTTGCTAGGTAGTCTCGGACGAATTGCTTGTCAAACGAAGGTTGAGATTTGCCGGGTTGATACTGGTCAGCTGGCCAAAACCTAGAGGAATCTGGTGTGAGGGCTTCGTCGATCAGAATGATTTTTGATCCTATTAGGCCAAATTCGAACTTGGTATCGCAGATAATGATGCCCCTTTCTTTTGCATGGTCCCTAGCGTGTTTATAGAGTGCCAAGCTAAGGGTGCGTACTTGTTCAGCCACTTCCTCACCAACCAGTTTTACAGCTTGCTGGAAATTAATGTTTTCGTCATGGCCCTCTGTAGCCTTGGTGGATGGGGTGAAAATAGGTTCGGCAAGTTCCTCCGCTTCCTTCATCCCACTGGCTAGTTGAATACCACAAATTGTACTGTTGGTCTGATATTCTTTCCATCCGGAACCAGCCAGGTAACCTCTTACAACGCATTCTATGGGCAAAGGTTCGCATTTGCGTACTAACATTGAACGACCGGCAAGTTGTTCTTTGAAAGGGTCCAGAGAACTTGGGAAGTCCTCGATATGGGATGAGATTAAATGATTTTCAACAACATCCTGAAGTTGGCTGAACCAGAAGGCCGATAATTGCGTAAGAACCTCTCCCTTCTTTGGGATTGGGTCGGGAAGAATGACGTCAAAAGCCGATAGACGGTCGGTTGCTACCATAAGAAGATGTTCTTTGAGGTCAAACATTTCACGGACTTTTCCACTAAGAACTTTGGAAATTCCGGAAAGATCAAGTGTAGTAATGTTGGGTGATTGCGAATTGTTCATCGAATATTCCTACCTAATGTTGTGAAAGTATTTGTTTTACAGTGCCCGTTTTAGCTCAATACTTGATGATTGTAATAAAAGATTTTCTTCAATGAAACTTGCATATTGAAAAATCTGATCTTATTTCTAACTGTTGACGGGGTCAAGAGGCTGTTGCTATAATTGGCACTCAACAACGGGGAGTGCCAACTGCTCGTTGCAAGTGGCTGGTGTAATAGGGCTTTCGTCAAGGATAATTATAATTTTATTGATAATTGAGCAGAAAAGGAGTGTGTAGTTCTATGAATATTAAACCGTTACATGACCGTATTTTGGTCAATCGTCTTGAAGGTGATGAGGAAGAAGTTCGTGGCGGGATTGTTATCCCTGACACAGCTAAAGAAAAGCCCCAGGAGGGCGAAGTAGTGGCTGTGGGTGATGGGAAGGTTCTCGACAGTGGGCAGAAGGTCGCAATGTCAGTCAAGGCAGGCGACAAGATCCTTTTTGGTAAGTACTCAGGAACCGAAGTGAAGATTGATGATGGAGAATTTCTAATTATGCGTGAAGACGAGGTGTTGGGAATTCTGGTTTGAAAAGGGAACAAGCTCTAAACTCAAGGGTTTGGATAACTATTTCTATAGAAGAATTTTTGTAATATTTAGGAGGATAATATGGCAAAAGAAGTAACGCATGGTGAAGATGCACGCCGAGCATTGATTGAAGGTGTGAACAGATTAGCTAATGCGGTGAAGATTACACTTGGCCCTAAGGGTCGTAATGTTGTTTTGGAGAAGAAATTTGGTTCTCCAGTCGTGACTAAGGACGGCGTAACTGTGGCCAAGGAAATTGAACTGGATGGTCTGCAAAAAGTAGGAGCTGCAATGCTTCGCGAAGTAGCAAGCAAAACCAGTGATGTTGCCGGTGATGGTACGACATCTGCTACGGTTTTAGCTCAGGCGATTGTCCGGGAAGGCATTAAGAATGTTACAGCTGGAGCGAACCCCATGGCTTTGAAACGTGGGATTGAAAAAGGTGTGGCTCATGCGATTGAAGCAATTCGTGGGCTTTCCAAACCCGTCAAGGGCAACATGATTGCCCAGGTTGGATCAATTTCGGCCAACAACGATAGCGCTGTTGGCGAGATTATTGCCGAAGCTATGAAAAAAGTTGGCAAGGATGGAGTTATCACAGTTGAAGAAGCCAAATCGATTGAAACCTCTTTAGAAGTAGTGGAGGGTATGCAGTTTGATCGTGGCTATTTGTCACCTTACTTTGTTACCGATCCAGAGCGAATGGAGGTTTCTCTTGAAGAAGCCCACATACTCTTGCACGAAAAGAAAATCAGCTCAATGAAAGATTTACTGCCTCTGCTTGAGCAAGTGGCTAAAACAGGTAAGCCTTTCTTGATAATTGCTGAGGATGTTGAGGGAGAGGCATTGGCGACTTTGGTGGTCAATAAGCTTCGAGGTACGCTGAATGGCTGTGCAGTGAAAGCTCCCGGTTTTGGTGATCGCCGGAAATCCATGTTGGAAGATATTGCTATATTGACCGGTGGAAAAGTAATTTCTGAGGATCTTGGTATCAAGCTTGAGAATGTCACTCTTGAGGATTTAGGTACGGCCAAGAAAATCACGATTGATAAAGACAATACCACTCTTGTAGAGGGTGCTGGTGATCAGGAGGATATTCGTGGCCGGGTCAACCAAATCCGTGCTCAAGTTGAAGAAACAACCTCCGATTATGATCGTGAGAAACTACAAGAGCGATTGGCTAAGTTGGTTGGTGGAGTAGCAGTTATCAAAGTTGGTGCAGCTACTGAAACCGAGTTGAAGGAAAAGAAAGCTCGTGTAGAAGATGCTATGCATGCTACCAAGGCAGCTGCTGAAGAGGGGATCGTACCTGGAGGTGGAGTAGCCTATTTAAGAGGTGCTATAGCGCTTGCGGATTTCACGTTGGAGGATTCAGATGAGCAGGTTGGCATCAATATTCTCAAACGGTCACTCGAGGAGCCTCTAAGGCAAATTGCCCAGAATGCAGGTCAAGAAGGTGCTATCGTGTTGGGCCAAGTTCGGGATAGTGATGATCCCAATGTTGGTTTTAATGCCAATACAGAGGTATACGAAAATCTGGTTGAGGCCGGTGTCATTGATCCAACTATGGTTACCCGGACTGCTCTCCAGAATGCTGCTTCTATTGCTAGTCTGCTTTTGACAACAGAAGCGCTTATTACTGACATGCCAGAAGAAGCTTCGGCTTCCGGTCCTTCTGCTCCCGATATGGGTGGCATGGGTGGCATGGGTGGCATGGGTGGCATGATGTAAGACAAGCCCCCTTTTGGCGTCTGTTTTGCCGAAAAATAAGAGAGAGCGTAAAGGAGAACTTAGTTTCTTCTCTACGCTCTTTTTTTTTATCTTCCTTACTAATTTCCTCTTTTGATCTTTCTTTCGTAAAATCTTTCTGTGTTTCCAAAATGGCTCATCATCTTGTTTTGCGGAATTGTTGTTTATATTACTTGTTTTTACCAGTTAGGGAATTTGACGTTTATTGGTGCCGATGAACCTAGATATGCTCGTATTGGCGAGGAAATGAACCTAGGGGGCAATTATGTGACCCCGACTCTAGACTATCATCCTTGGCTAGAGAAACCTCCTCTCCTTTTTTGGCTTGAAGCTGTTAGTTTTAAATTCTTTGGGGTTCAGGAGTGGTCAGCTCGTTTTCCCATAGCACTTCTTGCTGTGGGAACTCTATTGTCGGTGGGGGCTTTTGTTGATGTTTGGGGGAGTCGAAGATCTGCCGTTCTAAGCCTGCTAGTTTTATGTACCTCTGGACTCTTTTTCATTTATGCCAGAACTGCCAATACTGATATGCCTTTGGCCGCAATGCTCACCATAGCTATGGTGAGCGGACTCCAAGCTACCCGATCTAACTCCTGTTGGTGGGCGGCTGTATCTGGTGTGGCATTGTCTTTATCTGTTTTATCCAAAGGGCCTGTGGCGGTTATTTTGTGGGGTGGGACCTTTGCAATTTATTTTTTGCTACGTCGACGGCTCGAATGGAGTTTAATGCAAATCTTCGTTTTGACGAGTGCTTTTATGATTGCTGTATCCCCTTGGTTTTGGGCGGTATGGAAGGAAAATGGGTTTGTTTTTCTGGCTGTCTTTTTAGTGAATCACCATCTGGCTCGTTTTTTAACTGACATTCACCATCATTGGCAGCCGCTGTGGTTTTATTTGCCAGTTTTGGGAGTTGGATTTTTCCCTTGGGTCGTTTTTCTAGGAACAGCTTTGCATCGTATTTGGCAGCGTCGCTCAGATTTTTTGGCTGATCATTGTCGTGGTGAGTTATTTTTATGGCTTTGGGCCGCAATCCCATTTATTTTCTTTTCGTTAAGTCAAAGCAAGTTAGCTGGTTATTTGTTGCCTGCAATTCCTCCACTTGCCGCAATCGTTGGATTGGAGTGGGATCGATGGTTGAAAGGGGACTCGTTAAATGATCGTACCGTGAGAGGGCAATTGGTATTTTTAGTGAGCTTGACGTGTGTGATTACAGGGGTACTGGTATATGGGTTCTATGCTGTCTATCAAGTCCCGACCACAGGTATTTTATTGGTTTTACCAATTGTAATAAGTGTTGGTTGGGCTTGTTGGGAGTATCGCAGACGTCGTTTATTACGCGTTTTCTTTTCTTTAGTTTCAGGAATGACCCTGTTTGTTGCTCTAACTTTTTGGAAGGCAGCTCCGGTGTTGGGGAGTTACCATTCAGCTCGAGACATTGTTCTATCAGTGAAACCCCTCTTATCTCCTCACAGTCCTCTGGTGCTTTATAGATATTCTCACCATACTGCAGATTATTACACAGGCTACTTAACCAGCAGGGAGCCTCTTCTCAATCCTGAATCTCTTCGTGATTACTTTCATGAAAACCCTCAGGACCGCTACTATATTTTAACTCAGGAGTCAGGTTGGCAAGACCTTAGGTTGTTGACTCACGCCCGGTTGCTTAGCCAGCATGGCAACCTATATTTAGTGGAAATGCTTTCTAATAGTGGCCGGATGGGGTTGCTGGGCTCTTCCCAATGATCAACATGCTAAGATGAGTTTTTTGTATTTGTTATGTCTCTAAAGCTTTACAACACTTTGACTCGTCGGATAGAGGAAGTGAAACCTCTAGATGGTGAGACCATTCGCATGTATACCTGTGGTCCAACTGTTTATGATTTCGTTCATATTGGTAATTTTCGTACTTTTGTTTTCCAAGACCTGCTACGACGGTATGTCTGTTATAAAGGTTTTCCTTTGTTGCATGTGATGAATATCACAGATGTTGATGACAAAATCATCGATAATGCACATAAAGCAAATCTTCCAATTCAAGAGTACACTTCTCGTTTCGAGGAGGCCTTTTTCGAAGATATGGAAACTCTCGGCTTGCAAAAACCCGACGTAACTCCACGTGCAACAGACCATATTGATGCTATGGTTGAACTTATTCTCAAACTGCGAGAGCAAGGATGTACCTATGAAAGTAAGGGGTCTATTTATTATCGGATTGATTGCTTTCCCGACTATGGGAAGTTAGCTCATTTGGATTTATCTCAAGTTTCTGGTGAGGGTCGTATTGATACTGATGAATATACAAAGGAAAATCCAAGGGATTTTGTTCTGTGGAAAGCCCGCAAGGAAGGTGAGGCCTATTGGGACACCGTTCTAGGTTCGGGACGTCCCGGTTGGCATATTGAGTGCTCTGCTATGAGCATGAAATATTTGGGGGAGAGTTTTGATTTGCATGTAGGAGGAGTTGATCTTATTTTTCCTCACCATGAGAACGAAATAGCACAGAGTGAAGCATCTACCGGACAACCTTTTGTGCGCCACTGGGTACATAGTGAATTTTTGTTGGTGGAGGGTGAAAAGATGTCCAAATCAAAGGGCAATCAATACACACTCAGGGACATATTGGAGAAAGGCTATGATCCTTTGGCAGTTCGTTATCTTCTCCAGTCGGTACATTATCGCAAGCAATTAAACTTTACTTTTGAGGGAGTAGAACAAGCCCAGTCAGCTTTGCAGAGGATTAACGATTTTTTAGTTAGGATTCGAGAAGTTTCAGATGAAATAGATGAGAATAGAGGACTTTCGGGAAAAATTACCCAAGCCCGAGTCGATTGTGAAGCTTGGTTAGACGAAGATTTGAATACCTCTGGTGCTTTGGGTGTGTTATTTGATTTGATCAAGCAAGTAAATGTTTCATTGGAATGCAGGGAAGTGGGAAGTGCAAACAGGGATCAAATTTTATCGCTCATCACTGATGTTAATCGGGTTTTAGCCGTTTTCCAAGTTGAAACACCGGTTCTTGAAGACCAAGAAATTACGAATATGATCGAGCAGCGCGAACAAGCTCGTTTGCAGAATGACTATCAACGTGCCGACGAAATTCGTGATGCATTAGTTCAACAAGGGATAACTTTGGAGGATACCCAGGGAGGAACTAGATGGAAGAGATTAATCTAGTTGGGGTTTATATTTGAAAATTTGACAAAGAATTTGGGCAATTTTAAGATGGTTTTGAGCGGGAGTAACTCAGTGGTAGAGTGCGACCTTGCCAAGGTCGAAGTCGCGGGTTCGAATCCCGTTTCCCGCTCCATTTTTGGGGTCGCGTGAGGCTTTTCTTAAGCCTTTTTATGTGGCCCGCTGCGTAACTTTCTTAATACGTGGGTTTCTATTTGACGGATACGTTCTCGTGTGACAGAAAATTGCTGCCCTACTTCTTCTAGAGTGCACTCCGAGCCAGAATTCATTCCAAAACGCATCCGAATGATTTTCTCTTCCCGGGGAGTAAGCGTACATAAAACTTCATTTGCTTGGTCCCAAAGTCGAGAATTGATGGTTCTTTCTACTGGGGAAACAGTGCCCTTGTCTTCGATAAAGTCGACTAGGCGTGCTTCCGCACTCTCTCCAATGGGGGTTTCAAAGGAGATTGCCTTTTTATTACTTCTCAAAATCTGACGAACTTTGGCGGACGACCAGTCTAATTCGAGAGCAATTTCCTGTATAGATGGCTCGCGACCGAGTGTCTGAACTAATGTTCGTGTGGTTCGTGTCAACTGATTGATGTTCTCAATCATATGGACCGGTATGCGGATTGTTCTACCCTGATTAGCGATAGCACGAGTAATTGCTTGCCGAATCCACCAAGTTGCGTAAGTGGAAAATTTGTAACCTCTCCGATAATCAAACTTATCGACGGCAGTCATCAGGCCCGTATTACCCTCCTGTACCAGATCAAGGAATTCGAGTCCTCGATATGAATATTTTTTGGCAATTGATACTACTAGTCTAAGATTAGCTTCGACTAGTTGTGTTTTGGCAATTTCTGCGTCCAATTGTCCCTGCTTGATTCGTGCCAAGGCGTGTTTTAAATCGTCGATGCTATGTAGTGTTTCCGTTTCAATTTGGAGGAGTTTCTCTTTGTTTTTTTGCATCTGAGCGCGGATATTCTTGATTTCTGCAGTTTTTAGTCCAGACTGTTTTAGTGTTTTTAGGCGTTTATTTTCTTTATCCAGATCAATGACTTGGCATGCAGTATCGTGGAGTACTGAAAGTAAATTCTTTTTCATCTGGTCGGCAAGATCTAAGTCATTCATACAGTGAGAAATTTTCAATCGATTGCGAGCTAGCTGATACTGCAATCGTCTGCGGGTATCTTTACGTGTTGCTCTTTTCAGTCCTTGAAGAAATTTAGAGGCTTCTGCGCTGAGGATTTTAATCTCGTCAATTTTTTTGAGAGCTTCTTTTTGCTGGTTGTCCAGATCGCTATCATTATTTTCATCTTCTTTTAGGTTGATAAAATTCTTTACTGAAATTTTTTCTTCCTGCAGATCATTAAATCTTTCTAATAGATGGATTGTTACGAATGGGGAACGAGAGAAAGTTTTGAAAACTTTTCTTTGTCCTCTTTCAATTTGTTTAGCCAGTTTAACCTCCCCCTTTTTTGTCAAAAGGGGTACAGTACCCATCTCTCTTAGGTAAAGGTGAGCTGGATCATTAATGCTTTCAAGGGTTGAAGTTGGGGGTCTCTTCATTTTTTGCGTTGTTTTTTTAGTTAACTTTGTTTTTTCAGATTGAGATTTAACAGAATCAACTACGTCAATCCCAGAATTATTTAAGAGTTTAAGAACCTTTTTCAAATCATACGATTTAACATCGGAGGACAGTGCAGTGTGGACCTCGTCAGAAAGAAGGAACCCCTTGCTTTTTCCTAGGTCAACTAGTTCTTGAATTTTCGTATTTTTTTTCACCATTACCAACTTCATGTTACAAACTGGGGATTAGTGTGAGTCCTCCTGCCAATCCGCAGGAGAAAGGCGAGTACGGCTAGTATCCAGTTAAATTTCTTTAGTGCTTATTGCCCAGCCCAAGCTTACTCTTCAATTCTACCACAGTGCTTATTAGGCTGTTCTAAACCACTGCAACCACCTTCTCATGACTGAACTAAGCAGTTCAAGTGGGTTTTGAGAGGGAATGGATTTATTTGAGATTCTTTTCGTACTAAAACCTTTTTAGATATAATGCCGATTGTTGATGGCGGCGTACCCAAGTGGTTAAGGGAGAGGTCTGCAAAACCTTTATTCGTCGGTTCGAATCCGACCGCCGCCTCCAAACTCTAATCCACACAATGTACGGGTTTCCCAAATATTTTTTAAGTGGTGAGTCGAGGGTTTCTATCATTTGGGATATGGGGTAATCTATTTTGGTGAAGGTTCCATCTTTAATTTTATTGGCAACTTTTTTTCTTAGTATCTGGCATTTGCCCGTTGAAAATGAAAATCTAGATACGTTAACGGGATCTTTTTTGATGGCTAGTAATCAGATTCAAGATCCAGGTTTTGCCAAGACGGTTATATACATTGTCAAACATGATGAGCGCGGAGCCATGGGTGTCATTATTAATCGGCCGCAGAACAAAGTGAGTCTTGCTGAAATTTCCGAGATGATGGGGTGGAAAGAGTTATCTGCAGATGAGACACAGTTGAATGTTTTTTATGGAGGTCCTGTGGAGTCGCGTCGCAGTTTTTTTTTGCACAGTAGTGATGTTCTTTTGGAGACAAGTTCTATTGTCGAACAGGGTGTTGCATTTACCACAGATCCAAGGCTGTTGAAATCGATTATCCAAGGTCAAGGCCCCAAAAATTACATCTTTGCTTTGGGGTACGCCGGATGGTTACCCAACCAACTAGAAACTGAGATTGCTAGGGGGTCTTGGTTAACTCAAAAAGCCGATTTGTCCTCCTTGTTTTCCAACGAGCCGGAAAAGATTTGGGAGCTTTTGGCAGGGAAACGTATTTTTCGTCTTTGATTGAATCGAAGTTTTTAGAACTTTTGAAAATGGTGTAGAGTCTCTTTTTTCACCTTAATATCGTATTGATGTCGAATGACATGACGATGCTAGCTCCTAAAACTATTAGGACGGTTCCTAAAATTAAACGAAAGTTAATACGCTCAAGGTCACGAAGAACAAAATATGCGACCACAACTGTGAATAGTGATTGAGTTCCCACCAGAGGGTCTACTATGGCTACTGGACCTCGATCGAGGGCCTCGAAAATAGTAATGAGAGCCATTGCCCCAAGGATTCCGGAAACGGAAAATAAGACGTATGAACGGGAAGGGCCGGAGAATAGCTGGGGGCGTTTCCAAAAGAGTCCATAGCCTGCAAGTGTCAAAAAGGCTACTACCTGATTAATTACTAATGCCTCTACAACTGGCAGTGGTGTGGTGCTTAGGCCAAAGCGGCGAATGACATTCCCAATAGCAAACACTACTGCGCTCGTCAAGGGAATCCACAGGTCCTTTTTTTCCCAACCAGCAATGTCTCCTCCCTTTGAAAAGACAAGAGCCATTACACCAGCGACTAGCAAAATAATGCCGACAATGAGTAGAGGTGGAGTTGACTCTCCCAGCCATAGAATGGCGATAAATGTAGCTATAAGAGGGCGTGAGCTCAATACAGCTGAGTTGATAGTTGCCCCTACACGGTTCACTCCGGCAGCAGTGGTGAATCTTCCCAAGGCAGTTCCAATGAATCCACCTACCCCAAAGATGCAGGCCGAATAAACTGTAAGATGGGTAAATAGTGGCTCTTCTTGCTGTGTGGTTAAGAGAAGAGTTAAGAATGTCAGGAGGGTGACTGATACCATAGTCAACGCACATTGCAGAGGAGTACCTCCAATTGCTAGCCCCCGTTTATTAATGACTGGCACAATACCCCAAAAAAAAGCGGTTAGCAGGGCATATGTGTATACCTCGATGGACATATGATTATCAGTATTCCTTTAAAGATAAATACAAGATAATGCCTGAAAATTTTACGGAAGTCACCGAAGGAGAGGCTAATAAGAGATATTTTTTATATGGAGGTAGGGTTATATATGAAAGATTCGATTCAGTTATCTAGAGTAAAGGTGAAAATTGTATTCCCGATTGCAATGGTGATGTGTTGTTGTTGTTCGTTTAGATAAGTAACGGGAGCTGCGATAATACGTCCACCGAGGCCGAGTCGCCATAGCTCTTCACCAGTTAAGGCGTCAAGAGCAAAAAATTGTCCCTCATCAGTTCCTCCAAAGACAACATTGCCGGCTGTAGAAAGGAGACCGCTCTCGATACCCTGATAAACTTTGTACTCCCACTTCAGTTCTCCGGTTTGGGGTATGAGAGCTCTAACAGCGGAAAAACCCTGATCATCTGCCATAGGTTGGTAGAGGCTGCCATAGAAGGTATTACCGGGAACGTATTCTGGTTCAACTTCGCTTATAAAAAAAATATTTCCCCTTTCCAAAGCGGGGACATAGATGAGGTCAGTTATGGGACTGTAGGATGGGGAGCGCCAGTTCATAGCTCCCGTGACTGCTGGATATACCAGGGTGCCTTCTTTGCTAGGAAACATTTCAGTTTTAATTAAAGGGCGACCATTTTTATCAATTCCGTCATTCCAAGTTTGTTTAGCAAATGGCTTAGCCAGCAGAAATTCGCCAGTTACGCGGTCCAAGACATAGTAAAAAGCGTTGCGATTGGGCCATAGCATGAGTTTCCGAGTACGGCCTTGGAACTTAGTATCGACCAATATTGGTATCTGTACTGCGTCCCAATCCCAAACGTCATGAGGAGTAAATTGGAAATGCCAGTGTAACTTTCCGGTATCTGCGTCGACCGCAATCACGCTATCGGAGTAAAGATTATCCCCTTTGCGAACTTCTCCATTAAAATCTGGTGAAGGATTGCCGGTACCCCAGTAAATGAGATTCAGTTCTGGATCGAAAGAGCCAGTTAGCCAAGTGGGAGCTCCACCCGTTTTCCAAGAGTCTCCTTCCCAAGTTTCATTTCCGGGTTCGCCTGGACCTGGCACGGTGTGAAATCGCCAAGATCGTTCTCCTGTTTTGGCGTCATAAGCATCTAAAAATCCTCGGATACCAAATTCACCTCCTGCAATGCCTACAATAATTTTATCTTTGACGACTAGAGGAGCTGCTGTAATGGCGTATCCCGCCCGATGGTCAGCCACCTTTACATCCCAAATCACAGAGCCGGTTTTAGCATCCAGGGCAACCAGATGAGCGTCGATGGTTCCAAGGTAAATAGTGTCACCCAGTATGGCAACTCCTCGATTCACTAGTCCACAGCAGGCATTAATAGGGCTTGGAAGGTCACGTTCATAAGCCCAGAAGGGTCGTCCGGTACGAACATCCAGTGCAAAGACATCACTTGGAGGTTGACTAAGATACATAATCCCATCTACTACAAGTGGAGAGGCCTCAACCTTTTCAAACGATTTCATTTGAAAAGCCCACTTCAGTTTCAGTTTATTTACATTTTTACGATTGATCTGGTCCAGACTGCTGTAACGTTGGCTTTTGTAGGTGCCTGAGTAGGTCAACCAATTGCCAGGATTTTCTTCTGCCTGGAGCAGATCTTGATATGTCACTTGGGCTAGAGCAGAAGCAGTGAAGATTAAAAAACAGGATAAAAGGGAGAAGTATTTCATCGTTGATTTGCCTTTCTGCGCAAAGAGTAAAGGTAGGCTACTAAGTCTTCAAGTTCGGTCATGCCAAAATTTGCCTTAAAGCTTGGCATTAATGATTGTTTTACTTGCTTTATTTCCTCTAGATCACGCTTCCATAAAGATAGGAGATTTTCCTGCATATCCATTATCTGAATAGAATAGGAATCTTCGTTTAAACGGATACCATTAATAGTTTTTCCATTTTTATTAATAATCTGAACTAACCAGTACTTCCGTTCTATATTTTGATTAGGATTCAAGATGGATAATTCCAAATGGTCTGGTGATCGTCGCCATCCGATGTCGCTGAGATCAGGTCCTAAACGTCCACCAATCCCATTGATCATATGGCACTGGGAGCAGTTTGACTTTTCCCAGTAGCTTCTCTTTCCTGATACAGGATCTCCAGGAAGATTGACAGGAGCACGATAGAGTGAACGGACAAAAGTAATAAGTTGCCAAATTTGTTTTTCGGGTAATGTAAAATGAGGCATTTCATTATTCGATCGGCCAAGTGAGATGGTTGAAAAAAGATCCGAATCGGCTGAGCCATGTCGAAACTCTCCCCGAGTCAGATCAGGTCCTTCTCCTCCCGATCCGTCAAAGTTGTGGCATCTGGCACACTGTGTACGAAATACCGATGCTCCCATAGCCTTATCATTTTCTGATGTATGTGGGTTTGTTAATAGATCACCTTGAGCCAACGGTAGATCACCTTGAGCCAACGGTAGATCACCTTGAGCCAACGGGAACACGATCACACAAATGAACGCAAAAAGCACTGTCGTACAGACTCTTTTCATAGTTCAAGGCCTCCACTTTCCCTAGTAATTTGTCTAGTTCCCAGTGTTTCCACATCATGGAGATGCAGAAGAACTAATTACTGGTTTATATACCTACTTGTCAAAAGCCGTCAAGGATACTTTCTGTTTCATTTTTACAATCTATAGATCGAGTATTAGTAGATATCGACCAACAATCAGGGTGTTCGGGAAATTTTTTGTGTTGTATCGCATTGGGATTTAGAGAGATTTCTTAGCTATCTATAGTTTACAATGGGGTGTGAGAGAGTAATATTCAGAGCTTGAATTTGGGTGTGTTTAATAAACAGACTGAGGAGGATTTGTCGTGAATGTTTGGAAAAGCTTATTGTTGTTGGTTGTGGTGATTCTGATGTGGGGTGCCTGCATGTCTCAAGGGCCAAACAGTGAGGCTATTCCGATCGGAGCTTCTGTTCAAATTGAAGTTCCATTAGGCTTGCCTCCACTGGCGATCCCAGTTGGTAATCCTCCTACTGCTGAAACCATTGCTCTCGGTCGGCGGCTTTATTATGATCCGATGCTTTCGGTGGATGGCACAGTCGCCTGTGCCAGTTGTCACCACCCAGAAACTGGTTTTTCAGATGGAAAATCAGTTTCAGAAGGTGTAAATGGTCAGAAGGGAGGCCGCAATGCTCCTACTGTTTTCAATGCAGCCTATTTTACAACCCAATTCTGGGATGGCCGGGCGGCTCATTTAGAAGAACAGGCTGAAGGTCCTGTTCAAAATCCAATAGAGATGGCGCACACTCTTGAAGGTGTAGAGGAAAGGTTAATGGATGATGCCAGTTACCGGGCCGATTTTGAGAAAGCCTTTGGGGCCGGCCCCATCAACTATCAGATGGTGGGTAAGTCTATTGCTTCTTTTGAGCGCACAATCATTAGTGGTAATTCCCCTTTCGATCGTTATTTTTATGGAGGTCAAGAAGAGGCCTTGAATGAAGCTGCTCGACGTGGTTTGGAGGTTTTTCTTAATCCAGAAAAGGGTAATTGTACCGCCTGTCATTCGGTTGGGCTATTCACTGATAATCTGTTCCACAATATTGGAGTGGGTGTTGATGAGAATGGTGAATTAACTGATTTGGGTCGTCATGAAGTAACGCAACAGGATTCTGACAGAGGTGCCTTTAAGACTCCTTCTCTTCGAAACATTACCTTGACAGGCCCCTATATGCATGACGGAAGTCTAAAGACACTTAAAGAGGTGATAGATTTCTATGTAGGTGGAGGCAACTCTAACCAACATTTAGATCCGCAACTAAAGGTGCTGACACCAACTTCTGAAACAGGTAGAATAAATTGGTCACGGGACGATTTAGAAGCATTTTTAGAGTCCCTTACTGGAGAAATGCCTCCCAACGTTGATCCTCCTGCCGAGTCGCAATAGTTGGAGGCTTTATTGTTGTTTTTGGGATAGAGAGGTATTGGTTATGTCTAGAAAGAAAAGTGTGCCCCAAGTTATCGTCCGTTCTATTGGGGAAGGAACTCAACTGCAAATGGTTACCACTACTGGGAAACACTCCTATATAATGGATGAACCTGAGATTCGAGGGGGCAATGATTTGGGGGCGGCTCCTTTTGAACTCTTTATTGCCGGCTACGGTGGCTGAAGTTTATTAACGCTACTGGGAGTAGCGAAGGCTAATTCGATCGCATTGCAAGAGGTGGAGATTCATTTGAGCTTCAAAAGGAGTATCCAGCCCAAGTTTCATAAGGACTATCATGGGGATCCAGAACGGCGTAAAAACTGGATTGTCCAGATTGTATCGGACATATATTTAAAAGGGGAAGTGACCGAAGAAGAGAAGGTGAAACTTCTTGATGAATTACAGAATTGCCCTCTCCACAATACTTTGGTGCATTCTCCAGATTTGGTAGAAAAGATTCATATTATTGAACCGAGCCAAGAACTTCCTGAATATGACTGAACAAAGACTTCATTCAAAAGAAGTTGCCCAGTTTACTCGGTCCTTGATATGTTTGAAGATATTGGTGAGGGTTTACTTCGGGTAAGCCAATAAGAATTAGCTTAATTTTTTAATGGAGAATATAGACAGATTACCTAGGTTGAACGCGCGTTAATCTGTCAACAAAAAGAAAGGAGACATTATGTCATTTTCACTTCCAGATTTGTCATATGCAACGGATTCTTTGGAGCCTCATATTGACTCAAGAACCATGGGAATTCACCATGGAAAACACCATGCAACGTATATTGCAAATCTAAATAATGTATTAGAGTCTTCAGCTGATCTAGCTGGAAAAAGCTTGGAGGATTTATTAGCCAACAACTGTGCTGCTGTACCTGAAAATATACGTGGGGCAGTGAGAAACAATGGTGGAGGTCACGCCAATCATTCATTGTTTTGGACGATTATGGGACCTGGAAAAGGTGGCGATCCAGTTGGTAATTTAGCTCAAGCTATCGATGGGTCCCTGGGAGGATTTGAGCAATTTAAGGAAAAATTTGCTGCAGCCGGCATCGGCCGTTTTGGTTCGGGATGGGCTTGGCTTATTAAAAATTCTTCAGGAGATCTTGAAATTACTTCAACTGCCAATCAGGACAGCCCGTTAATGGAAGGAAATTTTCCTATTATTGGTCTGGATGTTTGGGAGCATGCGTATTATCTTAACTACCAAAACCTGCGTCCTAATTATATCAATGCCTGGTGGAATGTAGTGGATTGGGGTGCGGCTGAAGAACGTTTTAATTCTTAAAATTTTCAGTTGTAGCTAGATCTAGTTAAGAAATTTTGAGTATTCATTCCCCTTTTCTTCTGTCACTCTGATGGAAGAAAAGGGGTTTGTTTTTGTTCTTGAAAACTTATTTTTCCCTTTCCCATGTTAGAGGTCCAAATTTGTACAGTTGATGTTGACTATAATATTTGTGGTTGCACCAATCCTTCTAGTAGGCATGTTCATCGTTTGTTGGTGTTTGGTTCCCCGTTTGGAACAAGTCCTACTTTTCCGGCCAGTAAAAGAGGTAATTTCTACTCCCTCTGATATTGGAATTGCTTTTGATCAATACCATATCGAGACTCCTGATGGCTGCCAGCTGATTGGTTGGCACATGTGTCCTTCATTGCCTGTGGGTAATGTCATCTATTTTCATGGCAATGGTGGCAATCTGGGTATTCTTGTTGAGATATTTCAAGCTCTCTACAGCAATAATCTACAGGTTCTAGCCTTTGATTATCGAGGTTATGGGTCGAGTACAGGAACTCCTTCTGAAGCAGGTCTATATCAAGATGGTTTGGCCGCAGTTCGCTACTTTCAAGATCACATCGAAGGTGGAAATTTACCAATAGTTTATTGGGGAAGATCTCTTGGTAGTTGCGTAGCAGCCTATGTAGCAAGTCAAATTCCTCCCGATGGTTTAATTTTGGAGACAGCCTTTAGCAGCAAAAAATCACTTGTTAGGTACCATCCGATGTTTCGATGGTTTCATCCTTTTTCACATTGCAAATTAAATACTCTCAAGTATTTAGAGGGTTGCTCATCTCCCGCACTTCTTCTACACGGTGATCAGGATCAAACAGTGCCTTTAGAAGAGGGAAAGAGTTTGTTCAGAAATCTGAAAGGTCCTAAGCAATTTTACTGTGTATCGGGTGGAGATCACATTAACTTACACCGTATTGGTGGTGATTCCTATATGAGAAAAATAGTGCAATTTATCGATAGTTTAGCGTCTGACAGATCATGAATAATGCCGTGTGCTGCTAGTAACATTAATTTTCGCAAAAGATTAAAAAGCTTTTTGGTCATTTTTAAGCAATTGAAATAGGTGTTGGACAGCTTCTGGTAAAAGAATAGTGGCATCTCCTTCGAGGCGAAGATCGGCAAGGTGATCTTGGGCGGTAGGTCCTTGATTGATGATTATGTAACGAGCACCTTTTTCTTTGGCTTTCAAAGGGATGGAGGCAGCAGGCTCAACTTCTAGAGTAGATCCAATCGTGATTATCAGGTCGGACTGGGCCGCTGTTTCAAAGGCTTGGGCTAGTTTGTCGGTTGGCATTTGTTGACCGAAAGAAATTGTAGCGGGCTTGAGAAATCCCCCACACAGACAGGTGGGAGATTGTCCACTGCTTTCAAACTGTTGGAAAATAGGTTCTGGATCAGATAGTTTTTTGCAACTCTGACATTCTACTGCTCGGTTAGTGCCATGGAGTTCAATCACCTTTTCTTCTGAAAGTCCTGCCATCTGATGTAGGCCATCTATATTTTGTGTGATAACTATCTCTAGACGATTTGCTATATCTAGTTTTGAAAGAGCTAGGTGCGCTGGATTAGGTTTAGCTTGAAGAAATTGTTTCCAACCCGCCAGCTTGAATTTCCAGTGAAGAATACGGGCTTCTTCAGAGGACATGAATTCGTTATAGTAAATGGGACGCCATTGTTTCCATAGTCCTTGTGGACCCCGGAAGTCCGGGATCCCCGACCCGGTTGAGATCCCTGCTCCTGTGAAAGCAACAATTCGCTTAGCGTTTTTCATGTATTGGGCTAGTTCTTTAGTAGGCATGTGCTTTACTTGGTCATTTTAACAACGTCGGTTAGTTAATTTGCAGAAAACCTATTCGAGTGTGCATATTGTTGTTTATATTGGATCAAGTACTACGATTGGGTGAATAAGTTGGTTCTCACTGCTTTTCCCTATGGCAATCAAGTGATTGCCTTGAAATAGTCGGAAAAAATCTTTTTCCTGTGTTTTGGGTTTTGAAATATCTAGGCCGTGTCTTACTTTCTGTGATTGTTGATCATCGAGGTCAACTCGAGGCAATTCGGGCAAAAGCATTTCTAATGGGAAAAAGGACTGATTCCATTGATTTTCAATTTGATCGCTATCGATTGCTTGAGAGATTTCAAAATTTCCTGATCGAGTTCTGCACAATTTTTGAAGGTGGGCTCCGCAACCTAGTGCTTGACCAATGTCTTGAGCAAGACTGCGAATATAGGTTCCTGAGGAACAGTGGACATCTAACTCCCAGATTTTGTGGCTTTGTTTTTTTAGGACAATTCTATGGATAGTAATGTTACGCCATGGGGGTTGTACGTGTTGGTTTTGGCGCGCCAGCTTGTAGAGGGGCTTGCCTCTTAACTTAATTGCTGAAAACACAGGGGCCTGTTGGCTAATATTCCCAATAAATTGGGATAGGATTTGACGGGCCTGTTCTGGAGGTATTGTGGGAACTGGGGCTTCTTTAATAATCTTGCCTTCTTGGTCAAAGGTGTTGGTAGCTATTCCTAGTTTGATGCTGGCAAGGTATTCTTTATCGTTAGTTTGAAAAAAGCGTGTCAAACGAGTAGCTCGTCCAAGAACTAGAGTTAATACCCCAGTGGCCATTGGATCAAGTGTTCCCGTATGTCCTACTTTAACTCCAAAAATTTTTCGAACTTTTTGCACAATATCATGGGAAGTAGGCCCATTCGGTTTGTTTATTACTAAGGCTCCATCCAACTTCACGGGTAGCATTATAGTGGTTGTTAGAGAAACGATCTTTCGTTTGGGAAATAATTAAGACTAGATCTTTATCGTGTGCCTAGTAAGTTTCGGAGATTTTTGTTCTATTTCGGGTAAGCTGTGCAAACATTAAAAATTGCACTATACGTTGTTTAGTGTAGCAACTTATCTAACTCGGCTATTACTTTTTTACTGATTTCTTCAAAGTCGCCTTCTAATGTCAAGCCTGCTGCGTTTGGGTGTCCTCCTCCACCAAAAAATTGGGCTACATCTGCAATATTATAGTGGTCCTTTGATCGCAGACTGATGCGATATCTTAATGATGATTCTTCTCGAAAAAAGGCTGCCAAGAGTACTCCTTTTACTGACAGGGCATAATTGGCAATTCCTTCAAGATCATTGGCATTGGCACCAGTTTCGTTGAGCATTTTTTGTGTCAAAGAAATGGTGGCTATTTTGTCTTGGGAGTGTAGCTTTAGGGTATCAAGTAGTATTCCCAATAGGCGTATTTTGGCGTGAGGCTGATTCATGTAAATGGATTGAGCAATGGTGTAAGGATTAGCTCCACTACTAGCTAGTTTTCCAGCGATTTGGAATGTTCTTGCGTGGGTATTGGAAAATTGAAAGGATCCTGTGTCCGTCATAATGGCAACATATAGATTAGTGGCTATTTCAGGTGTCAGAGGGACCGAGAGACCTTTGATTAGATCGTAGATCATTTCTCCAACGGCTGCCGCGGTTGGATCCACCCAATTGAAGCGACCAAAATAGTTTGTGTTGGGATGATGATCTATGTTGATTACACAGAAGGTATCTAGATTGGAAATTCCTGGCCGTATTAGGTCGTTGCACTCTAGGACAAACAATCCATCATAATCATCCTCTATTAGGTCTGTAATTTGAATTGTTTCAATCTTAGGCAGAAAAGTGTAGCTCTGCGGATGAGGATCCGCATGAAAAATGTGAGCAGTCTTTCCTAATGTTTCCAGGGCCAGAGCTAAAGCCAGAGAAGACCCGATAGCATCTCCGTCAGGATGCGCATGTGAAGTAATGGCAAAACGGTTGTTTTTTTGAATGAATGGAATAATTTTGTTCACGATAGCTCAGTCATAGTCAAAGATGTCGATTTTATAACGCAACAGGTCGTTTCCCAAGATTCGTTCTGTCTCTCGAACAAGCTTTTCTGAAAGCTGTTCCAATTGTTTTTGGTTTGGGCCAATAGAAACCGCTCCTAAACGGGCTCTTTGCCAGAGATCCTGATGCTGAATTTCTGAGATAGAAAAATTAAATCGAGAGCGTAAGCGGTCCGATGTTTTGTTGATCACACGCCGTTTTTCTTTGAGGGAGTGACAGGAGGGTATATGAATATCTAAGGAACAAAAGACGATAGGCATTTTTGATTTACACCGCCACTTTTCCTATTAGGACTAGGGAAAGAAGGCTTTTGAATTATAACTAGAGGTTCTTCTGTAGTTGTCCCGGTTCTCAATTCAAATCGGGAGTGGTTTCCTCTCGTTGAAAAACGTCAATTAAATCACCGACTTTAATGTCATTAAAGTTAGAAATAGAAATGCCGCACTCATATCCTGCTTTAACTTCACTTGCGTCTTCTTTAAACCGTCGCAAGGAGTCTATTGTTCCTTCATAAATTACGACATTATCGCGGAGCAATCGGGCTTCCATGTTTCGCCGAATCGTACCATCTTGTACATAGCTGCCAGCAATGGTTCCAAATTTGGGCACACGGAAAGTATCTCGCACTTCTGCCCGACCCATTTCAACTTCTCGAAAAGTGGGTTCTAAAAGTCCAACCATGGCGCTTTGAATTTCTTCTGCGATTTCATAAATGACTGTGTAAAGACGAACATCTACTTTTTCGTGTTCAGCAGCATCCTGGGCATTACGCTCAGGGCGGACATTAAAACCAACAACCACGGCATTGGAGGCAGAAGCCAAGAGGACGTCAGATTCAGAAATAGCTCCTACGCCCTTGTGAAGGATGTTGATGCGCACTTTTTCTGTGCTGAGTTTTTCCAGTGTGTCTTGAGTTACTTCAATGGATCCTTGGGCGTCTGCTTTCAAAATAATTGGTAGTTCTTTAAGTCCTCCAGAATCCATTTGTGTGTAGAGATTATCTAAACTGACTGGGCTGCTTGGTGCGAGTTCTTGTTTTCTGGTCTGTTGAATGCGGTAGTCGACGATCTCTCTAGCTTTAGAAATATTTTCAAGAACTTGGAATGAGTCCCCAGCTTGTGGCAATCCCTGTAGTCCTAAAATTTCCACGGCACTGCTAGGCCCAGCCTTATCTGTGGATTGCCCTCGATCATCAATCATTGCCCGAATTTTTCCATAAGAAGATCCAGCAATAAATGAGTCGCCAACCTTTAATGTGCCATTTTGAACCAGAACGGTTGAAACTGCACCACGTCCTTTGTCTAGTTTGGCCTCTAGTACAATGCCGGAAGCTGATCGATTTGCATTTGCTTTTAATTCTAATATATCAGTCGATAGAAGTATCATCTCTAGTAGTAGATCTAGGTTGGTTTTTTCAGTAGCAGAGACCTCTACTGTGACTGTATCACCTCCCCAATCCTCGGGAATGAGTTCTACCTCGGCAAGTGCTTTTTTAACTCGTTCGGACTGCGCGTTCGGTTTATCTATCTTGTTGATAGCGACAATAATAGGGACTTTTGCTGCCCGGGCGTGATCAATGGCTTCTAAAGTTTGTGGCATTACTCCATCATCGGCGGCCACTACCAAGACTACAATGTCCGTTACTTCTGCTCCACGAGAACGCATTCGAGTGAAGGCTTTGTGTCCTGGAGTGTCAATGAAAACTATTTCTTGATCCTTTGATTCTACCTTGTAGGCACCAATATGTTGAGTGATTCCTCCTGCTTCTCCCGACGCAACTTTGGTATTACGAATAGCGTCTAAAATGGAAGTTTTACCATGGTCGACATGTCCCATGACGGTGACTACTGGAGCCCGTGGAGTCAAATCTTCAAGTTTTTCTTCAATTTGTTCTTCTTCGGCAGCAGCCTCTTCAAAGGTGACAAAACTCGGAATGACTCCGTGGGCTTCACAAATTTCCTGAGCAATGGTTTCCTCAAGAGTGTGGTTGATAGTTGCCATTAGTCCTCGGTCAAAGAGTTCTTTGATGATTTCGTTGCTTTTCACCCCTAATTTTTCACTCAGTTCTTTTACCGTAATGCGTTCAGAAAAAGTTACCTCTCTAATTTCGTCAACGGTTCCCACAGATTTTTCTTCGAGTTTTTTCTCGGGAGCTGTTGAGTCAGGAATCTCATCTGTGGTTGGTTCCTCTTTTATTGTTTCTTCTGCTTTCGGTTTGGAAACCTCCCTTTCCGGTTCTTTGATCTTTGGAGAGGATGGAGAAGCAACTTCTGTTTTGGAAAGGGCTGGAGGAGTTTTAGCATTTTTGGGATGTTCAGGAACAACAGGTATATTTTTGACTGGGATTTTTTCTTGGGTGGGTTGAATTGTTGATTTCTTAACCTGCTTTTCTAAGTCGGTTGAACTGGGTTGTTGTAAAGCCCGTTCAAGTAGTTCGGCAGGAATTTGGGCCTCCACTGTTTCAATGATTGGCTCGTCTTCTATGGTGACTTCAGTTTTTTGTGGAACTGTTTCTTCTTCTGGTTCAATTTTGCGATAACTAGCTTTACCTTTTCTTGGCTTTAAAGAGGCTGAGAGAGGACTGACAGGTGTCTGACTTTCTTCTTCTTCTTCAATTTTGGTAACCGCTTTGCGAGGTTTCCCGAGCTGTTTGATGGTTTTACGTCCTTTAGCAGGAATAGCTTTTTGTTTGCCTTTCTGCTCTTTAGCTTTTTGTTCTTCCTGTTGGTCTAGTTCAAGCATCACTTGAAGACGTCGTCGAATCCGATCTGCAATGTCCTGATCGACTGGGGTATCTGGAGAAGGGACCCAAACTCCAATTTTTTTAAGTTCTGAAATCACTACTGAATTCTTCATGTGAAATTCGGTAGCGAGTTCGTTTACCTTCACCTGTTCCATTTCCATTGTTTATTCCTCTACTCAGTCTCCACTTCTTCAGATTCTGGTTCGGTTGGATTCAGATCGACATCTTCAGGTGACGCTTCTTCTGCTTTTTCTTCAATTGCAGCGGGGAATTCTGCCTGTGCCAAAGCCACCAGTTTTTCAGCAGTTTTCTGGCCAATTCCAGGAATGGAGGTCAATTCTTCAACTGATTTGGAAGATAGTTCCTGGATTGACTCAATACCTGCTTCGGTTAATCGACTTTGGGTTTTTGCTCCTACCCCTTCCAGTGTTGAGAGGGAGCTAGTTGGGGCTGCCATTTGATCTATTTGATCAAGAATTTCAATCTTCTTTTCTGCTTCGCTTGTGATGTTAATTTCCCAACCCAATAATTTTGACCCTAGACGAACGTTTTGGCCTTTTTTCCCGATGGCTAGGGAGAGTTGATCTTCGGGAACTACTACTTCCAGAACTTTGTTAACTGGATCGGAAATCAAAACCCGAGCTATTTTGGCGGGATTGAGGGCATTGACAGTGTATTCAGTAATGTCGTCTGAGTACTGAATAATATCGATCTTTTCACCGCGCAATTCACGAATGACCGCGTTTATACGGCTTCCTTTCATGCCAACACAGGCTCCCACTGGATCGACGGAATCATCGTTGCTAGCTACTGAGACTTTAGCGCGCTCACCACCTTCGCGAACGGCATTTTTAATTGTTACAGTGGCGTCATACACCTCAGGAATTTCCATTTCAAATAGACGAATCAGTAGGCTAGGATCGCTTCTCGAGACTACTATTTGAGGACCTCTGGTCAATCGGTGAACCTTGATAATGACAGCTCGAATGCGATCACCCATGTTGTAGATTTCCTCGCGACATTGCTCACTAAAGGGAAGAATCGCTTCTGTTCTCCCAATATCCAATATGATTTCTCGTCCTTCCACTCTTCGAACGATTGCGTTAACTAGCTGGCCAATTTGTGCAGAATACTCAGCAAAGATTATTTCTCGTTCTGCCTCGCGAACTTTTTGAGTAATGACTTGTTTGGCAGTTTGAGCCGCTATTCGGCCTAATTCTGTTGTAGGTTTGGGAATTTCAATATAATCGTCGATCTCAAAACTGCCGTCAATTTCTAATGCTTCGGCCAAAGACATTTCAGTGTTTTCATCTGCTACGTCTTCTACAATCTTTTTGATGGCAAAAACATCTATAGTGCCTGTTTCTGTATCGTAGCGTGCTTGCAGGTCCTCCTCCTCTTTAAAGAATTTTTTAGCAGCAGCCACCATAGCGTTTTCTAGAGCTTCATGAATTACACTGGGCTCAATACCTTTTTCCCGACTGATTTGTTCTATATTTTGATTTAAGACGTTCCCCATTTATTTGTTACCCTCAAGTCGGCCAAAGGCCAAGTTCTGTTTAACGAAACCGGTGGACTAGATTAGCTTTTTTTATCATTCCGAAAGGGATTGCGTATGTAGTTTCATTACACTCTAGACGTAGAATGTCCTTAGCGAAATTTTGAATGAAACCGATAAATTTCTTTCGATTATCAACCTTTTCATTTGTCATCAGACGAATCTCTTTTCCCACGAAGCGTTCGTAATCCCCTCTTCTAAAGAGTGGTCGTTCTATTCCCGGAGAAGAAACCTCTAGAGTGTAGTTGTTAGGGATAAGATCCTCTACATCCAACAAAACACCGGCATATTTGCTGATTTGTTCGCAGTCTTCCAGATTTACACCACTTTGTTTGTCGATATAAATTCTCAAGAGGGAGGTGGATTTTTGAGGCTGATATTCTATGTGGACCAACTCTAGTCCTTTTGCCAGAACTGCCTTGCGGAGGATAGCTTCGACTCGAGTGACGATATCGATCATATGTGCCCCCTAAAAATAAAGTCCCCTAAAAATAAAAAAGTGGGCCTGAGCCCACTTCCCGCCGCCGGGTTGTAGTCTGGAACAGTATACGCAATGCCTTGATTTATTTCAAGATAGTGACCTCTCCTAAGTTCTTGAACACAGGTTCGAATGTGTCTTTTGGTCCTGCAACGATTATTACGTAGTCTTCCATTGATAGGTACTTAGTAGCAGTTTTTTTAAATTTCTCAATGCTTATTCGTTCGAGACGCAGACCGTAGTGAGATATAAAGTTTAAACCAACCTCGTAGAGGGTGAGTTCTAGTAGCTGAGTAAGGTAGGATTTTGGTTGTTCTAGCGACTGGATGATTTCGTAGTATGCTAGCTGCTTTGCTTCCTCAAATTTTTCTGTATCGAGGTGTCCTTTGTGTAACTCGTTGACCAATTCTTGAAATTTCTGGAAATAGGCAATAAGTTGTGATGGTGTTGCCTTAATGCTTAGTTCTAGGTACCCGGGCATTTTACGTGTTACGAGTTTGGAGGATGCTTGGATTTTGCTTTGCGTGGTAATTTGCTCTGCCCAGTCGGGTAGCAAGAGCATCAGATATTGTTCTAAAATCTTCAGTGTATAGTATTCACTGGCATCTCTTTCAACACTTATCTTCCCCCATCGGAACAAGCTTTCAGAATCTGGAGTATCAACTAGTAAGATTTTTGGTTGGTCGAGGACTTTAGGGCTTCTAAATGTGAATGGGGCAGATTTTTTTCTTCGCCAAATTCCCCAGGCTCCCCCTGTTTTTTTCTGCAAATAATCGGTATTTCCTGAATATTCGATAGCCAGTTGTGTCTGATTAGGCAGAAATAGTTTTCGATAATGCTTTTTGATATCAGTTAATTGCAGGTTGGCCAATGTTGTTGAAGTTCCTTTAACCGAATGTTCGTAAGGGTTTCCCCTGAAAATTTCTGCCATGAAAAGATGCTTTGTTCGTAAGGTGAGTTGTTGAAATTCTTGCTCTACTTGTTGCACTAGACGATCTCTCAGTTTTTTAAATGTTTCGTCAGTAAATTGAGGAGCAACAACAATTTCCGCCAGTAAGTTAAGTACTTCAATTATTTGATCAGGAGGAGCACTTCCCCAAAAGGTAATCGCATCCCAACCTACCTGAAATTCCAGCTCGGCATTCATTTGTTTCAGAGATTCTCTTATGTGTTGACCAGTGCGGTGTTCTGTTTTTTCCAACATCATCTGTGTTGTAAGATAGGTCAGGCCCCATTTGCTTGAAGGATCAAAGGCAGCTCCATGACGGATCATTAAGACAAAAGAGTTTCGAACATTGTTACTGGGAAACACCAGAAACTCTAGGCCATTGAGTAGGGCCTGTTTATGAAATTGCGGCAGGCTAATTGGTTTGTAATTTGCTGAAAACAAACTATTCGTTGGTATTGAAAATAGTAAGGTTAACCATAACAATCCCAAGCCTATTTTAGACAACATAGGAACTTATTGTAATAGATAATAAAGAGTATCAGCAAACAAACATACTGGAGTGTTTTAGCGGGTTGCTCGTCAATATTTGGATACGATACACTACACGACTGTGGTCGTTGGACCTATTTATATAATACAAGCGGCCAGACTGAGGAAATTGAGCAAAATCAAAGAAATAAGATCCGAGATATTGTTGGCTTTCTTTACCATGCTCTTGGTTTTTCCTGTCTTGAGTTGTGGGCGGAGGTCCCCACCGCGGCCATTGCCTACCAGTACGGCTCCTGTCAAAACGGCTCCTGCGCCTTCTAATCTTCCTGTTCTATCTGCTCCTCAATTAGCTCTATCCATTGAACCGTCGGAGATTGAACTCGGAGATTCGGCACTGTTGCAGTGGGAGTCTACTGATGCCGACCATGTTGTAATCAACCATAATATTGGCAAAGTAGAAATTTCTGGGAGAATTAAATTTTTTCCTGATCAAACAACAAGTTATGAAGTAAAGGCTGTGGGGCCGGGAGGAGAGGCCAAAAAGACGGTGACAGTTGAGGTTAAGAAGGGTATAGATTCGGGGTTTCAGGAGAAGGATTTGCCAGATAAATCCCTGGAAGAACTTTTTGAGTATTTCGTTAAGCCGGTCTTTTTTGACTATGACAGCTCGAAGTTAAGTGAAGGGGCGATTCTTACTCTTGAAGGTAACCTGCATTGGTTGGTACGTCCGGAAAATTTTAATATCCGTTTTCTTGTTGAGGGCCATTGTGATGAGCGGGGAACAGAGGAATATAATTTGGCTCTTGGTGATCGGAGGGCGCAGATTGTCAAAACTTATCTGCTGAGAAATGGTGTTGATGCTTCTCGGGTTGATGTTGTTTCTTTTGGCGAAGAACGTCCTTTTGATACTCAATCAACGGAGCAGGGATGGGATCTCAATAGAAGAGCACATTTTTTATTAAGGGAGAATTAGATAAAAGTAGTAAGCGTTTATGTATTAGTTGTTTGAATTCCAGGCATGGTTGTTATTTTTTGATTGTTCCATTCTGTTTCCATTTATTTCTAAAGTAAGTTTTTGAGTATGTTTGAAGTTCCTAAAAGGTCTCGTTCAACAAATTTTTGGAAGTCTTTGGTCATAGGATTTTTAGTGGTGACTGTAGTGGCGATCGGGCTAATTGCTTTGTCTATGTCTGGGGATAACGAGACGGTTGAACTAGTTGGTGTTATTAGGGCTGGAGATCCCATGTTTGATTGGTACCGTGGATATTTGAAGTTGGAGAACCCAAAAATTCAAATGGGTAAGAGTTTTACCGGCAGTCGCATGGTGATGTTTTCGGCAACTATTCGGAATGGTGGAGAGAAAATGGTGGATGTGGTGGAAGTGCAGCTAAGTTTATTCAATTCTGATCAACTGGTTTGGAAAACTGTCCGAACTCCGATTCGACCCGAAAAAAGCAACTATACTCCCGAGATTGAGCCCCTCGAGGGGAGAGGTTTCACCTTGTATATGGAAGAGATTCCTGAAAAATGGCACGCTACCAATGCTGAAATTGATCTCTACGGTTTTCGTTTCAAGTCTTCGGAGGCTAAATAATAATGATTTTTCAGTTCATAGTAGGAAGTGCCTGCTACGGAACAAGAATTTTTCCTAATCAAGATAGCACCACTGATTGAAACATTTCTTATCCAAGTGACACAAGGGGCTGAGTAATGCGTTGTCCAAGTTTTTTCTCATCGGGTGGGAGTTCTTGAAAAACCTTTGTCCAAACATCATGAGTTTCCATGCAGGTATAAATGGTAGTGTGTGGTGCTCTAGCTTGAATCCAGCCTAAAACCTTCTGGAACATTAGAACGCGGATAGGTTTGAAATAACGCAATTTACCATCTTCACAGGGGACCAATTCTCCCAAGGGCAGGAAACTTTTTCCGAATCGTTGGCGCATAATTTCTTTTAGTTGGGGAGTAACTCTTAGGGAGCCGATAGAGATCCATGGGATTGATTTGGCCGGAATCCTGTCAAAAATTTCTTGGATTAAGGCAGAATAATCAGTTTCCCAGTTGGGATAAAAGATCAGTGGATCAAGGTGAAAAGCTATTGGATAACCTGCCTGCACACACTGCTCAGCTGCCTTAAGCCGTTCATTGAGAGTAGATGTCTTGTGTTCCTCTCTTTGTTGTATGGTTTGAGGGCTAATAGACCATGAGACAACTGTTTTTGATTGATGGTCTAGGGATAAAATATTTTCAACGCAGTTAGATTTGGTTTTAAATTCAAGTATTCCTTTTTCTTGGTGGGCAAAGAATTCTACAAGGGGGATGCTGTAAGAGGTTAAATGGTCGAGGGCCAGACTGTCAGCCAGTTCCCCTGTGCCAATCCGAAGATGCTTTTCTGGTTGTTGATTCAGAATTAGTTCTAATTCTGATAGCAGGTCATCGCTATTGGCATAGACAACCATATGTGGGAAGTTTAGATAGGATTGCAGGTAACAGTAACTGCATTCCATGTGGCAATTACTTGCATAATTAACTACAAAATAGTTGCAACAGACATTACTCACTCCTGTTTTAATCTGACCAGCTGGACAGGCTTTAAAAAAATCACCTTTTTGTCGGGTGAGAATTAAAGATTTTTTGGCAACAGGGATGGAGGGATTCCATTGTTGTGATTCTTTTAACAAGTTTTCGGTAGAATCAATGTGTTTTACTGGGATTTCGGGTAGTTGTTTGAGGACATTTTGGGTAATAGCAGATTCAGAGACAGAGTGTTCCACAAATATTTGGTCGGGTTTGTAAGGTGTCATGATGATTCAGTAGCGATAAGTTTACAACAGGTCGAATATTTTTTTCAGTTCACTTGTTTGGGTAATATCATTTAACTGTTCGGTCAAGACTAGCAATTCCTCCCAATTCTTTGCTGATAAAGAGATGTTGATTTGATTCCCTTCAAAATTAGGAGGCAGATTAAGTTGGATTTGAGGTGGTAATTTTAGGGAGGTTTTCAGTTTGGAGTATTGGCTTTCGTGTTGAGAAAGGTGTGGAAAGCGGATTTGGCGTAGTTTTTTGATTGCTTGTTCAAAACGTCTTTGAGGAGAGAGGTGCGCCTCTTTTTCCTTTTCGGCTGCGCCACTTTGTTGCCAGATTGTTTGGACTGAAACTGATCTCGAATTTTCTGGAGAGTTGGCTGAATTTTGTAGTTTAGTAGCTTGAATTTCGTCTAATAGTGTAAACAATTTTTTTTGTTTGTTTTTGCCCAGTTGGAATTTTGAAATGAGGTGAATGAAGAATTTTTGTTCTTCTGTTTTCCATCGTGAAATTTTAAGCGCCATTTCCGGTTCCAAAAGGTTGCCTATGGCCTGTTGTAAATACAAGGGAAGGGAAGCTAGATCAAGTTGTTGTTGAAGATGAAACCGGTCTGCACGAATATCCAAAAGTGGTAGGTACGCATCGAGTAAATCCTGATGACTAACTTCAAAATCGCGATGGAGTTTTAAAACAGTTCGAGCTTTTTCCATTAAATGAAGTGAGCGCTTTGTCAGGTTATCTTCCAAAGCCTGTGTGAATAATGCAAGAGGTTTTTGCTCGTGCCGGATTAAGCAGGGGACAATTTTTATGTCCAAATTTTTGATGGCTTGGTAGCGTCGAAATCCCATAATAATACGGAACTGAGTATTAGTTTTCTTCTGAAGGTGGAGAGGGGCCCAAAGTCCGTTTTGATGGATGGATTGAGTTAATTGATCTAGGGGCAACCATGGTAAAGAAACAGAAAACAGGCAATCCTGTGAATCAATAAGATCGACTGGGATGTTTTCTAAATGGTAGGGAAGATTTTCAGTCATTTGGAAAATACTTTAAATTTTGGAGAAATATTCAATCGTGAGTTCATCTTGATCTCCTGATTGATAGTGGCTGTGAAAATGTGGTAAATGTAGTAGGGTTCGCCTGCGGCCTGTTATACTTGGCAACGTCTTTAGTGGAGGCAATTGCTGTTATGAGTGTCAAATTCTTTTTGAAAAGCCTTTTCGTACCCATCGTGATTTGCGCGGTCTTTTCTCTCCTAGTCCTGGAAGGAGCACCCCAATACTCTCCGGAAGAGTACGCAGTTTATCAAAGTGCTGTCAATGCACCTCCAGAAAAAAGGGAAGATGCGATCATTCAGTTTATTGGAGAGAATCCCAAATCAGCATTAGTTGAATATGCTGCCTCCGAATATGCAAAGCTAATGCAGTCCTATCAGGGACAGGGTGAGCTTGGAAAGGCAGTGGATGCGGGTAAAAGAATGCTCGAACTGTTGCCGGAAGATTTAGATATACTATCTGTGTTACTTCGTGTGATATTGGAGTCGGCCCTCCAAGCGCAGCGTTTTCAAGAAGCAATTTTATATGGTGAAAAGCTCTATTCCGTTAAGCCCGATCCCAGCGTAGCTTATTTTTTGGCCTATTCTTATAGACCCCTTGAAGATTATGAGAAATATGCTGAATATGGCCAAATTGCTTGTCAAGGCCTCGAGGCACTTAACTGCCACACTATTGCTTTAGATCTAACGAAACGGCTTGCTAATCAGCAGGAATTTGGCAAGGCAGCTAAGTACGCGCAGCAGGCAATAGATGGTTTGGATCCTTCTGATAATGAAAACATAGTTGAAGTCTACAGGGTTCTGGGTCGTAGCGCGTTTGAAGAGGAGGCTTGGAGCGTTAGTATTGCAAATTACCAGAAAGTTGTGGATGCGAGTTCAGATAAAACTACACAAGCCGAGGCTTATTATCGCATGGGGATGAGTCAGTGGGAGCTGAAAGATTTGGATGCTACGCAGGAGTCTTTTGCTAAGGGTTCTGCGAATCAGACTCAATGGCAAAAGCATTGTCGTCAGAATTTAGAGTTCATATATAAGTCGACCCACAATGGCTCACTTGCTGGTCTTGATGAGTTTGTGGAGCGCTCAACTCGTTAGTAATGGTAGTAAGTTTTTAGCGACTTACTTTTTCAATCCAGTCCAGCCTATCGTTAGGTATTTTCTTTGTACCCCGGTCTGGGTTGTCCTTGGTTGAATGACCTTCTAGAGTGCTGTATTGGGCATTAATTTAGGTTGTTATAATCCCCGAAATGCCTAGAGGCCTCTCTGTTTTTGGGTGGCGTCTTTTCATGGTATCTTGGGGCTTTCCCGACCATTGTTGTAAAGGTGAAAATGAGCGGTTCCGCAAACAATTATTTACAGCAACTCAATGAAAAACAGAGATCTGCTGTAATCCGCACTGAAGGCCCTACTTTAGTTCTTGCCGGAGCTGGAAGTGGTAAAACCCGTACCATCACTTACAAAATTGCTCATTTGATCGAGCAGGGAATTTCCAAGCCTGAGCAAATTTTAGCAGTTACCTTCACCAACAAAGCGGCTAACGAGATGAGGAGCAGAGTCGAACAACTTTCAGCTCAATTTATCAGCACTCCTTTGGTATGCACCTTTCATTCTTTTGCGGTACGAGTCTTACGCCGCCATGCGGACATGTTGGGTTATCAAAGGAACTTTATGATTTGTGATCGGGAAGATCAAAAAAGGGTTTTAAAGACGGTTTATAAGGAGCTGGAATTGACTGATAGCCAGATACCACTTAACAAGGCCCTTGCTGCTATTAGCCATGCCAAAAACAATGGCCATGCCCCAGAGGATTATTTAGAACATTCACAGAATTTCGAGGCTGAAGAGATTTTCCGAATTTATGAGGGATACCAGCGTTTTTTAAAGCAATCAAATGCTATGGATTTTGATGATCTGATTTTGCTTACAGTAAATTTATTCAGCAAAAATCAGGATGTTAAAGAGAGTTATGGTGATCGGTATAAGTATCTTTTGATTGATGAATATCAGGATACTAATCGTCCCCAATATGAATTAATTAAGCATTTAACCTGTTTGCACCAAAACCTCACAGCTGTGGGAGATGAAGATCAATCTATTTATGCTTTCCGTGGGGCTGATATCGGAAATATTCTTCGTTTTGAAACTGATTATCCTGGATCTCATATCATCAAATTAGAGCAGAATTATCGATCGACCCAAAATATTTTGGATGCTGCAATAGGAGTTGTTGAAAACAATGTTGATCGTAAAGGGAAAACACTATGGACCGATGTTGATGCGGGCGAATTAATTGATCTTTATGTGGCTTCGAATGCCAAATTAGAAGCTATGTATGTTTCTGAAAAATGTTATGAGCATCTGCAGCGTGAAGAACACGGGCTGGCCATTTTGTATCGGACAAATTTTCAGTCTAGACAATTTGAGGAGGCCCTTAGGAGATTGAAAGTACCCTACAATATTATCGGGGGAGTGAGTTTCTACCATCGTAAAGAAATTAAAGACTCTTTGGCATATCTCCGTCTGGCACAGAATCCTGAGGACAATGTATCACTTTTAAGGGTAATTAATCAGCCTCCCCGGGGTATTGGCCAAGTGACCCTTGATCGTCTGCAGAAGTTTGCTCAAAAAGAAGGGGTAAGTTTGTGGGTTGCTTTGCAGAGGGGACTACAGGAAAACAGTTTTCCAGGTAGAACTCATCTGGTGTTGGACCGTTTTTATGGTTTGTTGCAAGAATTATGCCAATTCATGGACTTGCCGTTCCATTTGGCTTTGGAAAAAATTTTAGAAAAAAGTGGATATGCCCAGGCGCTTCGTGATGAGTCAACAGAACAGTCTCAGAGCCGAATTTTAAATTTGGAAGAGTTAATCACGGTTGCTAGAGAATATAGTGAGGAGAAGGAGGGGGGACTCCAAGATTTTCTTGATCATGCGGCCTTGCGTTCCGAAGCAGATGACTATGATGAATCGGCAGCTGTCAGTCTAATGACCCTTCATAACGCCAAAGGGCTTGAATTTTTCACTGTTTTTGTGGTCGGTTGTGAAGAAGGTCTTTTTCCACACAGTCGTTCGGTAGTTTCGGATGAACTGGAGGAAGAGAGACGTCTATGTTATGTGGGACTTACGCGAGCTAAGAGTAAGCTTTACCTTACCTATTCACAGCAGCGGCGTTTTTATGGCAGAGATACGGGCGAACAGAATTTCCCCAGTCGATTTTTGAATGAAATCCCCCAGCATCTTATTAGAAAACAATCAAGTGGAAGGAGTGAGTTTGGGATAAGAGATATGGGTGCCAACACAGGAGAAAATCGCTATCGTCGTCTCTCGTACAAAAAAAAATCTTCGGGGGCAACCTATAACTCAGTGGAAAGTGCGCGTGATTTTTTAGAGGATCTTTCCAGAAAAAGAGGTGGACTTGTTGCCGGAGCTAAAGTTTTCCATAAAGAATTTGGTTACGGTCGAGTCCTTCAAGTTCAGAAAAGTGGAGATGATTTGAAAGTTACTGTGAAGTTTGGCAATGTCGGTATTAAAAAAATACTACAGAGTTATGCCAAGTTAACAGTGGTATAGGTCTCTGGAGAGCAAGCAATGTTTCGGACTAAGAACTTAGATGACATTCTGCATGTTGCTGATCAGGGTAAGTACCGTCTCAAGAGGGTTTTGAGTTTAGGGGACCTAACCTCTCTGGGGGTGGGGGCAATTATTGGTGCAGGCATTTTTGTATTAGTGGGTACTGCTGCTGCGGGATCTGGTGATCGGTTGGGTGCTGGACCGGCTCTGATAGTCTCTTTTATTTTAACTGCGGTAGCCTGTGGGTTTGCAGCTCTTTGCTATGCTGAATTTGCCTCTGTTGTTCCTGTCTCGGGAAGCGCCTATACCTACAGTTATTTTACGTTTGGAGAGGTGGTGGCCTGGATTATTGGTTGGGATCTTATTTTGGAATATGCCGTGGGGAACATAGCAGTTGCTATTTCTTGGTCGGGCTACTTTGTCGAGTTGTTGCGGGGGTTCCACATTGAATTACCCGTTTGGCTTACAACTAACTACAATCTTGCATCGCAGAACTCAACGATTTTTGAATCAGCCCCGTATTTATTTGGGTTCCCAGTTATTATTAATCTTCCAGCTGTTCTCATTGTCGCGGTGATTACACTGGTGTTGGTGGTTGGTATTAAGGAAAGCTCAAGGTTTAATACCATAATGGTGGTTATCAAGTTAGTAGTGCTGTTATTTTTTATTTTATTGGGGGCTTTCTATGTCAAACCTGAAAATTGGCAGCCTTTTATCCCCAATGGTTGGGGATCAGTAATGACGGGGGCAGCTCTTGTTTTCTTTGCTTACATTGGCTTTGATGCCATATCAACTGTTGCTGAAGAAACCAAAAATCCACAAAGGGATCTTCCTTTGGCGATGATTGGATCTCTTGCGATTTGTACTGTGTTTTATATAGCTGTAGCAGCTGTTTTAATGGGGATCGTACCCTATCAGCAGTTAAACGTTCCAGAGCCCTTAGCCTTGGCTTTTAGTTACCTTGATATGAATTGGGCTGCTGGTATTGTTGCTTTTGGAGCAGTGGTTTCAACCACCGCGGTTTTACTAGTTTTCCAATTGGGGCAACCTCGCATTTTTTTTGCAATGGCCCGCGATGGTTTATTGCCAAGACAATTCGCTAAAGTTCATGCTCGTTATCAGACACCTCACGTAACAACTATAATCACTGGGGTAGTGGTAGCATTTTTTGCTGCCTTTATGGATATAGGAGAGGCTGCTGAGTTAACAAATATTGGCACTCTCTTTGCCTTTGTTTTAGTTTGTGCGGGAGTTATTATTTTGCGTTGGCGCCAACCTGATCTGGACAGGCCTTTTCGATGTCCTTGGGTTCCCTTAATTCCTATGCTAGGTATTGTGGCTTGTTCTTACTTGATGATTTCTCTGCCTTGGATAACATGGGTGAGGTTTTTTGTATGGTTAGGAATCGGAATGGCTATTTATCTTTGTTATGGTCGTCGGCATTCCAAATTAGTGAATCAAGATAGAAAAAACTAGTGCAAATAAGCACATCCAAGAAAGCTGATCTCTCTCTTGTCTTTGTTGCCCTTCTTTGGGGTTCATCTTTTGTTGTTATAAAACATTCCCTAGTCTCCATTACTCCTTTTTGGCTTGTCCTTATACGATTTGTGATTGCGGCCTTGGCGCTGTGGATGATATTCCCCTGTTTTTGGCGAGGGCTTAGGGTTGCAACGGTATGGTGTAGCGGACTAACCGGTCTGTGTTTGTTTTTGGGTTTTGCATTTCAAACTGTTGGACTTCAGCACACTAGTCCAGCTAAATCTGCATTCATCACAGCTTTATCAGTGTTGATGGTGCCTTTATTTAATCGTGCAATATTTAAGATTTTCATTAGAAAGGAAATGGGAGCAGGTATTTTCATTGCCTTCATGGGATTGTACATGCTGATTAGTCCGAACGATCTGAATAAATTGAACTGGGGAGATATTTACACACTATGTTGTGCACTGGCTTTTGCTTTCCATATTGTCTGCCTAGGTCGTTTTGCAGTTTACATACCATATCAACAATTAGCGGTACTTCAGATGTTTTGGGCGGCACTGTTCAGCAGTGTACCGGTTTTGATAATGGAGGCTTCTTCGTTCAATTTTCCTGTTTCGAGTTATTTGGCGCTGTTTTACCTAGGTATTGTCTGCTCAGCATTGAGCTTTTTTATTCAAACCTATGCTCAGAAGTACACGTCAGCTACTAGAACTGCATTGATTTTTTCTCTTGAACCGGTCTTTGCTGCCCTATTGTCGAGTAGTTTCTACGGAGAACAATTGTTTCTGATGGAGTGGTTGGGTGGATGTTTAACGGTAGCAGGAGTCATAGTGGGCCAACTCCATGTGATAAAATCTAGCGAGCAACAGTTGTCTGAGTCGAGCGTATAATCGTCCCAGTATGAACCGAATCAAGTACATCGTCACTCAAATGCAAGAAGGTATGATTGGGTGACTGTTAAATTGTTTGTTAATAAGAGTTAATTGCCGATGGGCAATGTGGAGGATTGTGATGTCTGACATGAAAGAATTTTTACTGTCGAGAAAAAGATTATCCTTTTTATTTCTATTGATCGCTTTGGGTGTGGGAATTGTGATTGGCACACTAGTTTCTGATCAAGTTTTGAGTGCGGAAAAGAATCAGGATGATGTGACTTTATTAAGTGTGCAAGAGTCGGGAACTCCTCTCGTATCTAGTACGGCAACGGATTTAGCTAAAGGATTCGGTAGGGTAGTCAAACAAGTAAGGCCTGCTGTGGTCAATATAAGTACTACTGCTGTTATTCGCAGCAGGCAAAGAACACAACGAGGAGCACCAAACGAAGATCCCCGTAATTTTTTTGGAGATCAATTTTGGGAGAAATTTTTCGGTCCTCAGGCCCCTCAGGCCCCTCAGGATCGGAAAGCAAACAGCTTGGGTTCTGGTGTTATTGTAGATGCCAAAGGGTACATTATTACCAACGATCATGTGGTAGCCACAGTCAGGAATCGAGATGGTGGGCAGCAAATAGCAGACAAAATTGAAGTGACGTTGTACAACGGAGAGACTTATGTGGCTCGAGTAGTTGGAGAGGACCCAGAATCAGATCTTGCCGTTTTGAAAATTGATGCAATTGCCCCTCTGCCATTTGCAAAAGTTGGATCGACTTCGAAGATGCAAGTAGGAGATTGGGTTCTTGCCATCGGGGATCCCTTTGGTGTGGGACAGACGGTGACCTCTGGAATTGTTTCGGCCACCGGAAGAGTGGTTCCCAATTCCAGTATTTTTGGGGATTATATTCAGACTGATGCAGCTATTAATCCAGGTAATAGTGGTGGTCCATTAGTGAATATGAGTGGAGAAATTGTCGGGATTAACAGTTTTATCTTCACTCGAAGCGGTGGTTCTCAGGGAGTTGGCTTTGCGATTCCTTCATCGGTTTTCATGAATTCTTATAACCAAATTGTTACTAAAGGAAAAATTGAGCGAGGATGGTTAGGTGTTGCCATGAACACCTATGAGATGACTCCTGAAATGGCAAGGTATTTTGGAGTATCTGGTGATGATTCTGTTGGGATCAAGGATGGGGACGGAGTCTTGGTTACCCAGCTACTCAATGAGAAGGGAGAACCGGGAGAAGACGGTCCTGCCTACAAAGCAGGCGTTCAACCAGGAGATGTCATCGTGAAATTTGGTGAGCGCGAAATCGAAACAATTTACGATCTCCGTTCAGCGGTTGCTAATACTCCTCCTGGAGAGGAACAATCTGTAATTGTGGTTAGGAAAGGTGTGATTCAGGATCTATCAGTTGTGTTGGCAGAGAGAACCCTCGAGCAACAGGCTCGTTCTGAAGGTGGGAGCCTTTCGTTTGAAGAACGTAAAGAAGAAGAGCGGACAAAAGAAATTGGTCTAGAGTTTGAAACTTTGAACCAGCAAGATGCTGAGAAGATGGGTTTAGCAGACGAGCAGGGAGTAAGAATTTTAGAAGTTGTTGTAGGAAGTTTGGCTGATGATGCAGGTTTAAGGGCCGGTCAAGTAATTACGCATGTCAATGGAGATCCAGTACAAACAGCACAGGATCTCTTAAATGGAATTAATTCTATGTCATCAAACCAGGGAGTGATATTACGAGTAGTGGCGGTGAATCCTCAGGATTCCCAGCGCAGAAAGTTTATTGCTTACACTTCATTTATAAAACCATAGAGCAGAAAAAGTGATTTTGTTTTCCAGACGATCTTTGTTGTTGATTCTCAATAGATCATTTTGGATAAACACAATGTCCAGAAAATTGCAATAGATAAGCTTCAGTTCTGATTATGAATATAGGTCTTCCCAAAGAGGTTAAGGATAGTGAGTACCGTGTTGGACTAGTACCTGCAGGAGTACATGCTCTTGTGGAGGACAAGCATAAGGTATTTGTCGAAAAAACAGCTGGTCAGGGATCAGGATTTTCCGACGAGGAGTACATCGCAGCTGGTGGCTATTTGGTCGATGGTGCTGATGAGGTTTTTGATCGAAGCGACATGGTGGTCAAGGTAAAGGAGCCTACTGAGAAGGAATTCCAGAAACTACACAAAGAACAAATTGTATTTAGCTATTTACACTTGGCTGCAGCTTCTGAGTTAACTCATGCCTTTCTAAGAAAGGAAGTTGTTGGCGTTGCCTACGAGACGATCCGGGATAGTCGTGGGACTCTCCCATTATTGACTCCCATGAGTGAGGTTGCAGGGCGTATGTCTATTGTGGTCGGTTCCTACCATATGCAGAAGACGAAGGGTGGATGTGGAGTTTTGTTGGGAGGTATTCCAGGAGTACGCCCAGCTCTTGTGGTAATTGTGGGGGGTGGTACTGTTGGTGTTAATGCCGCTAAGATGGCTTTAGGGCTCGGTGCTCAGGTTTGTATTCTTGATATCAATCTTGATCGACTGCGCCATATTGACGATTTGTTTTTTGGACAAATCGAGACCCTGCTTTCCAACACTTACAATATTGCTGAATCAGCGAGGAACGCTGATTTGATGGTTGGCGCTGTACTTATTCCAGGGGCCACTGCTCCTAAGCTTATTACCAGAGAGATGGTTTTAGCTATGAAGCCGGGGTCGGTTATTGTAGATGTGGCAGTAGATCAGGGTGGTTGCTGTGAGACGACTCAACCTACTACACATAGCAACCCAGTCTATCTGGTGGATGGAGTACTTCACTATTGTGTGACTAATATGCCTGGTGCTATGCCTCGAACCTCAACCTTTGCTCTTACTAATGCTACCCTTCCATACATTCGCAAGATTGCCAATTTAGGTCTAAAGAGTGCTGTGGCTAGCGATGATGGTTTAAAAGAAGGTGTAAATGTCTATAAAGGTCATGTCACTTGCTTACCGGTTGCAGAGTCACAAAGCCTTTCGTATCGGGATCTCCATGAACTATTGTGATCGTTGGTTTTTTGTGGCCGATTCTCCTAAATCCGGCATTGAAAACATGAGGATAGATTTAGCACTTCTCAACAATTTGGAGAAGTGTTCTGAAAGAATGACTTTCCTTCGTTTCTACGATTGGAATGTGCCTACAGTTTCTTTGGGAAAACATCAGCAGATTGAGGGAACTGTAGATTTTCATTATTGTCAAAAATTTGAGATTCCGGTTGTTCATCGCCCGACAGGGGGGCAGGCTGTTTTTCACGATTGTGAACTTACGTATTCGGTGGTTTCCAACGATCCACATTGGTTTCCTTTTTCGAGTATTAGGGAGACCTATCGGTTAATTGCTGTTGGCTTGCAAAAGGGTATAGAGAGATTGGGAATTTCTACTCAGTTAGTCGGGAGTGTTCGAAAAAGTGAGAGTTTGTTCGTTAAGCAACATGCAGTTCCCTGCTTCGTCACTCCTTCTCGTTGTGAAATACTTTGTGAAGGTCGCAAAATTGTGGGAAGTGCACAAAGGAGATTAAAGCGGAGCTTTTTACAGCATGGTTCTATACCCCTTCAGGTCAATTACTCCAGAATGGCTTCTAGTTTGGGAGTGCCAGAGGAGTTGTTGCGCATGTCGCTTATTTCTGTATCTGAGGCGCTTGGGCGAGTGGTTAATTGGCAGACCGTGTGTGAGGCCCTCAAGATAGGTTTCGAACAGACATTTCAAGTCAAACTACACATGAAAGAATTTGCTGAAGATATATGAGATTGCTCTCTGTGAAATTGCGTCCAGTCAAGTGATAATATAAACTTCTTATTGAGTAAAGGTTACTTGGATTCCATGGATAAAAAACAGAAATCGAATGGTTTAGATACTCGCTCACGTGAGATTTTAAGGTGTTTGGTTCGTGAATATATTCACAGGGGAGGTCCGGTTGGATCTCGTCGGTTAGCTAAGGTTCATTCAGAAGGATTGAGTTCTGCCACTATTCGTAATGTAATGGCAGACTTGGAAGAAGGAGGTTTCCTGAGACAACCTCATACTTCGGCCGGTAGAGTGCCTACAGACAAGGGATATCGTTTTTATGTGGACTCCCTTCTAGAAACTCGAAAACTGTCCAAGAAGGAAGTCAGCCGCATTAAGGGAACCTTAGAACAGGAGACAGATCCCGCTGATTTAATGGCTAAGACTTCCCAAATTCTATCGACTTTTTCCGATAATATTGGTTTTGTCTTGGCACCCCCCATTTCTCTGGCAGTTTTAAAACATATCGAATTTGTTAAGATTTCTCGGAATCGTGTTTTAGTAATTTTGGTTACAGGACCCGGTTTAGTTGAGCACCGTCTTGTACAATTAAATGAAATGGTGACACAGAGTGATTTGGACCAGGCAGGACGTTATCTAGGAACTCATTTTCAAGGGAGAACGCTTTTTGAGATTCGAGACGAATTGCTTAGTCTTATGTCAGAAGAAAAGTCTCTCTATGACCGAATATTACAACATGCAATTTTATTGGGTTCAGCAACGTTAATGCAGTCTGAAGTAGATGTGGAAGAGGGAGCCGGTGTTTATTTGGGTGGAGCTGCTCAGGTTATTCATAAACCAGAGATGAATGATATCAATCGCATGATTGCCTTATTCGAGACTTTCGAAGAGAAGAGTAGGCTAGTAAAGATCATTAATGAATGTGTAAAATCCAATCCAGAAGGGCCGACCGTAACTATTGGATTGGAAGAGCACATCCCGAGAATGCGTGACTGGGCCCTCATTTCTTCTCCTTATCTTCACAATCATAAGGTTATGGGCGGTTTGGGAATACTGGGTCCTTCCAGGATGGAATATGCTAGGGCTATTAGTTTGGTCGACTATGTGGCCGAACTTTTTGGAGAGTTACTGGACGGCAATTAGGTTGCTTCCGCGACCTTAAATATCACAGAGTCAAGGAGATCATGGGACAAGAGATAGAAGATATGGAAGACGAGTCTTCCGAAGAAGTACAGGCAGAGGATATTGTTGGTGAGGAAGAGCAGTCTAATCCAGAGGTGGATATTATTGAAAATCTAAAGAGGGAACGTGACGAAAATTATGATTTGCTTCTTCGCAAGCAAGCAGAATTTGAAAATTTTCGTAAACGAGTTGTCAAGGAAAAGGAGGAGGAGAGGCTGAGTTCTCAAGCTGCAGTGATCGAAAAGTTATTAAATATTGCAGATTCTTTTGAGAAGGGCCTCGATAGTTTGGCACAGGAATCAGAGGAAGCTACTCTGGAAACCTATCGTCAGGGTTACGGATTGATGCTCAAAGAGTTTAAGTTAGTTTTAGAGAAATTTGATGTTACTGAGATTCCTGGTTTTGGAGCTTGGTTCGATCCCAATGTGCATGAGGCAGTGGTGAGAGAAGTGACGACTGAGCACGAAGAGGGTAAAATTCTGGAGGAATACCGAAAGGGATATATGATCAAAGACCGGCTGCTTCGGCCAGCCCAGGTCAAAGTAGCTGCACAGCCGGATTCGTCTTTAGTGGATGAGGAAAAATTAAAAGAATCACAAAAATAACCTTCTTGGAAACGTGTTACAGCATTTTGTTGATCTAAGTTGGGTGAATTAGGAGAACGGGTTTTTGTCAAAAAGAGACTATTACGAGATATTGGGAGTCGGTAGAGATGTCGGGCAACAGGAAATTAAAACTGCCTATCGTCGATTGGCGGTTCAGTACCATCCAGACAAGAATGCTGGAAACAAAGAGGCAGAAGAGAAATTTAAAGAGGGTGCTGAAGCATATAGCATTTTGAGCGACTCAGAAAAAAGGGCCCGTTACGATCGTTTCGGTCACGCTGGAGTTAATGCTGGAACGGGAGGATTTGATCCTGATGTATTTGCTGATTTTAGCGACGTTTTAGGCGATTTTTTTGGTTTTGGTGATGTTTTTGGTGGAACTGGAAGACGTTCTAATCGACCTCAAAGGGGAGCAGATCTGCGTTACGACTTGAGAATAAGTTTTGATGAAGCTGCATTCGGGGTAAATACAAAGTTGAAAATTCCTAGAATGGAGCCTTGTCAAAATTGTGAAGGTTCAGGTGCAGATCCTGAGGGAGGCATCGAGGTTTGTTCCACCTGTAAAGGGCAAGGAAGTGTTCGTTATCAGCAGGGATTTTTTAGTATTAGTCGGGCCTGTGGACATTGTCATGGTCAAGGGAAAATTGTAAAGATCCCCTGTCCTGAATGTCAGGGACAGGGTCAGGAAAAAAAGGAAAAAGTTCTAGAAATTGATATCCCAGCCGGTGTAGATGAGGGGTCTCGATTAAGAATTTCCCGAGCAGGAGAAACGGGTTCGCTGGGTGGTCCATCTGGGGACTTATATGTCGTTATATCAGTAGAAGAACATCCTTTTTTTGTGCGCCAGGACAACGATATTTTCTGCGAAATACCAGTTACTTTTTACCAAGCTGTTTTGGGTGCAGATCTTTCAATACCAACCTTGAATAAAGAAGTTGAGACTATCAAAATTCCTTCGGGGACCCAATCAGAAACCTTGTTCAGACTAAAAGGTCGTGGTATTTCCAGTGTGAATGGAGGCAGAAAGGGAGACCAATTGGTACGAGTGAAAGTTGTAATTCCTGAAAAATTGACTAAGGAGCAACAGGAATTAATTGAACGCCTTGCTGAAATCTCAGGGGAAACGGAGGAATCTGGAGGTTTTTTTGACGCTGTCAAAGAGATGTTGAGGTAGTCTTTGTAATAGAAATCTCCGGGCTTTCTTGTAGCAGATTTGTCATCCAGACAAATTTCTATTTCATATCTAGTAGGGTTTTCATTTGATCTTTTGGTGCGATCAAGACTTAGTTGTTTTCGTAGGTAGTTGGTCTGGTTGTAACTGCTTTTGCCAAGGCGTTTTCTTGGAATGAAATTGCATGTTACGTGCTTTGATTCAGTTAACCGATAAAAATAAGGCTACTCTGGATCCAGAGGAATTACACCATCTGGTTCGAGTGCGCCGTGCTAGGCTGGATGATCTTTTTCTGGGCCTAGATGGTCGAGGAAAGCTATATAGGTGTTGTCCTGCAGAAAAACGATCAAGGATGGTTTGCTAAGGTTTTGGAAGAGGTTGAGTCCACTAGAGAGTCTTCTTTGAAAATAACATTGGGGCAGGCGCTAATTAAGAAAGACAAATTTGAATGGGTTATTCAAAAGGCAACTGAGTTGGGGATTTCAACTATTGTGCCTTTGATTACAGGTCGAACAGAAGTCCGTCCTTCCGGACCGGGGGAAGACAGGAAAATAAGGCGTTGGAGAAGAGTTTTGCCAGAGGCAGTTAAGCAATCTAAACGTTCTATATTCCTGAATTGTCTAATCCAATTGATTTGAAAGCATATCTTGAGACAACATCGGCTTCAGCAAAACTCTTTTTGGACGAAAAGAACGGGATCCAACTAAAGGAAATGATTGAAGAGAATAGACAAAGATCTTCTTGGATGGTTTTGATCGGTCCCGAAGGAGGGTGGAGCAAAAGTGATCGGGAAATTTTCAAACAAAATCAGGTTTATCCTGTTCATCTAGGATCTCGGATCTTACGTACAGAAACTGCACTAGTAGCTATATTATCAATTTTGCAATACGAATTAGGCGATTTGTAGGCAGATATTGCAGTCTATGAGGAGGAGGGGAGTAGCAGGGTGATGTATCTAGCTTGCAATAGAGCTTTCAAAGCCATTAAACTCCGGCGATGAGGTATTTGATCACTGCGATTTTTTTGTTGCAAGGTTCATTGCTTTATGCTCAACAACGCCCTCTAGTTACCGAGCGTGCTGAAACTGTTTTCCAGGGTCACGTACTTTTAGATGTGGGGATTGAATATCTCCAAAACGCAGTTTTCCCATTTTCCGGTCTGGAAGGGGATTTAACCCGTGCTGGTGTGGTCGGATTTCGTTTGGGTGTGGCAGATAATGTAGAAATTCAGGTTCAAGGAGCACTCCAAAATACTTTGAGCATTCAGAAAAAAAATACTACAGCTCCTAATGCTCCCAAGTTGAATTTTTCCGGTAATTCTACGAATGATGTGGGAGATTTTACTTTGGCAACCAAGGTTCGTTTTTTGGAGGAGGAGGGGAATCGACCAGCATTGGCTTTCCGATTTGGTATGGAGTTACCCAATGCGTCTAATGAAGCAGGTTTGGGGAATGATGAAACTAATGTTTTTGGCAGTTTATTGCTAGAAAAAGAATTTGACAAGATTACGTTGTTGACTAATTTCGGGGTAGCGATCTTAGGGGATCCAGTGACTGCTGGAGCTCAAGATGATTTATTTAGTTACGGAGTTGCTGCTCTTTATGATGTTCACTCTCGCGTTAGACTAGTAGGGGACATTCATGGGCGAACTGGCCCGGGGGGTATTGGGACTGAGGAGCAATCTTCCTTGCGTCTGGGTGCTCAGATTCAGGCCGCACATTTGTATTGGGATGTTGGGTTATTTTCGGGGTTTACCGACACCGATCCTGATTTTGGACTGATTATTGGGGTTTCCAAAGAGTTTCGGCTGTTTGATTGGTAATACAACTCTTATATTGGTTTTCCGTGCTTAGTTTTTCAACTACAACCCGAAGTAGTTCCACAGACACTACAGAGAAAGCAGTTACCATTGCGCTGCATAAGATTTCCACATTGTAGGCAAGTGTGGGATTCTTCTTGGCGACTTTCCTTGATCAGTCTTTCAGCAGCACTTTCGGAGTCGGATCGACGGACTTGTTCGGGAAAACTTACCTGCACTCCATCTTGAATGCTGCCATTTGGCTTAGCATTGTGGATTCCCAAAGCTTCCTGCACTTCCGAACTGAGGTACTGTGTGGCTAAATAACGCATGACATAGTCGGGAATAGAAGTTGCGAAAGGTATCTGAGAATTATCCGAGAAACCTGCTGGTTCGAAACTCATATGGGCAAACATGCGAACATAGTCTTCCAAGGGAACTCCTCGCTGTAGTCCCATTGAGATAGCGATTGCCCATGCCATCCCCATTCCTTGAAGAGTCGAACCCTGTTTAGCGAAATTGAGAAAAATTTCACCTAATTCATTATCTTCTGGATACATGCCCATGGTTAGGAAACCCTTAAATCCTTTAATTCTAAATTCGTGTTGAAGGGCTGGGTGATTTTTGGGCATATTTCGTTGTTGAGGGCCTAGAGTTACTGGGGCTCGGTCTTTGTTGGATAAAGGTTGAACCAACTTACATCCATCTCGATAAATGGAGATGGATTTCAAACCACACTTCCACCCCTGAATATAGGCTTCCAAAATGTCATCTTTGCTGGCTTCATTGGGCAAATTAATGGTTTTAGATATGGCACCAGAAAGAAAGGGTTGAACGGCACCACACATCTGAATGTGTCCATTATAGGAAATTGAGCGCCTTCCATTGACTGCCCGATCTGCACAGTCAAACACTGGTAAATGTTCTTGTTTTAGACCAGGAGCTCCTTCGATTGTTTCGCTCTTTTCAACATATTCCAAGATATCTGTGACTTCTTGTTCTTCATAACCAAGCTTTTTTAGTGCTATAGGGATGGTATTGTTAACAATTTTGAGATTGCCTCCCCCTACCAGTTTCTTGAATTTAACCAAAGAAAAGTCCGGTTCTATTCCAGTTGTATCACAATCCATCATGAACGCTATAGTTCCAGTAGGTGCCAAGAGAGTGACTTGGGCGTTTCGGAATCCATGATTAGAGCCTTTCTCAATTGCTGCATCCCAGACTTCCATGGCGGAGTGCAGAAGATCCATTGGCACTAGTGCTGAGTCGATCCCTGACAGAGCATCTCGGTGTTTGTTTATTATGCGCATCATGGGGCCTTGGTTAGTTTCGAATCCAGCGAACGAGCCCTTTTTTTCTGCAATTTCAGCACTGGTTAAATAGGCCTGGCCAGTCATAAGAGCAGTAATCGCTGCTGCGAGTTGACGTCCTTGTTCTCCATCATAGGGAAGTCCCCTGGACATTAAAAGTGCTCCCAAATTTGCGTATCCTAAACCCAGTGTTCGGTATTCGTGGCTGATCTTTTCAATTTCTGGAGTAGGGTAAGAGGAGTTATCCACAATAATTTCTTGGGCCAGAATCATGATTTGGACGGCTTTTTGAAAAGACTGAACGTCAAATTTTTCTTCTTCATTGACAAATTTCATGAGGTTTAGCGAAGACAAGTTACAGGCGGAGTTATCTAGAAAAACGTATTCAGAACAGGGGTTGCACGCATTTATGGGACCGCTATTGGGACTTGTGTGCCAGTCGTTCAAGTTGGTGTAGAACTGAAGGCCGGGGTCTCCGCAGATCCAAGTTGCTTCTGCAACCCAATCCAGTATTTCACTTGCCTTGTAGGTTTTGACAACCTCTCCGGTTGTGACTTTGCGCGTTTTCCACTCTTTATTTTTGACGACGGCTTCCATGAATTCGTCTGTAACGCTTACGCTATTATTTGCATTTTGAAATTGAACTGTTCGATAGGCCTCTCCGTCGATGGAGTCGTCATAACCCAATGCGATTAACTTATGGGCTTTTTGTTCTTCCCGAGCTTTGCACCAGATATATTCTTCAATGTCAGGATGTTCTGCATTGAGGATAACCATTTTGGCAGCTCTTCGTGTTGCCCCTCCCGACTTGATAGCACCAGCGAAACTGTCATAACCCCTCATAAAGGAAACTGGTCCTGAGGCAAATCCTCCTACTGCCAATGGCTCTTGCGAGGAACGAATTTGGGATAGGTTGACTCCAGAACCCGAACCTCCCTTGAAAATGTGAGCTTCCGTTTTAGCTAGCTTCATGATTGATGCCATATGGTCTTCAACGCTATTTATGAAGCAGGCGGAGCACTGTGGGTCTTCCTTGACTCCGACGTTGAATTGAACAGGGCTATTAAAAGCTGCCATCTGGTGGACAAGTAGGTAGCTCAGCTCATGGTTGAAGGTTTGAGAATCCTGTTTTGATGCAAAATAACCCTTTTGTTCACCCCAGGAGGTCAGAGTGTTGACAATGCGACCGATCATTTGCTGAACGCTGTTTTCTCGCTTGGGACTTCCAAGATGTCCCCGAAAATATTTACTAGATACGATATCTGTCGCTCGTTGAGACCAAGACTTAGGGAATTTTAAATCTTCTTGTCGGAAGGAAACTTCATTGGTTTTGAAGTCCTTAATTTCAGCTGTTCGAGTTTCCCATTCGATATCATCAAAGGGGTGCTGCCCTTCACTTGTAAAGAACCTTTCTACTCTGAGTCCAGTTGATGTTGAAGTATGCGCCTGTTTAGTAGCCTTGACCATTGTTTTAGTCCCCCTAGTTATCTAATGGTCTCGCAATTCTAGGAAGTTGCTATGACAATTTTTTCTTTCGTTCATTTATTGCAAAAATAATCTTATAGTACTGATAAAAATAGACTTAATGGGATTTTTTCTGGGATTGCTTTTCATTCAAAATTTGATTTTCAATCGAGGAAATTGCTGTTAAGTTGTTGTTAAGTTAAAGCTTTTAAGTGCTTCCCAATCTTTAATGTAATTTTTTACTTTTTCGTATTTTTTTTTATATTCTTGTCTTTAATACCTCAAAATTGTGCAGATAATCATTTTGGTACAAAACTTTTGAGTGTCGTTATTGTTTTAGGTGTCGAGATAGTTTTTCGATTACCTGTTTCTGGGTTAGACCCTTTATGCCAATACTTTTATATTTCGATTGAGATCCGCGTATCAGACAAAGGCGTCTTGTATGTAATTCTAGAAGGTTGGATAAGAAACGCAGCAATTCAAGGTTAGCACGTCCCTGTATGGGGGCGGCAACCAAGCGAACTTTTAGGGATCCGTTGTGCAATCCAGTCACTTGATTTGTTTTAGCCCGTGGTTGGACAAGAACTGGGAGTAGTATCATTCCAGACTTTTTAGAAACTTGAAGGTTTTGCATTATGGAACGCGTGCTCCGAAAATGGCGGTTCCAATACGAATTAAAGTAGATCCCTCCTCGATTGCAATTTGGTAGTCGTGGCTCATTCCCATTGAAAGACCCTCAAGGGGTTTGTTTCTCCAATGGTTTATTTCGGTGAGTGTTCGTGCAAGCTGTCGAAAGTAGGGACGAGAGCATTCCGGGTCCGAATGATAAGGAGGTATTGCCATCAGACCTAATAAATCCAAGCCTTGCATGTTGTCAACTAATCGCACCATTTCAGGAATCTGAGCAGGTGGAACTCCATGTTTTTGGGGTTCTTCTCCTATATTAACTTCAATAAATACTTTCATTGCTTTTCCAAATTTCAACGCGAAATCATTCACTTTGTTGGCAATTTTGAGTCTATCCAAAGTCTGGATAACATCAAAAAGCTCAACTGCCCGAGCTGCTTTGTTGGATTGTAGAGGACCAATCAAGTGCCATTCCATATCTGGATTGGCTAATGCCAATATTTTTCCTTCAGCCTCTTGAACACGGTTTTCTCCAAATAATCTTTGTCCGGTTGCAAGAGCAGTTTCTATTTGTTGTATTGGAAATTTTTTACTAACGGCCATAAGTTTAACTGTGGCGGGATTTCTTCCACAGTTCAGAGCCATCCTATGAATTTTTTTTCGGAGATGTTCCAAATTAATTGCCACATTTTCCATGGGTAGGACAGTATACCGTTTTGTTACTTAAAGTAGGCAAGACTGTTGATTTAAGTTTTTTACTTTGATTGGTGAGACTGTCCGGGAATTGGTAGCTAGTAAGTAATTTGCATATGGTAATATGAGCCATTAAATGGAAAATTTGGTGAGAACGGGCAAGTTTGTCACTCTTGAGGGAATTGAAGGTTCTGGAAAAAGTTGTCAATTATCGCTTTTGCAGAAAGAACTTCATCGGAGGCGGATTCCTTTCCTTCCCACTCAGCAACCTGGAGGAACTCCGTTTGGTAGAGAATTAAGAGAAGTTCTTCTGCGCAGTCAGGGACCTTCACGAGAACCTCTTTCTGAGTTGCTTCTCTATTTGGCAGATCGCTATCAGCACCTAGAGGAGATCATAGAACCTGCACTGGCAAAAGGAGATCTAGTAATCTGTGATCGCTATCATGATGCCACCTTGGCTTATCAGGGGTATGCTCGTGGTATTGGTTTTTCAGTAGTCAATGCCCTGACAGAAGTACTACAACTTAGGATGCCTGATTTAACCTTGGTTCTAGATATTGAAGTAGAAATTGGATTGGAGCGAGCACGCCAGAGAAACGAAAGAGAGCAAGAGCAAGAGTGGGGACGTTTTGAGGCTGAAAACCTCAGTTTTCATCGAAAAGTTCGAGAAGCCTATAAGTTATTAGCTGAAAGTAATCCCCAACGGATTTTTTGTATTGATGCTTCTGGAACCTCTGAACAGGTTTTTGAGATGATTATATCAACTCTTGAGAGGCAAAAATTACTCCAATGAAATTAAAAAATTTTGTTGGAAATCATAAGATTGTAGAGCTTCTAAGGCAAGGCGAACTTCCTCAAAGTAGTCTCTTTACGGGTCCAGAAGGAGTAGGAAAAAAGACCTTGGTGCTGTCGTTGGCTGCCCTAGCCAATTGTAAGCAACCAATCCAAAATGATTTGTGTGGGAATTGTTCTTCTTGCATGAAAGCAGTCCAAGACAATCATCCTGATATTTTACTTTTTCAACCAGAAAAAGAACTCATTCGTGCCAAGGTTATGCGAAGGTTAAGCAGGGAAGCACAATTTCGTCCTTTTGAAGGACGTTTGCGATTTTTTATTATCGATGAAGCAGAAAAGATGACGTTGAAAGCAGCCAATTCAATTTTAAAAACTTTGGAGGAACCTCCGGACACTTCACGTCTTGTTTTAATTACTGCTTTTCCTCAGCGTTTGTTGGAAACTATTCGATCACGGTGCCAGTCCTTTCCATTAAGATCTCTGGATCGTAGCCAAGTCAAAGAGTATTTGACAGAGCATCTGGAATCTGAAGACTTAGAAGTTCGAGCGGCTTTTTCAGAGGGAAGTATAGGGAGATCCTTGAGTCTAAATACGAAGGAATTATTGCAGGATCGTGATCAGATGTTGGACATGTTGTTGGTTTGGTGTGAGGAAGAGTCGTTTGCATTACTTTATGAAAAATTTGAACAACAGCCGTTACGTGCCGAACTAAAAAAAAGGGGGCGAGTTCGACATTATGCGGATTTACTCCAGTTACTCCTACAGGATATATATTTTTTGCATGTTAAAACTGTTGGAAGAGTTGTTAATCAAGATAGAATAGAGGATCTTGAGCGTCTTTCAAAAAATCTGGAGTTAAATTGGATACGAAATTTTCTTTACCATTTGCAGGAGGTCAAGTGGGATCTTGAGCGTTATGTAAATCCACTCATGTGTTTTGAGACTCTTTGGCTAATGAATCGCAGGAATCCATCCAATGTTAGAAGTCGTTACAGTAAAGTTTGAGGCTAGCCGGCCCAATTCTGATTTTGTTTCTCCCACAATTCATCTGAGAATTGGTGATCGTTGTATTGTTAGTACGGATCGTGGAGTTGAACTGGGCTTAGTACTGTGTACGAGTAGTGCAGAAAATTTTGATTTGGGGGAATCGAAATTTTACAAGGTTCTCAGAAAGGCAACGGAACGAGACTTATATCTATATGAGAAGAAAAAAGATCGAGAAGTATCCACATATCAGTTGTGTAAAAAGCTTATTAAAGTTCAAGATTTGCCTATGAAGCTTTCAGAGGTAGAACATATTTTTGATGGTAGTCGTGTGATTTGCTATTTTACCGCTAACCAACGAGTTGATTTTCGGAATTTGGTGAAAAAACTTTCTCAACAACTAAGAACTCGTATTGAAATGAGGCAGATCGGAGCACGAGATGAAGCTAAGTTGATTGGGGGACAAGGATGTTGTGGTTTGGGTGAGAATTGTTCGGCAAAATTTTTAAAAGAACTAAAGTCTGTGGCCGTGCGAGCAGCTAAGGAACAAGGGCTCAGCGTTAATCCCAGTCGCTTATCGGGAATGTGTGGTCGTTTGAAGTGTTGCTTGAATTACGAACTTGGTAGCTGTGAAAACGGTGCTTGTGGGCGCACATAATTTGGTATTCTAAATCTTTATTGTTGGTTGCCTGCCCTTTTCAGTTTTTGAACACGCTTTTGAAATTCTTTTAACTCAGGAGAAGAAGGGTTGGTTTCGACAAACAGTAAACAGACTTCAATTGCTTCTGAATAGGCTTGTTTTTTTTCCAGTGCGTTAACCAATTTTTTATAGGCTTTAGCCCACTTTGGGCTGTGTTTGATGGCTTCTCGATAACGATTTTCAGCTGCTTTGTAGTTGTCTCGTTTGTAGTAAAAATCTCCTACCTCCAGGTGTTTTTTAGCTTCAAATGGATCTGGGACAAAGGGGGATTCTTCTATCTTTTCTTCAGTACGATCTGCCCGGATTAGAACAGGTTTTTTACGGTGATCCATTTTCTGTCCATACAAGGAGAAAACGAGACTCCAAAGACAGATGAGACATGTAAAGCGTAATGATATCAAGAAGTTCAGTCTATATGGATAGATTGAAACTTGTCAAAGGTCGGCGAACAATGTTAACCTGCCCAAACATTCACTTTTTCGAGTGTTTCGGCCTGTATCCACTGTTCTGATTAGTATTGGGAGAATTATTGTTAAGAGGAAAGTTATGGGTAATCGCAAACTAATACGTCCGTCGCTCTCTGGGTTGAAAGAGCCAACATCTTCAAAGAATAAAAATGGACAAAGGAAGCGTGTGCCTCCTGACCAGACCAGTGCTGAGCAGTACTACTATTTGAAGCAGATGTCGAATAAAACTCCGATAGTTGTTAAGTTGCTGGACGGTGAAGAAGTGTGTGGTGTGATTGAATGGTATGATAGAGATTGTATTAAAATTAATCGTGAAGTTGAGCCGAATCTAATGATTCCCAAGCGCGTTATCAAGTACATTTACAAGGAGCGTACTCTGGCTGAAGCTCCAGAAAAAGTTCTGCTTGATGCGGCCAACAGTGGATAATCCGGAACTAGACCTTACTCAAATGGATTTTCCTGTTGTATTTTCAATGGGAGATCCTCATGGGATAGGGCCCGAAGTTCTTTTAAAAGCTCTTCATTCTTTTCTCAGTCAACAACGTATCAAACCAGTTATTTTTGGAGCCCCAGGGTATCTTCGTCAGCTCAACCAAGATCTAGCTCTTTTCTCTGAACTAGATTGTTGTGAAATAGTCTCTGTTGGTGATTATGAGTATCCTCCGAAATGGGGGAAGACCTCTCCAGAATCAGGCCGTTTTGCACTTGACTGCTTGACTGGTGCAGTTACACATTGCAAGCAGCACAACTTACCACTTCTTGTTACAGCACCGGTTAACAAGAAAGCCCTCAGTATGGCTGGTTCATCCGTGGTTGGACAAACGGAGTTGGTAGCTTCTTCATTTCCTGGAACTGAGCCGGCGATGGCGTTTTTTTCTGATCAATTTCATCTTCTTCTCCTAACTACCCACATTCCTCTCAGGAAGGTTCCAGAGTCTTTAAACAGCCATGATGCAGTTCGTAAAATAGAGGTTTTTATTGAGGCTTTACGGGCAGCAGGAATTGACACTCCATCAGTAGCGATCTGTGGCCTCAACCCCCATGCTTCTGAGCAGGGATTATTTGGAAGTGAAGAGGACAAGATATTAAAACCCGCTTTGGATACACTAGTTCAAAGGTATGGTGCTCGGATTGTTTCCGGTCCTTTCCCTTCTGACACCATTTTTCTTAGGGCTGCTAATGGGGAATTTCATGGAGTAGTTGCCTTATATCATGACCAGGGATTAATCCCTCTGAAGTTATTGGCATTTAATACAGCTGTGAATGTGACTCTTGGTCTTCCATTAATTCGTACCTCACCCGGTCATGGTACTGCGTTTGAAATTGCAGGCCAGGGAATTGCTGACCCGAGTAGTATGGTAGCAGCATTGAATTGGGGATTACGATTGTCTAAGGGTTAAGGTCCTATTCATGGACAATAGTAGTAAAAATCAGGAGTTTTCTTTTTCCAGAACGAAGTCATAAGACCTGTGGCAGGCCTCAACATTCAGATCAATCAGTGGTTGAGTGGAAAACAGGAAAGCCTTTTTTAAGGCGTTGTGGAAATCTGGTAGTTGGTTTATTGGGTATAGTGGGGGCAGGAACAACTGGGCTGTCAGAAAATAAGAAGAAAATATGGAAATAGTCACTTGGCAGTAATGCGAGAAGGGATAAATTTCCCACAATCGGATCTGGGATAGAGTCATTTGTTGGATGGGGTGCATTTCTGAAAAGCTGGGACTTCTTACCCATTCGAAAAAACGTTCAATGGCAGAAGCTATGTTAGCAGGGGCTAGCGGAATGTGATTAGAAATTGCTGGTTGAGTGTTTTTGTCGCGGTATCCTACTGGTGAATTGAGAGTCAAGTGGTGATGAAGTTCCAGGAGATACTGTTCGTTGAGTTCTTCAATTTTCCCGCTTAGTTTTAGAAGGAAAGAAAACATCCTATTGACTTGATGAGTCGAAATTTCATTTGCCGAATCCGTAAGATAGGGCAGGTGCTGGCTGCTGGAGTCCACATTTAGAGAGTGTGGTATTAGATGTTTTTGAATACAAATTTTCAGATTGAATTTTTCTTCACCTAATTTTTGTTTTTTTTGATCCAATAAATGGAATTGGTTAGCTGTTTTGAGAGGAAAATCCACGATTTTAGATTACGTTAAAAATTATCAAATGTTAGCTTTTAGGAATCAACCATTTCTACGAGAGTACGCACACTAAATCCTGTTGGTCCCTGGACTGATTGGCCTTTTTGGAATAGGTCAACACCGGCAATATCGATGTGGCACCAAGGCACATCACCTACAAACTCTTGCAAGAATTTAGCAGCTGTAATAGCGCCTCCCCAGCGTCCTCCAACATTTTTAATGTCTGCAATCTGTGTTTTTATGTCCTCGCGGTATTCTTCGTCCAAAGGTAATCGCCAAAATTTTTCTCCGGCACGTTCTCCTGCCTGCAAAAGTTTCTCGCATAGATCGTCATTATTACTAAATAAGCCGGCTCTTAGGTTTCCCAGGGCGACCACACAGGCGCCTGTTAAAGTTGCCACATCAACCATATATTCTGCGTCAATTTGTCGGCCAAAGTGTAATGCGTCGGCGAGAATTAGTCGGCCTTCAGCATCAGTATTGATCACTTCGATAGTTTTTCCACTCATAGAACGGATTACATCTCCTGGTCGGGTGGCGCTGCCGCTGGGTAGATTTTCAACAGCGGGAATGAGGCCTACAACGTTTTTGGGGATTTGGAGTTTGGCGATAGCCTGCATAGAGGCTAATACCGCACAGGCTCCCGCTTTGTCGCATTTCATTTCTTCCATCGATTGGGCAGGTTTTAAAGAAAGACCTCCACTGTCGAAAGTCACTCCTTTTCCTACCAGTACGATCGGTGCAGTTTTGGGATTGGGGTGACCAGAATGCTTTAATATGATAAAGCGGGCTGGTTCTTCACTTCCCTGGGAAACTGCCAGAATGGCAGCCATTCCTTTTGCTTCCATTTCTGGTTCACCTAGAATATCTACTTCTAGGTGATATTGTTCCCCTGTTTTTTTAGCAAATTCAGCCAATTGAGAAGGACTAAAACGGTTAGCAGGTTCGTTCACCAGACTTCTTGCTAAATTAGTGGATTCAGCTAAAATATTACCTCTCTCTAAAGCGGTTTCTATTTGGCTGACTTCTACGTGTGCATCGGTCACAAAGAGGATTTCTTCAATGAAGTTATTGGATTTTCCCTCAGTTTTATATTCATCTCCATTGTAAGTGGATAAGACTGCCCCCTCCATTATTGCTTGTGCGGCTAAAGTGGATTGAATCTGACAGCGGTTAACAATAGCTATTTTTTTTAGATTGCAGCCCTTGATTTTGCCAACAGCCTGCATAGTCAGCGTGCGTACGGAATAAGAATCGTAACTCTTAATTTTTCCTGCTCCTAGAAGAATTAGTTGGGCTGCCTTGAGTTGTTTTGGTCGGTAGATGACCACTGTTTTACCTGGCTTGGCCTTCCATTCTTCCGTGTTTTTGAACTCCTGCAGTAACCCAGAGAGCACTTTATTGAGCTTCAAGGCAAAGCTTGCTGACATATCTTCATCTTCGAATACAGGTATGATCAGAGCATCGCATTCAACGGTTTCCCAGCTTGATTGGACTAATTGAGTTTTCATAGTTTTTATACTTGTTCTCCAGATACTTCTGTCCAAGACGGGTATAAAATAGTAATCAGCCCTTCTTTATTTCCATTTCGATTTCTCTCTGGATTGTCTTGCGTCGTGCTTTTTCACGTTTGTCATAAAGTCGCTTACCACGAGCTAGAGCAATCTCAATCTTAATTTTACCATCCTTGAAGTAAATAGAAAGAGGAACAATTGTGAGGTTTGTTTTGATTGTTTTTCCTATCAGCTTTTTAATTTCTCGGCGATGGAGAAGGAGCTTTCTAATTCGCATGGGATCATGTTGTAAGGTGCCTCCGTGAGAGTAAAGACTGATGTGACAGTTTTTTAACCAGAGCTCATTATTTTTGATTTGAGCATAACTGTCTACGAGGCTTACTCTGCCTTCGCGGATCGCTTTGACTTCAGAACCATGCAATACAATACCTGCTTCGTAGCGATTAATGACTTCATAATCATGAAATGCCTTTTTGTTTTTTGCAACGATCTGTTCAGGCATAGCTAAATCCTCAAATACGATTCAAGTGCGCTTTCCCAAGGTCTGAGTAGTGGTATTCCCTCCAACTCCAGTAAATAGTTATGGAGAACGGAATAGGGAGGACGTTGGGTAGATGAGAAATTTGAGCTGGAAATTGGATCGATCTGCACGTTGATTCCACTAAGAGAAACAATCTTACAAGCAAATTCATACCAGGAGCAATTCCCTGAATTTGTGGCATGATAAGTGCCGTTTTTTTTTGCTTCAACTAAGTAAAGAGTAAGGTAGGCTAGGTCGGAGGTAAATGTTGGACTTCCCCGTTGATCATCTACAATTTGTAATCGTTCTTTTTTTTGGGTGTTTTGCAGTATTTTTTTGACAAAGTGAGTCCCTCCAGATCCAAAAAGCCAGCTAGTGCGCACAATTAGATGGGAAGGGCACAGGGATCGAACAAACACTTCACCAGCCAGCTTAGATCGTCCATACTCATTTACAGGGCCAGTTAAGTCCCATTCGTGGTAGGGGCGATTGAGATTGCCATCGAAAACATAGTCTGTGCTGTAGTACAAAATATTACATCGATTATCAAAAGCCGTTTTAGCTACGTTACGAGTTCCTAAAGCGTTAACCCGATGGGCTGCAGAAATATTCAATTCGGCGTTGTCAACATCTGTAAAAGCTGCTGAGTGGATAATCCAATCCGGTTTCAGATCGGAAAATAGTGTTTGGACGGCCGATAGTGAAGTGATATCCAAGTCCTTTGATGAGAGCGCCCAGATTTCATGTTTAGAGAACGCCTTACACAAAGCTTGGCCTAGCATGCCATTAGCGCCAGTAACAGCTATTTTCATTTTTATCAGTGAGTGTCCGTGTTGTGTTTCTTATTTTTCATATTCTGCTATTGGCAGCCTGCGATAGTTTAAAGATTTTGCAAGGTAGTATCTCGTTCTTCATACATTTGTTGATAGTAACTGAGATAATTTTCACTGAGAACATTTTTAATCCAATCTGTTTTTTCTTGGTACCAGGAGACTGTATCTAATAATCCTTGCTCGAAGCTAATTTGAGGGGACCAGCCCAGTTCTGTTTGGATCAGTGTAGCGTCAATTGCGTATCTGCGATCGTGCCCCGGGCGATCTTTGACAAACTGGATCAGTTCTTCGGATTTTCCTAGAATTCCCAAGATTTGACGAACTATTTCCAAGTTTTGTTTTTCTTGGCTACTTCCTATGTTGTACACCTTGCCAGGTTGGCCTTTCAAAAGTACTTCCAACAGTGCTCGGCAGTGATCGGTGACATGAATCCAATCACGAATGTGAAGGCCGTCTCCGTAAACAGGGAGTGACTTGTCCTCCAAAGCGTTCAAAATCATCAAGGGAATCAGTTTTTCAGGGAATTGAAAAGGGCCGTAATTATTGCAACTTCGGGTAATGATGACATCCATTTTATAAGTTTTGTAATAAGAGCGAATCAAGAGATCTCCACTACCTTTGCTAGCGGCGTAGGGACTATTGGGTGATATTGGACTTTTTTCGGTAAATTTTCCCGCCTCTTGCAGAGATCCATAAACCTCATCTGTAGAGATTTGTATAAATCGTTCAATTTTTTTCTTCCGGCAAGCTTCTAGCAAAACCTGAGTTCCGTAAACATTAGTCTGCACAAAGCTAGAAGGATTTAGAATACTGCGATCGACGTGTGTTTCTGCCGCGAAATTAAGTACGGCATCTATTCCTTGGCTTAGAACCGCTTCAACATCTTTGGATGAGGCAATGTTCCCTTTGACAAACTTATAACGGGAATTTGTGCACAGGTCAGAAAGATTTCCCAAATTTCCTGCATAGGTTAGGCAGTCGAAATTAGTGACCTCGATATCTTGTTGATTCTCTAAAAGATGGCGTATAAAGCTAGATCCGATAAAACCAGCTCCACCCGTAATTAATAATTTCATTGCTTTTGCAAAATATTTTTGTTCAGTTGTTTTTTAGATCAAGAGCAGACTGTTCTTTCATGTCTTGTGCTACTAAGTTATTTGCGTGCAGTAGAGAATCGAGTGTTCCAGCATCAGTCCACCATCCTTCTAGTATGTCATAGGTCATTTCTTTCCACTCGATATAGCGGTTGTTAACATCTGTAATTTCTAGTTCCCCACGCTGAGAACGTTCGATACTTCTAATGATGTCAAAAACTCGGTGATCGTAAAAATAGACGCCGGTTACAGCATATTCCGAAGGGGCTATTAACGGTTTTTCATGTATTTTTATTACTTGTTTATTCAATAATTCTGGCACTCCAAACCGTTGGGGGTCAGGCACTGACTTTAGTAGAATTTTAGCTCCGCTGCCCTGTTTTTGAAAGTTTTCAACATAGGGATGAATTGAGTGTTGAAGAATGTTATCACCGAGCATTACGCACAGCAGGTCATCGTCTGCGAAGTATTCAGCTAGGGACAGAGCCTCAGCAATTCCACCCTCTCCTTCTTGGTAGGCATAATGGAGATGGCGAAGACCGAAACTTTTCCCATTTCCGAGTAGGCGTAAAAAATCCCCAGCATTTTCCCCACCTGTTACCACCATAATATCTTGGATGCCGGCAGTAACGAGGGTTTCTAGAGGATAGAAGATCATTGGTTTGTCGTACACTGGCAACAAGTGCTTGTTTGTAACCTTTGTAAGCGGCCAAAGTCGCGTCCCTAATCCTCCGGCGAGAATAATTCCCTTCATTTTTTAGTTTCTCCTTGAAGAACAGTATGTTAACCGAAGTTAGTTGAGGCTAGCAATTGGTAGTACAGTCTTTCCGTTTGATCTAGTTTGTTTTTCAAAGTGAAGTTTTTTTCGACTCTTTTTCGTCCCATATTACCCATTTGCTTTCTTAAGTTCGGAGATTGAATGAGTTTTGACAAAGCCGAAGCCAAATCCGAAGGCTGTTTGGGCCCCACCAGAAATCCGGTTTGTTTGTCTACGACCAGTTCGGTAATGCCCCCGACATTAGTGGCTACAACTGGTAGTCGATTGGCCATTGCAACTAGAATGGCTGAACTCAGTCCTTCAGAAAGAGAGGGTAGGCAGAAGATGTCAAAGTTTTTCATTAAGGATTCACTGTCGGAACGAAATCCAGTGAAAATGATGTTGTTTCCCAGTCCTAGTTGGGCAGCTTTTTGAGACAGTTTTGATGCTAATTTACCATCACCGACCAAGACGAAAGCAATATTGGGAAATTGAGGTATGAGTTCGGCAGCAGCCTTTAGAAGAATGCTGTGGCCTTTTTCGGAGCTCATATGAGCTACGGTACCGATAATTAAGTCATGTTTGGTTTTGATAGGTGAAGGGTTTTGGATATCTATCCAATTTGTGTCCACTCCTTCATATATTACCTTGATTTTTTCAGGATAAATGCCACACCGCAGCAAAGTGGTTTGGATGCTGGTTGAAACTGTAACGATTTGTTCTTGGGACCAGTTATATTTAAGGCGACTTAAAGCTGATTTAAGGGGGAAATTAACACGTCTAGAAGTAATCCTAATGGGGGTTCCACATAGCTTAGAGGCAAGACCTGCAGCAAACACTTCTGTAGGGGTATTAGAATGAATTATGTCAAAAGTTTTTTTGTATAAGATTTTCCAAAGTCGAGTTAAAGCAAGGGGGCTTAATTCGAAAGACTGTTGGAAAGGTATGGTAGAAATATCTACTTCTTGAGCTTTTTGTTTAAGTGTGGAACTGGAAGGCGTTGCCACTGTTATGTTGTGTCCTCGAGTTTTGAGTCCTTGCATTAGAGAGAAAAGCTGTTCCTGTCCTCCTCGCCACGGGATATCACTGTCCACGTACAGAATTTTTAAAGGGCGAAGCATTTCATTCTTCATTGCAAGAGTCATAAGGAAATTGGATATGTTTTTTTGATTGTATTTCCCACGCTTTCAGATATTTAAATAATGTTGAAAATGCAGCTAAGAGAGAGACAAATAGACCAGGAAGGCCATCAAGAAAGCCAAATTTTACCAAGTAGTTCTTTAAGAATATCCCAGGCGGGTAAAATCCAATATGAGTCCAGTAAACTTTTTTACCACTATCCAAGTAATCTTGAGCTGCCAGTGCAGAAAAATGCTCAAGTTGATGAAGATATTCGGAAAAGGAAGAATAGGTGTAATGATATAGTTGTCCCTTAAGTCTTCCTGGGGTCTCTGATGTCCGGAAAGATTCGTGGACTCGACCTCCTTCCCAACGCCCTGACGACTTAGCAAATAGGCGTAATTGCCAATCAGGATACCAAGTCGTATGGGATATCCAACGTCCCATAAAAAAGGTCTTGCGGGCTATGCGATAGCTTTGGAATTTACTCGCTTGATTTTTCCACTCAAGGATTTCTCTTTTCAGTTCAGCACTGAGCATTTCATCAGCGTCCAGACTTAGTATCCAGTCGTGAGTAGCCTGTTCCGTGGCAAACTGTTTTTGGGCACGATAACCTTCCCAAGATTTTTTAATAACGCGATCTGTGTATTGATGACAAATTGCGATAGTAGAGTCTGTACTATGGGAATCAACGATGATGATTTCATCACTCACGCTTCGGAGACTTTTGAGAGCTTGTTCAATCTTTTCTTCTTCGTTATGAGTGATGAGGATTGCAGAGATCTTTTTCACGCTTGGTATTCACCTTGTACTGAGGATGTTTTTGGATAACGTCCTTTTGATTATAGTAAATCTGAATCGGTGCCAAATTATAAAAACATTTTAGCAGGTGTGAGACTTCTACATCAGATTTGCAAATTTGTTGAGCTTCTATTTTTCTTAGTTTCCACACTTTATCTAAGCAGGATAGTGCTCGAAAAAAGGAAAGATAGAAGCCAACATCTAGAACAAAAATACGAGTTAGGAGAAGTATAGTTAGCATTATTAAATGACGAATTAAATAACTAGGAGAACTAAGATTAATCCAGTGAAAGAGTAAGCGGTTACGCATGGAGACTTCTTCTACTAGGTTTTTTCGGAAATTGGTTTTGATGGTGGCACTGGTCCGATGATGGGCAATGCTATGTGGTTCGTAGCGAATTTGCCAACCTCTTTTCCAGCCCCGATAAGACAAATCAACGTCTTCCCAATGGAAAGGAGAGAGGAGTTGGTTAAATCCACCTAGAGATTCTAGTTTTTGCCTGCTGTAAGTAGCAAAACCACCGACAGCATAAACAGACAATAGTTGTTGTTTTTCAGTCCAATTGCTAGCTGAAGAATCGGAGATGTCGTAGTTGAAATACACGCTCCAAAAACCTCGTCGGAAACGGCCCAATTTGCCCCCGGTGGCAAAAATAGGATGGTCCCATTCGAATACTTTGGCGGTTACAGCAAAGACTTTAGGATCTTCAAAATGGGGGGCCTGAGCCAGAAAATAATTTTTTTCAATACGAACGTCATTATTAAGTAAAGCAACTATTGGAAAGCGACACGCGCCGAATCCTGTGTTACAGGCGGCCGCGAATCCTGCGTTGCGTTTGCGATTGACGATCCGAACCTCAGGGAACTCCAGTGGTAGTCTTATTGCTGTTCCGTCTTGACTGCCATCGTCAACTACTATGGTTTCGGTGGCATGCCCTGTCTTATCGCGGTAGCGCTGAGCAGCTTGTTGTACTGCAGGAAGATTTTCACGTAGTAAGTGAAGTCCATTCCAAGTGGGTATGACAACGCTGATTGCCAGGGAGGTGGTTGTTTCTTGAATTTCAGGTTCCAAATTCTCCGTTCCAGGTTAACTGGCTAGCTTTTCCTTGGATAGTCCGCCAGTTGGGCATAAGTTGACTGGGTTCCAAGTTCTTCTTCAATGCGGAGCAATTGATTGTATTTGGAAACGCGATCGGTCCGACTAGCTGAGCCAGTCTTAATTTGACCTGCATTAGTAGCTACCGCTAGGTCGGCTATGAAGGTGTCTTCAGTTTCTCCTGAGCGATGAGAGATCACGTTGGCATATTGCTTTGTTTTGGCTAATTCTATGACCTTAAGGGTCTCGGTAAGGGTTCCAATCTGGTTTAGTTTGATCAAAATAGAATTAGCAATTTCAAGGTCAATTCCCTTCTGTAAACGTTTGGAATTTGTGACAAAAAGGTCATCTCCGACTAGTTGGACCTGATTGCCTATTGCCTGTGTCAATTGCTGCCATCCTTCCCAGTCATTCTGTGAAAGTCCGTCTTCAATTGAATAAATAGGGTAGGCTTTAAGCCAAGTTTCGTAAAGTTTGATCATTTCTTGTGTATCTTTACTACCACTTTCCGATTGACCTAATGCGTATTGTCCATCTGCGCTGTAAAATTCACTTGCTGCCACATCTAAGGCCAACCAGATATCTTCACCCGGACGGTAGCCAGCCTGTTCTATAGCGGTCAAAATCAGTTCAACTGCTTCCTCGTTGGATTTTAAATTAGGGGCAAATCCTCCTTCATCCCCTACGGCTGTGTTATATCCCTTTTTAGAGAGAACTTTGCGCAAGCAGTGAAAGGTTTCAACACCCATACGAAGAGCTTCAGAAAAGGATTCTGCCTTTCTCGGCATGATCATGAATTCCTGGAAATCGACGTTATTATCGGCATGTACTCCACCATTTAGGATATTCATCATTGGAACTGGGAGGGACATGAAATTAGTTCCTCCTAGATATTGATAAAGAGGAAGGTCTAGCGATTGAGCAGCTGCGCGAGCGCATGCTAATGAAACTGCCAGTATGGCATTAGCTCCTAAAAATCCTTTGTTTTCTGTGGCATCCAATTCAATCATGGTCTGATCGATCATTGTTTGATTTGTTACGGGTAATCCATTCAGGTTGGGGGCAATATTCTTTTGGATGTTAGTTACAGCTTGTGTGACTCCTTTTCCCGAGTATCTATGATTGTTTTTGTCACGTAGTTCTAAAGCTTCATGTTCTCCTGTGGAAGCACCTGAAGGAACTGCTGCTCGACCGAGGAAACCTTGTATGGTGACTACTTCCGCTTCAATTGTCGGATTTCCTCGTGAGTCGATGATTTCTCTGGCGCGAATTGCTTCAATAACGGACATGATTTTTCCCCTGCTGGGTCGCCTGCAGGCTGGTAATCGCGGCAACATTAACTATATCTTCGGGAGTGCAACCGCGGCTTAAATCGTTCATTGGGCACTGCAGCCCTTGCAGGATAGGTCCAATGGCCTGTGCTCCTGCTAGGCGTTCGGCCAGCTTGTAAGCTATATTTCCGGCATCTAAATTAGGAAAAATTAAGGTATTAGCGGCTCCCTTAAGGGGACTGTCTGGAGCTTTTAGGTTGGCGACTTCAGCTACTAGTGATGCATCCAATTGAAGTTCTCCATCAGCCAGCATATTGGGATTTCTTGCTTTAATAGTTTTTACTGCTTCGATTACTTTGTTGACCATAGGGTGGGATGCACTGCCCTTAGTAGAGAAAGAAAGCAGGGAGACTCGTGGTTCAACCTCTAGATATAGACGAGTATTTTCAGCGGCACAAAGTGCAATTTCAGCAAGTTGTGAAGGAGTTGGGTCGGGAACAACTGCGCAGTCAGAAAAAATGAGTGCCCCTTGACTGCCCCACTGAGATTGATCGTTGACCATGATGAAAAAACTAGAAAGAGTAGTAATCCCATCTTTGAGGCCGATGCACCGGAGTGCTGTGCGAACAGTGTCTCGAGTAGTGTGAATGGCTCCTGCTATGCATCCGTCACAGTGACCTGCTGATATCATTAAAGCAGAGAAGGAGAGGGGCTCCAAAGATCGTTGGCGTGCTTCTTCCAGAGAAACCCCGTTGGATCGAGTTTTTTCATAGTAAAGGTCTGCCAACTCATGTTGAAAAGGTGATTTTTGGGGGTTTATTATTTCGAGTTCGGTGGAGAGGTTGTTGTTTTTGGACATCTGAACTATGTTTTCTTTAAGGCCTACAAGAATTGGTATGGCAATATTCTCTTGAGCTAGAATGTTAGCGGCCTTCAAAATGCGCAGGTCTTCTCCTTCTGGGAAAATCAGGCGTTGAGGGGTGTTTTTGGCTCGTTGCTGAATTTGCTCCAAAATGGTCATAATCAGCCATGTTGACACGTCAAAAGAGAGCCTGTCAAGATGGTCTCGCGGATGCTCAAAATCGATTCCAATCAAGTAAAAGATTTATTTGGTCAGCTTTAAAGATAGCTTTTCTATTCTGATTCGATTTCTCTGCGAATCCTTTCTTGGAGGCGACTCAAGCTTTGTTCAATTTGCGAATTAGGATTTAGATCCTGGGCTTTCTGGTAGTTTCCCAGAGCTTTTCTGTAATTTCCACTTTTTTCATAAACATAACCTAGTCGATTATAACCTTCCCAGTTTTTGGGCAACAATTGAACGCTTTTGAGAAGAGAGTATTCTGCAGCCTGTATATTCTCGGAAAACAAGTGGGCTAAACCCAGATTGAACCATGCCTCTCCGTCCTGAGGGTTTTGGTCTGTGTGTTTCTGTAAGATGGAGATGGCTTTTTCAAAATTCTGTTTATCAATGGCATTTATTGCCTCTTGATAGTGTAAGCGGGATAGGTAGCGTTTTGCATCTAAGTTTTCGGGGTTCAAGGCTAATGCTTGAGTCAAAAAGGTTTTAGCTTCTAATTGACGACCCAAATGATAATTTGCAATTCCTAGTTGGAGGATATCTTCTGGGTCGCCTCTTTGTATTGAAATTGCTTTTTTCAAGTCAGAGACTGTTGCTTCAAAGTTTCTAGTGTTGAAATAAGCAGAACCCCTCACATGATATAACTGGTACTGATCGCGTGGTGAGTGGGCATAACTCTCTCCCTCAAGTAGAGTGGAGATGCTGTCTGGATAAGCACCGGTGTTGTAGTAAGCGAGAGCCAAACCATAGTAGGAAAAATAATTGTTATTTTTGATTTGCAAGGCCTTTTGAAAGGCAGGAATGGCCTTATTGTAGTTTTTAATTTTTAGGTAGCAGTCTCCCAGAATTCTCTGGCCACTTTCGTAGTCGGGAAAGGATTTAACAATCTGCTCGAATTCAGTGATTGCCTTTGCGTATTGTTCTTGCTTGTAGTAGGAGACACCCTTTTGGAAGTCTCCTTGAGCCATGAGCAGTCCCGCTGTTACATTGATTAAAAAGAATTGCAAAATATGCTTTTTCATAATAACTGTTCATTCGAACACGCCAAAGGCTTTCCAGCGTTGGATTTCTGAACTAGTCGGAATCGAAATATTCTGTATTTTCAGGTATTTCATGAGATCGAAGACCTCAATCATCACGAAGTAGGGAACCTCATTCTCAGTTTGAATAATGACAGGTTTTTGTGGGGCCTGTAGGGTTTTTGCTTGAATGTAACCTCCCATTTCATTCAATGACATGGGTCTTTTGTCTACTATGAATTGTCCTTCTGAAATAATTTTTATGTGTATTGATTCTTCGGGCTGAACATCAAGTTGAGTTGGGTCATCTTTAGGGAAACCAAACTGTAGACCTTTGGTGGTTGCAAAAACAGCAGTTAGCATGAAGAAAATAATAAGGAGGAAAGCGATATCGGCCATGGACGAAGTTGGGATTTCACTTGTTCGGCGCCTAGTGCTTAACTTCACTAGATCGTTTCTCCAACTCTTCGGTCAGTGAGTAGTCCAATTTTCTTTGCTCCATTTAATCGGAGTTGCTCAAGAACTTTGTCGACATGCTCATAACGTACTGAACGATCCGCTTTAATAACAAATTCTTTTCCAGGTATGAATCCAATGATTTCACTAGCGAGTTTTCCTAGCTCGCTTTCGGAAATAGTAAATGAGGGCCGCTCTCCATCTGTAAATTTAAGAACCCCGTCCTGAGTGATCGCGACAATAGCAGCATTTTTGCTAACTTCAGTTCTAATTTGGGAATTGGGAAGTTCAACTGAAGTGCGCTCTGGAGAAAAAGAGGTTGTCAGCATAAAGAAAATGACAAGCAGGAAGGCAATATCTGCCATGGAACCTGTGGGAACCTGTGGAGCCACAGGGCTCACATAATATCTGGCTTTCATGAAGTTTCAGTGCTCGAGGATGATTTCTCTTCAAGCTCACTAAAGGTTTCTAGGAGCATCGAGGAACTAGTTTCTATGTCTAGGGCAAAGCTGGAGATTCTGTTATTAAAGTAGTTGTAAGCTGCTTGAACAGGAAGAGCAATCGTTAGGCCAGTGGCAGTTGTTATGAGCGCCTCGGCAATACCGCTGGCTACTGCTTGAGGGTTTCCTAAGCCAACTTCGGCTAAAGCTTCAAAGGAGGAAATCATACCGGTTACCGTTCCCAAGAAGCCGAACAAAGGAGCTATATTTGCTACAGTAGCTAACACCCAGAGCCCCTTTTCTAGCTTTGATATCTCATGCAGGGCAACACTTTCCATGGCTTTGTCAATTTCATCGTTCGATTTTCCGAATCGAAGAAGTCCAGATTTTAGGGTGGTGGCCACCGGGTGATCAAAGTATTCGCAAACCTCCAGTGATTTGCGAAGGTCCTTTTTTAGAAGATTTTCTCGTATGCCAGAGAAAATTTCAGCTGTGTTCCCCTGTATCCTTCTATAGGAAATTATTCTTTCGATGATGAATACCAGGCCGACAAGAGAACATATTAATAGAGGCCACATCATTGGACCTCCACGTTGGAAATAGTGGAAAACGTTTCCTCCGATTGCGATTAACACCGACAGTTCCTCCAATTTTTTTCAATAGTTTTGCAATTCACTGTATAACTCTAGACGGGCAATTCGGCTGAAGGTTTCAACCAGCCGGAAAAAACAATGATAGTGCTGGCTGTTGGTGCAAGTCAAACTGATGAGATCTTGATTTTCAAGCGTTTCATTTTTTCATTTAGAGTGGTGGCATTGACACTGAGCAGATGGGCTGCCTTTTTCTGGTTCCAATCTGTTTTTTCGAGTGCTGTCCTAATAAGTCCCTTTTCATATTCAGATACGAGATCTTTCAAGCTAGCACCATTTTCGAGCAAGGTGAATTTGCCTTGATTATCCGAATAGGATTCGATTAGTTCTGGGGGGAGCAAATCTTCGGTTATTTGTCCTTCTTGTGGAGCCAATACAACTGATCTTTCTAGAATGTTTTCTAGTTCCCGAACATTGCCTGGCCAATCATATTCAATGAAAAATTTTAGTACTATTGGGTCCAAGACGCACTCAGAACGCCCATTTTCTTTGCACAGAAGGTGAATGAAGTGATCAGTGAGAAGTGGAATGTCTTCTTTTCTTTCCCTTAGCGCAGGAAGGTGAATTGTGATCACGTTTAGTCGATAGTACAGGTCTTCACGGAATTGGCCATTTTCAACAGCCATTTTGAGATCACTGTTGGTTGCCGCAATAATGCGGACATCTATTTTGGTATTTTCTAAACCACCAACTCGACGGAATTCTCTTTCTTGGATCACCCGGAGGAGTTTCACTTGGGTATCTGTAGGCAAGGTTCCTACCTCATCCAAAAAAATTGTTCCCCCAGAAGCAATTTCAAATAAGCCTTTTTTGTCTGAAATAGCGCCTGTAAAAGCCCCTTTGACGTGCCCAAACAATTCACTTTCGAGGAGGTCAATGGGAATAGAACTGCTGTTAACGGCAATAAAAGGACCTTCTGATCGAGGGCTCAGGCTATGAATTGCGTTGGCCACAAGCTCCTTTCCAGTTCCACTTTCTCCATTAATTAACACAGTACTGCGATGTGGGGCCACCTGAGAAATTAAATCAAAAATTTTCTGCATCCGGTCGCTCTTCCCAACAATATTTTCAAAGACCGGTTGTTCTTGGATTGTCTGTCGGAGCTGGCGATTTTCAATTTCTAGACTTCGTTTCTTAAGGCCGTTACCTACGATTATCAGAAGTTCTTCATTGTTGAAGGGTTTTGTAACAAAATCAAATGCTCCAGATTTAGTAGCCCTGACTGCATTTTCAATTGAGGCATATGCTGAAATCATAATTACTACTATGTCGGGATCAATACTCAAAATCTCTTCGAGAGTGGCCAGACCACCTTGGCCGGGAAGCATTAGATCAAGTACTACTAAATCAACCATTTCTTGTTTGATCTGTTCAACCCCTTCCTCTCCATTACTTGCTGAAAAAACTTTATATCCTTCCTCAGTCAGTAGGGTCGTCAGCACGTCTCGCATGACTTGTTCGTCGTCGATGATCAAAATGGATGGTGTTGACATAATGGCTAATTGGTGGCTTAACTAACTCGTTTTATCGGAAGGCGTACGCAGAAGGTGGTGCCTATGCCTTGTTGGCTTTCTACATTTATTCGGCCCGAGTGTTCTTCTACGATGCCGTAACTTACCGAAAGACCTAGTCCGCTGCCTTTTCCCACCTCCTTAGTGGTGAAAAAAGGATCGTAGATTTTCTTGATATTTTCCCTGGAAATACCGGTTCCGCTGTCTTCTACTTCTACCACCAAGTGGGAATTGTCTTTGTAAGTAGCGAGCTTCAATCTTCCCCCCTTTGGCATAGCATCTCTAGCATTCATGAGGAGATTCATCATGACCTGTTGGAGTTTGCCCCCGTTGGCAATAGTTGCGGGAAGAGAAGGGTCAAGATCTAATTTAATATCGATGTTGCTATGTTGAATTTGGGTGTCCAGAAGTGAGAGGGTTTCTAGCATTAAAGTGTTAAGATTGACTTCTTCGAAGTCGGTGTCACTAACTCGAGCAAAATTTAGCAAATTGTTAACAATACTCGAGGAGCGGAAAGACTGGGATTCAATCTTTTTTAAAATTGAGTATGTCGGAGATTTTGGATCGGTTTCTTTGAGTAGCATTTGAACATAACTAGAAATACCGGTCAAAGGGGTATTAACTTCGTGTGCGATGCCGGCGGCTAATAGTCCAATCGAACTCAGTTTTTCTGCTTGCATCAGTTGATTTTCTAAATGAACTTTTTCCGTAATGTCGTCAAAAACAAGTAGAGTTTCTGTCATAACATCGTCTTGGGAAACAAAGGGGGAAAGGGTTATGTTCACCAAGCGAGTGCGTCCGTCCTTTGATCGTAGATGCGTTTTATGAATTCGACTGGTGTTTTCAACAACCCAGCGTGAGCCCTCTACTATTCCACGCATATTTTTTAATAATTCTGGAGAAAAAATGTCTTTGATATTCTTCCCCAAGACATTTGAACGGCGCAATCCACAGATTGTATCCATGGCGCTGTTCCATACTTTCACATCACCTTCGGGGGTGATTACAAGAACTCCAAGAGTGATGCTTTCCACGACACTGTCGCTATACACTTTGAGTTGAGCTAGCTGATTGGCTTTTGACTCCAGAGATAAATAAAGTAGAGCATTATCAAGGGCGATGGAGGCATAACCTGCTAAAGTTCCAATTAAGTCTAAATCTTCGCTGCTGAGAAGGTCCCCGCTAAGGCGTTTTCCCAGCCCAATAAATCCAATCACCCGACCGTGGACTCTGAGAGGTTGTACGTAATGGAGTCCCCAGTTGAGTAATTCCTGTTTGACACGATTAATAGACTCTCCAGGTGGTAGTAGGAATAAAGGTTTAAGTGTCCGATCGAAGTCGGAAAAAATATTTTCGGGGATGGTAATGGAACCCAGTTCGTCTTGATCTGTCTGGGGATCTTGAGTGTGGTGGAGTTTGTAAGAATCTTGTTTTGAAGTATCCCTTAGAAAAATAGCCACTGGGGCTATGTTCAAAGTTTTGCGAATGCGAAGAGAAATTTTTTCGACCAATGGGGAAAGCCGAATCTCAGAACTTAGTGTGCCGCCAAATTCCGACAGAGACTGCCGATAGTCGTATTCTTCTCGGTAAAAGTACCGGTCAATTTGTTTTTGGATTGTATTTCTTAAAGGGGCAAAAAGAAAAGCTACTAGTAGTGCTGAAAGAGTGAATAGAGCAAATCCTGACTCGGGGGAAAAGTCTTGGATTGTTCGGCCAATTAAAAGAACAATTCCAACGTATAGACCTAACAAGGCAGAACTGGCTAGTACGTAGGCGACCCCCCGTTTAAAAATAAGTTCAACATCAACAAGCCGGTGTTTGGCAATTGCATATCCGAAGCTGATGGGGATCAGAATTAGTGCTAAAACTGAGATTTCCATATAGGGCGAGATTGGCAGTCCAATTAGAAAGGGGAGAGCATAAAAACCAATGAAGGGGAGAGTGCCGGCCAGGGTTCCTAGGGAAAGCCACTTCATTTGTAAGCGCTGTATAGGGGAAGGAATACGGTAACGAGACCAAGCAAGGGTCAAGCTGGCTAATAAAAAGAACGAGACAAAGTGTGTTAGATGCAGCCGGTCAAAGAAAAGTTGCAAGGTATGAGTGCGAGGAAATCCTGTCTGCTGTAGTGTTCCAGAAAACCAAGCTATGTGGATACACAGTAGAAAAGTTGCGGGGACGTAGAGAACAGTCCTTAGGGTGGGATTTGATCGAAATAGAGAAAGCGTTTGAGGGAAGTTACAACAGAAATGTAAAAATAGTGGAGGTAGCATTAGAAGTACCACGGCCGAGGACCAATAGACCATCAGGTCAAACAGATCGGCTCTTCCCGAATATCGGTATAGGTAAAGGACGAAAGCGAACAGACAAATCAGGTAAAAATGGAAAGCACCTTGAGCTCTCCAGTGAACGACAAAAATAAAGAGTCCAATTCCTAGATAGATGAACGCTACTAGGGCTAATAGGAAGTCAACCAGACTTGTATCCGGCACCAATTTAACAGGAATGTTATAGGGGACTCGAGTATCTGATTCTGATTTTTCTATCAGGTAGGTGGCCGTGATTTCTGGCGGTAGAGTGTGAGTTAATAATTCCAGAACCTCAGTGTAGTCGTCCAAGGTACGGATTGGAGTGTCGTTAATGCTGATTAGTCTGTCTCCGGGAGACAGACTGTTTTTGCCCTCAATAATCCTGGGTGCTTCCAGAGAGCGAACTTCCAGTCCCTGACTGGTTTGTGTCCAATGGACTCTATCGGTCGGTTTTTGCCACTCTAGTCGGTCGAGTAGATTGAGCAGTCCAACGTATATGAACGCTGCAGAGAGGACGAGGACTAAAACTGTTTTAAAGTGCCTGAGCAACTTTTTTCCTCCTCAACCTGACAACAGAACTAAAAGATCTTCCATCAGTCCGGTTACAGTATATGTAAAGCAAATTCGGTGCCAAGACTAGATTGCAGTTGCTAGATATCATTGGAAATGTGGGATTGATGGGTAAATGAAAGACATATTTTGAGAATGCCGGAGCCAAACCCAAGCAGCATAAATCCATATATTTGGATTCATATCCAAATATATGGATTTATTTGTGTATTTAGTGTTTTTCCAGGGTAAAATTGAACACAATGAGGAGATCAACAAAAGTGCCCTAAAATCGAACAGCGATTCCACCCCTCATACTTCGTGGGTTACGGATAAGAAGAATATTTCCGAGGGATGTTGGAATCGAAGACAAATTTTGATTGGTGAGGTTTCGAACGTCTAATAGAGCCTCAACTTTGTAATTGGAAAGGAAGTCTAGGCCTAGCAAGCTCAAAAACCCAACAGGGAGGGGGACCACTTGTCTTACAAAAAGATTGATTCCTTGGTTGCCGGTGTTGTAGGTGTCCGAGAAGCTGTCCAGAGTTGATATGGGGCTGCCGTCGGGTATGACCTTTATTAGCGCGTTGATATGGGTTTGAGAATAGGAAAGATAAGTTTCAATTGCAGCAGAAAAAGCTCTGTAACTGTCTTTACTAACTAGTTCCTTCAAGCTGGAACTGTTTAAAAGCAAAACGGTATTCTGTGGATCTACTCCTGCCGCCATGCCTCGAACATAGGAGAAGGATGTTTTTATCCGATCAAATAATTCCTGCCGAACTGTAATTCGGTAGCCGTGGTTATTTGCCTGACTGTCATCCAAGTGTAGTACCTCTGGGTTTTTCCGTTTGCCTGGAAAAGTAGCCCAAAAAGGAGTTGTTGGTCCCGAGTAATGGTTAGTGAAAGCGGCTAGCTCAATTTCGGTTTTATCTGCCACATAATGACTCAGACTGCCAAGGTAATAGTGTGAAGTTCCAATACCTAAGTTGTGGTCCACCTTGGAAAGGTAAACTGAGTTCTGTAAGTTGAGCAGTTCACCATTGGGTAGCATTATACTGCCCGTTTGAGTGTGACGTTTTGAAGTAGTTAGAAAACGAACGTGAGTTCGTGAACTAGGAGAATAGGATAGTCCTGCAGTTGGATTAATGATGGTATGGTCCCGGCCGGCTCGGATTTTATTTACTTCTAGACCCCACAATAGAGAGAATGCCTCATTCAGACGAAAATTATCCTCTATCCCTAGAGTTACAATCTGTGTGTTTCCAACGGTTCTGGTGAATTCAGAGTTTTGGGACAAGAGATTGGGATTATTGATAAGGGACATACTTGGTTGATTAAAGCTTAGTCGGGAGTAACCAACTGAGAAATTCAGAGAATGCGCATCACTGGCTTGGTAGTCGAATAAGGCCTTAAGACGCCATAGCGAATCTTCTCCCGAATTTAACTGTCCTGCCAACGTGTAATTAGCTTCTGACCCGAGTGATTCTATAATGGCAAAATTACTAACCATACCCTTGGCAGAATCTGTTGGGACAACGAGGTAATCGCTATCCAATCCTGCGGTACTATAGATTTCAAATACTGTTTTTCCAGATTTTGGATTTGCCGATCTAAGATCTGCTTGGCTAGACTGTCCAGGAAGCCCTCGGAAAATTAATCGCTTTTCATCAGTACCCCTCAATAATGCTTTGATCCCAATGTTTTCTTCGTTGGTAGAATCGAAAGGGAGAAGTTGCTGAAGGATAAGGGTAATTACGGTTGTCTGAGCCGGTAAAATTTGAATAGTGTCCCTTGGGCCGCGATATGTTGAACTCCTAACCAGCAATTCATAATTTCCTGGTTGGACATTTTTGAGATCTAGTTTCCCGTGTTTATCTGATCGGGCCAGAATGGGTAGGACTTGATCGGAGGATTTTTGCAGGAGAGCTACCAGAAGTCCAGGCACAGGCTCGCCTGACTCGTTCTTTACTAGTCCGCTGAAGTGACCTAAAGAAGAGGCCATCAGGTGCGGGCCACAAAGAACGACAAGAAAAGCCAAAAAGAACTTTTGTCTGAGCCCGGTCATGATCGCTTGAGTGTAAACCCCCCAGTTCAGTAGCGATCATAGCGCACTTTCAATGTCGAGTCGACCCAAAATTTTAGTACGTGACGATATGTTAATACGTTGCTGAAGGTTGGCTGTGTTGAAAGCTGATGCAGAAAAAGTTCAGATTGCTTAGAGGGCTAGTTTTTGTAACTGAACAGACTTGTTGATAATCCGCTTTCCAGCTTACTACCCTTTGGCAATCTGCCCATTGTGTTTGTATACTGAGTCTTATGAATGTTCGTGTTCGTTTCGCACCCAGTCCAACAGGGTATTTGCATGTCGGCAATGTTCGGACTGCACTCTACAACTGGCTCTATGCTCGCCAGCATCAAGGAGCATTTATTCTTCGAATTGAAGATACCGATGTTGTGAGATCAGACGAACATTTTGAACAACAATTGATAGATGATCTTCGTTGGTTAGGGTTAACTTGGGATGAAGGTCCTGATTGCAAGGGAAATCATGGATCCTATCGTCAGTCCGAACGGTTGAGTCAACATCGCGAGTATGTTACTCAACTTTTAAAAGATAACTCGGCATACTATTGCTTCTGTTCCCCTGAAGAGCTAGAGAGCGAACGGCAACGGCAGTTGGCAAAAGGTAATGCTCCTCGCTATTCAGGAAAGTGTAAAAATATTCCACCTTCGGATTCTTTGAAGAGGATTCAATCTGGAGAAGAGGCCGTGGTTAGGATGAAAGTTCGTGAAGGTAGTGTGGAGTTTGAGGATTTAGTTTTTGGTCTTTTAGGTATTCAATGTAAAGAGATAGGGGACTTTGTTTTGCTTCGCTCGGATGGTACTGCTGCTTACAATCTTGCTTGCGTGGTAGATGATTTTTCAATGGAGATAACTCATGTCATTCGTGGAGAGGGCCATATTTCCAATACTTATCGTCAAATTTTGATTTATGAGGCCCTCCACATGCCTATGCCACTATTTGCTCACCTATCAACGATCTTGTCAAAAGAAGGTGGAAAGCTAAGTAAGCGCCAAGGAGCCACTTCGATTAATGATTTTTGTAAACAAGGCTATCTTTCAGAGTCGATGGTTAATTATTTAGCCTTATTGGGCTGGTCTCCTTCTGAGGAGGGCAGAGAAATTCTCAGGTTAGATGAGCTGGTTACGGAATTCAATCTAGAAAGGGTTAACCGCAGTCCAGCTGTTTTTGATCCAGAGAAGTTGAACTGGGTTAACCGTAACCATTTGAAGAGACTAGGCCCTGACAGTATTGCCGGTTTGGCGATTCCTTATTGGCAGAAGAATGGCTGGATTCCCGGACAAATTCCCCCTCAAACTCGGACTTGGATTGCCGAAGTGGTTGGGGCTGTGCTTGGTTATTTGGACAAAGTGGAAGATGTTGTTCGTGAAAGCGGTCTTATTTTTCAATATGACGCCAGTGAATTTGTAAAATCACAACACCAAAACTTCCTACTGCAAGAGGAAATCGAAGTTATAGAGGAGTTCCATCGCCAACTCGAGGAGTGTGATGATATTAGTGTGGAGATTTATCGAGAAATTATTGCCAATGTAAAAAGAGCAACAGGACAAAAAGGCAGAGGTTTATTCCATCCGATTCGTCTAGCCCTTACAGCGCAAGATTCAGGTCCGGAGTTGGACAAATTAATTCCTATTTTTGAGAACGGAAAAAGACTAGACTTGCCGGTACCAATTCTGGGAGTAAGAGAAAGAGTGGAAGCTTTTCTTCAGTGTCTCCAATAATGATTTTTCAATGATAATATACGGTGTCCATCCAGTAGTTGAAGCGTTAGAGTCTCAGGCATCTCAGATGGATAGAATTTGGATCACGCGTGGCAGGGCTAGTCCACGTTTGAAGAAGATTATTCAATTAGCAAAATCCAAAGGTGTTTCTGTTCAATTTGAATCGGTTGGAGTAATCCAACAAAAGGCTGCTGCTGATAATCATCAGGGTGTTGTCGCTCGCATCGGATCAACTAGATATACTGATTTGGAAACCGTCCTCAAAGGTGATCCAGAATTATTATTGTTGCTGGACGGAGTGGAAGACCCTCAAAATTTGGGGGGGTTACTTCGAACTGCAGAGGCAGTAGGAGTAGAGGGTATACTGATACCTGTACGACGAAGCTGCGGTCTGACACCAACGGTAGTGAAGGCTAGTGCTGGTGCGGTCATGCATCAGAAGGTTGTCAGGGTTGGGAATCTGGTCCAAACTTTAGAGTGTCTTAAGGAAAGAGGTTTTTGGGTAGTGGGTTTGGACATGAAAGGAAAAAATTCCTTTCAGGATGTCGGGACGGATGTGCCGTTGGCAGTTGTAGTGGGAGGAGAACACCGTGGGTTGCGGCCATTAGTTCGCCAGCACTGTGATTTCTTAATTTCTTTGCCTATGCAAGGGAAGATTTCCTCTCTGAATTTGTCGGTAGCTGCCGGTGTTTTACTCTACCAGATCATGTTTGCGAGGTGGAGGAAAAGGGAGAGGGCATGAACAGGCAAAAACTTCTACGAAATATCTATTGGGTAGCTGTTTTTCTAGCAACTACGATTGCAGTGTTTCTAGTTAGTATTATTTTTTTAAATCCTTCTTCTGTCGGGAATCCTCATTTTGTCCGAAATATTAATTTGTGGGCTGTAATTTGGGCCATCAATTTTGTTTTCGTTTTAGTCCTATCCTTTATTTTGGCCCGTAACCTCATCAAGCTTTTCTTTGAATATCGTGCCAATCGTCCAGGTAGTCGCATAAAGACCAAACTGGTTATTACCCTAATAACCTTTTCACTTGTACCTGCTCTAATAATGTCTTTCCTGGCATTTGGATTGATTAACCAAAATCTTCGTCAGTGGTTTAGTGCTCCATCTGAGCAGTTGTTAGATTCTTCTCAACTTATCGCTCGGAGTTATTACGAAAAAAATCAGGACTTTCAATTTGAAGCAGTTCAGTCTTTGGCACGGCAGATTAAAGATTTTGACTTGGACTTCAGCACTCAATTGGAGCAGTTGAGCGGGGAGTATGGATTCGTGGCGATTCTGTTTTTGGGGCCTGAGAAGCAGGTGCTCCATCAAGATAGTAATTGGGGTGAAAGCTTACCTTCCCGGTCTATTTTGGATCAGGTTTTGGAGGGGCAGAGATATTATTCCCTCCGACGTGAAGTTAACACAGATCACGGAGTGGTAGGTGTTCCAGTTTTTGCTAAAGATGCCTTGGTGGGTGTTTTGTTTGGTCGCTTTTCCGTTCCAGAGAGCGTAACTTTTCATGCTATTCAAGTAGAGGAAGCTTCAAGGAAATATGAAGCTATTAAAGGAGGAGTTAGTCAACTTCGACTCAACTATTTTTCCATTCTAGGAGTGACCACTCTAACAGTTGTATTGGGGTTTTTATGGTTGGGAACGTACATTGCCAAGAAAATAACTGTTCCTTTGGAAGCTTTGGCAGAGGGCGCTCGAGAGTTGGCTGAGGGAAATCTCGACCATAGAGTTGATGCTAATGCAGTTGATGAACTCGGTATTCTTATCGATTCCTTTAATAGGATGGGTGAAGAAATCAAGCAGAACCGAGAAAAACTGGAATCAACGAATGATGAATTAAGGGAGACCAACAGCCATTTGGATGAAAGACGTTCCTATATTGAGACTATACTGCAAAATATTGCTACTGGAGTAATTAGTGTTGATAAGGTCGGTGTCATTCATGCAGTCAATGAAGCGGCTTTAAAAATGTTACAAGTAAGCCGGGAAAATTTTTTAAATAAATCAATTCAAGAGGCAGCTAATCCTTCTTTACACAAAGAGGTTCTTACGCTAATAAAGCGAGCTGATTTGTATGGGACTTATCGTAAGGAGATCACTTTTAAACTTAAAGGAAGACAACTTCATGTAGCTGCAACCATCACTTCGAATCCAGTTCCCTTGAAAGATAAATCTGAGTATCTAATTGTTTTGGATGATCTAACAGAACTCATCAAAGCAGAAAAATTTGTTGCTTGGCAGGAGGTGGCCAAACGTCTGGCACATGAAATCAAGAATCCACTTACACCCATTCAACTGTCAGCAGAGAGAGTCAATAAGCAATTTGAAAAGATTGTCCAGCAACATGCTTCTTCTCAAGAGATACTTAATTTTCAAACGTTGCTTGGTGAGGCAATGCAAATTATTGTTGCTGAAGCTGAAATTTTGCGAAAATTGGTGGAAGAATTTTCAAAGTTTGCCCGGCTTCCCATTTGCAAACCTACTCTAGTTCAATTTCATCACTTAATCGAGGAGACACTGGCGCTTTACGATAGCAATTTAAAGAAAGTGGAAATTCAGAAGAATTTTGATTCTCGAATTGACGAGATTAGAGTCGACAGAGAACAAATGCAGCGAGTTTTTATTAATCTAATCGACAATTCTTTGGATGCTCTTGCGGAGTCAGAAGCAAGTCGAAGGATATCGGTTCGCACACATCTTAATGAAGTGCGTAAAACGATTACCGTTCAGATCGAGGATAATGGTAATGGTATCGCCCCTCAGGATTATGAACATTTATTCCTTCCCTACTTTTCCACCAAAAAAAGGGGAACCGGATTAGGGCTAGCCATTGTTCGACAGATTATTTCGGAACATAAAGGATTTGTTCGTGCCGAACCGAACCTGCCACGGGGAACTCGATTTACTATGGAAATTCCTGCTTAGTCTAGATTATGCGTATTCTGTTTGTTGAAATATCACTATTATTAGTGCCGAAATTAAGGTGTCTTGGAAAGGAATTATGACTGCGCGCCTGTTGGTTGTTGATGATGAAAAAAACGTCCGTTCTGCCTTGCAGGGGATATTGCAGGACGAGGGTTATTCGACCGATAGCGTTGCTTCCGGTGAGGCCTGTTTGAAGGCATTAAAAAAGAAAAAATATGATTTGATTTTTCTCGACATTTGGCTTGCAGAAAAGGATGGCATGGAAGTGTTAAGTGTGATTAAGAAAAGCTTTCCCACTCTTTATGTAGTCATGATTTCCGGCTATGGAACCATAGAAACGGCTGTGCAGGCTACCAAATTAGGTGCTTTTGATTTTCTCGAAAAGCCTCTTGCTTTAGAGAAAGTGGTGCTGGTTGTAGAGCATGCACTCAGACAAAAGCGTCTGGAGGAGGAAAATCGAACACTGAGAGATCTTATCCGTCGGGAAACAGTTATGATTGGTAATTCCATTCCCATGAAAGCGTTACGTCAACAGATTGAATATGCTGCGCCCACTGAAGGCCGGATACTCATTTATGGAGAGAATGGTACGGGAAAAGAATTAGTTGCCAAATTACTACACCTGAGTAGTCCTAATGAAGATAGGCCATTTATTGAAGTAAATTGTGCTGCTATTCCTGATGATCTTATCGAGAGTGAATTGTTCGGAAACGTTAAGGGAGCTTATGCCGAGGCCACAGAAAGTCGAAAGGGTAAGTTGGAGCTAGCTAATGGGGGAACGCTGTTTCTCGACGAGGTGGGTGATATGAGCCTGAAGACTCAGTCCAAGGTGTTAAGGGTATTGGAAGATCAGCGTTTCTATGCTGTTGGTGGTAATCGAGCGATAGAAGTAGATGTTAGGGTTATCGCAGCTACTAACAAAAATCTTGAGTACGAGATAGAGAAGGGGCATTTCAGGGAAGATCTTTTTTTTCGTCTGAATGTTATTCCTTTTGAAGTTCCACCGCTTAGAGAGAGGAATGAAGACATTCCCGAGTTGGTTGATTATTTTATGGGCAATTTCTGCCAACGGTATGGAAAAAAGAAGAAGCAACTAGAGCCGAAAGCCTTAAGAAAACTCCGCTCCTATCGCTGGCCAGGCAATGTGCGTGAGTTGAAGAACACTATAGAACGCTTGGCTATTATGGTGCCGGGGGCCAAAGTGAAGCTTTCCCATCTTCCCCTGGCTATTCTTAATCAGGATGATGAAAATAAGCTAGGTTCTTCGGCTAATTGGCGGGAAGCTCGAGAGGATTTTGAGCGACGTTTTTTACTCGAAAAATTGCTAGAAAATCAAGGTAATATTTCTCGTACTGCTTCCGCAATTGGAATGGAAAGAACTCATCTCCATCGCAAGCTTAAAAAATACGACATCAAGGTCAAGTAGGTTTGTTGTTCATAACTTCATCGGTTGTTGAGCAAGATACAATCTGAACAGATACAACAACTCTGGGCTAGGGTATTAGGACGATTTTGCCGTAGGCGGGAGAATTCATAACCGCCTCATGGGACTCAGCTGCATTCACTAAGGGTATTTCCTGGCCCACTACTGGATTCAAGATGCCATTGTCGAGGCCTGCTTCCAAGGCATCATGGATGTTTGTTGCATTTCTTTCTGGGATATTGAATAGAAACATGCCAATGATAGATGCCCCACGGATCATAATTTGACGAGGATCTATTGCAGTAGTCCCCCGACTTCCGATGATGACTAGGCGTCCTCCTGTGGCTAGGGCCGGAAGGTCTTGTGGTAAATTTTTGTTGGCCAGCATCTCAAGTATTACGTCCACACCGCGTCCGTCTGTCAAGGAAATTACTTCGTCTAGATGGTTGGTTTTTCTATGATCAAGTACGTGATCGGCACCCTGTTGATCTACTAGAGTGAGACCTGCTTTGCTGCCTGCTGTTCCTATAACATTCATTTGAAAGGAGCGGGCAAGCTGAATACAGGCTAGGCCTACTCCCCCGCTCGCTCCGTGAATAAGCACACTTTCTTTCGGTTGTACTTGGGCACAGTGGATGAGCGCGTGATAAGCGGTGGCGTAAGGAATGCCAATTGCAGCTCCTTGGGAATAACTGACTGTTGGTGGCAAGATGTGCAATTGAGCCTCTTTGCAAAGTGCTTGTTCAGCGTACGAACCACTAATTGTTCCAGTTGCATACACTCGGTCCCCTGGAGATATTCTTTTGATCCCTGCGCCTACTGTTTCTACGATTCCTGCTGCATCTAGTCCGGGAGTGTAAGGAAGTTCAGGTGTTTGGGAGTAGGTTCCAGAACGAATATAGGTGTCTACCGGGTTAACCCCGGCAGCCTTGACCTGAATTAGAACCTGTCCGGAGTCCGGCCGCAAATCTTTTCTGTCTTCTAGGCAGAGCACCTCGGGACTGCCAAAGTTACGAACTCGAATACATTTCATTGACACCTACCATATCCAGAGAGCAGAAAGTTATCTATAGCATAACTTTTGTTAATCAGCGGACACCACCTGTCAGCTATCAGTGGTATTGGTGAACAGGACGCTGTGGAAAAAGCTATCGACTCCTTCATTAGTTATCTTAAGTTCCAGAAAAACTATTCTCCACATACAGTGAAGAATTATTATCGAGATCTTTGGGAATTTAGTAATTATCTCACTCGGGGAAAAAAGCATGAAGAGATAAATCCTATAGTGATAGACCATATTAGTATCCGGGATTTTCTTGTCCATTTACACCAGAAGGGAAATGCTAAAAGTTCTGCAGCTCGAAAACTAGCAGCCGTTCGGTCTTTTTTGGGGTATCTCTACAAAGAGGGTGAAATTCCATCCAATCCAGCTAAGCTTGTGCGGAGTCCACGCCTGCCGGATAAGAAGCCCCGCTTCCTATCAACTTGCGAAGTAGAAACGATTTTACAGCTGCCAGACGCTGGTACAGATAAAGGTGTTAGAGATCGAGCGATGTTGGAGTTTTTGTATGGGAGTGGGCTTCGTGTTAGTGAACTTGTGCAGATGAATGTAGAAGATGTTTCTTTAGCGCAACGATTGATTAAAGTATACGGAAAGGGAAAGAAGGAACGCTTAATTCCTTTTGGTGAAAAAGCCGAACAGGCCACACGTAGTTACTTGAAAAGACGGGCTGTTTTGCTGCGGCGTCAGAAAACTAGTTTGGAGCCTAATGCCCTTTTTTTGAATTTTCGGGGATCCAGAATTTCAGCACGTTCTGTCCAGAGAAATTTGAGTAACTATATGGAAAAGAGTGCTTTGTTGCTTGATATCCACCCACATATTTTCCGACACACTTTTGCTACTCATCTATTAAACAATGGGGCTGATCTGCGCTGCATTCAAGAGCTTCTAGGTCACGAAAATCTGTCTACGACTCAGAAATACACCCATCTTTCTGTTGAAGAATTACTCAAGGTTTATCGATCTGCACATCCGAGGGCAAGGGTGGTATCCAAAGAGTAATTTGGACTATATAAGTGATGTTATTTAACTCTTCGAATAGGGCCAAGAGATGGATTGTCCCTATTGCAAAATAGTTCATTGTTTCCTGCCGTTGAGCCAGTTGTTCTAGTTTACTTGGGTACCTTTTTTTGTTAGAGTGTGGGCTTCTGGTTAGTAGTTTGAGAGGGAGTGTTGGGTTACATATGACTTTAACAAAGACAGATAAGGGACAGGTAATTTCGGATTATCGGTTGCATGGGACGGATACCGGTTCACCTGAAGTACAAGTTGCCATTCTAAGTGAGCGCATAGTATATCTAACCGAGCATTTTAAAATACATAAAAAAGACCACCACTCTCGCCGTGGCTTACTTAAGCTAGTAGGTCATCGTAGGCGTTTATTGGATTATCTCAAGAAGTGTGACTTTAATCGGTACAAGGAATTGATTGATCGACTGGGAATCCGCAAATAGGGTTAGCGAAGAAACCGGAATCGGGCTTAATAATTTTCCACACTGTTGTACCACGGAAAAGCAAGTATCCTTCGAGTGTATATTCAGTCAAGTACTTCCTGTCTTTTTTTGGTAGGCAGGTTGTTGCCGTGGAGTGTTAGTGTGTCTTGCATATTGGATGTTGGGAGGAATTAAATGAGTGAAGTAATAACTGTTTCCTTGGGAGAGCATGAACTCTCAATTGAAGTTGGAAAATTAGCAAAGCAGGCTGATGGGGCCGTCCTCATGCGTTACGGAGATACTGCTGTTTTAGTTTCCGCATGTTCTGAAACAAAACCCAAAGAAGGTTTGAACTTTTTTCCCTTGACCTGCGATTATCGGGAGAATACCTACGCAGCTGGGAAAATTCCAGGAGGCTTTTTTAAACGTGAGGGACGTCCTACTGAAAAAGAGATTTTGACTAGTCGCATGATAGATCGTCCTGTGCGACCTCTTTTCCCAGACCATTTTCGGTGTGAGACCCAGATTATTGCTTCTGTTTTATCTGCTGATCCCGAAATCAATCCAGATATTATTGCGATTAATGGAGCTTCAGCAGCTCTTTACCTTTCCGAAATTCCCTTCCACGATCCCATCGGTGCCGTTCGTGTGGGTTTAATAGATAGCGAGTTTGTCTTGAATCCCACATATTCACAGTTGGAGGAAAGTCAATTAAACATGATTGTGGTAGGAACTCATGAGGCAATTGTGATGGTGGAAGCAGGTGCCCAAGAAGTTGTTGAAGAGAAAATAGTGGAAGCCCTTGAGTTTGGGCATCGGGCAATTCAAGAGATTATTGGAAAAATTCAGGAACTAAGTCAGCGGTTAACCATCGAAAAACGAACAGTGGATCCTCTGGTATATGAATCCGACGTGGAAAATTTAGTGCGAGAGGGGGCTAGTGAAAAAATTGCTGATGCTATGCATACGCCTGGAAAACTAGCCAGCGAAAAGAAGATCAAGATGTGCCGGGAAGAATTAAAGGAGGCATGTTCAGAGGATGAGGCAAAGCTTTCTCAGATTGGTCCAGTTTTCGAAAAAATTGTGGAAGAGATTTTTCGTCGTGAATTATTGGAGCAGCAGAAGCGTCCTGATGGAAGATCTTTTGATGAGATTCGTTCTATTACCGGTGAGGTGTCACTACTTCCTCGCACCCATGGCTCAGCCTTATTTACGCGGGGAGAAACTCAGGCCCTAGTTACTGTGACTTTAGGAACTGGTGACGATGCTCAACGGGTAGATGGGTTAACTGGGGATTCCTCTAAGACTTTTCTATTGCACTATAACTTTCCTCCTTTCAGTGTCGGAGAGGTTCGTTTTTTGCGTGGACCAGGACGTAGAGAAATTGGACATGGAGCCTTGGCAGAGCGAGCTATTTCAACGGTTTTGCCAGATGACTTAGATTTTCCTTATACCGTTCGTGTGGTTTCCGATATTTTGGAGTCAAATGGGTCTTCATCGATGGCTACTGTTTGTGGTGGAGTGATGGCGTTACAGGATGCGGGTGTTCCGATTCGAACTCCAATAGCGGGAATTGCCATGGGGTTGGTGAAAGAGGGCGATGATTACGCTATTTTATCGGATATAGCTGGTTTCGAGGACCATTATGGGGATATGGATTTTAAGGTCGCAGGGAGCGCACAAGGGATTACGGCGCTACAAATGGATATCAAGATAGGTGGGGTAACCAAAGATATCATGTCAGAGGCTCTACAGCAGGCCAAACAAGGACGTATGCACATTTTGGGGAAAATGGCAGAAACTATTGCCGAGCCGCGTGAAGAAGTCTCCAGTTTTGCACCGCGAATAACAACTATGCAGATTCCGGTGGACAAGATCGGGTCGGTAATTGGTCCTGGTGGAAAAATGATACGCAGTATTATCGAAGAAACCGGAGTCAAGATTGATATTGAAGACAGCGGGACGGTCCGAATTGCTTCAGTTGATGGTGAAGCAGCAGCGAAAGCAATTAAAATTGTTGAGGATTTGACTGCTAGTGCCGAGATTGGAAAAACCTATCTAGGAACAGTGAAAAAGGTGGTTGATTTTGGCGCCTTTGTAGAGATTCTTCCGGGACTCGAAGGTTTATTGCATATTTCTGAGATTGCTCACCGTCGTATCGAAAATATACGAGGGGAAGTTCAAGTTGGCGACAAGATTCTGGTCAAGGTGATCAATGTTGAAGGTAACAAGATTAGACTTAGTCGGCGAGCTGTTCTAGAAGACCAAGAACAGGATCAGAACCAAGACCAAGAGCAGGATCAAAACCAAAACCAAGAACAGGATAATTTGTAGAATTAGTCCATATGAATCGAGAACGTCTAAAAGAGACGCTCAACAATTTTAAGGATGGGAAGATTAGTGAAGATGAGATGATATCTCTTCTTCAAAAGCTTCCTTTTGAAGATCTTGGTTTTGCAAAGGTGGATCACCATCGTAGTCTGCGTCATGGATTTCCCGAAGTTATATTTGGTCGTGGAAAGACTTTTGAACAAGTTCTTGGAATTGCGGAAAAGCTTCTAGATAATAACCCCAATCTCCTGATCACATCAGCTGGGCTCCAAGTGTTCGAAGAATTGGAGTCCCGCTATTCAGATTGTCAGTACCATTCTAATTGTCAGGCCGTTACCATAACGCGTGAATCTCAGAAATCAGGGCGTGGGAAAATTGGAGTTTTTAGTGCCGGAACAGCTGATATTCCAGTGGCTGAAGAGGCGGTTGTGACAGCTCAAGTGATGGGGAATTCGGTAAGCAGTTGCTATGATGTAGGGGTAGCGGGTTTACACAGGATCTTGCATCAGAGAGAGACTCTGGAGTCGTGTTCGGTAGTTATAGTGGTAGCTGGAATGGAAGGTGCTCTCCCCAGCGTTGTGGGGGGACTGGTTGACCTTCCAGTTATTGCTGTTCCAACCAGTGTTGGTTATGGAGCTTCTTTTGGCGGTTTAACTGCTCTATTGGGGATGTTGAACAGCTGTGCATCTAATGTCACTGTGGTCAATATCGACAACGGTTTTGGAGCTGGTTATGTGGCCAGCTTAATAAATCGGGGCAAAAAATCAGATTGCTGATCTCTGAGAACGAGAGACAGAATTTCAGAATTTTTTTTGAGCAGATGGTGAGTTCCGATTAGCTATGGACCGAGAGACCTTTTCCTCACTTGGATTTTCAAACGTTCTTAACATGGTTAAGAGACTAGCCCAGAGTTCTTTGGGAGAGTCTCGTATTAGCAAAATAAGACCTATGAAGGGCAGGCGGGAAATTGAAGAAAGACTTGCCCTTCTGGACGAATGTGTCCGTTATCGTCAAGAACAAGGGACGATAGATCTGCATGAATTGGAAGATCCTCGTGACACCTTAGAAAATGCAAGAGTGGAAGGAGCAGTTCTGGAGCCGAATGACCTTCTGCTGGTATTAAAGATTCTAAAGTTAGGTCGGCGAATAAAAAAGGCTACAGTCGGCAAACAGTGGCCTCACATATCCCAATGCATGGAATCTTTGCCTTTTTTAAATCCTCTGGCTGAAGAAATTGAGAGAGTAATTGATCCTGATGGAACTGTAAGCGAAACTGCCGATCCTGAACTGGCCAAAATTCGCGCTGGTTTGGCTAAATGTCGCCAAAAAATACAACAACATTTGGGAGAATACTTAACTGATTCACATAAAAAATATCTGATAGAAGAACCATACATCACATTGAGAAATCACCGATATGTTATTCCGGTCAAAGTTCGGCATCAAAATGAACTGCCCGGAGTAGTTCATGCTAGGAGTTCATCTGGAGCGACTTTGTTTTTGGAGCCTTTTACTGTTGTTTCTCTAAATAATCAGTTCTTGTGTTTTCAAGAAGAGGAACAATCTGTTATCCAAAAAATTCTTAAGATGCTCACTAAGGGTCTCCGAGAGCATTACGAAGAGTGTCGGTATACGGTGGAAAAAATAGCGGAGATAGACGAACTCTTCGCTGTTGTGGAATTTTCATTGCGCTACGACTGTGTTATTCCTCGTCTGACGGAAGATGGGGTGATTTATCTGAAAGATGCGAGACACCCTTTGTTAGTGGATGAACTGGGACAAGACCTTGTTGTGCCAATTTCACTTGAATTGGGAGCCGAGGGGAAAGCGCTAGTAATTAGTGGACCTAATACAGGTGGCAAAACAGTAGCTTTAAAGACTATCGGATTATTTTCTTTGATGGCTCAATCCGGGCTTCCGGTTATGGCTTCTGATGTGGAATTACCTGTGTTTAAACAAGTCTTAGCTGATATTGGTGATCACCAGTCCATTTCAGATCAGTTAAGCACTTTTTCGAGCCATATTTTGCGAATAAAGAGAGTAGCGGAAATAATTGACTCTCCTAGTCTTGTTTTGTTGGATGAGATTGGCAGAGGCACAGATTCTTCTTATGGGGGAGCTTTAGGAATCGCTGCCATCGATTTTTTTATTGAGCGGAATACCAAGGTTGTAGTGACTACTCATCAAGACTCGATTAAGTCCTATGCTCTTTCTACAGAAGGGATTGAAAATGCCTGTGTCAAACTAGATCCAGAGACTTTAAGTCCTACTTTTCAACTTGAAATGGGCGTGGCAGGAGGTAGCAGTGGTCTTGATATAGCAGGTCAGTTGGGCCTTCCTTTGCAGATTGTCGAGAAGGCAAAGAAATTTTTGAGTGCAGACGAACTTCAGGCAGAACGATATCTGGAACAGTTGAGCGATCAATTGGAAGTTGTTGGCAAAAAACAGGCTGAATTAGACCAACGTATAGGACAGTCAAAAAAGTATGAAGAGCAGCTCAAAATCAAATTTGAGGAAAAGCAGAAAAAACTTTGGAAGATTACCGAGAAAAAAATGGAACAGTTGTCCAATGATTTTGCAAGGGAAACACAGCATTTCATCAAATCAATTAAGGATCGTTTTGAAGCCTCTCGGGCAAAGAAAGAAGCCAAGCAAAAGCAGTCCTTGCTCAGAGAAGCCTTCCAGCGCAAAATGGCTTCAGAAAGGAAATTGGAAAGCCAGGTTAGTACCCATCAAAGAGTCGATAAAGATATTGAACAGGGGTCTTGGGTGTATCACTCATTTTTTCAGAAAACTGGACAAGTTTTGGCAATTAAGGGCGAGGAGATTATTCTTGAGATTGAGGGCAAGAAAATCAGTGCTAGTATCGATCAGTTGCAACCTGTGGAAGAAGAGCAAATTGCTTCCAGAAAACTACCAAAAAATATAGTTCTTAATGTTGTACGGGATAATGATAGGGAGTTGAATTTAATCGGTTTAAGAGTGGAGGAGGCCCTAATTCGGACAGATAAATTTTTGGATCGTGCGTTTGTTTCTGATTTGAAAGAAGTACGAATTATTCACGGGGTAGGTACGGGGAAATTGAGTGCAGCTTTATCCGATTTCTTGAGCCAGCATTCTCATGTCGCGGAGTATTCACTAGAAGGTTCGGTAACAATAGTATCCCTTCGAGAGTAACTATGCAGTTTACTGACGTATTTATTGATCAGGTTCGTAGCAATGTCAGTATTGTAGACCTGATAGGTGGTTATGTTGGCCTCAAGAAAAGTGGCAAGGATTATGCTGCTTTATGTCCTTTCCATCAGGAAAAGACTCCTTCATTCATGATTAGTGAAAGTAAGCAAATTTTTAAGTGTTTTGGTTGTGGAGTTGGAGGGGATGTTTTTAAATTTGTAATGCTGATTGAGAATCTTGGTTTTCCTGAATCAATCCAATATTTGGCAGAACGTCATGGGATCCCTATTCCTCAATCAAGTCATTCAGATAAAGGGGATAAACAACCAGCTCGGTTAGCCAGCGTTATGGAGATAGCTGTCCAATTTTTTCAACAAGCTCTGAAGGAAAATCAAGCAGCTCTGGATTATTTAAGTAAACGCCAGATTGATAAAGCAACGATTCAGCAGTTTGGTATTGGTTATGCTCCTCCAGGCCGTCGACTTTTGGATCTGTTGAAAGAACAAGGAACTAGCGAGCAGGAAGCAATTGCCTGTGGGCTTGTTAGGGAAGATGATTCTGGGCGACATTATGACAAATTTCGTAACCGGATCATGTTTCCAATCCATAATTTCTCCGGGAAAACTATTGCTTTTGGGGGGCGTATTTTGGGGGATGGAGTTCCCAAATATCTTAATTCTCCTGATACGGTGCTGTATAAAAAGAGCAAGAGCTTGTATCCGGCGAGTATCACACGCGATGAGATTCGTCGTCGTGATTTTGCCATCTTGGTGGAGGGCTATTTTGATTGTGTTGTTCCTTTCCAATTTGGAGTGCGTAACATAGTAGCTTCTTTAGGTACTAGCTTGACCCAAGATCAGGTTAAAATCTTGGGACGTTACACTCGCAATGTTGTTGTTAATTATGATCCTGATTCAGCTGGAAATGCAGCTGCTATGCGCTCTCTTGATCTTTTTCTGGCAGCGGGTTTTAGGGTGAATGTATTACAACTTCCAGGAGATGCTGACCCCGACACTTTTATCCGGAATGAAGGAAAACAGGTTTATTTGGAGAAAATAAAATCTTCTCAGCCCTATTTAGAATTTGCCCTTTCTCGGTTTATGGATAATCAGAGAGACCCTTTTGGACCCAAGGGCAAGCAAGAAATTGTTTCGCAGATTTTGCCATATCTTTCCAAGATGCCTAACAAGGTTGAAAGAGCTGAATACGTTTCTCGCGTTGCCGCCCGATTAAGGATTGATGAAAATCTCATTCTTCTCGAAATGAGAAAGATGCCTGGGTATATTTCCAGTTCTGCACCAGAAGTTAAATTCCCTAGTTTACTTGATCAGATAACTCCCGCTGAGAGTGTTATTTTAACTGCACTTTTAGATGAAGAGTGGACAACTGAGGTGTTACATCAATTAGATCCAGCTTTGTTTGAAGGACTCCGTACTAAGGAAATTTTCGAAATGGCTTTTAGGCTTAGTCAAGAGCAGGAGAAGATTGAATTGATTCGATTAAGAGATATGGTTACTGACGAAGATGATCGAAGTTTGCTTGAGAGTGTTGCCTTGAGTCCACCAAATTCCCCTATTTCCAAAGAGGTGATTGAAAGTAGTGTGCTGGCATTGCGGAAGAAGCAGTATCGAAATCTTAGTCGTCAAATTCAGGAAAAAATCAAGATTGCCGAAGAAGAGAATGCTCAGTCGAGTCGAATCAATGAGTTATTGGTTGAAAAAGAAGAAATTCACAGGAAAATTAAAGAATTAGAGGCTGATGATCGAGGGCATATCGGATAAATAGTTATGCTGGGTATTTTTTTGCCAGTTTGCCCAATTTTCCGAATCACTTCCTCCAAAAGGATCGGGTAAATATAATCAAAACAGTATAGAATTCAAGCCGTCCAGCTAACATGCAGAAGCTCAAGATCCATTTCACAGCATTGGGTAAATGAGCGTAGTTTTCTGCTGGGCCAACGCTTCCCAATCCTGGGCCTATATTGAACATACATGCAGCCACGGCAGAGATTGCGGTCAGTACGTCTACGCCAAAAGCAGTGAGGGCTAAGCAGGCGGAAAAGTTGATTAGGAATGCTAAGTAAATGAGATTTAATAGGCTCTGAACAGTGTTTTCGGTTATAACCCCCTGATCAAATCGAATCGAGAATACTCCTCTTCTTTCTACCATGCGTTTGAACTCTCTCCCTACTACGCGAAGAAGCAGATAAAGTCGGGCTATTTTAAGACCTCCAGTTGTTGAACCCGTGCATCCTCCAGTGAACATTAGAGCCAAAAGAATAAGTTGTGCAAAGGGAGGCCAAAGCCCGAAATTGAAGGACGTCAAACCCGTTCCTGTCAAAATAGCAACGGCTTGGAAGAGAGAGGTGCGAAAAGTGTGAGGTAGAGCTATTGAAGAAAAGCTTAATGTTATAGCAATAGCTGTAGTGGCAGCTGCAATGATACCAATAAATAAGCGCAGTTCAGGATCTCTGAAGAATGATTTGGATTTATGTTCTATTAAGAGACGATAGTGCTGGGTGAAATTGATCCCTGCTACAATCATGAAAAAAATTATGACATATTCGATAGCTGGATTGGCAAAGGATTCTATACTTTCATTTCTTGTTGAAAATCCGCCGGTAGCCATGGTGGAGAAGGCGTGACAGATAGCATCAAAGGAGTTCATGCCTGCCCATCGTAGTGCTAGGAATGTCATTACGGTGAACGCCAGATAGAGTTTCCACAATGCCGCAGCTGTTTCCGCAATCCGGGGGGTTAGCTTTTCAGAACGAGCACCGGAAAATTCTGCACGATACAACTCCATTCCTCCTGTTCCAATGAGGGGAAGTATGGCGATACTTAGTACAATAATTCCCATTCCACCGATCCAGTGAGTTAGTGCTCGCCATAATAGAAGGCTTTTCGGTAAAGCTTCTATGTCATCAATAATCGTCGCTCCAGTGGTTGTGAATCCTGAAGTTGACTCAAAAAAAGCGGCAGTAAATTCGGGGAAATAGCCCGAAAAATAAAAAGGTAAAGTTCCTAAAGTAATAGCCGTGACCCAGCTTGTGACCACTAGCATAATACCTTCTCTGTGAGTCAACTCTTGGGAAGGATAACTAAAGAATTGAAATAGAAAAAATCCTAGGCTTCCAGTTATGAATGTAGCCCATAAAAAGGAAACCAAGCTGGCATCATGAGTAAGGAAGGCAAAAATGCTGGTAATAGCCAAGCTAGCGGTTAATGCTAGGATAAAGGTTCCGAGGACTTTTAGAAGATTGTTCCAGCGGATCACATCTTTACTCGTTGAGTACCGGCAAAGAAGGCCGATTCAAGTTCAGGGACTAATTGTTCTAGGCAGAAAAAGACAACTCGATCTTTCTCCAATATTGTTGCATTGCCACGTGGCACAATAACCTCTCCGGAAGGCCGCACTATAGCTCCAACTATGACTCCTCGGGGAAGATGGACATTTTTGAGTTTCTTTCCCAGAAATTTGGAACCAGGAGTGGCTAAAAGTTCAATGGCTTCAACTTCCTCTTCTTCGTGGAAAGTAGTCACTGAGAGCACTTTACCCTTGCGCACAAATTGCATAATTCGATCAACTACTGCAAGTCTTGCACTGACAGTGGAGTTAATACCAAGCAGCTGTGCCATGGGTAGAAAGTCAAGTCGGTTGACCAGGGCTACGGCTTTTCGAGCTCCCAAGCGCTTGGAAAGAAGTGATGAGATAATATTGTCTTCGTCATCTCCAGTCAGTGACAGATATGCGTCAATTCCCTCGATATTTTCTTCTATTAGGGTGCGTTGGTCTGTTCCATCAGCATGAACTACGACCGTCTTTTGAACTAGCCCGGCAATTTTTTCGCAGCGATGTAGATCCTTCTCGAAAAGTTTGACATTAACACCTTGAGCTTCTAATTGAAGGGCAATTTCAATTCCAATTTGCTTGCCTCCAATAATAAAAACTCTTTTAACTGGTTGTACTGGAGGAAGTTGCATGAATTCGAATAGCTCAGACATTTCTTCTGTAGGAACTACTATGTAGACATGGTCCCCTGCCTGTAGTTGGACATCTTGTTGAGGAATAACGGAACGTTGGCCCCGAAAAAGGACGGCCATCAGAGAATTCTTAGGAGGAGAACTTTGATCCAATTCCGCCATGGTTTTTCCAACCACCCAATTACTACTCTCAATATTCATTCCTACGAGTTGGACTTTGCCGTCTGCGAACTCAAATCTTTCAGAGATCCCCGGCATATTTAGGACTCTTAATATTTTGTCAGCAGTTTCCCGATCAGGATGGATTGCCAAATCAATATTGAGTTGCTGAGAGCTGAAAATTGATTTCCATTTGTCAATTTCATGGGTGCGCAGACGAACCAGTTTAATGCCGACGTTGGACTCGGTTTCAGCAATTAAGCAGGCCAGAATGTTTGCCTCGTCACTGTTAGTAACCGCTATCAGCATCTCTGCATCTGACACACCCGCTTTTTGTAGAGTTTGAATGCTACTGGCATTTCCCTGAATGATTTTGGCATCAAGGGTTTCTTCCAAATCCATACAACGATCGGAATTTTCTTCTACAATAATGACTTCATTTTTTTCGCGGATAAGACGTTGGGCCAATAGGGCTCCAACTGCCCCGCCGCCAAGGATTAAAATACGCATAGACCCTTGAAGGATACACGGAAAAAGCGATTGATGAAAGATACTTACTTTTTTTAGTATCATAAAACCAGATGAAGTTTAAGAATTTATATGTCAGTGAATTGCCCATTGTTTCTTTTGAGCTGTTTCCTCCCAAAACTGAGGAGGGATTAGACAGATTAGAAGAGAGGCTTCCCAAACTGATTTCATTGGATCCGGCATTTATAAGTGTGACTTATGGAGCTTTGGGAAGCACACAAGATCTTACGTTGGAACTGACGTCTAAGATAAAGAATGTATACGGTCACGAGGCAGTGCAACATCTTACCTGTGTTGGTAGTCCTCAAGCTGAAATTGAAAAAATGCTGGGGAAAATTCGGGAACACAATATTGAAAACATTGTGGCTTTGAGAGGAGATCCTCCCCAGGGGCAAGCGCAATTCGAAGTGTCTGAGAATGGGTATGCTCATGCCGATCAATTAGTTGCGCATATTGGCCTATTTGGGGGATTTGGTGTAGCGGTGGCTGGATATCCAGAAAAGCATGTTGAGGCAGAAGATTTTGAAACTGATCTGCGATACTTAAAGCGCAAAGTTGACGCTGGAGCGGATATTATTATAACCCAGCTATTTTATGACAATAAGCACTACTTCAGATTTGTCCAACGGTGTAGAGAGATTGGTATAAAACAGCCAATTGTACCTGGGCTTTTACCAATTTTGAATGTGGATCAGATTAAGAGAATTACCGAAATTTGTGGCTCTGATATTCCACAGTCTCTTCTTCAGAAATTGATAGATGCTGAGAGGGGTGGGTGTAGTGTTGCCGAAGTTGGAATAAAGCACACAACAGCCCAGGTTATTGATTTGATTAACAGGGGGGCACCAGGCATTCACTTTTATGTTCTGAATCAGTATTTTCATATTGCTGAGATCATGCAGAGAATTGCCCCTGTGTTAAAGCGGATACCCTAAGGAAGATTAGTGCTGGTTGGTGTTCGATTTTTGCGTTTAGAACTTTAACTTTTTGTAGAAATTTTACTGCTAAAATCAGCATAATTAATTGCCTGAATGTGGTGGCTTAAGAGGTCAAAAGAACTACGGATAATTGTCTTTGTGAAAATGGTGGGATATCCTAGAGGCCTAGCTGAAGTCTGTTGAGGAAGTTTTTTGAAGCTTTTTTGTTCAGTTTTTCGATACTTAAAAGGAGAAAAGTATGCCGGGTCCGGTGCTTTCTGTTACCGATAGTCGAACTGGTCGTCAGTACGAGTTTTCTATTGAGGAGGGTACGATTCGGGCTATAGATTTGCGCCAGATAAAAGATAGTGAAGAGGACTTCGGTCTAATGGCGTACGATCCTGGTTTTACCAATACCGCTTGTTGTCGAAGTGAAATTACTTACATTGATGGAGAACGGGGAATTCTTTCCTATCGTGGTTATCCCATTGAACAGTTGGCGGAGAGCTATGATTTCATGAGTGTTTCTTATTTACTTTTGCACGGTGAATTACCCGACACTCAAGAATATGGAAACTGGGCTAGTCAAATTCGTCAGCATCTTGACGTTCCTGAGAACATTCAGAATCTAATAGGCAGTTTTCCTCAAGATGGGTTTTCGATGGGTATGGTGATGAGTAGCGTGGCGGCTCTGTCGAGCTATTATCCCGAAGCTCTGGATGTAGAGGATGAAGCGTCCCGACGTCTTCAAATTTACCGCTTGGTGGGCAAAATACCTACGATTGCTGCATACGTCCATCGTCGGAAGGTGGGCCAGCCCTACGTTGCTCCCAACAAAGAGCTTTCTTATGCTGGAAACTTCCTGAACATGATGTTTGCAGATGATGCTTCCTATGTTGTTAATTCGTCAATTGAGAAGGCAATGGATGTTCTATTTGTGCTTCATGCTGACCATGAGCAGAACTGTAGTGCCAATGCAATGCGTAGTGTAGGTACGTCGAGAACTGATCCTTACACCGCAGCAGCAGCAGCGGTAGGTGCTCTCGGGGGTCCCCTCCACGGGGGAGCCAATGAAGCCGTTTTGCGTATGCTAGAAAAAATTGGTTCCAAGGACCGTGTCGCCGCACACGTTAAACTTGCTAAAGAAGGTGAGATCCGTTTAATGGGTTTTGGTCATAGGGTTTATAAGAACTATGATCCGAGAGCCAAGATCATCAAACAGTTAGCATCCCAGGTTTTTGAAGTGACTGGATCCAATCCACTTTTGGATGTGGCGCTTGAATTGGAAAGAATTGCCTTGGAAGATGAGTACTTTGTTAAAAGAAAACTTTATCCAAATGTTGATTTTTATTCTGGGCTAATTTACCAGGCGATAGGGTTTCCAACAGATATGTTTCCTGTTCTTTTTGCCATAGGTCGTACTATAGGATGGGCGTCTCAGTGGGACGAAAGCCTCAGAGATCCAGAACGTAAAATCGCACGTCCTCGCCAAATTTATTATGGGTTTCCCCGTCGAGAAGTTCCTGCTCAGAAGTCTTCTAATGTTTCCGAATAAGTCGGTTTAGGGGCCTAATAAAGGTATTTTTGAAGCTTATCTTGGTCCTAACTAATTGTCGCTAATGTTGTTTGTTAGGTTGGGGGCTTATTATCTGCGTCAATGCTGAGTCTGATAATCAAATTAAAATATCTTAGATGGAATCTTATTCTCTGGAACTTCTGAGCTTTCTAGCATTCACTCCGGTACTGACCGTTGGCTTTCTTTTAGTAGGATTCAGAATGTCTGCTAGGTATGCCATGCCCATTGCCTACTTAGTGACTTTATTGGTAGCAGGTTTGGTTTGGAAAGTTCACCCAGATGTCATGGTTGCCGCCAGTTTAAAGGGACTGATTCTTGCCTTGTCATTGTTGTATATCGTTTTTGGTGCATTGTTGTTGCTAGCGACACTTACCGAAAGTGGTGCCCTTGCAACTATTCGCAAAGAATTTTTTCTCATCAGTCCTGATCGGCGAGTGCAGGCAATTATTATCGGATGGCTTTTTGGTAGTTTTATTGAAGGTGCTTCTGGTTTTGGCACTCCGGCAGCAGTAGCTGCTCCATTGTTGTTAGCTCTTGGATTCCCAGCCATGGCCGCTGTAATGGTGGGATTGATTATCCAAAGTACCGCTGTTTCTTTTGGAGCTGTTGGGACTCCTATTTTGATTGGGGTAGCCGGTGGACTGGATTCTCCTGTGGTTCACAATCACATAGCTGCTCAGGGAATTGGTTACCGAGAATATCTAGAAATGATAGCGGTTCAGGTGGCTGCCATACATTGTCTGGCCGGGACTCTAATCCCTCTTTTTCTTTGTGCTATGTTAACTCGTTTTTTTGGATCTAATCGGAGCTTTTGGGAAGGCATCAAGGCTTGGAAGTTTGCGTTGTTTGCTTCTGTTAGCTTTACTGTTCCCTATTTGGCTTGTGCTTTAGTTTTAGGACCGGAGTTTCCCTCTTTGGTAGGCGCTGTTATCGGTATGGTAACCGTAATTTTTGCTGCTCGCAGAGGTTGGTTCATGCCCAATAGTAATTGGGATTTTCCTCCTCGAGAAAATTGGGAATCTTCTTGGGTTGGGCTAATTTCTGCTGGGGAGGAGTTAAGGCATAAGGGAATGACTATTACTAGAGCTTGGGCTCCCTATGTTCTAGTAGCTAGTTTATTGTTGGTTTCTAGATTGCCCTACACAGGTCTTCAGAAGTTTCTCTCTGGAATTCGTATTGGTCCTACCAACATTATGGGAACCGGAATTGGGCAACAAATTCAGCCCTTTTATTTGCCTGGTTTTATGTTCATTTTGGTGTGTGTGGTAACTTATTTTCTACATCAAATGGAATGGGAAGGAATTTTGAGATCGTGGAAGATAACCATTAGGCAAACTAAGGGTGCAGCAGTTGCACTTCTTTTTGCTCTCCCCATGGTTAGGATTTTTATTGAATCGGGGAGTGATTTAAATCTGTCTGGATTGCAGAGTATGCCTTTAACCCTAGCCCAAGGAGCAGCAGTAGTGGCGGGAGGAAGTTGGCCATTTTTTTCTCCTTGGATTGGCGCTCTCGGAGCATTTGCTGCTGGGAGTAATACTGTTTCAAACCTAATGTTTTCACTCTTTCAGTTTGCGGCTGCTCAGCAAATTCAGGTGAATCCAGTGACTATTGTTGCTGCGCAGGCAGTTGGAGGTGCTGCGGGGAACATGATCACGGTTCACAATGTGGTCGCAGCTTCTGCCACTGTAGGATTACTGGGGCGTGAAGGGGCACTTATCCGCTTGACACTTATTCCCATGACCTATTATTGCTTAGTGGCTGGATTGGTTTCTTTTATGTGGGCGTATAACATTGGACCTAGTCCGAAGACTTTAGTGATTTGTATTTTGGTTGCCATTTTGGTTTTTCTGGTAGGTGGAGCTAGATATAAATCTGACGGCTGACGATCTAAGAGAGGGAGTAACTATATAAAAAGATGTTGACGTAGGGGATAGATGGGATTATTACTGGTTGTACAAACTGAGTTGTTAGACTCAGAAGTTCTTTCGATTACAGCTGCTAGATTAATCTATAGGTTTTTTGGGCAGTGTAAGCATTGTTATATTTTCAGGAGAGGTGAAAAATGAGGAAATATGCCCTCACATTTTTTTTAAGTTTTGCTTTTAATGGGTTCTTGGTTGGTCAAGCCGTTATGTCTGCTCCTGTGTTGAGACCTAGTCCTGAGGAAATCCGTTTCACTGCCCTTTTTTCTGACTTTCAAGCCGGTGAAGACTATCGGATCGGTGTGGGGACAGTGGGAGAAAAGATTCAAAATGTCAGGATTGAGCTAATCAAGAATGATGCAGTACTGTCGAATCCTATAGAAACCTTTGAGCAGGGATTTGCTAGTTCGTGGTTCGAAGTAGAAAAAATTTCAGTTTGGGGTTACGTTCTTTCATCTACTAAATTGCCTGCTAAGGGTGAGTCGCTGTTATTGCGCGTTGTTGTGCCGCGAGAGGAAGCAGATAGACTGCAAAGGATGTTTGTTATATTGGCAAGAAAGTATGGTCCAACTCGGTGGTACATTGAGGATGGTTCCGAGCTAAATAACACCCAATGGTAAGGCTTTAGCTGTAGTGAGCACAGGTTAATTTTTTTATCATTCGGTCTTTTGGCGTGTTGTCGGGCCTCCGGTGTTTGGTTTTCCCTCTTCTGAATTGATGTAACGTCGGATCGTTGGATAGCCAAAGTCTATATCATCGGATTCGTTAATTTCGTGAAGGATGTTTTCCCACAAAATCTCTTCAGTGATGCGTCGTTTGCGAGGTTCACAAAGGTAGCGGATGGTTAGCAAAACTCCACAGTCATCAATTTTAGTCCACACCTTTGGGGTAAGAGTGGAATACATAATCATAGTCTTTTGAGCTGCTTCACGTATTGATGCCATAGCGGACTCGCTTAGATGACTAGCGTGGTTGTCCACAATATCCTGAAGAATTTTCTTTGCCTTTTCCCAGTTGCTTTCGAAAGTTACCAAGACTGAGATTTCGTTCCAGATGTAATTAAATTCTCTTGAGTAATTGGCAATTACTTCGGTGAGGACACGACTATTAGGAATGTGAATCACTCGTCCGGTACTTTGATCTGAGGCAACCCAATTCCCTATTTCGATCAAGGTGAAACGAAATAGGCGTTGGTCTATTACATCTCCGGCGTGTTCTCCTACTTGGATACGATCTCCGACTTCGAAGAGTCGTCTCCAGAGGATATAGGCCCAACCTGCGATACTGGCAATGAGGTCTCGTAGCGCAATAGCTAAGCCGGCTGAAAGAAGGCCGACAAAAGTGCCAATATCAGAAAAGCCGACAAACCAAAGCCGGCCGATGATAAAGAAGCCGAGAATGACTATTACATAGGTGGTGATCTTTCGAGTGTGGTACCTAACCCGGATATCTTGAGTACGCCGAAAGACAATGGCTAAGGTCAAAAAGCGTAAAATCTGTAGGATAATAATAGTTGCTAGAGTGACTATTATTTTATTGAGGGATTCTGGGGAAAGACCCAGAACAATTTGTAGCCAGTTGCCTAGTTCAGGGATATCTAATCTCCTTATACTGGTAGTGTACGAAATTCATTCGATGAGTTGAAGGGCAGGGTTAGTGATAGGCTTACACAAGAGTAGTTATTTTGCCGGAATAGAAGGAAGATTGGGACAGGTTGTGAAAATCCAGTTTGTGCTGCAATGAGCAATAGGCTGAACCCCTTTGGGGGGATTACAGAAATAGCAAAGGCTGTGAGCGATGGGCAGTTTTCTCCTATTCAGGTAGTAAGCGATTTTTTAGAGCGAATTCAGCAAATTGATCCCATGTTGAATTCCTATATTACTATTAGCGATACAGCTCTCCAAGAGGCTTCGAAGGCAAGTAAGAGTAAATATATTGGGCCACTTCACGGGGTTCCCATCTCAGTTAAAGATATTATTCTATCCCAAAATATACCTACTACTGCGGGGTCAAAAGTCTTTGGAAAAGGTCTTATTGGTGGTGATGCTCCAGTATTGAAACGCCTTAGGGAAGCAGGGGCTATTCTCGTTGGGAAAAACAATTTACACGAGTTTGCTTTTGGGGTAACTAATGAAAATGCACATTTTGGAGCAGCTCTCAACCCTTGGAGTCTAGATAAAGTTCCTGGAGGATCTAGTGGAGGCTCAGCTGCTGCGGTTGCTGCCGGTCTTTGTTGTGGTTCCATTGGGACTGATACGCGTGGTTCCATTCGCATTCCCTCAGCCTGTTGTGGAGTAACTGGGTTGAAGCCAACTCGAGATTTGATATCTACGCGGGGTGTAATACCTTTAAGTTGGACATTAGACCATGTAGGTCCTATTAGTAAGAGTGTTAGGGATACGGCTAAATTGTTGCAAGTAATGGTGGGAGCACAGGATCAAAGTTATCTTATTGATCTAGAAAAACCGGTTGAGGACCTTTGCATTGGGGTATGTGATTACTACTTTAAAAATCTAGATCCTGAAATTGAGTCAATCGTTTGTGGAGCAATTGAAACATTTGAACAAGCTGGGGTACAGGTAAGGGATATTGCTATAAATTATTTGGAGGAGGCGTTGGAGGCTTCGGATATTATCTCTCGTGCCGAGGCGGTAACCTATCATGATCGCTGTTTGAGAAAACACCCAAATGACTATGGAAGCAACCTACGTGAGCGTCTGGAAACTGGCTATTCAGTGACCGGTATTGAATATGTACAAGCTCAACAAATTCGTCGGCATATGGTTCAAGAGTTTAGGAGGGTATTCACGAAGGTAGACTGTTTAATTGGAGCTGTATTACCTGCTTTTCCACCGGTTATTGGAGAAAACTTTGTCAATATTAAGGGGCAAAAAGAACCGGTTGTCCAAAGTTTTGTGCGTTTGAATGCGCCCCAGAATATGGGCGGGGTTCCGGCCTTGACTTTGCCGGCCGGTTTTAGCCAATCGGGTTTGCCCGTTGGTTTCCAACTGATTGGGGGGCACCATAAGGAATCCCTTCTATTTCAGCTGGGGGATTGCTTTCAGAGAATTTCCGACTGGCACCTGAGAAATCCGGTTTTTTCTGAATAGATTCAACCCATGAACGTGGTGTGTTTTGCTTCAATTCTATAAATCACCCGTACCTCATCAGGCTGAGAATAGGGATACTTATCTTGATCTAGATATTTCTTGGCCAGACTGTCGATGTGACATTGAGCATTTTCTTCGGTGATGCTTATTACTTGTCCGCGTATTTCTAGGTATCGATACGGGTTGTCAGGGTCCAGAATAGACATAGACACACGTGGATCCCGACGGATATTTTGGTCTTTCTGACGGCCACGTGCTGAATTGATCCTGATATGGATTCCATCAAAATCACACCAGACTGGTGTTACTTGGGGAGTACCGTCTGCCATCAGGGTAGCAAGATGTGCAAAGGCTTTCTTCTCGAATAAATCTAAATACTCTTCGGGAATAGTTTGATTTGACATGCTGTAATCTCCTTACTATGTCTTGTTATGTTTCTATAGTTTGTGTGCGCAATTTTCATAGTCGATAGAAGTTTTTTAAATAATAATTGTGATTAGTCAAATTAGATTTATCAATTTTCAGTTTACTGTGCAAATAATCCTTTTTCTCCATGTGATGGGACACAGATTTGGAGTAGATCGTTAGTATCGAAACTGGTACTATCGCGGCCATGATTCCAGTGACAAAGACGTTAATTGGGGCGAATGTCGAGGAGTTGTGTAGTACTGCTTCAAAGCTTCGAGATCAGGGGAAAGGTCGGATTATTTCATTTTCTCCTAAGGTCTTTATTCCTTTGACTCAGTTGTGTCGAGATTTTTGTAGCTACTGCACTTATCGACAGGACCCCGGAGATGGCCCTCTTTACATGACCCCAGAGGCCATTTTGAAAATTGCTAAACTCGGGCAAAAAAAAGGGTGTCGGGAAGCATTGTTTGTTTTAGGGGAAAGACCCGAACAGAAATATCCAGAAGCGAGGGTTTGGTTGAGAGATCGAGGATATGATAGCAGTCTCCATTATTTGCATGACATGTGCCAACTCGTCTTGAAGGAGACTAAGCTATATCCTCACAGTAATCCTGGGACCATGACTAGTCGTGAATTAAGGGCTCTTAAGGAGGTTAATGTTTCTATGGGACTTATGCTGGAGAGTTCCAGCCCACGATTAGTTGAAGCCGGGGGGCCTCATGAATATGCTCCAAGTAAACATCCGCGGCTACGCTTAAGAACTCTTCGTCAAGCTGGTGAACTAAAGATACCCATGACTACTGGTTTGCTGGTAGGTATTGGAGAAACGGCTGAAGAGCGAGAAGAGGCCATAAGAGCGATTGGCGATATTCATCAAAAATATAATCATATTCAAGAGATTATTATTCAGAATTTTCGAGCTAAGTCCGAGACCCCCATGTCTTCTGCAGTTGAACCAGCTACAAATGAGATGCTTGAGGCTACTGCCATAGCTCGAATTGTCTTGGGGGAGAAAATGAATATTCAAGTTCCACCCAATCTGTCCATGCACAACGGGGATGCTTCCTATTTGGCTTACCTCAGTGCTGGAATTAACGACTGGGGTGGAATATCTCCAGTGACAATTGACTACGTTAACCCAGAGGCTCCTTGGCCACATATAGAGCGCATGAGCCAACAAATGAGGGAACAAGGGTTTCAGCTCAGGGCAAGATTTCCTGTATACCCAGAGTATATTATGGATTCTAGTGACTATGTGTCTGATGGGTTGAAACAGAAATTGAGAGCAGATGCTAATGCTCAAGGTTATATTAGGAAGACTGAGACTTATTTTGGGAACAATTAGTAGTAGGGAAAAGAGGAACAAAGCATGAAGACCCTAGAAGGTTTGATAAGTGCGGTGACGCCCAAAACAGCTGCTATTTTAGATGTTGGTCTGCAGGGAAAGGATTTAGTAGAGGAGCAGGTTGAGCACCTTTTTTCAGTGGATGGCATGGACCTTCTAGCTCTTCTCATGAGTGCAGATCAATTACGTAAAGACACAGTTGGTGAAAGGGTAACCTATGTAGTTAATCGAAATATTAACTTCACCAATGTATGTGTTAAGCGGTGCAGTTTTTGTGCTTTTAGTCGTACTTATCGAAGTGATGAGGGTTACTATTTGGATGATGATGAGATTTTACGCAGGGCGCGTGAGGCTCAAGAATATGGAGCGACTGAGGTTTGCATTCAAGCTGGACTGCCTCCAGAAATGAAAGGGGACTTATACACTCGTATCTGTCATCTAATAAAGAAAAATATTCCCGAGCTTCATATTCATGCCTTTTCTCCAGAAGAGATTCTTTACGCAACTCAACGTTCTTCAAGGAGTATTCGAGATTATCTGAAAGAGTTAAAAGATTTGGGTATTGGCAGTTTGCCGGGAACTTCAGCCGAGATCTTGGATCAGGAGATCCGGGATCGTATTGCCCCAGGACGAATTAGCGTGAAGGAGTGGATCGAAGTTATTACTACTGCTCACTCATTGGGTATTCCTACCACATCAACTATTATGTATGGGCATATAGAGACCCCCGCCCACTGTGCTCAACACCTCATCCTATTGCGGGATTTACAGAGGAGAAGCGGAGGTTTTACGGAATTTGTGCCACTAAGCTTTGTGCATACTGAAGCACCTATGTATACCGATGGATTGATTCCGGACGTGCGGAGTGGTGCTACCGGACTTGAAGTCTTGAAGATGCACGCAATTGCCCGTCTAGTTCTCAACCGCGATATTCCTAACATTCAAGTTTCTTGGGTGAAAGAGGGAATGAAGATGTCACAGGCCTGTTTAGCTGCTGGTGCAAATGATCTAGGGGGAACCTTGATGAATGAGAGTATTTCGACTTCCGCAGGGGCTTCTCATGGACAACTGGTTCGTCCACGAGAGTTACGGCGTTTTATTCGAGATGCTGGTCGCAAAGCTGCTGAGAGATCAACTTTGTATCGTATTTTTAAAGATTTTGGTGATGATGACCTGAGCATATCTGAACCTCTTGATCGGATTGCAGGTGAAGGTACAAATAATTTTGGTTCTTATGATGAGTTGATTCATTTGGATGAGTTTCGCTATTCCGATAGAGAGGAACGTAAGGTGGCCCAATCTAGTTAAGAGTCATTCACCAAATTCTCATAAAGTCCCCGTGGTGATTTAGGCTTTTTTTTAGATTTCAAGTAAGGAGTTTTTATGAATAGGCAATTAAAAACAGCAATGCAGTTTTTGATTCTTGTAGGGTTTAGTGTGCTTCTGAGTGGATTTTTTCCGTTCCAGAAAGAGGTGGCGGAAAAGGACTACCCCAAACCTCGATTTCCTTCTTATTTGCGCCTCCCGAAATCTGCAGAAGAAGTTATGAAGAATGTCCGAATGTTGGTGCGCAACAAATCTGGTTTTGAAGGACTAGGCATGGGTGTTGCTCAGAGAGGAGAAGCGATACTTCTAGTACCTACAGCGGATGCGGAGGACATGATTGTAGAGGGAATTCGTATGGCTTTAGAAGAACGAGGAGTAAAAGCCTATGTTGTGCCTGACTACGAAATGGTAGGTGTCCCCCGAAAAGATGCTATGGCCCTTAGGAAGACTCAGCGCAACTATACTGCTGAGCAGGGATTTATGGAGGGGGCTCATTGGGTTGAACGAGTTTTTCCCGATGCTGAGGCTACGAAGGCATGGCTTAAGCAGAGAAGACCAGATTTGTACCAGAAGGTTTTCCCGGAAGTGCGTGAATTGTCCTCTCACTTACGTGATGTTCAAAGAAAGCTGCGTAGTCGTAATGTAGGAAAGGCAATACAGAATTTTCTGGAAAAAAATTCTGAAGTTAAAGCTGTTTTCTGGAGAAAAGGGGGAGGCACTGGTGCTCGACGCGCTCTATATCCTTACGATGACAAGTACGGAGGTGTATTTACGGCTGATAATCGTTGGGAGGCCATGAGTCGAGTGGGTTCATACCCGCCAGATGTTTGGCAATTGTCAGAAGAATTGACTTTAGAATCTTTAGCCTACGTGGATCGAATAGAGGCTAATGATCCTGAGGGCACTGATGTGTGGTCCGACATGAGCCAAGTGCAAGCAGAGAAGTGGGCCCGGGGTGCCTATCAGCGTGGGCACCTTTATATGTTCCCTAATATCGCAACCGGACGTTTTGGTTACTCTGTGGTTACATATCCCGCTTTTCAGAATGAGTGGTTATCTCGGGAGCCAATTACTCGTCTCAATGGAGTGATTGCAGGGACCAATGGGCATGGAGGATTTTTTCCTCGTTGGAAAGTACATCTTAAAGATGGCTTTATTGATGAAGTAGAGGGTGGTGGTCTATACGGGGAACTTTTGAGAGAATTTTTACAATATCCAAATATTAATGAAATGACATACCCTTTTCATGACAACCCGGGATTTTGGTATGTTTACGAAATAGCTTTTGGGACTCATCCCAAATTTTTCCGTAATCCAAAGGTAATGATGGATGGCAGTCTGAGTCCTGAACGGATGGTTAGTGGGGTTGTTCACTGGGGGCTTGGAATTCGAGTTTGGCACGATCCTGAGGCTCCGGTTGAATCCAAAACGTGGCGTGATTTCACCATTAAACATAATTTACCAGCTGATCATAATTTTCACACGCATACTTACTTTACTACCTATAGGGTCCATTTGCGTGCGGCCGATCGTTGGATGAATCTCTTAGATCGAGGACATATAACTAGTTTAGACAATGCAGAGGTTCGAGCCTTGGCTTCTCGCTATGGAAATCCTGACGAAATTTTAGCCCAAGAGTGGATTCCAGAGATTCCTGGAATCAATGCGCCTGGAAAATATGAAGATTATGCAGCCAATCCTTGGAAATATTCCAAGGAAGTGGTCGATAAAGTCCAAGCGGGTACTTATGAGCATTTTTACCCTCCTAATTCAAACTGAAGATGCCAGAAAATAGGTAATTAAGGTGACCTTGGGATTTGCAGTGTTTTATTCAAAGATCTGGATCTTGGCCAGTCTTTGTTACGAAAGTTTATGCAGTTAAGACTTGTACGAAGATTAAGTTCGATTGTTAGCCAGAGGGCCTTCTGGAGTTTTGCCGTCGTCACCCTACTAGTGGCAATGTTGTTAGCAGCTGTCAATATTACTTCACGACACGCCTTGAAGTCCTATGTTGAAGATCAGTTAGAGCGTATTTCTTGGGATTTGGCAGCCATCCAAACAACTGGCTTTACCTTGATCCCAGAGCTATCCGAGGCAATGCGCTCAGTGGAAGGCATTCAACAAGTTGAAAGTTTGGTGTTATTACGGGCCAAACTTCCTGAGGGAGGGGAAGTTGTATCTGAAGTGGATGGAAAGCCCTTGACCACTCCCTGGCTTTCTATGTTGGCTGCCACTGATCCGGGTCTTTTGCCTCCTAAACTCAATTTGGCTTTGGGAAATAATCAGCAGAGAATTAAAGATGGAGACAGCTTTGCACAAGATGGGGCAATTCTGGCTTTGGTGGGTCCTGATAGGGCTATGGGTAGTGCCTTTCTGGCCCTCCAAGGGTCTAAGGAGTTTACTATCAAAGTAGTTCGGGGTGACCGATCTCTGTCTCTATTCAATATTCCTTTACAAGGCGTTATACGTTTGGACAGGGACGAGCTTAATCGTTGGTTGATGGATCAACTGGGTTCTATTTCATTTGTGCCTCATATAGGGATTATGCTCTTGATGCCCTATCAGGAAAATGTGTTGGAGCGTTTTGATTCAGTAGCTACCGGACTGATTCCTTTGGATTTGATGGGCGGGATAGATGAAGATTTTGCTCATGTTCAGAGAGCTGAATATATGCCAGAGGTAGTCTACGTGGGGCGACTGGATAAGGAAAAACTGATTTCTGGTTGGGATATTCCTCACTCTTTAGAAAATCTGCAGGGAGTGATTGAGCAAATTCATTCGAAAGTAATGTCAGTGGGTGTTCCAGTGATTGTGGATAGTACCACTCAAGTTTTATTGCAACGTATGAGTCGGATTGCCAAACTTATCGGTTTGCTTTCTCTTCTTATTGCTTTGCCTTTGCTGTGGATGGCGTGGTTATTTGCCGGTAATCTTTCTGGATTGTTGATGCTTAACGAGCGTCGCAAGCTTGGTTTGATGAGGTTGAGAGGTGTTCCTGGGCAATTGATTGGGCGCGTTTTTTTGCTTTCCATATCGATAGGTGGTGTGCTGGGAGGTGTCCTGGGTATGGCAATCGGCTCAGTATTTACCTTGATTTTTTATGAGGGGAAAGATTGGCCTGTCTGGGTTCTAACACAGCCTCAGCAATTAGTGGTATCTGTAGCTTTTTTGGCCGTTACTGTTGGTTTGGCTCTTTTATCGAGTCGTCGCCTGATTCGCTACGCTACTACCATTTCTCCCCTAGAAGCTTCAGGTCGGGTGGCGGGCTCAGAGGCTTTAAAGGCGGGAGTTAAATTTGGTCCCTTAGAGTTATCGTGTTTTATTGTCGGTTTTTATACCCTGTGGAGCTGGATTTCCGGTTATGCATTGTCCTCCATTTCTGATCTTGGATTGTTCGTAAGAATCGATCAATTTCTGGCTTTTGTAGGCCTGCCCCTCTTCCTTTATGGGGTTATTACTTTGCTCGTTTCCCGAGCCGAGTGGGTGCAAAAATTACTGGGTGTAATTATGAGACCAGTGGGTGGTTGTTTGGGAAGTTTTTCGGTTAAGCATCTTTCAGTGAAGTCTCACCGAAGTTTTGGATTCTTACTAATAGTAGCGTTGGTTGTTAGTGTCAGTATTTACCCCACTATTACCAGTGGATCTTTTGAAGAAAAAGGCATTCGTGGCGCGCAGGTTCAAATGGGGTCACAAGCTTTGGTGACAGTAAATGCTCCTGATTTAGTGGATGTCGAACAGCTGCGTGGAAGTTTAAGACTCCAATTGAATTCTCTTCAGCCGAGGATGGAAAACATTCTGAAGGAAGTGCGTAAGTTGGAAGGTGTTCAATCGGTTACTTATATGTTGGAGGCAGTTCTGCCTAATTTTTTTCTTCCTAACTACGGGCTTCGAGGGGTTCCAATCTTTCTAATTGATGATGTGGATGCCTATATTAATAGTGTTTATTCTGAACCGGAATTGGGTATTGGTGGCACATTTGAAAGTCTAGTGGATCGTCTAAAAGTAGGAGAAATTTTGGCTTCTTCTCCAGTGGCTGATTTTTGGAGGTTGGAAGCAGGTAGTGTCCTTCCGGTAGGGATGGATAAGGAACGACGGGTAATTTCAGCTCGGGTTGCTGGAGGTTTGGCTTTTCTCCCTGGAACTCCCCCGAGAACAGTTACTGATCGGCAGGGTTTTGTTGAGGCTCGTGTTGATTACTTGAACTATCTCTTTAGTCAGAATGCTTATCTAGTAGCTGCTGCCAGTAGTCCCGAATTAGAAGAAATGGAAGTGTTGGTTCCCCATGTAATTCTTTTGGTGAACACGAAAGAAGGGGCTTCTTTAGATCAGGTTCAAGGGGACATTGTTCAGATCTTGCCCTCCCCTCCCATTGGATTGCACGACTTGTCTGCTGAAATTAGCAAGGTGGGCAGCGATATGTTTATTGCACTGGCTTTAGAGAATATGCGAATTTACTTGGTGGGGGGATTGTTATTGGCTTTGATTGCCATTCTGTCGGTGGCTTTTGTCAATTATACTGAGGATCGTCACACACTTGCCTTGGTGCGTATTCGAGGCACATCTCCTATTCAGATGTGGCGTTTTTTTGTAGCTTTGCTTATTGCTCCGGGTCTGCTGGGTCTTGTTTTAGGTGGACTGGTATCTTTGTTAGCTGGTTTTGGTCTAGCCAACCGGATTTGGAATCTGAGAGAGATTCAGACTGCTGTACAACTATTACCTACTCACTTGGTGATTTCTCCAATCAGTGGAGCAATCATTGTGTTAGTCCTCATTATGTTGTTGGGTGTGGCTTTCTTTTTCAGCTGGTGGGTTTTTCGCCGGACGGCACGTGAAACTGCCACGGAACGATGAAATTTAACGTTACGACATTTAATTTGTTGACTGGAGGTTGCTAGGAACATGTCATCACAATCTTTCTTTTCTACTAGCGGTGTTTCGGTGAAGGTTGCCAATTTGCGTAAGAAGTACCAAACAGCAGCAGAGGAAATTGAAGCCTTGTCAGGAGTAGATTGGGCGGTTGAAGAGGGAGCTGCGGCTGCTATTATTGGCCCTAGTGGTTGCGGGAAGACCACGCTGCTTAATTTACTGGGAGGGGTGGACCGTCCTTCTAGTGGTGAGATTATTGTCGATGGTCAAGATTTGAATCTGTCAAGTGAACGAGCACTAGAAAAGTATCGACTATTGAAAGTTGGCTTTGTTTTTCAGTTTTTCAATCTCATCCCAACCTTGACTGCACTTGAAAATTTGGAGTTGCCGATGATGGTGGCTGGTGTCGAAGAAGAGTTGTGCCAGCATCGTGCAATGGCCCTTTTAGAAATGGTTGGAATTGCTGAAAAGGGAGAAAAACGTCCAGAACAGTTGAGCGGGGGCGAACAACAGAGGGTAGCTATTGCTCTGTCCCTGGCTAATGACCCAGCACTTATTTTAGCTGACGAACCCACCGGAAATTTAGATAGTGTCAATGGGAAAGCTATTGCAGAACTATTAAAGTCCTTAGCTGCGGAATTCAACAAAACTGTAATCATGGTAAGTCATGATCCTCAAGCAGTGGAGATTTTCCCGCAGGTATACTCCATGCGGGATGGTGGTTTTGTGCCGCTTTAATCCAACCAGAAGAGATCTCCCTTTGGGGTGTCGAAGAGTAATGCCATTTGTTGGCGTATTTTTCTTGTTAGCCTCTTTCTTGATAGTAACAGCCAGTGTTGTGGCTTCTCAGGAATCGTTTCCCCGGATAGAGAACCTGGATTTAATCAGCCGGCAGACAAATGCCTCATTAAATCGAATTTTAAAAAGAGCCTATATAGGTTATCTTGGATTGGATCAATCTCATCAGTATTCAGAGATGTCTACGTTCTCTGCTGAGAGTATGTTTGATGATTTGAACTGGTATCTGCAAAAAGAAGTGGAGCCACTACTCAAGAAGGGAAAACAGTTATCACAGGTTCATCTGCGGCATGTAGGTGACCGGACCTACCTAGATCAATTTATTCTTCAGGAATTCAGACTCAAGGGTCTTATGTTTTCCAACAGCGAGAGATATGAAGAGGCTCATAGGAATCTCGAGAAGGCAGCAGAGTTAGCGGAAAAATCTGGTGATATTAAGGCGCTGATCCATATTTTAAACAATCTTTCTTATTGTGAATTTCATCTTCAGAAAATAAGTAAAGCCATCCAGAATCAAGAGAGGGCAGTGGAGCTTTCTCGGGTGATCGGTGAGTCCGAAATCTTGGGTCGTTCCCTCTATAATCTTGGCTGGATTTATTTGAACAGTGGACAATTAGAAAGTGCTGTGCCTTTGTTACAGCAAGCGGTCCAAAGCAGTGAGTTTGCTCATCATCCAGTTCAAGAAGCAGTGGCCCTGATCAGTTTGGGGGCCATTCAACTCTATCAGGGACACCTAATTGAGGCTGGACAGAATTTAGCTCATAGTCTGAAACTTTCCAGGGAGATCAATAGTTTCCGTTATCGAGCTATGGCGGCTTACAATTATGCTCTCGTTTTGGCAGGAGAAGGACAGTTTTCAGCTGCTGCTCAACTGTTGGAGGAGGTTCTTTCCATTTTGGAAAACCACGGCAAACAAGTTTTTATGAGAGGAGAAAAAGAGCTTATTGAACGTCGAGCAACTGGACTTTTCCAATGGTTAAGCGAAAGAACACCAGAGAAAATTGGATCAGGCTCGTTTCAGTCTTTAGATATCCCATTTGCTAAAATGTCAGAGAGCAGTAAGCTTCACTCTCATTTTTCACATTTAGTTAACACTTTCACATCGTCTAAAATTCCCCCCCCACTTTTTTCCATAACGGAGGAGCCTCCCGAAAAGGTTACTGTTCGCCTAACTATGCAGGAAGCGGAGAGTCACCCGAAAGGGGTATTTACAATGCCTGTTCATCTGAAAACTTTCGAGACAATTGAGTTCCATCAGTTGGTTTTTCGTATGAGCTATCCTAAAGAGCTTTCTCTTACTGGGGTCCAAAAGGGCTTTGTATTGAGAGCCGATGAAGTAACTGTCAATTCTAAAACTGTTCCTGATACCTCCAATAACGCGCTTCGAGTAACTAGTATTACAGTGAATGGTGGACAAATATCTGGGGAAAAACAGAGTTTTTCCGATGGGTTGATCTTGTATTTGGAATTTAAGGTAGCGGATAAGGTTGGGGCGCGGGTGTTGGACCTAAAGAATCAGCTTTTACGTGCCGTAACAATTGATGGTCGGTTGATAGCAGGTGGACAACTGTGGGCTGAAGACCAAACTGTTTACATCTTAAGGCCGGATATGATTCCAATTAGCCCCTGTTTTTTCTATATTCACTGAGATATGGATTATTCCGGATATTTTTACTGGCTGTTGATTATCAGTGAAAAGCTATCGGAATAAATCTTTGTCTGGGGGACGAACGATTTGTTGGCTGTTGTCCCCTTCCGAACTGTACTTGAACCCTTTGATTACAACCACTGGCATTTGGGTTGTCTTGCCTGTCAGTAGTTCAGCGGCAGAGGCCAACTCATCAGCAATCGCAATGATAGTGGCCTCCAACTCCCGTCCAAAGCTGTCGGATTGTCCCCTGTAATCCAGCAAGGGAGCAATTCCAGCCACTCCTAAGGCTACGTTGATCTGTCCTTCTCTCCAAGGACGTCCAAAGGTATCTGAAACAATAACAGCTAGTTTCACTGCAAATTCTTTTTCCAAGGCACAAAGAATTCTAGTAGCAGATTCATCTGGATCTTTGGGTAAAAGGCTTACTTGATTGGGGACCGTATTAGAAGCATCAACCCCAGCGTTGGCGCAAATGAAGCCGTGAGCCGTTTCGGAGATGATCAATCCACGTTCCATTCGTACTAGTCTTTTGGATTCTTTCAACACTACTTCAATGATTCTGGCATCCTTGTCGTAGAATTCAGCCCAACGAAGTGCTGTGGAGGATGGTTCAATTGTATCCAGTGATACAACTTGTCCTTCGGCCTTGGAAACAATCTTTTGGGCCACTACAAAGATATCTCCAGGGTCGATTTCTAAATTTGCTTTTCGCGTAGATTGGGCAATGATTTCTCCTAAATCTAATCCAGGTAAAATTTCAGGAATTCCGGGAACTGCAAGAATTTTTAGCTCATTTGAAGACATCTTGTGCTACTCCATGGAAGTTTCTTGAATGCAATCGAACTGCTCTAATAGTTCGGCTGTTTGTGTTTGGCTTTTCAGACTATGAAATCGAAGGAGATCTGGCAATTCGTCTAAGTCCAGTGCAATACGAGGATTTTGAATAATTGTGCATTGAACACCTTTTTCCCCAGCTTCTTTTTGATGGAGTGAAAGGCTATTTTCTCCGAAACGGGAAGGGAAAGCTCCAGGAGGATTTCTGAGTAAAGCGTTGGTTCCTGTTTGATCGTGTGAAGGGACTAAAATTGCGGATTCAGGTTGCAATTCCAAGTTTAATAGGGAGTCAATGTCCTTAGCCTGTAGCAGTGGAATGTCTGCAGGTAGACGCAACAGAGCGGAGGCCCCCTGACTTTGCAATAGTTGGGCAGAAGAGTCTACAGATTCACTTTCGGAAACTTGTTCTGTTTCTTGAATGACGTCCCATCCATGATGGATAGCGTGATGAATTACGGATTCGGAACTGCTAACTACCACTACTCGGTCGGGTGTAGTGGATTGGCAGACCGAGCGAGTCACATCTTGAAGCATAGCCCAAACTAAGTTACGGCGTTGATCTGGAGAAAGCTGAGGAGTTAGCCGTTGTTTGGCGTTGTCTGGGTTTTTAACGGGTATGAGAACGACCTTCATAGCATTTCCAGAAGTTCGTTAGCCAGGCGGATTTTTTCCTGATCGTTGTTCATAACGGTATTAGTGACAATAACTTTTAGACCCATTGCCTCAATTTCTTTTCTCATTTGAACATCCTGATTGTCTAGGACGAAAACATCCAGAAAATTTCGATATAGTGTGGCTATAGCAATCGGTGAAACGGGATAGCCCAGTTCCTCCAGCATTTTGGCGGTAGGACCCTTGAGAGCTCTTTGGTTCACAATTGGAGTAATTGCAAATATGGGGGCCCCAGTCTGAATTAGCAATTTCCTTATTCCGGGAACAGCTAGGATGGGCCCAATGCTGATAAATGGATTACTGGGACAGAGAATCACTCCATCGGCGTTCAAAATAGCTTCAGAAATCCCAGGAGCAGGAGAAGCATTTTGAATATTTTCATATATTAGTTCCTGAATCACGGGTTTGCACTTTTCTCGGATTAAATACTCTTGCAGATGAAGTTTTCCCTGACTAGTCATTAAGTAAGTCGGTGTGTAGGAGTCGGTCATGGGAAGGAGTCTGCAGTCCACTCCTAGTATTTGGCACATCTTTTCGGTTATCTGACTCAAAGAGTTACCTTGTTTAATTAGTGAGGTGCGCCACAGGTGGGTGGCCAAATCACGGTCTCCTAGATTGAACCAACTTGGCTCTCCCAGGTGTTTTAGTGCGTCCAGACAGGTGAAGGAATCATCCTTGATTCCCCATCCTGTGTCTGCGTTGACTAGATTTCCTAGAGTGTAGGTGACCGTGTCTAAATCCGGACAGATACGTAAACCGAACAACTCTAGGTCGTCTCCAGTGTTGCCAATAACAGTTAATTGATTTTTTGATAGCAGTTTGGAGAATCCCAATATCAGCTTAGTACCTCCAATGCCGCCAGTTAGTGCAACAATCATTTTAAATTGATCAAAATTTATTTCTTTGAAAACTTTTTTCGCAAGTTAGACTGAATTTTGATTTGCTTCATCCGTACTTCCAATTTTACCCAATAGATACAATAGTTAGTAAATGGAGATTCCAAATTATTGTTTACTTTGGTGCGACAGGCAAGCTGTATGGGTTTGCCTTCAAGATGTTTTAGGGTGGCAAGTGTTCGTTTGACTATCTTGTGGCTCTGTGGAAATCGTGCTAAATTCGCCATTGCCTGTACCTTCCCAGATAGGAGGCCAAAATGGATGATGAGATTCGTAAGGAAGAGAATAGATTCAAGCCGTTCGTTCCAGACCAAACAGAAATTCCTGAACTAACTTTCAAAGCATTAATTTTGGGAGTTCTAATGGCAGTTTTTCTGGGTGCTGCTAACGCCTATTTGGGAATGAAAGTAGGCTTGACTGTGGCAGCCACCTTTCCTGCTGCTGTGGTGGCGATGGCTGCCTTAAAAATAATGAATGGGTCAATATTGGAAGAGAATATTGCTCGTACTACTGCTTCGGTGGGTGAAGCTCTTGTGGCGGGTGCTATTTTTACCATTCCCGCCTTCGTGATTAGTGGCGTGTGGGACGATTTGCGCTATGTGGAGAGCACACTGATCATGCTAATTGGAGGAGTTCTAGGTGTTCTTTTTGTGATTATTCTAAGGCGTACCATGGTGGAAGAGGCTGATTTGCCCTTTCCGGAGAGCGTAGCCGCTGCTGAATTGATTAAGGCTGGGCAAGGTGGACAAACTGGTGCCAGTTATGTTTTTTCAGCTATGGGTATAGCTGGAATTTGGGAACTATTCAAGAATAGCAATGGAGTTCAAATTGTCGGCGACTACTCTCGCTCCTTTATTTCGTTGGGGAGTTCAACTATTGAAATGCTGGGTCAGAGGGTCAACTATGTAGGAGGTATGCTTCTGGAATCTCCGGCTGCTTCTCCAGCTTTGGTAGGAGTCGGATTCATTGTGGGCCCCTCAATTTCAGGAGTTTTATTCTCGGGAGCACTGTTGGGCTGGCTTGTACTGGTTCCCCTAGGTTTGTTCCTTAATCCTGGGTTAGCAGCCCAGGTAGGAGAACAGACTTCCTGGATAGATGTGAGCATGCAGATCTGGCTGCGGCAGGTACGCCCGTTAGCCGTAGGTACCATGATAGTGGCCGCTTTTTACACACTGTTTCAGTTGAGAACTTCATTGTTTAAGGGTATCAGTAAGGCAATTCAAGACTTGAAGACGGACAAGACCGGAGACCAAGAGGTCAGTCGTTTGGAAATTGATCTTAGTTTTTACAAGGTTGGAATTGCCATCGCGATCACGTGTATTCCGCTTTTTTTCTTGTACATTTATTTCAGTCGTTCTGTGTTAGGAGCTTTGCTCTTGACGGTGGTAATGGTAGTTCTTGGATTTCTTTTTGCAGCAGTGGCTGCTTACCTTGTTGGTCTTTTGGGTAGTTCTAATAATCCTATTAGTGGACTGACCTTAAGCACACTGTTGATTTCCGCAATCTTGATGGTAATGATCGGTGTGACTGGTAATTTGGGGATCATGGGGGTTTTGGGTGTAGCTGGTGTGGTTTGTTGTGCGGCTGGAATTGCCGGAGATATGATTCAAGATCTCAAAGTGGGACATATTTTAGGCGGCACTCCCTGGAAAATGGAATTGGGAGAGCTTATTGGAGTTGTATTTGCAGCTCTAGTGCTAACGCTGCCGCTCATTGCCCTTGATCAGGTTTATGAAATTGGCAGTGCAGAATTACCGGCCCCCCAGGCTGGGTTAATGGCTTTGATGGCACGTGGTATTGTGGGGGGAGAAATGGCCTGGCCTTTAGTAATTGCCGGAATCTTTCTGGCTATCGGTTTGATTTTAATTAAGGCTCCCTCCCCAATGTTGATTGCCGTGGGTATGTATCTCCCCTTTCACTCTACCGCTGCTATCTTCGCGGGAGGTCTTATTTGTTGGATGCTTAATACTCAACTAGTACGCAAAGGAGTAGATGAACAAGGAAAGACCCGTGCTACTAATACCGGTGTATTACTTTCCTCCGGATTTATAGCTGGTGAGGCCCTAATGGCTGTTCTCCTGGCCTTTTTAGTGCTCGGTTCTGATCTGCTTCAAGGAGGTCGCTTACTACCTCAAATTACTTCTAATCCCTGGTTGGGAATGCTAATTTTTCCAGTGTTGGTCTATCTTTTGGTTAAAATTCCCCTTAAGGCCTCCCAAAAAGAAGGGGCTCCTGGAGTTAAGCTTGAGTAGCGAATTCCGTTCTCCATCATTTCTGGATGCCCGTCCTTTTCGGAGATTAAGCTGGAAAGAAGATTGCGGGCGCGTTGTTTTGTTGCGGCCCAAACTGGGAGAGGGCCGTTTGGGTCGGCGGATCGCTTCTTATTTTGACAATCCTTACTACCGTATTCGCCTTGATGATATTGGCACATTAGTCTGGAAATTGTGTGATGGCCAGACTCGACTCTCAGACATTGTGAAACGTATGCGCTGTGATTTTGGAAATCAGGCTGAACCCGTTGAGGAGCGTTTACATGAATTTATTCAAAGGATGTACAAAGCCAGAGTTATCCAATTTTAAGGAACCCCCCCTGTGCAACAGCTTCATGTGAGGAGGACAGATGGAAGATGAGGACAGACGGATAGGGATATTTCCTAGTTGGCGGTGGCTGTATCTCGCAGTGGTTGTTTACACTCTCAGTCTCATCTTGTTTCTCTATTTTTTCACTCTCCTGTTTGATTACGGTATTTCATGACCTTTCTTGATTGGTTTATTTTTTCACTCTACTTTGGAGTAGTAGTTGGTTTTGCCATCTTTCAAAGTCTTAAAAATACAGGGCTTGAAGGTTACTATTTGGCAAATCGACGTCTACCGTGGGGTGCTGTTGGTCTTTCAGTTATGGCCACTCAGGCGAGTGCAATAACATTTATCGGAACCACTGGACAGGCTTATAACGATGGGATGGAGTTTATTCAGGTTTACTTGTCTCAGCCCCTGGTTATGGTTCTCTTGTGTGTTCTTTTTGTGCCCGTTTTTTATCGGAGCAAGGTTTACACTGCCTATCAATATTTAGAACAGCGCTTTGATGCTAAGACACGTTCTCTCACTAGTTTCCTTTTTTTGTTATCGCGAGGTATGGCTGCCGGTATTGTAATGTATGCGCCAGCGGTAGTGCTCTCGGTAATCCTCGGTTGGGATCAAACTTGGACTATTCTCATGATGGGAGTCTTTACCATTCTGTACACAGCAACTGGAGGTATAACCGCAGTTATATGGACAGACGTGGTGCAGATGCTGCTGATGTTTGTTGGTGTACTGGCGGCGGTGGTGGCCATTTTTTGGAATCTCCCGCCCGAGGTAGGTGTTGGTGAGGTTTTGTATATCGGTGGCATTCAGAATATGTGGAGGAGCATAGATCTTTCTTGGGACCCAACCAATACCTACACACTATGGTCGGGGCTAATTGGCGGTTTTTTTCTGGCACTTGCCTATTTTGGCTGTGATCAGAGTCAAGTGCAGCGATATCTGACGGCTAGTTCTCTCAAACAAAGTAGGCTTGCCCTTATCTTCAATGCCTTTTTAAAAGTGCCAATGCAGTTCGTTATCCTTTGTATAGGAGTATTACTTTTTGTTTTTTACCATTTTGAACGTCCCCCTCTAATATTTAATACGGCTGAAGTTGCTCTTGTTGAAAAGAGTTCCCGACAGCAAGAATTCTCTGAGTTGAGTTCCCGTCATAATAGTTTGCACGATTTAAGGAAGGAGTCCATTTTAGCTCTTTTGGAAGCCCGTCAGGATCCAGAAAAAGAGATTTTGTTACAACGACAAGTTCAAGACTATGGGCACCAACTGTTATCTCTAAGAGAGAGGTCTAAGGAATTAGTGAGAGAGGTGCGTGGTGCAATTTCAAATGATGCCCACTATATTTTCCCTAACTATCTAGTCAATTATTTGCCTGCAGGTATTTTAGGATTAATGATTGCTGTTATATTCGCAGCTGCTATGTCTTCTCTTGATTCGGAACTAGCCGCACTTTCTAGCGCTACTGTAATTGATTTTTATAAACGCTATTGGAGGCGGCATAGTTCCGAAAAACACTACCTGGTAGTCTCTAAGTTAGTCACCTTGTTTTGGGGAATTTTTGCTACCTTAATTGCCCTTTATACTGGGCAGTTGCAACATTCACTAATCGAGCTTGTTAATATCGTCGGCTCCTATTTTTATGGATCTATATTGGGAGTTTTTTTGTTAGCCTTTTTAGTTAAAAGGGCCGATGGAAACGGCGCTTTTTGGGGGTTGTTAGCTGGGATGGTTGCCGTTTTTTTCGTCAGTTTTTTCACTGATATTTCCTGGTTGTATTATCCAGTAGTTGGGACTTTGGTTGTTATTGTCGTAGGAAGCTTATTGAGTAGGACGCACGGTGACAAGGACCCAGCGGCACAGATATCTATGGGTTAATTTTAGTTCTTTTCTCCCGCTCTCAGATGTTTCGTTAAAATGGGCCAGATGGAAGAGTTAGAAAAAAGCAAAACTAATCGGTTCTTAGCTCCTGTTGTAGAAACACCGAGCAGGGGAGGAGGACTTGCTTTTCTGTCCCAAGCTTTCAAACCCTTTTCCTATCGTGATTTTAGACTAATGTGGTTGGGGGCCTTTACTTCTACAACCGGAGCTTGGATGCAGCAGGTAGCCGAGGCATGGATGGTTCTTGATTTGACTGGGTCAGCTTTTTACTTAGGATTGACAGCGTTTTTAGGTCAGCTTCCTATTATTTTATTTTCTTTGGTAGGAGGGGTGGTGGCAGATCGGATTGATCGGCGCAAACTGTTATTGGGGTCACAATATATTCAAATGGTAACGGCCCTAGTTTTAACGGGATTAATCATTTTAGATTGGATTCAAATCTGGCATTTTTTGATAGCAGTTTTTGTGGTAGGTTCTGCTCAATCTTTTGGGGGACCCGCATATCAGGCCCTTCTGCCAGGATTGGTTGATCGGAAATACCTTTCCAATGCTATTGCTCTAAATTCACTGCAATTCAATTTAGCTCGCTTCATTGGTCCTATTTTTGCTGGTTTAACATTGTCATTGGGAGGTCCGGCGTTTTGTTTTGCGATCAATGGAATTTCTTTTTTAGCAGTGATTACTAGTTTGTACATAATCAGATCTTCTTTTAGTCCCCCAAAAACCAAAGAATCTGTGATGGAGGGAATGAAGGGAGGGTTTGCTTTTCTGAAAGAAAGAGGAGCTCTTTGGCAATTGAGTGTTCTGGGGTTTATAGGCACTTTTTGTGGTATTTCTTTGATCATGTTACTTCCTGTTTTTGCCAAAGAAGTCTTTCAAATTGGTTCAACTGGATACTCCACTATGATGGCAATTTCAGGTGCAGGGGCGGTAGTTGGTGCTATTTTGTACGCTGGTTTGGCAGGGACTAGGAGTGGCGGCAAAATGACCCTGCAAGTTCAGCTGACACTGTCTGTTCTGATAACAGGGTTTGCCCTTTCCACAAATCTATCTGTTAGCTACTTTGTTTTATTTTTGAGTGGTGCTGTCATGATTGGCTTATTTGCTTCCATTAACTCTCTAGTTCAGCTGAATACAACTGAAGAGATGCGTGGGAGAGTAATGAGTATTTTTTTCCTAGCCTTTCGTGGAGGAATGCCCTTAGGTGGTTTGGTAGCAGGTTTTCTAGCTTCACAAATTTCGGCTTCTTTTGCACTGGTTGTGATGGGGGTAATTCTGTGCTTTAGTGCACTGGCTTTTTTATTTTTTAGTAGTCAATTAAAAGAAGTGTAAAATGTTACTATGATTGATCTGGAACACCTTGATTTCCACCGACATAACCTCTAGATAGAAGGGGTTAATTGGTACTTAGAACCAGGTCAGGAGGAGCTATGTCCGAAAAAGTGCACGTGTTTGATACTACACTGCGAGATGGGGAACAGTCTCCAGGATGCTCCATGAATTTGGAAGAAAAGCTCAAGCTAGCCTGTCAACTCGAGCGGCTTAATGTAGATGTGATTGAGGCAGGATTCCCTATTGCTTCCGAAGGTGATTTTGAGGCTGTTCAGGCCATTGCTTCTGAAGTCAAAAAGCCTACTGTGGCAGCTTTAGCTAGAGCTAATAGAGAGGACATTGAGAAAGCAGGAGAGGCAATTAAGAAAGCGCAACATCCCCGTATTCATACCTTTATTGCTACCTCTGATATCCATTTGAAATACAAACTTCGCAAGTCTCGTTCTGAGGTTTTGAAGCAGTCGGTTGAGGCGGTCAGAATGGCTCGAAACTTGTGTGAAGAAGTTGAATTTTCAGCTGAAGACGCAACGAGAAGTGATATTGATTATTTGGCAGAATTGTTTGAATCTGCGATTGAAGAGGGTGCGACCATCATAAACATTCCAGATACCGTGGGATATGCAGTTCCTTCAGAATATGGGCCTTTTGTTGAGGAGATCATTGCGAAAATTTCTAATAGCGATCAGGCTCTATTCAGTTGCCATTGTCACGATGACTTGGGTTTGGCAGTAGCTAATTCTCTGGTAGGCATTGGAAGTGGTTGCCGACAGGTGGAGTGTACTATTAATGGTATTGGTGAGAGAGCTGGCAACGCTTCTTTGGAAGAGATTGTGATGGCGCTTCATACAAAAGGGGAAGTGCTTCCCTACCACACTGATATCGTGACTGAAGAGATTTACAAGTCCAGTCGTCTTTTGAGCAATTTGACGGGGGCATTTGTCCAACCTAATAAGGCCATTGTGGGTAAGAACGCATTCGCACACGAGGCAGGAATTCATCAGGATGGTGTGTTGAAGAATGCTCTGACCTACGAGATTATGACTCCTCAGACCGTGGGTATCCCCAGCAGTACTCTGGTTATGGGCAAACATAGTGGGCGACATGCTCTACAGCAGAAATATCAGGAGTTGGGATATGATCTGAAAAAAGAAGATTTAGAGCGTGCCTACTTTTTTTTCACTAAGCTGGCTGATAAGAAAAAAGAGATTTATGATGAAGATCTGATTACCATTATCCAAGATGGAATTAAGACCATTCCAGATACCTATAAAGTCAAGTACGTCCATGCAGCTGGAGGCAACAAAGAGATGGCCTGTGCTGTTGTCAAGTTACAGCGAGGTGAAGAAGTTTTTGTCGAGTCAGCTTATGGCGACGGGCCCGTGGATTCCGCTTGTCGTGCTATCGACCGAATTACAGGTATGCGTGGGCATCTTGTGGACTATCGGGTTAGTTCTGTAACAAGGGGCAAGGACGCTCTTGGTGAAGTTTTTGTGCAAGTTAAGTTTGCAGAACGGAGCTATACGGGAAAGGCAGCTAGTGTGGATGTAATTGATGCTAGCGTTCGTGCTTATGTGAACACTGTGAACAAGGCTGTATATGAGGAAAAAAAAGAACAAGAACGGAAGTTATCCAAATAAACTTCAGTGTAGTGTATGTGCGTAACATCTATGATTGGGTCTAGTTGATATTTTTGTAACAATTCGTGATATAGGAAATAGCTAATGCCGAAAACACTGTTTGCCAAAATTTGGGATAGTCACTTGGTTCACCAGGAAGAAGGAAGACCAGTTATCCTGTATGTTGATTGCCATTTAGTCCATGAAGTCACTTCTCCTCAAGCTTTTGAAGGTTTAAGGGTCTCTGGAAGAAAGGTCCGCCGTCCTGAATTGACTTACGCCACAATGGACCACAACGTCCCTACCTGGGATCGTTCACTTCCGATTGTTGATTCTATTTCCAAAAAACAGATAGATACTCTTGAAGTAAATTGTAAGGAATTCGGAGTTCAGCTTTATGGGCTAGATAGTCCTGACCAAGGAATTGTACACGTAATTGGTCCAGAATTGGGTATTACACAACCTGGTAAAACTATTGTTTGTGGGGACAGTCACACTTCGACACACGGTGCCTTTGGAGCTCTTGCCTTTGGAATTGGTACAAGTGAGGTGGAGCACGTTTTAGCTACTCAGTGCCTAGTCCAGTCCCTCCCTAAAACTTTTCAGATTCGAGTCCAAGGAAAGTTGCCAGAGGGAGTTACAGCAAAAGATGTAATACTTTACATTATCAGGACTATCGGAACGGATGGTGGAACCGGTTTTGTTATCGAATATTCGGGAGATACTGTTGCTAGTCTTACCTTAGAAGAGAGAATGACAATGTGTAACATGTCGATAGAAGCAGGGGCTCGAGCTGGACTAATTTGTCCGGATGAGTCCACATATGCCTATTTGGAAGGACGTTCATTTGTTCCTCAGGGTAAAGCTTTTCAGGAGGCAGTAGAGTATTGGAGGACATTACCTAGTGATGTAGGTGCCAGTTTCGATCGGGAGATGGAACTGGATGTTTCTGAACTAGTTCCTCAAGTTAGCTGGGGAACCAATCCCGGAATGGTTGTGGATGTAACAGGGGTAGTGCCAGACCCCAATTTAGAAAACGACGAAAATGCGTGCAAGGCAGCCCGTCGAGCATTGGAGTATATGGATCTTGAACCTGGTATTTCTATTCAGGACATAAAGCTTGACCGAGTCTTTATCGGTTCTTGTACAAATTCTAGAATAGAGGATCTTCGAGTAGCTGCCCGGATAGTGAAGGGCCGCAAGGTATCAGCTTCTGTTGAGGCTATGGTAGTCCCGGGGTCTCAACGCGTCAAACTACAGGCAGAGCAAGAGGGGCTAGATCATATTTTTAAAGAGGCTGGGTTCGATTGGAGAGAGTCGGGTTGCAGTATGTGTTTGGGGATGAATCCTGACACTTTGTCTGATGGCCAGCGTTGTGCGTCAACCTCTAATCGTAATTTTGAAGGTCGTCAAGGGCGAGGTGGACGCACCCATTTAGTGAGTCCGGCCATGGCCGCTGCAGCTGCTATTACAGGTTGTTTTGTCGATGTAAGGGAATGGAGTTGATGGAAGCTTTTAAGAAAATTCAAGGATTGGTTGCAACATTAGATCGTGTCAACGTGGATACCGATCAAATTATTCCCAAACAATTTTTAAAGAGAATAGAGAGGACTGGGTTTGGGCAGTTTTTGTTTTATGACTGGAGATTCAATAAGGATGGGTCTCTCGATTCTGAGTTTGAGTTAAACCGGCCTGAGTATAAAGGGGCTTCCATCTTGTTAACTCGGGCTAATTTTGGTTGTGGTTCTTCTCGAGAACATGCACCATGGTCTCTTTTAGATTATGGGTTTCGTTCAATTATTGCTCCTTCCTTTGCGGATATTTTTTACAATAATTGTTTTAAGAACGGGATGCTTCCCATTCGACTTTCTGAAGAGCAGGTTGAAGAACTCTTCCAACGTGTTAGATCCCATTCTGGTTATCAGCTTGCAGTTGATTTAGAAAAACAGACTTTGGAGGATAACCAGGGACTGAGGGGGTCTTTTGAGGTTGACCCTTTTAGACGGGAAAGTTTGCTGAAGGGTTTGGATGAAATTGGATTGACGCTTCAGTATAAAGATTATATTGAGGCCTACGAGCAAAAGGCGCAGAAGTAGAAGGGAAAATACTCGCAACTTGTCTGCTTTGCTTTCGAAGAAATTATCTGAACCGATTCCACGAGCTGCAGTATAGGTGTTGAAGATTGTTCTGCCGTACTCTCCATGTCTCTCTAGCTAGTGGTGTTTTATAATGGATTCAATGAATAGTCAGCACTCCCTTATTCAACAGCCAGAGGATTTCGTCTATCGCTCTCTTTATGCTCCAGTTAGTGTGAGAGAACTGCTAGATAGTGCTGATGGAAGAGGTCGTATTCGGCAGTTGTCTGTAGCGCACCTTTTTTTTGCGGCGAAGGATCTTGAGAGCCAAGAGGTTGCTAGACTTCTTCCGCATGTTACCGAGGAGCAGTGGACCGCCATTTTAGATTTGGATGGGTGGTTATGCGATAAGGTGCGGCCGGAAGCGTTTATTTTTTGGCAAAGATATATTATTGCCGCTCAGGATGCAGTTGCCCGAAAACTAATACGTGCAGCTGACCCGGAACTTTGGGAACTAATTTTCAAACGAGAAGTTCGAGTTTATGAAAAAACAGAGGAAGATGAGCATGAACAGGAAGTTGGTGAAGGAGAATACCTGTCAACGCCTGATGGTAATTTTTTGGTTGTATTACCCTCAGAATCTGAGAGGGCAGGATTGCTTCGTGATTTGATTCTTCGTTTATATGAGTTGGAGCCTCAGTATGCTGCTCACTTAATTTTGTCCTCCCAATGGAGGACTTCTCAGGAGATCGAAGAGGAAGGCTACCAAAGTCGAAAGAAGCGTATGGAAGAATTAGGGTTTCAAGATTATTTTGACGCTCTTGAGGTATATACGTATTTGCCACTAGGTGAACCTTTACCTGAGAAGGAAATAAAGATAATTTCTTCAGTCAGCAGTCTTCCTGTTAAGCTCCCACAGGTTGAGAATCAGGAACTGATCCTTTTTCGAGCTTTGGCCGCCATTGTCTCTTCTGATGAAGCTCAAATTTTGTTGGAGGAGTTGGTTTTTGTCGGCAACAAAATTCTATCTGCGGATCAAGTTTCTATTGCCGATCAGGCTAAGGTCAAGCAGGGTATTCGGAAGGCAATTATGGGGGTTAATTTGGGACTTGATTGGTGGTCGGATGGAGATTTTTCTAAGGCTGTCAAAGGACTTCAAGGGCACTATCTTCAATCCTTTTTTCAAGTTGGATACAGTCGCTTGGAGGAACTTAGGAAGGAAGCTTTAATCGCGAAGAACAACAGTCCTCAGGAATTTGGATCTTTTGAGGAAGCATTTTTGGAGGGACTCTCAGAAGGATATCCTCTGCTTGTTGAGGCGCAGGATGGTCGAATTAAAAAGCGTCTATTGAGTACTGTAAAAGACTTAAAGAATGCACGAGAAATTCTGCATTCCTTGAAATAGTAGACTCCAATTAAACATTATCTCTGGGCGGAAGAGGCCAGGCTATTAACTGTTCCAGATGTAGCTGAATTATCCCATTAAACAAGTCAGAGGAAACTGTTAGGTTTTTGGATAGTTGGTTCGGGCTTTGGGTTTTTGTATCGGACCGGCCTAGGTGTGAATATTCTACTGCACTGTTGCAGTTGTTTGGGTCGGTTTTGTTGTGTTTTCTCGCGTTCTCCAATGCACTGAGTGATTACGCTTGTAGTGTTTCATCGAGAAAAGTTGTGCATTACTTCCGAACTAGTATTTGAGTGGAGTGGTGACGATGAGTTGTAAGCTGGTTTTAGTACCCTCATTTCCTGGTCTGTTGGATTATTTGTTACATAAGTTACGCATTTCTTGTTTAGAGGATCCATTGGAGCCTAAATGGGTGGTTGTTCCTACATCAACAGTTGCCAACCATTTACGGATACGCTTGGGGCGCGAAGCAGGAGAATCGGTTCTAAGCGGTGTGCGCATTATCCCAATTGTAAATTTCATTGATCGTTTTGTCGCCAGAGATGGAAATCCGAATGCCCAGCGTTGGGATTGTTCTCTGGATCTTCTTCTATTTGAACTGGTGCAAAGTTTTTCTCACAGTTCCTCATTGGGTGTACTGCATAAAATGTCCAGTGGCTATCGCTTTTTGCGCCCTACTTTTCTAGATTTGGCTGATGGCGGTTTTGGGCTTGATCAGTGTGAAATTTTACAGGAATTGGCTGAAGACCCTGAACTCGCCCCTTTGGAGAGAGAGGTCATCTCTCTATACGTTAGTTGGCTTCAATTATTAGAAAACCGCGGTCTTAACTGGAAATCGCTCCAACAACAACAGGTTTCCCAATGGATTTCACAAGTCCAGGAAGAAGAACTTTTGTCTTCTTTAGCTTGTGAAAAAGGTCAATTTGCCAAAGTTTTTGTATATGGATTTTACGACTTTACTGACACCAATGCTGAGATCATTTCATCCTTAGCTCAAAGAGTGCCAATGGTTATTTTCTATCCCTTTATTAAGCAGGGAGCAGAATCGCACACTGCATTTTCTTTTGCCTGTGATGTATTGGAAGATCTTAAAATTAGATTGGGTACAGCGCTAGAAGGTGTTGAAAACAGGGAAGATATTCCTGAGGAAATTTCTTGTAAACCAGAAAACGAGGACTTTTTTCTTTCCACCTTCCCTGAAGGAAATATTCCCAAACAACCCTCTTTTCTCACTTTTCAAAGGGCTTCTGGAATCCGGTCTGAACTACTTTGTGCTGCCCTCCAAGTGCGTCAGTGGCTTGATGATTCTGAAAATCCTATTCCTTTACATCAGATTATGGTTGTAGCGCCTGATTTAAAACCCTATTCGGAGATTGCCCGTCAAATTTTTGATGCTTTTGCTATTCCCGTTCGTATCATCGATACTCCCACTGAATTAACCCCAAAAAATCAGCCTCTGAAAATGATAGCTCGCCTATGGGAGGATAGGGCTCCTGCGGAGTGGGTGTTGTCTTATTTGCGAAATTTTCCACAATTAGAAGTGTTGGCCACCCTAGATCTGAGCCAGTTCGAGTCCAAAATCCGTCAGGCAGGTATCTGGGGAGGCTCGAGCTGGAATTTGATTTTTGAGTTTGAAGGGAAAGGGAAAGTTGATGGGGGTGGTCGGCATGAATTCCCTTTATTTACTGAAGAAGAAAAACAACTGGTAAGAGAAATTTTTGATTTGTGGGGGAGAGATGCAAATGGTAGGCAGAGACAATTTAAGCCTCAGGAGGCGATTTCTTTTCTGAATAAAATCCAGGAGAGATGGCTTCCGGAACCGTCTCTTCTCGATCCTCTGCTAACGGGGTTGAAGAATATGAAGGACTTTTGCCCCGATTTACTTATTAGTGAGGCTCTTCTTCGTGAAGAGATGACTCAATTTGTTGGAGAGCAGATCCAGAGTGATTCAATGAATCAGGACGGTGTTCTTGTGTTGTCTTTAATGCGAGCTCGAGGGTTGACCTCCAAGGCGATTGTGTTTTTGGGTCTGTCCTCAGATAATTTGCCAACCCGTATTCAAGAAGACCCGCTTTTTTCAGATATATCTCGTGGGAGATTGGTCGATAAGGCTGGTGTTGTAGGACATCGTCTTCCGATTAAATCACATATAACCGATGAGATGTCTCTGCTCTTCTTTCTGTTGAATACTTCCGCTGATTTAATTCACTGGGTCATTCCAGAAAGTGATGAGATGGGACGTAGTGTTGCTCCTACTCCTTGGGTACAGCGCTATGTTCAGTTCTGGGAAAGTAATAACTCGAAAGTGGAGAAGGATAAGAGGAGAATGCCCCGCGATCCTGTCGAGCAGGCAAGTTATTTGTTAGAGCTAGATGATGACAAAGGGTTGTTCTTGCCTCCTGCTTTTCTTGATTTCATGCAATCAAATAGACCCAAAATGTTATCTACTCCTTCTGATCTCTATCACTTAGAATCAGGCAGAAACAGGAAGAGGGAAGCAGTTTGGAATGGTTATGTTCCAGAAGCGGCTATGCCTGTCCTCAATCAGAAGGAGCAGAAGGTCAACGTTACTGCCCTGGAAGAGTTGGCCAAATGTCCTTTTCGTTACTATGCAAATAGGCTTGTTAAATGGGTGCCTCTAGTTCCCTTGGGGTTTTCTAACCAATTAAGTCCTCTGGATTGGGGAAATTTAGTCCATAAATGTTTGGAGTTCTTGATGCAGCCTTATCGGGGTCAAGAAGTGCCGCTGCAAAAAATTGCTGGGCAATTGCTCGAGAGCGATGCAAAACAATTGAAAAAAGTGATGTCCTCTTTACCAAACCACTTGTTAGCTCGTCTGAAGATTATCCCGATTCCTTTCTCCCAATTGGAAATCAATAGTCTTGAAAAACTCCTGAAGGGTTATTTTGAAACAGTGGCCAACCGGGAAAATGGAGAGAATAAGGTTGATCGGTTTTTAGTTGATCTTGAGCTTAAACTACGAGTCCCATTTCCAGGGCTAGAAGGAGTAAATATCTCAGGCAAGATTGATCGCATTGACCAACAGGGCAACGATTTTTATATTTGTGACTACAAAAGTGGCTCTAGTCCATCATCAACATCATTAGACAAAGAAGTCTCCCTAGGGCATACAATCCAGCCTATTCTCTATCCTTGGATTTTTTCGCAGGGCAAAAAGAATTCATCTGGGTTAGCAGCTTTTTCTTTTGTGTATTTGAAGGATTCTCCTCCCAGCGAAAAACCGGTCCCTCATGAAAAGAAGATCGAAGAGTTCTTAAAACCATTAGCCGAAATTCTGGAAAATGGAATGTATTTACCAACTCCTGATCAGACCATGGAACGATTAAAAATTGAAGCTAAGTCCTGTTTGTATTGTCAACATACTTCTCTTTGTCGGCGTTTTGATCAGGGAGCCTATGAGCGCTACGCTGATCTTTTTAGTCAAAAAATGTCCTCCCGGTTGAATTCAATGCTCCAATCCTCTCAGTCGGAGGTTAAAAAATGAGTGTATATAAGGTTCCTGATTTTCAAGATAGGGAAGAGGCAATTATGACTGCCAATCATGCGTTTGTGTGGGCAAGTGCGGGTACTGGAAAAACCCAAACTCTTGCTTTGCGTGCCTTGTATTTGCTTTTAAATGCTCCTTTTTTTTCTCAAGGGAAAGGTGAAAAAGAGAGTCCAATGGGATCGGAGTCCTCCCTATATAGTGCAACCTCCCGCTCAAAGCGATTAAAGGCGGCAAGGGTGATTATCCGTTCCTTGGTTTTAACTACCTTTACTCGTAAAGCGGCCGCCGAAATGCAGACACGGCTCTATGGCTATTTGGACAGTATTACTATGGTTTCTAGTCTTTCCGATCTGGAAGCAAAGAATCCTGATCTCTTATTTTTAAAGATTGTAAAAAATGTTTTAAAAAATTTAACTGATAAGGACAATCAGTACGACGATAGTACCCTATATTTACGTCTTCGCGCCGGAGCACAGGTTTTAGGGGAATTAGCAGCGGAGTTGCAGATCTCCACCATACATAGTTTGGCCAGTTCTATCCTTCGACGCTATCCGTTGCAGACGGGAATTCCTCTCAAAGCTCGTTTTGCTCGTGAGGAGGATGAAGGTGATTTGGTCGGAGTGGAAGATCGGTTGGTGGATTACTGGTGGCAACGTGTTGTTATGGAGCATCCCAAGGCTCAGAAGGAATTAGTGAGTGTAGCGAAGGTGGTACCAATTACCAAGATCAGCGCCTGGCTTAAATGGAGTTATCAGTTTCCCTGGATTGTTGAGGAAGCCAAAAATGTTCCTTTGGATGATCAAAAACAGACTGATCAGTTAGTCGAGGCCTTGCAGGCATTAGTTCAGGTTCTCGAACATATTAATTCAAATGCGAAGAAGTTTAATGAAGTACGGAATAGTCTGGATGAAATAGTTCGCGGCATATCTTCCAAGAAAGTAGGAGACTGGGTGAAGTTGTGTTCTTTGATGCATAAGCATAAGGAATACTTATTTTTGGACGGTAATAAACCACGACAAGATGTTAAAGAGGCCATTGAAGGACTTAATTCTTGCCATGCTCAGTACTTCCAGTCGTGGATCCATTTTTATTCTCTAGCAGCTCGAATTTGCATTGCTAAACAATTCGATGAAACTTGGAAGGTATGGGTGAAGTTTTTAGAACGTTTTATTAACTGGGCTGATGGGGCTGGAGCGCGGGAATTAGAGTTAGTTACTTTTGATGAAATGATCCAGGCGGCTGTTAAACTACTGGAGGAAAATCCTAGAATTCGTCGGGCTGAACAGGTCCGACTTCGAGCCATACTGGTAGATGAATTTCAGGATACCGATCGCACCCAACTTAGACTATTTCAGGCACTTCTGACCAAGGATGCTCAGGACCCGCATGAAGTTCTCGGTTTTTTTGTGGGAGATAAAAAACAATCAATTTATGGTTTCAGAGGGTCAGATGTTCCGGTTATTACGGATTTTCATAATAACTACCAGAGGCGTACGGGTTGTGGCCGTCCGCTTGAAGATTTTTATTTAAAGACTAATTTTCGCAGTACGCGACAGATCACCGATTTTACAAACTATTTTTTTAATGAATTGGTCACTTTGACTGACGAAAATGACATTCTTCTTCCGTCTCGTCCCGATCAAAAAAGACTCCCGGAATGGATTTTGATCGACAAAGATACTAAGGGAAACAAGTTGAAAGCTGATTCAGCTCGGGAGTGCTCTGCTTACGAAACTCTCCTCATTATCCAGGAGTACTTAGATCAACCGGACACAAAACCCGCTGACATCTTAGTTTTGGTCAGAACCAATAAGGCAGTTGATGTTCTGTTACCGGTTCTTCAAAAGGCTGGGATTCCTACTGTGAGTGTTGGAACTAAGACATTTTATCTTCAACCAGAAGTTTTGGATGTGTTGAATTTTCTAATCGCTCTTCTTAATCCCGAAGACAGTCTGGCTGTTGCTGCTATTTTGCGGAGTCCTTTTGTTTATTTGTCAGATCCAGATATTTATGCATTATTGAAAGAAATTTCTCCAAACCGTTTATTTCACAGCCAGAACCAATTGCCTGAGTTTTTGCCTCAGCAGGTGGAGCTTCAGATCAAGGAAATTCGTCAACTGGTGGACAAGCATAAAGAATTAACACTGACTGAATGGCTGCAACAGGTCCGAAATTTTATTCCTCTGGGTTCCTATAGTGATTCTAGAAATTTGGAAGGTCATCCGATTATTCGAATCGATCGTCTTTTGGGAAGTTTCCAACGAGAAATGGAAGTCGGTGTGATGGCACCATTGGTTTGGTTATTAAAACAGCGCGAGCGCGCTAAAATTAAGTCATGGAAGTCGGATTTCGGAGAAGATATTAATGTTATTGATGAGAGTGTAAATGCTGTTCGAGTGATGACCATTCATCAGGCTAAAGGACTGCAAGGACGGTTGGTTATTGTGTGTGGATGGGCCTCTGTTTTATCGCAGTTGGAAAAGCCATATTTCCATCGGGAAGATCCTAAAATTTATTGTTTGACTAATGAAAAAGAGTGTCTTTCTCAGGGTTTTTTATTGAATTGGGGACCTTTAGAGGTTTCTTCGGCAGATTACGCCGAGGCCTTTAGATGCAAAGAGCAGAGTCTGAAAGATGAGGAAAAACGTATAGCCTATGTTGCTATCACCCGGGCCTGCGATCGACTGGTTTTAATCTGTACTGTTACCAAAAGTAAGCAAGATTACCGGTCTCCCGGGAAAGGATGTTTTTCTTCGGAGATTAAAAGTTTTATTAATAATGCCGAAGAGGTTTCTGCCAGTCAGACTAGTGCTGGACACAAGACTTGTGGAAATACCTTACGATTTTTCCACCGTACTCCGAGCTCAAAAGTTAAGATTCCTTCTCCCCAAACATCTACTTTGCCGGATTTGGATCCTGAACAGTACGAAAAATTTTGGAAGGAACGTAAGGCTGAGTGGTTAGACAATCCTGCTCTATTGCTCGAGAGGCCGTCTGATCCTGAGAGTAAGCAATTAGAGGATACTTTCGAAGATCATCACTATCGATCCGATGTGGGGACTGAAGTTCGTTTGTTAACTGGTCGTTTGGTGCATGACTACCTGGAGCAATATCTTTTAGAGGATCAGTGTAGGTCTCAACTGTTGTTCCAATTGGCTTCTAATATTCCGGGATCCCAAGACCGTCAGGATGCTGTCGAGGAAGCTACTATCTTATTGACTAAATTTTACACTGGGCAATTGGTCGATACCTTAGGAATCTCTTATCGAGAGCGTCTTAGGTCCGCACAGATTTTGGGACGGGAAACCCCTATTTATTTAGCAGAGAACGGTAAGGTTTGGAATGGAGTTATCGATCTGGTTATGGAACATGAAGACAGCATACAAGTTATTGATTACAAAGCTACAGAGGCAAAAGATCCCCTGCCTGCATCCTATATCCAGCAGCAGAGAATCTATACCGAAGCCTTAAAACGCACTTTTCCCGGGCGACCGGTAACCTTTGAGTTTTGGTGGTTATATGCCTAAGAACTTCCGATTTTTTAGCGAAATCATTTTGGTGTTACTAGTGAAGTTTCATGGTGTTAGTCCTGAGTTGTTGGATCAGGCTGTCCTGATCTAATATGGACTTTTGAGACAAAGTAAATCTAGGTTGAAATAGTCTGCAGTATTGTGCATAAGATTGGGGTGTGAATTTTTGTTAGCTGCCAATTGGCAAAGGAGAAAATGGAATGACAAGCAAAAAGATTGAGAAGGCCATTAACGACCAAATTCAAAACGAGTTTTATGCGTCCTATCTTTACCTAGCGATGTCTGCTTATTGTGAGTCCATTAATTTTTCAGGTTTTGCTCACTGGATGCGACATCAGAGTCAAGAAGAGACCGAGCACGCTATGAGGTTGTTCGATTATTTAAACAATCGAGGTGGAAAAGTGATTCTTCAAGCTATTAAGAAGCCTCCTGCGACCTTCAGATCGGCACTCGATATGTTTCAACAGGCCCTAAAACATGAGCAATCTGTTACCAAGTCAATTCATAATCTCTACAGCTTGGCACAAAGGGACAAGGATTATCCGACTGCAGTAGAACTACAGTGGTTTATCTCTGAGCAGGTAGAGGAGGAAAAAACGGCTGGAGATATTGTTGGAAGAATTAAGTCAATAGGCAGGGATGCGACCGCCTTGTATTTAATGGATCAGGATCTAGGTTCTAGGGCGGCTGAGTAGTCCTAAAGTAAGTAGAAGAGTTGGCCAGAGTGATTTAAGAGATAGAGTCCGGGGAGAATTATTTTTTTGGAAACATTAACCTGTTTGACCGTCCTCATTTTGGGAACGATCCTGGTGGCAGCTGTTGCCTTGAAAACGCTTCTAAGTTTTCTTGATATTAGTTTCTGGACTCTTACGTTGCAGTCGAGAGTTTTAGTTGGTCTTATTGCAGGGCTTTTCGCAATATTGTTTACAATTGTTATCCCTATTGTAATTGTGGTTAGTGTCATGAATTTGTCTATTACTTTTCCCACATTAGTAATTACAGCGATACCCTTTATTTTGGTTGCCTTTGGTATCTGCTTTTTTGTGATCGTGTTCTTCGAATCAGAGGAGGAAGAAATGAGTGAATACAGAATTGAAAGTGATTCTATGGGAACTATGCAGGTCCCTTCCGAAAGTTACTACGGAGCGCAGACACAACGTGCTGTTTTGAATTTTCCAATTAGCTCTTTGCGTTTCCCACGTTCATTTATTCGGGCTATGGGCTTGATTAAAAAGGCAGCAGCTGAAGTTAATTCTGAGCTAGGACTGCTAGATAAAGGGATTGCTGACTCTATTGTTAAGGCTGCTGATGAAGTAATTGAAGGTAAGTTGGATGATCAGTTCGTTGTCGATATTTTCCAAACAGGTTCGGGGACATCCACCAATATGAATACTAATGAGGTTATTGCTAATCGTGCTATTGAAATTCAAGGAGGAGAGATCGGCAGTCGTGACGTACATCCTAATGATCACGTCAATATGAGTCAGTCCAGCAATGACGTTATTCCCACAGCCATCCATATCTCCGCCTTACAGGAAATAGAGGATAGATTGATACCATCTCTTCAAAAATTACACGATTCTTTGCAAGCAAGAGCTCAGGATTTTGACGCAGTAATCAAAATTGGACGAACTCATCTTCAGGATGCAGTGCCTATTCGGCTGGGACAAGAATTTGCGGCATATGCTTCCATGATTGAACATGCTATGACGCGTATGAAGTTGGTGTTTCCTCACCTTTCTGAGTTGGCCATTGGGGGCACAGCCGTGGGTACGGGACTAAACTGTCCTCCTGAATTTTCTCCCAGCATGGTTTCTAAAATTTCAAAATGGACTAACATCGAATTTCAAGAAGCTTCTGACAAGTTTGAAGCAATTGCTTCTAGGGATGCTGCAGTCGAAGCTAGTGGAATGCTCAAGACGGTAGCATGTAGTCTGATGAAAATTGCTAACGATTTAAGGTGGTTGGGATCAGGGCCACGTTGTGGAATTGGAGAGATTATTCTTCCTTCGACCCAACCAGGTAGTTCTATTATGCCAGGCAAAGTGAATCCCGTTATTCCCGAAGCAATTACTATGATTGTGGCTCAGGTGATCGGGAATGACATCACCATATCGGTAGGAGGGCAATCAGGCAATTTTGAGATCAATGTGATGAAGCCTGTTATTGCTTATAATTTGCTTCAGTCTATTGATCTTATTAGTAATGGTTGTCTAGTACTGGCAGAAAAATGTGTGGATGGACTAAAGGCAGACAGTGATCGTTGTCAGGAAATGGTAGAGCAGTCCTTGGCTATGGTTACTTCATTAGCTCCCAAGGTAGGTTACGACAAGGCGGCTCAAATTGCCAAGGAAGCCTATCAGACAGGACGCACCGTTCGCGAGGTAGCCCGAGATAGCCAAGTGATGGAAGAACAGGAGTTAGAAAAAGTTTTAGATCCTCAGTCTATGACCAAGGGTGGAATAGTTTGATCTGGGCGAGTATTTTTTTGATTTTTTCTATTATGGATATATCTCTCCCGTCCTGAAAACTAGTTTCTAGTTCGATTAAATCGTTCAAAGGGTAAGTTGTCGAGTATCCAGATTCATAGCGGAAAAGTCACTTTGAATTTTAGTGTGGAAAAACCTGTGGATAACGTGTGAGTCTTTACTTTGTAATACTTATGGAGCAAATGTTTCCAAGACATGCCTTGTTTTGCACAGTTTGCGTGTATTGAAAATTTAATATTTTCTTTCTTGATAGCCATTGTGGATTTGATAAAATTGCGCTTGTCCCAAGGGGTAGAAACCAGCGAGTTGGAACCCTGAGGCGGCGACCCTAGGTTTGTGGGATTTGCTTGCAAGGACATGAGCTGAAGGGGGAAGAGGCGGGCTAGTTAACATTAGTTATTTGGTCTCCCACTTTGCCAGGACCAAGTTTAAAATCGACTTTCTCCGGGGGGTCGGAAGCAAGACTGGTGTTGGACTGCCAGCCGGGAACTTCTGCTTTGAGTAATTCTCGAAAGAGAGGAATCGGGGCGGGATGGAGATCCTTCTCGGGGGTCGTTGGCCGGGCTCTTCGGAGCTGCAGCCAAGGGCTCAGGAGACTGAGATTATCCACCGGGGAAGTTTAGAAACCGGCCCTCTTCGGGGGGACGGGAGAGAAAGCTTTCTTGGCCAGCAAGGACCAACTCAAAGGCCTATCACTTGGGACATTTTTTTGTGTAGTACTCCCTCTCCCTTGTTTT